>Ga0079224_100012230_pt1 | contig 11868 bp, 7 predicted proteins | sample Stecom2015_FD_80414 | JGI IMG/M metagenome (GOLD analysis project Ga0079224, IMG submission 80414) | Agricultural soil microbial communities from Utah to study Nitrogen management - Steer compost 2015 | ecosystem: Environmental > Terrestrial > Soil > Agricultural land | place: USA: Utah...
AGGCCGAGTCGCTGGCCGCGGGAAGCCGGTGGTCTCGGCGAGCGCGAGGAGCCGTCGTTGGAATTGGCATCGCTGCGGTCGGGGATGAGCGCAACCGGCTCCTACGGAAGCAGCCGGAGGAGGCGGCGGGCCTTGTCGGCGGGGAGGGGGGCGTCGCCGAAGCGCGCGGCTTGATAGGCGCGGAGGGAGGCGACCACGGCGGCCGTCTCCTGCGGGCCGAGACCGGCCCGGGCGGCCTCGAGCCACTCTTCGGCGGTGGCGGAGGGGCCGAGTTCGAGGCCGATGCCCCGCGCCCGAAGCCGCGACCGCACCCTGCGGTACAGGCGCACCGCCCGGCGACGGTCGGCCGAGCCCCGCAGGCGTGGCTCCCGCCCCGACCAGGCGCGACGAAGGAAGACGGCGAGCAGCCCGAGGCCTACCGCCATGGCCACCACGGCGAGCAGGCCGACGAGCGGACGGCCCCGCCCCATGGTACCCCAGGCGCCGACCATCGCCGTGGCCACCCGCCGCCACAGCCGCCCCTGCGTCCGGGCGTCGAAGTCGAGCACCCAGTTCGCCCAGCGCATCCGCCAGACGTCGATCCATTGGACGAGGCTCGCCCACGGCCCTTCGGCCAGACCGGGCCGCTCCGCCGCCGGCGTCGCGTCGAGCAGGACCCACCCCCGCCCCGGCATCCAGGCCTCGGTCCAGGCGTGGGCATCGCCTTCCCGCACCACCCAGTATCCGCCCGCCTCCACCCAGGACACGCCGTAGTAGCCGCTCACCACGCGCGCGGGGATGCCGCGGATGCGCAGCAGGAGCGTGAGCGCGGTGGCGAAGAACTCGCAGTGCCCCTCCTTCCGCTCGAAGAGGAAGTGCGCGATGGGATCCTCCACCTCGCCGGGCAACTCGAGCGTGTATCGGTTTTCCCGCTGCAACCACTCGACCATCGCGCGGGCGAGTTCATCGGGCCGTTCCTCGTCGAACGACGCCGCGAGCTCGAGAACACGCGGGTCGAGCCCTTCCGGCACCTCGCTCCATACCGGGTCCGGCGGCGTCGCCTGGACCGGCTCGAGCGACGCGCGCAGCCGGTAACGCAGTGGCGAGGGGGGGTTGTGCACCTCGAGCCTGCCGTCGTCCACCGCCGTCAGCCCCGGCGCGAGCTGGCCTCGCCGCGTGAAGAAGCGCAAGGAGATGGGCGTGCCGAAAACCGGCAAGGCGGAGACGTCCTTCAGCACGTCGATCTCCGCCTCCACGTCCTGGCCGCCACCCCCACGCTGCAAAAAGAAGATCCCCCCGCCTCCGGCCACGTTCTGGCGCCGCCCCTCGTGCCGCGACCAGCCCTTCCCGTCCCAGGACTCGAAGACGGCGGTCCGCCAGTAGATCTCCGGCGGTCGAGGGCCGCTGAAGCGCACCCGCATCACCGGGGTGGGATCGTCCTTGGGCACCCCCACCCCGCCGAGCTCGATCCGGTCTCCGGCGGCGCCGACCTTCGGTCCCTCCGCCCGCGAGAGGATCCCCACCGAGACGCGGGGGAAAGTGACGAAGAGCGCCACCGAGCCGAGCAGGACGAAAAACGACAGCCCGCCGAGAAAGCCGAGCAGAGAGGCGCTCACCGTCCCGGGCGCGCGACTCGCGTCCGGGCCGGCCACCGCTTCGACCTCCCGCCGCAGGTGGGTGGTGGCGAGCGCGATGGTTCCCGCCACCGCGAAGGCGGCGAAGACCAGGCCGTAGGAGAGATCCCCGGTGAGCGCCGCGCCGCCGGCGAGCATCATCAGCGCCATGAGGAGCAGCAGCGCATCGTCGCCCGGCCCCTTGCGCGCGAAGAGGCGCAACGCCGCCAAGACCACCACGAAGGTCGGCGCCACCACCATCACGTCGAGGCCGAGCACGAGCACCGCCGCCAAGGCGAGCGCGAAGGCGAGCAAGGTGAGGGCATTCACCGTGCGTACGTGGCGCGTCGATTCCGTGCGCCGCACGAGCGCGGCGGCCGATGCGCCGACGAATGCGAAGGCGGCGAGCACCGGCAGCTCCCCGGAGATGAGCAGCGAGCCGAAAGCGAGCAAGAGGGCGAGAAAGAGCGCGAGCCGCTGCGTGCCGAAGAGGGCGAGCGCACCGCTCTTCGGAGGCACCCACCGCGGTCCGGGCGGGCGCGCCTCCCGCGGCGGCGTGGGCGCGGCACCGAGGGGGATCGACACCCCCACCGTGCCGGCGAAAGGTTGGGGAGCGGACGCGTCGGCCGCGGCGGGCGCGAGGCGGGCGGCGCGATCGGCGAGGCGCAAGAGCTGCGATCGCCCGATGCCCGGCGGGACTTCGTGGTCGGGGGTGCGCAGGCCGACCTCGCAGCCCTCCCCCACCAACCGACGCGCCACCGCCACCAGGCGATCGGCGGCGCCGTCGAGATCCTCCGGCGCGCGCGCCTGCCGCGTGTCCACCAGCAGGGTGACGCGGCGCTGTCGCTCCCGTTCTCGCTCGAGAGCCACGAGCCGGCCCGTCTTCGCCGTCGCCTTCCAGTGGATCTGGCGGAGATCGTCGCCGGGGCGGTAGGCGCGCAGCGCGTGGAAGTCGAGCCCCTGCCCGGGCGCGGGAACGGGAACCTGCCCGGGCGCCGCCGAGAGAACCTCGGCGTCGCCGCTCGCCAGGCCGAGCGGATGGATGGGGATCTCCGCCGGCAGGAAGACCTCCCGATTCTTTTCGAAGAGGCCGAAGGGGAAGCGCGTGGTGATGCGAAATCCGGAGAGCCGGAGCACCCCCCGCCGTGGCTCCACGCCGGTCCAGAAGGCCCGCACCGACTCGCCGGGTCCCACCCGCGCCACGAAGGTGCGCGCGCCGTCCACGCCGAGCTCGGAGATGACGAGCGAGTGCGAGGCGAGGCGGCGCTTGCGGTTCTCCACCACCACGCCGACGCGGAAGGGCTGCCCCACCACGCCGTAGGGCGGGAGCTCGCGGCCGATGCGCAGTCCCGAGAGCACCGTCTCGGAGAGGAAGGCCGAGAGGAGGAGCAGGGAAACCAGAAGGCCGAGGACCAGGTAGAGGAGGTTGTTGCCGGTGTTGATCGCCGCCACGCCCACCGCGAGGGTGAAGGCGAAGTAGAACCAGCCCTCGCGGGTGACGCGCTGCATGCGCATCACCTTCCACCAGAGGCGCGCCGTGGCGGCCAGTCGCTTCCAGAAGGACAAGGCCTACTCCGGCACGGGAAGCGTGTGGAGGAGGTCCTCGATGGCCTCCGCCGCTCCCTGCGATCCGTCGTCCCGCCCCGCCACCTGCACGCGGTGGGCGAGAACGGGAACGGCCAGGGCCTTGACGTCCTCCGGGAGGACGAAGTCGCGCCCGTCGAGCAGGGCGTGCGCGCGGCAGGCAGCCGCGAGCGCCAGCGCGCCGCGCGTGGAGACGCCGAGCGAGAATCGCCGATCCGAGCGCGTGGCGGCCGCGATGGAGAGGATGTAGTCCGCCACCGCCTCGTCCATCCGCACCTCCTCGACCCCGGCCTGCAGCCGGAGCAGATCCTCGCGCGAGGCCACCGCCGAGAGCGCGGCCACGGGATCGTCGAGGCGGCGGGTGACGAGCAGCGCCCTTTCCTGCTCGCGCCCGGGATAGCCGAGCGAAAGCCGCAACAGGAAGCGGTCGAGTTGCGACTCCGGCAGCGGATAGGTGCCCTGCTGCTCCTGCGGATTGAGCGTGGCGATCACGAAAAAGGGCCGCGGAAGCGCCCGCGTCTCCCCGTCGAGCGAGACCTGCCCCTCCGCCATGGCCTCCAGGAGCGCGCTCTGGGTGCGGGGCGGCGTGCGGTTCAGCTCGTCGGCGAGAACCACGTGCGAAAAGATCGGCCCCTTGCGAAAGACGAAGCGCCTCTCGTTCGCGTCCCAGATCGAGACCCCGAGAACGTCGGAGGGCAGGAGGTCGCTCGTGAACTGGATGCGCGAGAGGGGCAGTCCGAACGATCGGGCGAGCGCGAGCGCCAGGCTCGACTTGCCCACGCCGGGGACGTCCTCGAGGAGGAGGTGACCTCGCGCCGCCAACGCCACGAGGCAAAAGACGACCGCCTCGCGGCGCCCGACCAGGGCCTTGTCCACGTTGGCGACGACGGCGGAGCAGAGCGCGCGTGCCTCCTTGGGACCCAGCGGGAGGCGCGCGACCTCGGAAAGGGGGCGCAACTCGGAAGAACTCACCTCCCCCAGTATACCCCCTCGCCGCTCAACATGCCGGTACGTAGGTGATCTCCACCAGCGAGCCCGGAGGGGGTGCGCCGTCCTCCGTGAAGACGACCGCGTTCTCGTCCTCCACGTAGGTCCAACCGGTGTGCACCTCCACCCCATCCACGCGCACCCGCGGAGTCCCCTCCGGCACCGCCGCCAAGGGGAAACGCAGCGTGTAGCCGAAGCTCTGCTCCGCGAGCCTTCCCAGGGCCTTGCCCCAGTCCGAGGTGCAGATGGGCTCGATCATCCCCGAGGTGGCGCGCGCCACGTCCATGTAGCGCAACCCCTCCTCGGCGGCGAAGCCGCAGCCCTTGCCCACGACCACGTTGACCGAGACCTCGTGCTCGCGACCCGGCCCCTTCAGGCCACGGAAGAACGCCGAGTAAAAGGAGGTCGAGCGATCGGACTGGTCGTCTTCGTCGGAGATGATCACCACCGAGAGCCGGGCCTCGGGCCGGTAAAAGCCGAGGTTGCCGTCGAGCGGCAGCTCCGTGTTCGGATGGTCGATGTTGTCCACCAGCGGCGAGGTGAGCGCGCGGTAGGCGGCCTCGAGGCCCTGCTCCAACCAGTGGCAGGTGCCCACCTGGACGTTCTCCGCGAAGACCTGCGCCGCGTCCGGCATGCTGCTCGTCACCCAGCGGGCGCGCTGGCGGTTCACGGGGAAGAGCCTGCCGGCCTCGCCGCCGTAGGCGCCGCCCGGGCAGTCCGTCCACCCGCCCACCGAGCGCGTGATCCCCGTGGTCGTCACGCCGATGTGGAAGTCGATCCCTTGCTGGATCGCGTAGCGCATGAACTGCTCGCAGCCGGCCGCCACCGCGCGCTGCTTGTCGGACATGGAGCCCGAGTTGTCGATGACGAAGAGGATGTCCACCGGGACTCGCGCGTGCTGGCGAAAGACGTCGGTCCGCTCGTCCTCGATCGTTCCCCGGCCGAAGACCGGCAGCGACACGGGATGCATGGTGGAGCTCACCTGTAACAGGGTGCCGTCCGGCCCGTCGTCCACGGGGTCGTAGGTCACCGCGAAGGCGATGCGCCCGTTGTGTTGGAGCGTCACGGGAAGGTCCGGCATCTCGGCCTCGAACTCTCCGGAGGAGTGACCGGTGCCGTCGAGCGCCGCACTCTGCAGCGTGACCGGCACGCTGCAGCGGTTGACGAGTTCCACCGGGACTGTCTTTTCGGGACAGCTCACCCGCCGCAGGCCGAAGTCCACCGTCGATGGCTCGAAGCGCAGGCAGCCGTCGATCACGTCGGCGTCGAGGGGAATCGAGCCGACCGGCGCCTGGGGATTGGAGACGTCGAAGAGCAGCTCACCGGACTGCCGGCCGACGCTGCCGGCCTCGAAGCGCACCGCCACGGACACGCTCTCGCCCGGCGCCACGAGCGCCACTTGAAATGCGTCGGGGAGCAGCGAGAACGAGGTGGCGCTTCCCGGTGCGAGCCGCGGCGAGGCGAAAACGCACTCCCCCTCCCCCACGTTGCGCAAGCGGGCGGTGAGCACGACGGACGTCAGGACCGGCACCGCCGTGAAGCGAAGCACCGGCGGATCCGCCTCCCACGCGCAGGGCGGAAGCGCCTTGGTCGTCGCGAGCAGCGGCACGGGGAAGACCGGCTGGTCGCCGTCGTTCGACTCGACGAGCAAGGTGCCCGCGAAACTCCCCTCGGCATTCGCTTCGAACTCCACCTTGAGCGGCACCGGCGCGTCCGCGGGGGCCAGGCTGAAGGCGCCCGGGTTCACCAAAGAGAAGCCGTCCCCGTTCGCGCTCGCGCCGAAGACCTCGAGCGGGCCGCCGTCGGAGGTCCCGGCGTTGCGGACGAAGACCCGCTTGCGCACCTTCATGCCCACCGCGACGGTGCCGAAGTCGAGCAGATTCGGCTCCACCGCGATGTCCGCACCTCCGCCGTTGCCGGTGAGGCAGACCTCCAGGTGGGACGCGACGGGGTCGTCGTTGTGCAGAAGGAGCGTGCCGGTGAAGCGACCGATCGACGCGGGCGAAAACTCCACCTCGATCTCCGCCTGCTCACCCGGCTCCAGCCGCTCCAGATCGATGGACTTGCCTCCGCTGCGGACGGAGGCGAGGGCGAAGACGCCGCTTCCGTCCACGATCGCGGGTCCCTCGAAGTTCACCGGCTGCTCGCCGCCGTTGGCCACGATGACACGCCCCGTGGCGACCTGGCCAGGGCTGACCGGGCCGAAGTGGATGCAGTTGGGCGCGGCGACCAGGCTGGAGGCGAATCCCTCGCCGCTCAGCGCGATCTTTTGCCGTTCGTCCACCGCACCCGGAACGGTGACGGTGAGCGTTGCGCTCGCCTTGCCGAGCCGCATGGCGGAGAAGCGCAGGCCGAGCATGAGCGTCTCCCCGGGCGCGATCTCCCAGCTCTCGGCCTCGTCCACCAAAGAGAAGAGGTTGGGATCGTCGCCCGCGAAGCCCTCGACGTGGAGGGTGGCGCTCAGCCTCCCGCCGTTGACACAGCTCAGCGGCAGCACCTTTTCGGTGTTGAGGACGACGCGGCCGAAGGCCACCTCCGCCGCGCAGGCGACCTGCGGTCGGTCCCCCACCCCCATCACCGACACGGCGATGCGCGGATGATCCGGGTCGTCGGTGAGCAGAAAGAGCTCGCCCTGGTACGGCCGCACCTCGTCGGGTCGGAAGCGGACGACGATCTCGGTCTTCTTTCCCCCGGGGATCGTCCGCGCCACCGAGGCGGGGAGGGAAAAGGCTTCCGAGAAGCCCTCGCCGCGCTCCACGCCGATCAGGCCCAGGGGACCGCGACCGAGGTTCTTCACCACGAGGGACCGACTCTCCTCCGTGCCGACGGCCACGCGGCCGAAGTGGAGCGATTCCACGTGCACGCGGGCGCGCGCGTTCTTTAGCGCATCGTCGCCGCACGCCCAAAGGAGCGCGCCCAGGCAGACGATTCCGATCCGGCTCCGGCCCCCCATACTCTCCCCCGCTGCGCTGGCCCAGCTCCGAACCGCGCTGTCATGAACGTTGGCCCGGCCTGCCTCCCTGGGCAAGATGGAGCCAGGCGAGCACCGGGTCCCTTGCGGGGACGAACGTCAGCGGATGCGCTCGTGCTGCGGCTGCGACGGAGGCCCCGCAGGCGCGGGTGCGACCGGCTCCTCCAGGTACGTCAACTGGCCGCCCTCCTCCGCGAAGGCGCGCGCCCCGTCCGCCACGTGGATGAAGTCGCGCGCCGAGACGGGATAGGCGCGCGCGAGGTGTCGGAGCACGCGGCCCACCCAACGTCCGAATGCCGGCCCCTTGCGGATCTTTTCGTAGCCCTCGTAGGCGAGGACCGCGGCCGACAGCCGCGCCGGCGCGAGCCGCCCGCGACGGGGCGCCGGCAGCGCGAGTTCGAAGACCTCGGAGCGCAGCGGATCGAGCGCGAACCACCCCGGTCGGGGCCCCTCCTCCAGAGGGTGGAAGTGAAGGATGCGGGTGTGCTCCCTGTGCGCGAGGTAGAGGCGCCGCTGCGAGCGGATCGCCTGCGCGAAGCAAAACCGCGAGGGGTCCTCCAGGATCGCGGCCGCGTCATCGGAGGAGGCGAGACGGCCCGGAAGGACGACGAGGCCCGGGTCGACCTCGTCCACCGCGCGAAGGAAGGGTGCCTCGTCCGATGGCGCGAGAAAGCAGAGGAATTGGCGTTCCAAGGTTTCCCACAGAGAAGGAGGAACGGAATGTGGACGTTCCCGATACGTCGGGTAGGGATCGTCGCATGAAGCCCCTACCCATCTACCCCAAGCGGACCGCTCGCCGCCACCCGCGGGTTCCCGCCGACTTCTCCTTCGAGCTGTGGCATCCCGGGGGCGGATGCCGACTGCGGGCGAAGAACCTCTCGATGACGGGCATGCTGGCGCGCGACGAGCGACGGGTTCCGGAGGGCCTGGTCCGGATCGAACTGCCCCCGCCCGACGAAGGCGAGCCCGTGCGCATCGAGGCCCGCGCCTTCCGGCGCCCCGACGGTCTGGCCCTGCATTTTCTCGACCTCGACCTTCCCGCGATCCTCACCCTCGCCCGCCACATCTCCCCCCATCTCTAGGCCGAGCCTGGTAGTCTGGCCGCATGCGGTCGTCCCTTGCGATTCCGTTGGTTTTCGCGCTCGCCCTCCTGGGCTGCAGCGCCACCGCCGACACGCCCGACCGGGCCTTCCGCGCCTTCGTCACCCACCTGCAAGCGGGCGAGGTGGACGAGGCCTGGGAGCTGCTCTCCCGCCGCTCCCAGGACGAGCTGACGCGGATCGTCCACGAGCGGAGCGTGGCGAGCGAAGGCGCCATTCCCGACGATCCCAAGCGGGTGGCGCTCGGCGATGCCGAACTCGCCCGCCCCATCGACGCCGTCGAGATTCAATCGCAGACCGAGGACCGCGCCACCCTCCTCGTGCGCAGCGGCGAGGAGACCATGCCGGTGCAGATGGTGCGCGAGAACGGCAAGTGGAAAGTCGAGCTCGTTGACGCGCGTTGATCGCAGGGGGTATCCGTCCCCGCCCATTCCTCGCTTCGAGGCACCGACATGTCGAGCCAGATGAAGCCGCTTCGCGGCGACGAGATCCGCAAGGCCTTCCTTTCCTTCTTCGAGGGGAAGGGACACCGCGTGGTGCGCAGCGCCTCGCTGGTCCCCGCCAACGATCCCACGCTGCTCTTCACGAACGCCGGCATGGTCCCCTTCAAGGACGTTTTCACCGGCCGTGACAAGCGCGACTACGTGCGCGCGACGTCGGTCCAAAAGTGCGTGCGCGCCGGCGGCAAGCACAACGATCTCGAGAACGTGGGCGTCACCGCGCGCCACCACACCTTCTTCGAGATGCTCGGGAACTTCTCCTTCGGCGATTACTTCAAGGAGGAGGCGATCGCCTGGGCGTGGGAGTTTCTCACGGAGGTGCTGCACCTGCCGAAGGAGCGGCTCGCCGTCACGGTCTTCGCGGGCGAAAACGGCATCCCGGCGGACGAGGAAGCGGAGGCGATCTGGAAGCGGGTCTCGGGCCTTCCGGCCGACCGCATCCAGCGGATGGGTGCCGCGGACAACTTCTGGGTGATGGGCGACACCGGCCCCTGCGGCCCGAGCTCGGAGATCCACTGGCACCAGGGCGACCACCTCCCCTGCGAGGAAGAGGCCGAAGGCCGCCGCTGCAAGGGCATCGCCTGCGACTGCGACCGCTGGCTCGAGATCTGGAACCTGGTCTTCATGCAGTTCGACCGGGACGAGACCGGCAAGCTCACGCCGCTGCCTCGGCCTTCCATCGACACCGGCGCCGGGCTGGAGCGCCTGGCGGCCGTGCTGCAGGGCAAGGGCTCGAACTACGAGACCGACATCTTCCGCGACATCATCGATCCGGTCGCGGCCCTCGCCCACACGAACTACGAGGACGCGCCCGAATCGCTGCGCACCTCCATGCGCGTGATCGCGGACCACGCCCGCGCCACCGCCTTCCTCGTGGCCGACGGCGTTCTTCCCTCCAACGAGGGGCGGGGCTACGTGCTCCGCCGCATCATGCGCCGGGCGATTCGCCACGGCACCCGCCTCGGCCTGGACGTCGTCTTCTTCTTCCAGGCCTGCCAAGCCGTGGTGCGGCAGATGTCGGAGGCCTATCCCGAGCTCTCCGAGAACGCCGAGCTCATCACCGAGGTGGCGCGCAGCGAGGAGGAGGGCTTCCGCCGCACGCTGTCGCGCGGCCTCGCCCTCATCCAGGCCGAGATCGCCGCGCGGCGCGACGGCGATCACATCCTCCCGGGTGAGGTCGTCTTCAAGCTCTACGACACCTTCGGCTTCCCCGTGGATCTCACGCGGGTCATCGCCCGCGAGCACGGCTTCCTCATCGACGAAGCCGGCTTCCGCACGGAGCTCGAAAAGCAGCGCGAGCGCTCCGTCTTCGCCGGCTCCGGCGAGACCGCCGTCTCCAAGCTCTACCTCGAGCTCGTGCAGACCGTGGGCCCGACCACCTTCCTCGGCTACGAGGGCACCGAAGGCCAGGGCAAGGTGGTGGCGATCGTCCGCGACGGCGCCCTGGTCGACAAGGCCGAGGCGGGCGACGCGGTGGAGATCGTCCTCGACCGCACGCCCTTCTACGGCGAGAGCGGCGGCCAGGTGGGCGATGCAGGCATCCTCGCCGCCTCGCGCGACGGGGCGCGCGCCAGCCGTACCGAACTCGAGATCCAGATCCGCGACACGCAGCTCCCGGTGCGCGGCCTGATCGTGCACCGCGGGCGCGTCGTCTCCGGCATCGTGCACGTCGGCGACAGGGTGGAGGCGGTGGTGGACGCCGAGCGGCGCCAGGCCATCCGGCTCAACCACAGTGCCACCCACCTCCTCCATCGCGCGCTGCAGGAGGAGCTCGGCAACCACGTCCGGCAGGCCGGCTCGGTGGTCGCCCCCGACCACCTCCGCTTCGACTACACGCACTTCCAGGGGCTCGACCCCGAAACCCTGGAGCGGATCGAGACGCGGGTGAACCGGATGATCCGCGACGACGCGGAGACGCAGACCCGCGAGATGGCGCTCGACGAAGCCAAGGCGATCGGCGCCATGGCGCTCTTCGGCGAGAAGTACGACGAGCGCGTGCGCGTGGTGCAGGTGCACCCCCGCTCCCTCGAACTTTGCGGCGGCACCCACGTGCGCCGCACCGGTGAGATCGGCCTGTTCAAGATCCTCAGCGAAGGATCGATCGCCGCCGGCGTGCGCCGCATCGTGGCCGTCACCGGCGAGGAGGCGATCCGCTGGCTGCACCAGCGCGAGCGCCAGACGCTCGAGGCGGCGCGGCTCCTTCGCACCGCCCCGGACGAGCTCGGCACCAAGGTGGACGCCACCCTGCGGCGCATCCGCGAGCTGGAGAAGGAGGTCGAGGCGCTGCGGGGCAAGCTCGCCCAGGCCGCCACCGGCGACCTCCTCGACCAAGTCCGCGAGGTCGCCGGGATCAAGGTGCTCTCCACCCGCGTCCCCGGCGACGTGGCCGACTTGCGCGAACTCTCCGACCGGATGCGCAACAAGATCGGCTCGGGCATCGTCGCTCTGGGCACCGAGAAGGACGGCAAGGCCCTCCTGCTCGTGGCCCTCACCAAGGACCTCGTCCAGCGCGGCCTGAAGGCCGGGGATCTGATCCGCGAGATGGCGCAAGCGATCGGCGGGCGCGGCGGCGGCAAGCCGGACCTCGCGCAGGCCGGCGGCCCCGACGTGGCCGGTCTCGATCGCGCCCTGGAGATGCTCTACGACCTCGTCGCCGAAGGGAGGACCGATGTCGCGCGTACTCCGTGAGATGCATGGCCCCTTGCTCGTCGTCCGCCCCCCGGTTCCCGCCACGGTGAACAAGGCCGGGGTGAACTACAAGAGCGAGGTCACGCACCTCGAGTACTCGCCGCGCGGCGCCTACGACGAGTGGATCGCGATCTGCGAGGGCATCCTCGCCTTCGGCGGCGACGCCATCTTCGACTTCGAGCCGGAGGACGACCGCTTCCTCGACGCCGGCGATCTCCGCCTCGAGGCCGACGGCACCCTCCGCGGCGAGGACGGCCGCGCCCTCGGCCACATGGACGAGGTCTCCACCGGCCGCGTCTTCACCGCCAACGGCCCGTGGGTGGTCGTGGAGGACGGGACCCTCCGCGCGCTCTTGCCGAATCTCGTCGCCCACCGGCAGAACGAGATGCACTACTACCGGCGGCTGCTCGGGCGCATCGCCGAAGAGAGTGGTTACCGGCTGCAGA
>Ga0079224_100012231_pt1 | contig 11868 bp, 8 predicted proteins | sample Stecom2015_FD_80414 | JGI IMG/M metagenome (GOLD analysis project Ga0079224, IMG submission 80414) | Agricultural soil microbial communities from Utah to study Nitrogen management - Steer compost 2015 | ecosystem: Environmental > Terrestrial > Soil > Agricultural land | place: USA: Utah...
CCGCATTCGCATCCCGAGCTTCCGGCGGACACCGCCGACAGGACCCTCGCCGGCCTCGCGAGCCTCGAAAGCGCTGACAACGGAGAGCGTGTATCCGAGGTGTCCGCCGATCTGCGCAGGACCATGCAGGCCCGGTGCGGCGTGTTCCGCTTTCCGGAAGATCTGGCGAAGGGAATCGAAGAAGTATCGGTGCTTGCGAGGAGGGCACGAAGGCTTGTCATCGCCGATCGGTCGAGGACCTTCAATACCGCACGCATCGAGGCCTTGGAGCTCCGGAATTTAATGGAAGTCGCGCTCGCAACCGTCTACAGCGCCGACGGGCGCAAGGAAAGCCGCGGCGCGCAGGCGCGGATCGACTTTCCCGATCGCAATGACGATGATTGGATGAAGCACACGCTGTGGTTCAAGGACGGCAACCGCCTGGTCTACAAACCGGTCCACCAGACGCCTCTCACTGTGCGTCCTTTCGTGGCCTCGCAGCCAAGTCCGGGAAAGGTCGAACGCGACTCGCCGACCGATCCGAATCGATCCAGATCTCGCCAGCCATGGCCGTCTACATCGTAGCCCAGCTCCGGTTCAGGGACCGCGCCGCCTACGAGCGCTATCAGGCAGCGTTCATGGGGATATTCCGAGGCTTCAAGGGAACCCTGCTTGCGGCGGACGAGCATCCCGGGCTGTTGGAGGGCGAATGGTCCGGCGAGAAAGTGGTGATCATTTCGTTTCCGGACGAGCCGTCCGCCCGCGAGTTTATTGAGTCGCCGGAGTACCAAAGGATCGCGGTGGACCGGAAACGCGGCGCCGAAGCGCTGGTGCTGCTGGTGGCCGGAGTGCCAGATCGTGGCAAGGACGTGCCCCTCGTGCGGATCTTCAAGGCCAGAGCCAGGCCTGGCAGGGAGCGCGAGCTGGCCGATAAGCTTTCCACCACCTCGGCAGCGCTGGTGCGGGACAACGCCGGGCTTGTCACTTACTTGGCGGGTGGCCCTTCGCAGGCCGGCGACCGGGACTTCGTGTTCATCACCATCTGGCGCGATTTCAATGCCATGAAGGAGTTCTTCGGAGCGGAGTGGCCTCGATCGTTACTGCCACCGGGGTACGCCGCTCTGATAGAGCACTGCTCGGTGGAGCACTATGAGCTCACCGGACAACTATACCCGGTCGCCTAGATCCTTCCTTTCCCCATCAAGGCACAGGCTTCATGAGCGAGAAAGCGGACCAGACTGGCTCGACCGCCTCCGATACTTCCGTCGGCAGCGGGCGCGTAGCCTTCGTGCAGGCATGCTGGCATAAGCAGATCGTGGATCAGTGCCGGCGGGGATTCAAAGAGGAAATGGCGCGCCTTGGCTATCCGGCGTCCGCCATCGATGAGTACGAGGTTCCCGGCAGCTTCGAGATTCCGTTGCGCGCCAAGGCGCTTGCCGGGACGGGGGCCTATGCCGCCATCGTAGCCGCCGGATTGGTGGTGGACGGAGGAATCTACCGGCATGAGTTCGTTGCGGGGGCGGTCATTCAGGCACTCATGCAAGTCCAACTCGAGACTGGTGTGCCCGTATTGTCCGCGGTCCTGATACCACAGCGCTTTCATGAGCATGCCGAGCACCAGCGCTTCTTCCACCAGCACTTTTTGCTCAAGGGAAGGGAAGCTGCGGTGGCCTGCGCTCGAGTGATCCGGGATTGCGGATGCGCCTGAGGGCCAGATTTCCCACAATGCTGAGCGAAATTAACAACCTGGCCAAGGGGCGCCATGACGCCTCGTTCTGCGGAAGATTCGCCGCAACGTGGACGGCCGTGGCGCCAACGCATTGCGGGCCCGAGCCGCGAGCGCGTAGCAGCCTGCCGCAAGCCTTTCAGAAGGCGTGCGGCGAGGCGGGGTGTTTGATGGCGATCTGGAGAAACGCGGCTTCCTGGGCCTCGAGCATCAGCTTCTGCGCGAGCATGACCGCGGGGATGGGAACGCCGGAGGGGCCCGCGCACAGCCGGTATTCCACGGTCCCGGCGCGGCTGAGCACCTCGATGTTGATGCAGGCGCCGTAGCCGATGCGGTAGCGGCGCCCGCTCGGGCCGACCACCGTAAACGCGCCGTAGCGCTCGTACTCGCGACGCTGCGCCGGGCTCAAATGGCGCCGGAGCAGCGTGCGTGCACGCCGGTAGGCGTGGCGATCGGGGGCTAGAGTGGCTTCGAGGTGGCGCCGCCGCGCAGCGATCAGGCGCCGCAGCCCGTGGCGCAGCAGCCTGAGCATCGCGGCATCAGCCGCCTTCGATCGGCGGCACCATGACCGTTTCCCGCTCGCGCGGGTCGAACACGGTGCCGGGAACGCTTCCCGCTTCGCTCACCCGGAAAGCGCGATAGCCGCGCCTGACGAGCGACTCGAAGAGCCTGCGCGCGCGCTCCACTTCGTCCGGAATTTCGGGATTCCACGCGGCCCGCGAATGACCGCTCGGGTCCAGGACCGCCAATTCGTTCATCACGCCCATGAGTGCATCCTCGACGTTGACGACGTTCAACAATGGACCGCGAGCCGGGTAGGGAGTTCAGGCCGCGGTCCGCCCGGGCACTTGTGCAAGCAAGACGGATGCCGCACATTCATGGGGCACAGGTTTTGCGTGAAGGAGTCTTCATGGCCGCATCAGGACGCGCCGACCCCGCGGGACGCGCTGCTCCGGCCGGACGCGCGGGACCGGCAGGACGTGCCGGCCCCCCCGGACGCGCCGGCCCGCAGCCGTCGGCGCAGGGCCCCGGCGGGCAGGGGCCGGTCGGCGGGCAGAAGCTGCCGCCGCGGAAGGCGTGGCTCGTCTTCCTGGCGATGCTGCTCGTCAACTATCTGCTGGTCCGCTCCTTCTTTCCGGCCGAAGGCGAACCCGTTACCGTCCCTTACACGGTGTTCAAGGAGCAGGTCGCGGCGCGCAACGTCATCGCGATCTACAGCCAGGGCACGAGCATCGAGGGCCGCTTCGCCGTGGCCGTCACCTGGCCGCCGGAAGGCGAAACGGTGAAGGGGCCGCCAGGGGCGCGCAGGCTGCCGCGCCCGCAGACGCCGCGCACCTCCGATACGTTCACGACCGAGCTGCCAGCGTTCGTCGATTCGGGGCTCGAGACGTTCCTGATCGAGCACGGCGTGGAGATCAGCGCCGAGCCGATCCGGCAGGGCTCGCCGCTCCTGACGCTGCTTTTCGGCTTCGGCCCGGCGATCCTCATCATCGCCTTCTACGTCTGGATCTGGCGGCGCGCCTCGCAGGGCGGCGGGCTCGGCATGGGCGCCATGATGGGCATCGGCAAAAGCAAGGCCCGCCGCTACGACCAGGACGCCGACCACAAGGTGACCTTCGACGACGTGGCGGGGATCGACGAGGCCGAGAACGAGCTCGTCGAGATCGTCGACTTCCTGAAGTCGCCGGAGAAGTACACCCGCCTCGGCGGCACCGCGCCGAAGGGCGTGCTTCTCGTCGGCGCGCCGGGCACGGGCAAGACGCTGCTCGCCAAGGCGGTGGCCGGGGAGGCGGGCGTGCCTTTCTTCTCCATGAGCGCGGCCGAGTTCGTGGAGATGATCGTCGGCGTCGGCGCGGCGCGCGTGCGGGACCTCTTCAAGCAGGCGCGCGAGCATGCGCCGGCCATCATCTTCATCGACGAGATCGACGCGATCGGCCGGGCGCGCGGGCAGGTGGCGATCGGCGGCGCGAGCGAGCAGGAGCAGACGCTGCAGCAGATCCTGACCGAGATGGACGGCTTCACGGGGCGCGAGGGCATCATCGTCCTTGCCGCCACGAACCAGCCGGACGTCCTCGACCGCGCGCTGCTGCGACCCGGGCGCTTCGACCGGCGGGTGGTGGTGAACCTGCCGGACAAGGCCGGCCGCGAGGCGATCCTTCGCGTGCATACGCGCAAGGTGCCGCTCGGAAGCGACGTGAGCCTGGAGGAGCTCGCCAGCTCCACGCCCGGCTTCTCGGGGGCCGACCTGAAGAACCTCGTGAACGAGGCGGCGCTTCTCGCGGCGCGGCGCGAGGAGCGCTCGGTGGGGCAGAAGGACTTCCTCGACGCGCTGGAGAAGATCGTCCTCGGGCCCGAGCGGCCGCTGCTGCTCTCGCGCGAGGATCGCGAGCGCATCGCCTACCACGAGAGCGGCCACGCCATCCTCGGCCTCGTCGTGCCGGGCGCCGATCCGGTGCATCGCGTGAGCATCGTGCCGCGCGGCCAGGCGCTCGGCGTCACCTACCAGCGGCCGCAGACCGACCGGTACAACTACCCGGAGGCGTACCTGCGGGCGCGCATCATCGGCATGCTGGGCGGGCGTGCCGCGGAAGAGGTCGTGTACGGCACGCGCACCACCGGCGCGGAGAACGACATCGAGCAGGCCACCCAGCTCGCCCGCAACATGGTGACGCGCTGGGGCATGAGCGACGTGCTCGGCATGGTGCAGCTCGCACCGCGCCAGAACCCCTACCTCGGCGGCCCGGCCGCCTTCGTCGGCGACAAGCCGTTCAGCGAGGAGACCGCGCGCCTCATCGACGCCGAGGTGCACCGCATCGTCAACGAGTGCCACGACGAGGCGAAGCGGCTGATCGCAAAGCACCGGCGCTCGCTCGACGCGCTCGTCGCGGCGCTCCTCGAGCGCGAGACGCTCGGCGAGGACGAGATCCTCGAAGTGACCGGGCTGCCGCCCGCGCCGCCCCTCGAGGCCCGCCCTCTTCCCGTCGCCGCGCAGGGCCATTGAGCCGGTCGTGCGCGCGTGAGCGAGCCGTATCGTCAGACGGCGGACGAGGTCCTCGGCGCGCTCGGGACCGACCGCGAGCGGGGCCTCGGGGAAGACGAGGCGCGCCGGCGCCTCGCACAGTACGGCCGCAACGAGCTCGCCGCCGCGCGTCGGGTCCCCGGCTGGCGTAAGTTCCTCGCGCAGTTCCAGGATCCGCTCGTCGTCCTGCTTCTCGCCGCGACGGCGATCTCGGCCGGGCTGTGGCTTGCCGAGCGGGACGCGGCGCTGCCCTACGAGGCGATTGCCATCGCGGCGGTGGTGCTCCTCAACGCCGCGCTCGGCTACTTCCAGCAGGCGCGCGCCGAGCGCGCGCTCGCCGCGCTGAAGGACATGACGGCCGCTGGCGCGAACGTGGTGCGCGAAGGACGCCGCCGGCGCGTCGCGGCCGCCGAGCTCGTCCCGGGCGATCTCCTCGTGCTCGAAGAGGGCGACGCCGTCGCCGCCGATGCGCGCCTCGTGCGCACGGCGGCGCTGCAGGCGGCGGAGGCGGCGCTCACGGGCGAGAGCCTGCCCGAATCCAAGCAGACGGCGCCGCTCGACGAGGAGACGGTGCTCGGCGATCGCAGCAACATGGTCTTCGGCGGCACCGCGATCACGCATGGGCACGGGCTCGCGGTGGTCGTGGCGACCGGCATGCAGACGCAGATGGGGCGCATCGCCCGCCTCCTCGGCGAGGCGCCCGCCGAGACGACGCCGCTCCAGCAGGCGCTCGCGCGCGTCGGCCGCCTCCTCGGCCTCGTGGTGCTCGCGATCGCGGCCGTGATGATCGCGACCATTCTCCTCCTCCAGGAGATCGACGGGCCTGCCGCGCTCTTCGACGTCCTCATCCTCGGCGTCGCGCTCGCCGTGGCGGCCGTGCCGGAGGGGCTGCCCGCCGTCGTGACGGCGGTGCTCGCGCTCGGCGTGCAACGCATGGCGCGCCGCAACGCCATCGTGCGTCACCTTGCGGCGGTGGAGACGCTCGGCTCGGCGAGCGTCATCGCCTCCGACAAGACCGGAACGCTCACGCGAAACGAGATGACCGTGCGCGCGGTCGTCACGGCGAGCGGCCGCGTGGACTTCGGCGGCACGGGCTACGCGCCCGAGGGCGAAGTGAGCGTGCCCGAGGGCGCGAGGTTCGAGCTCGCCCGCGCCCTCACGGTCGGCGACCTCGCGAACAACGCGGTGCTCCAGGAGCGCGAGGGACGCTGGACGGTGCAGGGCGACCCGACCGAAGGAGCGCTCCTCGTCGCCGCGCGCAAGGCGGGGCTTCGCCATGAGGCGCTCGACACGCGCTTCGAGCGGGTGGGGGAAGTGCCGTTCTCCTCGGAGCGCAAGCTCATGACGACGCTCCACGCCGACGCCGAACACGCGCGCCGGCTCGTCGCCTTCACCAAGGGCGCGCCCGACGTCCTGCTTCGCCGGTGCACCGCCGAGCTCGTCGGGAGGGAGGAGCGGCCGCTGGGGGAGTCCCGCCGCGAGGCGATCCTGCGCGCGAACGAGGCGCTCGCGCGCGAGGCGCTGCGCACCCTTGCCGTCGCCTACCGGGAGCTTCCCGGGCGCGCGGCGGAGCCGGGCGCGAGCCCCGGCACGGCCGACGACGACCTCGAGCACGAGCTCGTGTTCGCCGGCCTCATCGGCATGATCGACCCGCCCCGTGCCGAGGCGAAGGAGGCCGTGGCGCGGGCGAAGCAGGCGGGCATCCGGCCCGTGATGATCACCGGCGACCATCCCATCACGGCCGCGGTGATCGCCGCCGAGCTCGGCACGGCGGACGAGGTGCAGGCGGTGACGGGCGCGGTGCTCGAGCGCATGGACGACGACACGCTCGAGCGCGTCGTGGGAGAAGCGACGGTCTACGCGCGCGTCAATCCGGAGCACAAGCTGCGCATCGTGAAGGCGCTGCAGCGCCGGGGCGAGATCGTGGCGATGACCGGCGACGGCGTGAACGACGCGCCGGCGCTCAAGACCGCCGACATCGGCGTGGCGATGGGACGCACGGGAACCGACGTGTCCAAGGAGGCCGCCGACATCGTGCTCGCCGACGACAACTTCGCCACCATCGTGGCGGCGGTGGAGGAGGGGCGGGCGATCTTCGACAACATCCGCAAGTTCCTGCGCTACCTCCTCTCGTCCAACATGGGCGAGGTGCTGACGATGTTCTTCGGCGTGCTGCTCGCCGAGGCGATCGGCCTCGCCGGCGCGGGCGAGGGCGCGCTCGCGCTGCCGCTTCTCGCGACGCAGATCCTCTGGGTCAATCTCGTGACCGACGGCGCGCCGGCGCTGGCGCTCGGCATGGACCCCGCCGATCCCGGCGTGATGAGCCGGCCGCCGCGGCCGCGGAGCGAGAGCGTCATCCCGCCGCGCATGTGGGCCGGGATCCTCCACGTCGCGGCGATCATGGCCGTGGGAACCCTCCTCGTCGTGGACGCGAGCCTGCCGGGCGGCTTCCTCGAGACGGAAGGCGCCCGCGCGCATGCCGGCGCCGAGGGGCTGCGCTACGCGCAGACCATGGCCTTCACGACGCTCGTCTTCTTCTCGCTCTTCAACGTCTTCAACGCCCGCTCCGACGAGCGCAGTGCCTTCGCCGGCCTCTTCACGAACCGCACGAATTTCTGGCTCTTGGGTGCGGTCCTGCTCTCGGCGGCGCTCCAGCTCGCCGTCGTGTACGTGCCGTTCCTCCAGCAGGCGTTCTCGACGGTGAGCCTCAGCGCGGCCGACTGGGCGCTCTGCGCCGCGGTGGCGAGCTCGGTGCTCTGGCTGCGCGAGCTCGAGAAGGCCTTGCGACGCTAGGGTGCCGCGGCGGCCGCCGGGACCCGATCTTGCGTGCCGCGGCGCAATACGTTGCGTGAAAGCGCGAGAACGGCTCCGGACGGACCTCTACGAAGTCGCGGACCGGGGCGCTATTCTGAACGGGGCCAGGGCAACCGGCATTTCCACGGCGGCATGATCGACAACCCGGCAATCGCGATTTCGGCGGCGTGAGCTTCCAGGCGGCGATCTTCGACCTCGACGGGGTCGTGACGCGCACGGCGAGCGTGCACGCCGCCGCCTGGAAGGAGCTTTTCGACGAGTTCCTCGAGCGCCGCGCCGGCGGCGGCGCCTTCGAGCCGTTCGACGAGCGCGCGGACTACCGCGCCTACGTCGACGGAAAGCCGCGCATCGAGGGCGTGCGCAGCTTCCTGCGTGCACGCAGCATCGCGCTGCCGGAGCCGGAAGTCCAGTCGCTCGCCGCGCGCAAGGACGCGTTCTTCGAGCGCCGCCTGCACGAGCGCGGCGTGGAGACGTTCGCCTCCACTGTCTCGCTGGTGGAGGCGCTCCGCGCGCGTGGCGTGCGCACCGGGCTCGTCACCTCGAGCCGCCACGGCGGCGAGATCCTCGAGCTCGCGGGGCTCGCGCGACTTTTCGACGCGCGTCTCGACGGCAACGACCAGCAGGCACTGGGCGCACGGGGAAAGCCCCATCCGGACATGTTCCTGAAGTGCGCCGAGGCGCTCGGCGCGGCGCCCGGGCAGGCGATCGTGTTCGAGGACGCGGTTTCGGGCGTGCAGGCCGCAGCCCGTGGGGGCTTCGGCCTCGTCGTCGGCATCGACCGCGGCGGCAATGCGCGCGCGCTCGAGCACGCCGGGGCGCACGCGGTCGTGGCGGATCTCGCCGAGCTCGATGTCGCGCGGCTGGAGAAGCTGTGGCGCGAGCGGCGGAACGCCCGGGAGGCCCCTCGGCGCCCGGGCGCATAGGGCGGGCGGAGAGGGCACGATGAGTCTCCTCTCGCCGGGGCGCAACTGCTGGCGCATCGAGCGGGCCGGCCGGCTCGCCTTCCTGATCGACGGGGCGGCGTACTTCTCCGCGGTGCGCTCGGCGCTCGCGAAGGCCCGGCGCACGGTCTTCATCCTCGGCTGGGACTTCGACAGCCGCATCCGCCTCGTGCCGCAGGGCGCGGGCGATGGCCTGCCCGAGGAGCTCGGGGCGTTCCTCATGGCGCTCGTGCGGCGCACGCGCAGCTTGCGGATCTACGTGCTGTCGTGGGACTTCGCCATGGTGTTCGCGCTCGACCGCGAATGGGTGCCGCTCTACAAGCTCGGCTGGAAGACGCGCCCCCACCGGCGGCTCGAGTTCCGGCTCGACGACCGGCACCCGCCGAGCGGCTCGCATCATCAGAAGGTCGTGGTGATCGACGATGCGGTCGGCTTCGTCGGCGGGCTCGATCTCACCCACGGACGCTGGGACACGCCGCAGCACCGGCGCGACGAGCCGTATCGCGTCGACGCGAGCGGGCGCATCGCGCGGCCAAACCACGACGTGCAGTCGACCGTCGACGGCGCGGCGGCGCGCGCACTCGGCGAGCTCTGCCGCGAGCGGTGGCTGAGGGTGGCGACGAAAGTCGCGGCCCTCGATGGGCCGCCTGCGCACGACCCGTGGCCGGACGGCGTCGAGCCCGACATCACGGACGTCGGCGTCGCCATCATGCGCACCGATCCGGGCTGGGCCGGCGGCCGGCCCGTGGAGGAGATCCGCAGCTTTTACGTCGACGCGATCGGCGCGGCCCGGCACAGCCTGTACCTCGAGAACCAGTACTTCAGCTCGAGCGTGGTCGGCGCCGCGCTCGAAGCGCGCCTTCGCGAGCCGGGCGGCCCGGAAGTGGTGGTCGTGTCGCGGCGCACCGAGGAGGGCTGGCTCGAGGAGCGCACGATGGGCGTGCTGCGCGCGCGCCTGCACGAGCGGCTGCGGGCGGCCGACGCCGAAGGGCGCTACCGCCTGCTCTATCCGCACATCGCCGGTCTGGAAGGCCCGAGCCTGCTCAACGTGCACAGCAAGGTGCTCGTGGTCGACGACGAGACCTGCTGCGTCGGCTCGGCCAACTTCAACAATCGCTCCATGGGCTTCGACACCGAATGCAACGTGGCCATCGAGGCGCGCGGCGAGGAACGGGTGCGGCGCGCCATCGCCCGCCTGCGGGAGCGGCTTCTCGCCGAGCACCTGGGCACGACGCCGGAAGCGGTGCGGGCGCGGACCGCGCAATCCGGCGGGAGCCTCATCCGGGCCATCGAAGCGCTGGGCCGGCCCGAGCGCAAGCTCCTGCCGATCAACCCGGTCGCCGCCGCCGACCTCGACCGCATCATCCCGGCCTCGGCCATCGTCGATCCGGAGCGGCCGGTGGATCCCGAGCGCGTGGTGAAGGAATTCGTTCCGCCCGACGAGCGCCGCCCGATGGCGCTTCGCATCGCGCGCTTCGCCGCCGAGCTTCTCGCGCTCGCCGCGCTTGCCGCGCTGTGGCGCTATACGCCCCTGCACGGAATGCTTTCCGCGGAGGACATCCCGCCGCTCCTTGCCGTGGCGGCGTTCCCGCTCGCCGGGCTCATCGGAGTCCCGGTGACCCTGCTCGTCGTGGCGACGTGCTTTCTTTTTCCCGCCGCGCTCGCCGCGCTCTGCGCGTTCGGTGGCGCGCTCCTCAGCGCTGCCGTGACGTACGGAGCCGGACGGCTCCTCGGACGCAATGCCGTGCGCCGGCTCGCCGGCGCGCGCCTCAACGCCATCACGCATCGGCTCGTTCGCAGGGGCCTGTGGTCGGTGGCCGCGCTGCGGCTCCTGCCGGTGGCCGGCTTCTCCACCGTGAACGTGGTCGCCGGGGCCTCGCGCCTTCCGTTCCTCGAGCTCCTCGCCGGCACGGCGATCGGCATGGCGCCATGGATCCTGCTCGCGCTCACCTTCGTCGACCGGGTGCGCGCGGCGATGCGCGAGCCGAGCACGGTGACCTACGCGCTGCTCGCGGCCGATACGGCGCTCATCGTCGTGGCGGTGCTCTTCGTGTGGCGGCGCTTCGGCCTCGCCGAGGAGCGCAGTGGATGAAGCGCCGGCCGCCCGAGCCGTTGCGCGCTCGCCTGCTCGCCGGGTTGCTTGCCGCGGCGCTCGGCGGCTGCGGCGGGCTGCCGTCGCTCGAGGGACGTACGGCATCGGCGGCGTTCGTCGATACCGCCGATACCGCGCTCGGCCGCGCCATAGCTCCTCGCGCCGCCGCGCACCCGGGACGCTCGGGCGTCTACGCGCTGCCCGGGGCGCGGGATGCCTTCGCCGCCCGGGTGCTGCTCGCGCGCGCCGCGGAGCGCTCGCTCGACGTGCAGTACTACATCTGGAACGACGACCACTCGGGGCGGCTCCTCATGGCGGGGCTGCGCGCGGCCGCCGAGCGCGGCGTGCGCGTCCGGCTCCTCCTCGACGACAACAACACCGCCGGGCTCGATGCGAAGCTCGCCGGGCTCGACGCGCACGAGAACATCGAGGTGCGGCTCTTCAATCCGTTCGTCCAGCGCCGCGCGCGCTGGCTCGGCTATCTCGTCGACTTCGCCCGGCTGAACCGCCGCATGCACAACAAGTCCTTCACCGCGGACAGCCAGGCCACCATCGTCGGCGGCCGCAACGTCGGCGACGAGTACTTTGACGCCACAGAAGAAGGGGTCGTCTTCATGGACCTCGACGTCCTTGCGGTCGGCCCCGTCGTGGCGGAGGTCTCGGCCGACTTCGACCGCTACTGGGCGAGCGGCTCCTCCTACCCGGCGAGCCGCATCTTGAAGGACGGTTCACGAAACCCCGCGGAAGAGGAGCCGCAGGCCGGGCGGCATGGGGAAGGGAAAGGGGAAGGGAAAGGCGGCGACGCGAAGGGCGGCGAGGCGGTGGAAAGCGCGCCTTTCGCACGGGAGCTGCTGGCGGGCCGGCTGGCGTTCGAGTGGACGACCGTCCGGCTGGTGAGCGACGACCCGGCCAAGGGCCTGGGGCGGGCCGAGGGGAGCGCGCTGCTCCCGCACCGGCTCGTCCAGCTGCTGGGCGAGCCCCGGGACACCGTCGAGCTCGTCTCCGGGTACTTTGCTCCGGCCGAGACGGGCACGGCGCTTTTTACCCGCCTGGCGGGCAACGGGGTCAACGTGCGGATCCTCACCAATTCGTTTGAAGCGACCGACGTGGCCGTAGTCCATGCGGGGTACGCCAAGCGGCGCCGGGCGCTCCTCGAGGCCGGCGTCGAGCTCTACGAATTGCGCCGGCTGCCGCGGTCCGGGGGACAGTCCGAGTGGCAGCCCTCCGAGCGGCGGGAGTCCAGGCTCGTCGGAAGCTCGGGGAGCTCCGCCTCCAGTCTTCACGCGAAGACCTTCGC
>Ga0079224_100012233_pt1 | contig 11867 bp, 11 predicted proteins | sample Stecom2015_FD_80414 | JGI IMG/M metagenome (GOLD analysis project Ga0079224, IMG submission 80414) | Agricultural soil microbial communities from Utah to study Nitrogen management - Steer compost 2015 | ecosystem: Environmental > Terrestrial > Soil > Agricultural land | place: USA: Utah...
CCAGCGCCAGGTGCACCGCGACGAGCGCGAGCATGATGCCCGGGATGATCAGGATGTGCAGCGTGTACATCCTCGGCACGATCACCGTGCCCGGGAACTCGCCACCGAACAGCGCCCAGTGCAGCCACGTGCCGACCACCGGCACCGACAGCACGATGCCGGACAGCGTCGCGCGGATACCGGTACCGGACAGCAGGTCGTCCGGCAGCGAGTAGCCGAAGAAGCCTTCGAACGCGCCCAGGATCAGCAGCAGCGCACCGATGATCCAGTTGGCCTCACGCGGGCGCCGGAACGCACCGGTGAAGAACACGCGCAGCATGTGCACGACCATCGACGCGACGAAGATCAACGCCGCCCAGTGGTGCACCTGCCGGACGAACAGACCGCCCCGGACCTCGAACGAGATCTCGAGCGTGCTCGCCATCGCGCGGGACATCTCGATGCCCTGCAGGTTCTCGTACGGCCCCTCGTAGACGACCTCGGCCATCGACGGGTCGAAGAACAGCGTCAGGTAGACGCCCGAGAGGATGACGATGATGAAGCTGTAGAGCGCGGTCTCCCCGAGCAGGAACGACCAGTGCGTCGGGAAGACCTTGTTCATCTGGTGCCGCAGGCCCTTGGACAGCACGTACCGCTGGTCGGCGTTGTTCGCCGCCTCGGAGGCGTGCCGGGTGAGAGCGCTGGAGCCCTTGGTCGGTGTCGTCAGTGAGCTCATGACTTGCGCTCCCAGAAACCGGGTCCGATCGGCTCGATGAAGTCGTGCCGGGCGATGAGGTAACCATCACTGTGCACCGTGATGGGCAGCTGCGCGAGCGCACGCGTGGCGGGCCCGAACACGGGCTTGGCGTACTGGAGCGCGTCGAACTGCGACTGGTGGCACGGGCACAGGATACGGTTCGTCTGCTGCTCGTACAGCGACGTGGGGCACCCGACGTGGCTGCAGATCTTCGTGAAGGCGAAGAAGTCGCCGTAGTTGAAGTCCTCCTGGCCCTTGCGCTTGACGGCCCTCGCGGCGTCGTCCGGGCGCAGGCGGATCAGCATGACGGGGTTGTCACTGCGGCGGACCGCGTGCAGCAGCGCCTCGTGGTCACCACGCTCCGACTCACGGAACGGGAACACCGTCTCCATGCCACCCGCGTCGATCTCCTCGGGACGCACGAGCGAGACCTCGTTCGCGTCGCCGGTGTGCCGCCGCAGGTAGACGATCTCGCCCGGGTACTGGGGCTGCCAGCCGGTGTGGACGAGGCCGTCCTTGTTGTCGGCGTCGGCGTGCGGGTCCTTGATGAACGACGCCACCGGCAGCGCGACCACGCCGAGGCCCAGTGCACCGACGCCGAGGCCCGCCGTCCGCTTGATCATCGAGCGGCGGCCGATCGTGGAACGCTCACCGGCGTCCGCGAGGTGCGCGACGATGGTCTTGCGGTCGACCTCGGGCGAGCCCTCACCCATGTTGTCCGTGCGCTGCTGGATCGCCGTCTCGTTCGGGATGAACTTCTTGGCGTACAGCAGCACGCCGAAGGCGATGCTCAGCACCGAGATACCGAGCGTGATGCCCAGCACCGGGGTGTAGAGGCTGTACCAGAAGTGGGCGGTCTCGTTGCCCCGCGGCTCGTACTGCCACGGCCACCAGATGAGCGCCACGACGAAGGCCAGCCCGGCCAGCGCCGCGACCAGGAACCACAGCGCCACGGCCCGCTCGGCCCGCTTCTCCGCCTTGGTCCCCTTGACCGGCCACGGGTCCGGATAATCGACGATCTCGACACCGTCCAGCTGGCCACCCAGCTTGACGAGGTCGTCGCGGTTCATCTCCGCGAGCTCCTCGTCCGAAGGACGGGCTCCTGGCTCGTTGCCACTCATGCCTATGCCCTCGATCCAATCCACAGGGTGGCGCCGATCAGAGCGCCGATCCCCACGACCCACGCGATGACGCCTTCGGAGGCCGGTCCGAGGCCACCCAGCGAGTTACCACCCGGCTGGTTGTTGCCGTCGCTGACCGACTTCACGTAGGCGACGATGTCCTGCTTCTCCTCAGGAGTCAGCTGCCGGTCCGAGAACTTCGGCATGTTCTGCGGGCCGGACTGCATCGCGGTGTAAATCTCGTCCTCGCTCGCCGGGGCGAGTTCGGGCGCGTACTTGCCCGACGAGAGCGCACCGCCCTGGCCGGTGAAGTTGTGACAGGACGCGCAGTTGAGGCGGAACAGCTCGCCACCACGAGCCGGGTTGTCCCCCTGGAGCGCCTCGCCCGTCTCGTTCGGTTTCTGCGGGCCGCCACCGTGCGCCTGGATGTAGGCGCCGAGCGCGTCGATCTCCTCGGGCGTGTACTTCGGCGGCTTGCGCGCGGCCTGTGCCTCCTGGCGCACCATCGGCATCCGGCCGCTGGAGACCTGGAAGTACACCGCCGACTCGCCGACACCCACGAGGCTCGGGCCCTTGTCCTCGACGCCCTCGAGGTTCGAGCCGTGGCACGAGATGCAGGTGTTGTTGTAGATCTGCTCGCCCTTGCGCATCTGGGCGGGATCGGCCTGCGCCTGGGCCGTCTGGGGCTCGGGAGCGAACACGGCGTACAGCCCGCCTGCGCCGATCAACGCCATCGCGAGCGCGGCGAATCCGGCGACACGCCTACGGAACTTCGAGCGGCGCCCCGCTCGCCGGTCGCCCGTCGCGGCGGGCTTCTTCGTGGAGGTCATCTTCTGCGGCAACCCTTGCTGTCAGTTCGGCCGTACTTGGAAGAACGGATCACAGTGGTCAATGCGTCAGGGGACGATGTAGATCACCGCGAACAGGCCGATCCACACGATGTCGACGAAGTGCCAGTAGTACGACACGACGATGGCCGAGGTGGCCTGCGCCGGTGTGAACTTGCTCAGCTTCGTCCGGATGAGCAGGTAGACGAACGCGATCAGACCACCGATGACGTGCAGTCCGTGGAAGCCGGTCGTCAGGAAGAAGACGGTGCCGTACGCACCGGAGGGGATCGTCACACCCTCGCTGATCAACGTGATGTACTCGCCGGCCTGCCCGAGCACGAAGACCGTGCCCATGAGCAGCGTGATCAGGTACCAGCGGCGCAAGCCGAAGACGTCACCGCGTTCGGCGGCGAACACGCCGAACTGACAGGTGAACGACGACGCCACCAGGATGACGGTGAACGGCAGCGCGTAGGCGATGTCCAAGTGGATCAGCTCGCCGGTGGCCTCGTTCACCGGCGGCCAGTGGCCGGTGTCGTTCTGCGCCTTGACCGTGAAGAACATCGCGAACAGCCCGGCGAAGAACATGAGCTCGCTGGACAGCCAGACGATGGTCCCGACGCTGACCATGTTCGGCCGGTTGAGCGAGTGCACTCGCTGGCTGATGTTGGGAGCTGCCGTTGTCACGAGTCGCATTATGTCTGCTCCCCTCCGGGCTGTGCAGGCCGGGTCCTACGGAGAGTCGTGGAAACCTCATGATCGCCGGGGTCGCTCCAGGTCGGGGCGTTGTCGGCCACCGGTGATCATCCTCGTCCGCGAGCAGGAGACGCGGCCGTGGGCCATGACATAACATCGACGCGCGGCAGCGACGAGGCTGCGCGCGAACCGGTGACATGGAGGACGGCAACATGACCGACCAGGCGAGGCGGATCCTCGTGTTCAGCCACCGCCCCGAGGTCCGGGACGCGATCATGACCGCGATCGGCCGCAGGCCCGCTGCCGATCTGGGAACCGTGACCTACGTCGAGGTCTCCGGGGTCGGCGACGTGCTCGCGGAGATGGACGAGGGGAACGTCGACCTCGCGATCCTCGACGGGGAGGCCCAGCCCACCGGCGGTATCGGACTGTGCAGGCAGCTCAAGAACGAGATCGAGCCCTGCCCGCCGATCGCCGTCGCCGTCCGGCGTGCCGACGACCGATGGCTCGCCACCTGGTCACAGGCGGACGCCGTCCTCGTGCATCCGCTCGACCCGCTCACCGCAGCCGAAACCATCGCCGAGGTGTTGCGCACGCAGCACCTCACACCAGTACAGGGTTGATCACCGCACATGACCGACGAACTCACCTGGCCCTCCGTCCTGGGCAGGCTCATCGACCGCGCCGATCTCTCCGAGACCGAGACCGCATGGGCGATGGACCAGATCATGTCCGACGCGGCGACCCCGTCCCAAATCGGCGGATTCGCCGTCGGGCTGAGAGCCAAGGGTGAGACGCCCGCCGAGATCGCGGGCATGGCCTCGGCCATGCTCGCCCACGCGCGCACGCTCGACATCGACTACCGGGCCGTCGACATCGTCGGCACCGGGGGCGACCGCGCGGGCTCGGTGAACATCTCGACGATGTCGTCCCTGGTCGTGGCAGCGGCGGGAGCGCCGGTCGTCAAGCACGGCAGCCGCGCGGCCTCGTCGAAGTCCGGTGCCGCGGATGTGCTCGAAACCATGGGTGTGGCGATCACCATGTCGCCGGAGAACGTCCTGCGGTGTGTCGAACAGGTCGGTATCGGGTTCTGTTTCGCCCCCGCGTTCCATCCCGCGCTGAAGTACGCGGGCGCCACGCGCAGGGAACTCGGCGTGCCCACGACGTTCAACATGCTGGGTCCGCTCAGCAACCCCGCCCAGCCGTCGGCGAGCCTCATCGGCTGCGCCTACAAGGACAAGACCCGGGTGCTCGCCGAGGTGTACGCCCAGCGTGGCCACGACGTGCTGCTCGTGCGGGGTGACGACGGTCTCGACGAGATCACCAACACGACCACCACGACGGCATGGGTCATCTCCGGTGGGCGGATCCACGAGACGACGATCGATCCGCGGGCTCTGGGCCTTCCTCTGAGCACGGAGGCCGATCTGAAGGGCGGAAGCCCGGAGGTGAACGCCAAGGTCGTCCACGAGCTCGTCAGCGGCAAACCGGGCCCCGTGCGCGACGCCGTCCTGCTGAACGCGGCCGGCGCACTGGCGGCCTACGAGGGCTTCCCCCGATTCTCCGCGGACGCGGACCTGACCGAGGAGCTGCGCGGGCAGCTGGCCCGGGCTGCCGAGGTCATCGACTCCGGCTCGGCCGCCGAGCTGCTGCAGAAGTGGATCTCCTTCTCGGCGACGACCGCGAACGACTGAACACCGCTTCCGCCGGCGCCCGGCGCTCCGCACAGACCACCGCGCACAAACACGCCACACAGAGCAAGCCCCGCTCCGGTTCCGTCCGGAGCGGGGCTTGCCGTATGAGCGGTGAGATCAGTGGTGGCTGGGTCCGGTGTGGTACTCGAACACCAGGCCGCCGATCGTGATGAGCAGGCCGATGAACGCGAAGATCAGCAGCCAGATCTGGAAAAACGCCAGCGCCACACCGCCGAGGGCCGCGCAGGCGGCGAGCCCGAACGGCCAGTAGCTGCCGGCGCTGAAGAAGCCCAGCTCACCGGCACCGTCGCTGACCTCGGCCTCCTCGTTGTCCTCGGGGCGGGCCGGGATGCGGCGGCCGACGAAGCGGATGTAGCTGCCGACCAGCAGCGTCAACCCGCCGGTCAGGATCAGTGCGACGGTGCCGATCGGCTCGACCCCGTCGTCGGTCATGACGCCCGTCATCACGCCGTAGACGACCGCCACGAAGAACGCGAAGACCATGACGACGTGGAACAGCCTGGCTTCGTTCTTCATGTGCCCTGTGTCCTTACTGGTAGCTCAGCGTTCGTGATCAGAGTACTGAGTGGATCCGGTTGCTTCAGGTGGTTCCGCGGGGCCGCGCCGGCGAGGCCGGTCAGCCCGTCGCGGTCCGCAGGGTGCGGTCCGTCGAGAACGGCTGGGTCGTCGTGGCGGTCGGGCTGCACAGCTCCTCGTCGCAGCCCTCGTCCTGCAGCTTCTGCAGCGCCTCGGCTGCCGTGTTCGGGCGACCCGTCTGCTGGTTGGTCTCGGTGCGCAGCTCGATGTACCGGTCGTAGAGCTCCGGCGACAGCGCGCGCACCTCGAAGTTCATCATCGCGTGGTAGGTGCCGCAGAGCTCGGCGCAGCGGCCGACGAACGCACCCTCCCTGTCGATGGTGTTCTGGAAGACGTTGTCCTGGTTGTTCTTCTCCGGGAACGGCATGACGTCCCGCTTGAAGTTGAACTCGGGCACCCAGAACGAGTGGATGACGTCGGTCGATCGCAGGTTGTACTGGATCTTCCGGTCCGTCGGCAGGACCAGCAGCGGGATCTCCGAGGAGCTGCCGACCGTCGAGACGGTCTGGCCGTCGTCCGTCTTCGCCTCCTCGGGGTAGGCGAACTCCCAGTTCCACTGGAACCCGATGACGTCGACGGTCACGTCGGGCTCCTCCTCGTTGGCCAGCACCTTGCTCTCGGTGGTGGCCGTGAAGAAGAACAGCACGCAGACCATGATCACGGGCACGACGACGCAGAAGAGCTCGAGCGGCACGTTGTACTGGAACTGCCGCGGCAGCGCGTCCTCACCGGAGGCGGACGGCTTCTTCCGGTGGAAGGCCATCGTCCAGAACATCAGGCCCCACACGATGACGCCGACGACAAGAGCTGCGACGACCGACCAGGTCCAGAAGGTCCGCATGCTGTCGGCTTCGGGGGTCACGCCCTCCGGCCACCCGAACCGCAGGACCTCCTCGCCGGAACACCCGGTCGCCAGCACGGCGACGAGCCCGGCGAGCACGGCCACCTTGGCGACCTTGCCCCGGCCTGAGTTCCGGGTGCGTTCTGGAACGCCCACTGCGCGATGCCTCCTCGCCCGATCACTACGTGACGTAGGGGGACTTTAGCCGAGCTGAACCGGATCGGCGCCCAAGGGGTATCCCTGCCCCCGCCGCCGTAACCCCGCACACATGCCGGGCATACTGGCGACTCCAGCGCTGCGTCGCCTCCGCCGCCGGTTCGCACCGGTCCCGCGCAGGGCCGGGTCGCGGGCGGCAGGTGGGGTCTGATCAGCGAGCACGATGAGCGAAAAGGGTGTGTGAAGACGCGTGTGCGGCCTGCTTGGACTGGTGTGTCCCAGTGAAGACGAGGCGGCGAAGGCACGGCCCGCCGTGGGTCAGGCATTGCGCTGTCAACGTCATCGGGGCCCCGACGAGACCGACACCTGGGCCGACGGCGAGATCGTCTTCGGGTTCAACCGGCTCGCCATCATCGACGTCGACAACTCGCATCAGCCGCTGACCTGGGGGCCGCCGGAGAACCCGACGCGGTACACCATCAACTTCAACGGCGAGATCTACAACTACGTCGAGCTGCGTGAGGAGCTCGCCCGCGAGCACGGTGCGACCTTCACCACAGAGGGCGACACCGAGGCCATCGTGGCGGCCTACCACCACCTCGGTCCCGCCGCGGTGGGCCGGCTGCGCGGCATGTTCGCGTTCCTCATCTGGGACTCGGAGAGCAAGGTCGTCTTCGGTGCGCGCGACCCGTTCGGCATCAAGCCGCTGTTCGTCTCCTCCGGGCCGAACGGTGTCGCGTTCGCCAGCGAGAAGAAGAGCCTGCTCGAGCTGACCGACACGCTCGGCCTCTCCAACGAGCTGGACCGCACCGCGCTGCAGCACTACCTGGTGCTCCAGTACGTGCCCGAGCCGGAGTCGCTGCACCGCAACGTGCGCCGCATCGAGTCGGGCACCTCGTTCACGGTGTCGCCGGGCGGCGAGCTGCGGACCGACCGCTACTTCTCCCCCGAGTTCCGCACCAAGGAGGTCTCGGGCCCCGCGCAGACGGCGTCGCTGCACGAGGAGGTGGCCGAGGTCATGCGCGACTCGGTGGCCAAGCACATGCGTGCCGACGTCACCGTCGGGGCGTTCCTGTCCGGTGGCATCGACTCGACCGCGATCGCCGCGCTGGCCAAGGAACACAACCCGAACCTGATCACGTTCACCACCGGTTTCGAGCGCGAGGGCTACTCGGAGGTGGACGTCGCGGCCGAGTCGGCCGCCGCGATCGGGGTGAAACACGTCGTCCGCACCGTCTCCGCCGAGGAGATGATGGAGACGCTCCCGCTGATCGTCTGGTACCTCGACGACCCGGTGGCCGACCCCGCGCTCGTGCCGCTGTGGTTCATCGCCCGCGAGGCACGCAAGCACGTGAAGGTCGTGCTGTCCGGTGAGGGCTCGGACGAACTGTTCGGCGGCTACACCATCTACCGCGAGCCGCTGTCGCTGGCTCCGTTCGAGAAGATACCCGGCGCGCTGCGCAAGCTGGCGGGCAGCGTGTCGAACCTCATCCCCGAGGGCAAACGGGGCAAGGACCTGCTGCGCCGTGGCTCGCTGCCCCTCGAGGAGCGCTACTACGGCAACGCGCGCCTCTTCCGCGACGACCAGCTGCGCGAGGTGCTGTCGGTGTTCACCGAGGGCGTGGGCCACCAGGACGTCACGCGCCCCTGGTACGAGCTGTCCCGCGGCTGGGACCCGGTCTCGCGGATGCAGCACGTCGACCTGTTCACGTGGCTGCGCGGCGACATCCTGGTCAAGGCCGACAAGGTCACGATGGCCAACTCGCTGGAGCTGCGCGTTCCGTTCCTCGACTCCGAGGTGTTCCGCGTCGCCTCCGGCATCCCGCTCGACCAGAAGATCACCAAGGAGACGACCAAGTTCGCCCTGCGCAGGGCGCTCGACGGCATCGTCCCGCAGCACGTGCTGAACCGGCGCAAGCTCGGCTTCCCGGTGCCGATCAGGTTGTGGCTGCGCGACGAGATGTACGAGTGGGCCCGCGGCATCATCGCCGACTCGCAGACCGGCCACCTGCTCGACAAGGCGGCGGTGCGCGCCCTGCTCGACGAGCACCGGGCGGGCACGCTCGACCACAGCCGCAGGCTGTGGGCCCTGCTGGTGTTCATGATCTGGCACGGCATCTTCATCGAGAACCGCATCAAGCCCGAGGTTCCCGAGCCGCAGTACCCCGTGTACCTCTGACGTTCCTCTCTGAGGTCCATCCCTGACGCCGTTCCCGGTGCCGGCGCACCCGCCCGTAACGCGGGCGGTGCGGCGATCGGACGCCTACACTGCGGGCCATGTCGCAGCCGGCACCGGGCTGGTATCCGGACCAGGCCAATCCGCATCTCGTCCGCTGGTGGGACGGGTATCGGTGGACCTCACACACCCAGCCGGTACCACCGCAGCAGCCCCCATCAGGACCCCAGCAGGGAGCTGCGCAGTACGGGGCGCCCCACGGCGGGCAGCAGTACCCGCCCCAGTACGGCGGTGTTTCCCAGTACGGCGGTCTTCGCCAGCCCGGCGATACGTCCCAGCCCGGCGGCGCGGCGCAGTACGGCGGTGCGGGGCAGTACGGCGGTGCGGGGCAGGCTGGGGCTCCGCCCGTCGCGGCGCAGCAGCCACCGGCCACGCCTCAGCCAGCACTCCACCCGGCCCCGCAGCAGTCACCACCTCAGCAGCCGCCTCAGCAGTCTCAGCAGCCGCCTCAGCCGCCTGCGCACGCCGCGTCCCAGTTCGGCCCGCAACCGGGGCAGAGCGGTCTCGTTGCGCAGACGCCTACCCAGCAGGCTCCTGCTGGGCAGGCGATGGCCCAGCTCGGGGCGGGGCCGATCTACGGCGCACCGGCCATCACCATCGTCCAGGACAAACGTCTGTTCGTCGGGATGCTGGCGAGGGCGAGCTACGCGATCACCGATCAGAACGGCTCCGCCATCGGCGTGATCGCCCAGGTGCAGCCGGACGAGGCGAAGCAGGACCGCACGTTCAGCGACGACGGCGGCGGGCTGGGACTGTCCCAGCATTTCGAGCTGCTCGACGCAGCAGGCACGCCGTATTTCCACGTGGCGCGTGCGCTGCGGTTCCGGTCGGCGGCAAAACCGCGGTTCGACGTCACGCTGCCCAACGGCACGCCGATCGGACACGTCGAGTCGGAGAAACTCGTCGGCCGCATCACGCTGGGTCTGTACTCCGGTCACGCCCGCATCGGACAGCTCAAGCTCGGCGGGATGCGCAACAACGTGCTCAACCTGACGGACGCGAGCGGGCAGAAGGTCGTCGACTGCCAGCGCAAACCGCCCGCGTTCAGCCGCGAGGACGCCTACATCCTCACCAGGCCGTACCAGACGCCCGAACCGCTGGGCACGCTCGTACTGGCCGGGATCATCGCGGTGGACAACGCCTTCTTCGCCCAGAGCAAGGCGTCCTTGTTCTGATGCGTGGTTCTGGTGCGTGGTTCTGATGCGTGGTTCCGGCACGCGCCGGCCCTGCTCGTAACCCCGCCGAGCGACTACCGAGCGGTAAGACACGACTACCCGGCGGTAGGGCTGTCGGCGCCGCCGTTCGATCCCTACCTTCGGCGCGGTGAACAGCATCCAACGCAGGTCCGAGCCCGAGTCGATCGACGAACTCGTCTCCGACTGCCGCCAGATCCCCCGCCCCGAAGACACGTCCCAGGTCCCCACGCCGCGTGCCGCGCCCGCCGCACAGCCGTGGACGGTCGACGAAGCATGTCACGCTCAGGTTGCAGAGCTGGACGCGTACGTGTGACGGAAGGCAAGCTCTGAGACGGCCGCGATCAACGGCGATCGCGGCCCCTCACTCCCCGCAGGCCACGACACCCCCGATGGGCCACGGCGCGGAAGCGGTCCCGCGCCGGAGGGGACGACCATCGATTCGAATACGCCACGAGCGCCGACCCCGTAGGGCCGGCGCTCGTGGCGTATTCGAACTCTCGCGTCCGTGGACTGCGCGGAGCGCAGACTCAGTGGAACGAGTCGCCGCAGGCGCAGGAGCCACCCGCGTTCGGGTTGTCGATCGTGAAGCCCTGCTTCTCGATCGTGTCGACGAAGTCGATCTGGGCACCCTCGACGTACGGCGCGCTCATCCGGTCCACGGCGACCCGCAGGCCGTTGAACTCACGGAACAGGTCGCCGTCGAGCTCACGCTCGTCGAAGAACAGCTGGTAGCGCAGGCCAGCACAGCCGCCCGGCTGCACCGCGATGCGCAGGTGCATGTCGTCGCGACCCTCCTGGTCGAGCAGCGCCTTCGCCTTCGACGCGGCCGACTCGGTCAGGATGACGCCGTGCGTGGCCTCCTCGGCTGCGGTGTTGCCGGTCTGCTCAGCGGTCGTCATGGCACTCCTCAAATCTATGCAGGGCTCGGGGTCTCTACCGGAGCCAACACGGAGGACGTCCGTCTTGTTCCCTGTTCTGCTCCCGTCATGGTGTCACATGTTTCGACCGGCTGAACATCGGCAGTGAGCACTGCAATACCCTGGCGGTGTGAGGTTCCTGCGCCGCAACAACGCCGACAAGACCGAATCGGACCCCGCCGACGAGACCGCCGTCGGCGTCGACGAGTCCGACGGATCTCACACGCCCAAGGGCTACACCCCGGCGAAGGGCAGGCCGACGCCCAAACGTGCCGAGGCCGAGGGCAAACGCCGCGGTCCGGTGGCCCCGCCTCCCACGACCACCCGGGAGGCCATCCGCCGTAACCGGGAGCTGAAGAAGCAGAACCCGGTCACCAAGGAGGACAAGGAAGCGCGCCGCGCCGCGGCCAGGGAGCGCCGCGAGCGCATGCTGGCAGGCGAGGAGCGTTACCTGCTCCCCCGCGACCGTGGTCCGGTGAAGGCGTACGTGCGGGACCTGATCGACTCGCGCCGCAACGTGCTCGGCCTGTTCATGCCGCTGGCCGTGCTGGTGTTCGTCTCACTGTTGGTGCCGGTGGTGGCGATCCAGCAGTACGCCACGCTCGTCACGACGATCTTCCTGCTCGGCATGCTGGTGGAGGGCTTCATCAACGGCAGGCGGGTCGCGAAGGCGGCGCGGGAGCGCTTCCCCAACGAGCACATCCGTGGCGCGTCGCTGGGCTGGTACGCGTTCGTCCGTGCCAGCCAGCTGCGTCGCCTGCGCGTCCCGAAGCCGCGCGTCAAGCCGGGCGACCCGATTCCGTAAGCGAGATCGATGCCACCCCTTCCGGTTCGTTAGCTATGCAAA
>Ga0079224_100012234_pt1 | contig 11867 bp, 7 predicted proteins | sample Stecom2015_FD_80414 | JGI IMG/M metagenome (GOLD analysis project Ga0079224, IMG submission 80414) | Agricultural soil microbial communities from Utah to study Nitrogen management - Steer compost 2015 | ecosystem: Environmental > Terrestrial > Soil > Agricultural land | place: USA: Utah...
GTCATGGCGCTGTCTTCCACCCTGCCCCCCTTCATCAGCCAGAACTTTGGTGCCTGCCGCATGGATCGTGTGGTGGTCGCCTATCGCATGACGATGAAGTTCATCATGCTGTGGCAGTTCCTGGTCTATCTGCTGGTGGCGGCGCTAGCGAGTGTCATCGCGACGCTGTTCACCAATGACCCGCAGGTGGCGCATGCCATCAGGCTCTTCATCTGGATACTGCCGTTGGGCTATGGGCTGCAGGGGATCGTCATCCTGACCAATTCGGCGTTCAACGCGCTGCACCGACCGATGGTGGCGCTGTATCTGAGTATCGCCCGCTTCTTTGTGTTCTACCTGCCCATTGCCTGGCTGGGTAGCCAGTTGTTCGGACTGTGGGGTTTCTATGCAGGCGCGCTGATCGGCAACCTGTGCATGGCGGCGGTGGCCTGGTCGAGTTTCCGCAAGGCGATGCTGAATCAGGAGCCGCCTGGTTAAAGCGCAGAGTCTGCTCATCGATCAGCAACTGCTGTACATGGGACTTGCCATGGATGACCGATCCCGTCTGTGGCATTCTATCGGCGCACAAAATGGCATCTGGCTGGCGTCTACACCAGCCAAGCCGTTCGCTGACAAGCCATTCACCACAAGGAAACACCCATGGACGCCATCGAAAACCTGCTCACCCGCGTGTCGCACTCCAAAGTTGTGGGGCCTGTCCCCTCGGAGCAGGCACTCGACAGTATGTTCAAGGCGGCGCTGCGTGCCCCGGACCACGCGCAACTGCGCCCCTGGCGCTTCCTGCGCATTGAGGGCGAGTCGCTGAACCGGCTGGCTGGACTGTTCGAGGAGGCTGCCGTGGCGGACAACCCGGCGCTGGGCGCGGCCGAACGGGCGAGTGTGGGCGCCAAGGCGCTGCGTGCGCCGCTGGTGATCGCGGTGATCTCCCGCGCCATGCCCCATCCCAAGATTCCCATGCTGGAACAGGATCTGTCGGCAGGCGCCGCCAGCCATGCGATGCTGCTGGCCGCTCACGCCCAGGGTCTCGGCGCGATCTGGCGCACCGGCCCCATGGCCACTCATCCGGTAGTGTTGCGCGGATTGGGGCTGGAAGCGCATGAAAAGATTATTGCCTTCCTCTATGTGGGACACCCGCAGGGAAGTGCGCGTCAGCCGAAGGAGCTGAATATCGATGACTTGGTGCAACGCTGGTAGGACTGCGCCGTGACCATATTTTCGACCCCCATCCTGACTCCCCTGCTGCGCCTGCTGGCCATCGTCCTGCTGAAGCTCAGCGGCTGGCGCGGCGTGGGTCGCCCACTGGAAAACAACCGCTTCGTGCTGATTGGCGCTCCACACACCAGCAACTGGGACTTCGTGCTCATGCTGCTGGTGGTGCTGCAATTACGCATGAAGATCTATTGGATGGGCAAGAACACGCTGTTCAAGTTTCCCTTCGGCGGTTTGATGAAGTGGCTGGGCGGCATTCCGGTGGATCGCAGTCGTCATCACAACCTGGTAGACCAGATGGTGACGCAGTATCAATTAAACCCGCAGCTGGTGGTGCTGATTCCGCCCGAAGGCACCCGCAGTCGGGTACAGGAATGGAAGACAGGCTTCTACCACATCGCCAACAACGCCGGCGTGCCGATCCTGATGGGCTATATCGACGCGTCGCGTCGGGAGGCGGGGCTGGCGGACTTCTTCCATCCGACGGGAGACATCGAGACAGACATGCCTGCCATCCGCGCGTTCTACGCGGACAAGGTCGGCATCAATCCGGAGAACGCCTGATCAGGCGGGACGGTAGTCGAGACTGAGCAGCGTGGTGTCGAAGACAAACGCGGCATAGTCATCAATGAGGGTGTCCATCAGCTGGAACTTCCAGCGTTTGAGGTACCACTGCTGCAGCATCGAGGTGGTGTGGGCAGCCAGCAGCTCAAGCCGGTCGTTGCGGAAGATGCCCTGCTCCACGCCGGCGCGGAAGGTTTCCAGCAGCCGCTCGTCAAAGCGCAGCTCCATGCGCATCGCTGCCTCGCGCTGCTCGCGTGAGAAACCCTTGGCCTCGAGATAGCAGAAGTAATACCAGTGATGCATGATGCCGTTCATGTAAATGTCGCCATAGATCATGGCTTTGAGGCGACTGACCGGATCCAGCGCCAGCACGGCAGCGTCGGACATCACATCATCAATGGTCGTGCGCAGCACCTCGGCGATGGCGGAAGCGAGATCGTCCTTGCTGCCGATATAGGCATACAATCCACCCATGCTGATTTTGGTTTCGCGACTCAGGTCGCGCAGACTCATCGCCTGAAAGCCCTTGGCATTGGCCAGACGGAAGGTACAGGCGAAGATTTTTTCGAGGTTGGTGATGGCGACCTGGGGGCTCTTGATCTGCATCTTGTCGCGATGAGTTTCGTACACGCGACGCCAGAGCGGCTCACCCTCCAACAGCCAGGTGCTGCGAAAGGCGTCAAAACTGATTTCCTGTGGCCATCGGGGCATAGTCGCCGCCTCCATGAGAAGATCGCAAGTTTAATCCGATACGACCGTGAAATTAAACAGTTTTCTCATGGAGAACGACGATCAGGGTAGCTGTGAATCAGTTGATTGAAGCGAGGGCCCGTCGCGCCTTGTTATCGGCTGCGTGACTGATTTCTGCCACCACTTTGGCCAGCTTCTGCTCGGAGAAAGTAGCGGATGAGTCCTGGGCGATGTCAGTCATCTTCTTCTTGTCCAGCACTGTCGCGCTGTGACGGATATTGTGTACGGCCTGAGCGATCGCCTGAATGTTGGGACTATAGGCAGCGTCATTGCCGATGTCCAGCAACTCGGCCCGCTGTTCGGCAGTGGGGGCGTGATTGAGGTTGCTGAGGATTTCCGCGATGGATTTGCTGGGTGTTACGCTGACCGCCAGTCCGAATTGCGAAACTGACATCAGGGTAATAGTGGCCAGGATACTGCTCCGAAAATTCATCTTCATTTCCATCACTCCTGTAACGTTCCAACGGGATGCATGTGTTATGCAACTTCAGTGTAGCCACCCCCCAGGGGGAGTCAAAACGAATTATGTGAAATAAAGCCTGAAATATGACTGAATTCTGGCATTAGGTGATTCAGTTCACAATGGGTCACGGTAAAAATACCGTGCAATGGCAGGTATGCCGGGATTGCCCCAGCTTTCCCATACTGTATATTATTACAGTCATGGGAGCAGTAGCCCCCTTTACTCCCTAACCTTTTCAATCGCAACCTAGCGGGATCCTTCATGACAGCAGCCAGCAGCACCGACAAGTCATCCTCACAGGGCATCGTCGTTCGGGGCGCCCGCCAGAACAACCTGCGCAACCTCGACCTGACTCTGCCCACGGGCCAGCTGATCGTCATCACCGGTGTGAGCGGCTCGGGCAAATCGACACTGGCGTTTGACACCATCTATGCAGAAGGCCAGCGCCGCTATGTCGAGACCTTCTCGGCCTATGCGCGGCAGTTCCTGGATCGCATGGACAAGCCCGCCGTCGACAGCATTCTTGGCATTCCCCCGGCCATCGCCATTGACCAGAGCAATCCGGTGCGCACCTCCCGCTCCACCGTGGGCACCATGACCGAGCTCAATGACTACCTGAAACTGGCCTTTGCGCGGCTGGCCACCCTGCACTGTCCGCAGTGTCAGCGCCCGGTGCGCAAGGACACACCGCAGAGCATCGTTGCCGATCTGCAGCAGCAGCTTTCTCCCGGCCAGCGCATCAACGTCTGCCTGCCGGTGCGGGTGCCCCACAATTTCAGCCAGGAGGAAATCATCCAGCTGCTCGCCCAGCAGGGCTACACGCGCATCCAGAGCCAGCAGGGAGACATCGTTGAGGCGATACAGGATCGCCTGCGCCTGAACGACGCCAGCCGGGAGCGACTCGGCGAGGCGCTGGAAGCGGCGCTGCATCATGGCAATGGTCGGGTGACCGTCCACCCGCAGCCGGACAACGAGGGAGACACGGCCCCTGCCCCGCTGCGCTACTCCAGTCATCATCATTGCCCGGACTGCGACATCGAATTCGCCGAACCGCAGCCGAGCCTGTTCTCCTTCAACTCTCCGGTCGGTGCCTGTGACACCTGCCGCGGCTTCGGTCGCGTCATCGGGGTGGACTACGGGCTGGTGATCCCCGACGAGGGGCTGACGCTGGCCGAAGGGGCTGTGCGACCCTGGCAGACGCCCAGCTTCAAGGAGTGTCAGGTTGACATGGCGCGGGCGGCAAAAAGGCGGGCCATCCCGATGAACATCCCCTGGCGCGACCTGAACGAGGAACACCGCCAGTGGGTGCTGGAGGGTGAAGGAGACGGCAGCAAGCAATGGTACGGCGTGCGCGGATTCTTCAACTGGCTGGAGAGCAAGTCCTACAAGATGCACATCCGCGTGCTGCTGTCGAAGTATCGCGCCTACACGGAATGTGGCACCTGCCACGGCGCCCGCCTGAAGAGCGAAAGCCTGTGGTGGCGGCTGCACACGCAATCACCCCAGAACCAAAAAGGCGCCGACTGGCACCTTAATATTCACGAGATCATGAACCTGCCGCTGTCGCGATGCGCCGAATTCTTCGCGACCCTGGCAGACAGCACTGCCGCCGGCGACCTGCTGCTGACCGAGATCCGCTCGCGGCTGGGCTATCTGCTCGATGTCGGTCTGGGATACCTGACCCTGGACCGCCAGTCGCGCACCCTCAGTGGCGGCGAGGTGCAGCGCATCAACCTGACCACGGCGCTGGGCACATCTTTGGTCAATACCCTGTTCGTGCTGGACGAGCCCAGTATTGGCCTGCACCCGCGCGACATGACGCGGATGATCCGCATCCTGCATCGCCTGCGCGACGCGGGCAATACCCTGCTGGTGGTAGAACATGACCCGCAGGTGATGCTGGCGGCAGACCTGATCATCGACATCGGCCCTGGTCCGGGCAAGGACGGTGGCGAGATCCGCTTCATGGGCACGCCGGCCGAGTTGCTGCGCAGCAAGGACAGCCTGACGGCCCAGTATCTGAATGGCGAGCGCACCGTGCTCGACCAGGTGGAGCAGACCGTGGCCGAGAGCTCTGCGCCCTACTCCGCCGGTGAAATCCGCATCGTCGGTGCGCGCGAGCACAACCTCAAGTCTCCGGACATCCGCATTCCCCTCGGCCGGCTGGTGTGCCTGACCGGTGTCAGCGGCTCGGGCAAGTCCACCCTTATGCACGACGTGCTGTATCGCGCCGCGGCCAAGTTCCTGGGACGGGCCACCGAGGCGCCGGGCGAGCACGACAGCGTCCTCGGACTGGAGCAGATCGCCGACGTGGTGATGGTGGACCAGAGCCCCATCGGCAAGACCACCCGCTCGATTCCGGCCACCTATGTCGGCGCCTTCGATGTGATACGACAGCGCTTCATCGCCGAACCGCTGGCGAAGGAGCGCGGCTACACCCTGGGCACCTTCAGCTTCAATGCCGGCAACGGCCGCTGCCCCACCTGCTCCGGCAATGGCTTCGAACACGTCGAGATGCAGTTCCTCAGCGATGTCTACCTGCGCTGCCCGGAGTGCGATGGCAAGCGCTATCGCCGCGAGATTCTGGAAGTGAAGATATCTGGCGCTACCGGCGGCCGCAGCACCATCGCCGACGTGCTGGAGATGACCGTCAGCGAGGCACTGGCGTTCTTTGCCGGCGATGAGGCCATCAGTGCCTGCCTGCAACCCTTGCTCGACGTGGGGCTTCAATACGTGCAGTTGGGCCAGGCCGTTCCGACGCTTAGCGGCGGTGAGGCGCAGCGCCTGAAACTGGCGGGCCATCTGGCCAGCATCGCGCCCACGCCGAAAGGCAGAAAGGCTGTTGGGAAAAAAACCACCGCGCGCAAGCAGGACAAAGCGCCCGACCGCGGCCTGCTGTTCCTGTTTGACGAACCCACCACCGGCCTGCACTTCCACGATATCAGCGTCCTGATGTCGGCCCTGCGCAAGCTGATCGCTGCCGGCCATTCGCTGCTGGTGATCGAGCACAACCTGGATGTGATCGCTGCTGCCGACTGGATTATCGACATCGGCCCGGAAGGTGGCGACGGCGGCGGCTCGCTCGTCACCAGTGGCGCGCCGCAGGACCTGCTCGGCGCGGGCATTGGACTCACCGCCCAGGCCCTTCTGGAGCATCAGCGCAGCCTGGCCGAGATCCGCAGCGCGGCGGCAAGCGGTTCAAGGCGTCAGGTGTCTGCCGTTATGAAATCCGCCGGATCCACACGCCCGGCGACCGCACCTACCGAGATTCGCATCCATCATGCGCGCGAGCACAACCTCAAGAACATTGATGTTGCCATCCCGCTCAATGCCTTTACCGTGATCACGGGCGTGAGCGGCAGTGGCAAGAGCACGCTGGCCTTCGACATCGTGTTCGGCGAGGGCCAGCGCCGATATCTGGAGTCGCTCAATGCCTATGCGCGCCAGTTTGTGCAGCCTGCCACGCGCCCGGAGGTGGATGCCATTCATGGCATTCCACCCACCGTCGCCATAGAACAGCGCACCAGTCGCGGCGGCCGCAAGAGCACCGTGGCGACGCTCACCGAGGTCTATCACTACCTGCGCCTGCTGTTCGTGAAGCTGGGCACCCAGTACTGCCCCCGCTGCGATATCGCCATCGAGCCGCAGACCCAGGACATGATCCGGGACCGCATCCAGAGTGAATGGGCTGGCCGGCAGATCGATGTGCTGGCTCCCATGGTGGTCGGCCGCAAGGGCATCTACAAGGAACTGGCGGCCTGGGCGGCGGGCCGGGGTTATGCCCAACTGAGAGTCGATGGCATCTTTCTGCCCAGCGATCCCTGGCCGGTGCTTGACCGCTACAAGGAGCACGATATCGAGATTCTGGTGGGATCTGTCACTGTCGGGCCACGCAATGGCAAGGCCCTGGACGAGCTGCTGACCCGCGCACTGGACCTGGGCAACGGCCTGGTGATCGTGGCAGACGCCATTGTGGACTCCGCGCAGGCTACCAAGGGCCGTGCTGCCCGCAAGAAGACCAGCCCGCGCGAGAAGCTGTTTTCCACCCAGCGTGCCTGCCCGTCCTGCGGCGACAGCTTCGACGAGCTCGACCCGCGGCTGTTCTCCTACAACTCGAAACATGGCTGGTGCACCACCTGCTTCGGCACCGGGGAGGTCATCAGCAACTTCGACGAGGAACAGAGCGGCGAGGAAGACATCTGGCTCGAAAAAACCGACAGCGACGCCGACGCAGAGCCGGTGACGGCCACCTGCTGTCCTGACTGCGATGGCCGAAGGCTGAATTCCGTCGCGCTGTCGGTGCGGTTGCAGGGCCGCTCGATTGCCGAGCTGGCTGCCCTGCCCGTCGCCGACGCGGACCAGCAGATCAGCAGGCTGCGCTTCGATCGCAAGCAGCAGGCGATTGCCCGCGATCTGCTGCCGGAGCTACGCTCGCGGTTGGCCTTCCTCAACCGTGTCGGTCTGGGCTACCTGACCCTGGACCGCGCAGCTCCCACCCTCAGCGGCGGCGAGGCCCAGCGCATCCGTCTGGCCTCGCAACTGGGATCCAACCTGCAGGGCGTCTGCTACATCCTGGACGAGCCGACCATCGGCCTGCACGCCCGCGACAACGCGCTGCTCATCAGCACCCTGCGGGAGCTGCAGCGTCACGGCAACACGGTGATCGTGGTGGAGCATGATGACGCCACCATGGCCGAGGCGGACCATCTGATCGACGTCGGCCCCGGTGCCGGCAGCCGTGGCGGCGAGATCGTGGCCCAGGGCACCCTGTCCCAGCTCAAGCGCAACAAGGCGTCACTAACCGGTCGCTTCCTGGCCGCGCCCCTGCGCCATCCCCTGCCCGAGCTGCGCGATGAGGAAGCTCGCGCCGCGTGGCTCGCCGCCGCACTCCGCATCGAGGGTGCCACACTGCACAACCTACGCAATGTCTCCGTCAACATCCCCTTGCGACGGCTGGTCGCGGTCAGCGGTGTCAGCGGCAGCGGCAAGAGCTCGCTGATCCGCTCCGTGCTGCACAATAACCTGAGGGCAGCGCTGCGCACCAAGGGCACACGCCGCAAGCAGGCGCCATGGATTGGATGTGATGAACTGCAGGGCTGGGAGCAGATCGATCGCATGCTACAGGTGGACCAGACACCCATCGGCAAAACGCCGCGCTCCTGTCCGGCCAGCTATATCGGTATCTGGGACATCATCCGCCGCCTGTTTGCCGACACCGTAGACGCCCGGCTGCGCGGCTACGGACCGAGCCGCTTCTCCTACAACGTAGCGGGCGGCCGCTGCGAGACCTGCGGCGGCAACGGCATGCGGCGTATCGAGATGAGCTTCCTGCCGGATGTGCGGGTTGACTGCGAGGACTGCCACGGCTGGCGCTTCAACGATGACACGCTGAGCGTACGCTACAAGGAAAAGCACATCGGCGAAATACTGGCAATGAATGTCGACGAGGCTGTCGAATTTTTTGCGCCGGTGCCGCTGGTCCATTATCCCCTGAGCCTGCTGCAGGATGTTGGTCTGGGCTACCTGACCCTGGGTCAGCAGAGCCCTACCCTGAGCGGTGGCGAGGCCCAGCGCATCAAGCTGGTGACGGAGCTGGCCAAGTCACGGCCGTCCGTGCAGCTGCGCAGGAACATCAAACAGCACACCCTGTATATTCTCGACGAGCCGACGGTTGGCCTGCACATGGCCGATGTGGAGAAACTGCTACGGGTGCTGCACCGCCTGGTCGACTCGGGCAACAGCGTCATCGTCATCGAACACAACCTGGACGTCATCGCCGAAGCCGACTGGGTGATCGACATGGGACCCGAAGGTGGCAAGGGAGGCGGCAAGGTCGTCGCACAGTGCCCGCCGCAGAAGCTGGGCACACGCAAGACCTCGCATACGGGGAAATATCTGCAGGCGCTGTTCCGTCAGCAATAATCCGGAACAGCGGCCTGTCAGCCGTGCAGGTAGCTGAGCGTGTTGCTGCCGCCGTTCTTGAGCAGGAAGCGGCGATAGGCGACGAAGCCCGACAGGTAGTGTTCGACGTCGTCGATGCGCACACGGAAGGCATGGTGGCGAATGAAGAAGCTCCCGACAATGCGGCGCGGATTGCGATAGTACATCGCCAGTTCCGGCCAGAAGTGCCCGTTCATCAGGTGATTGGCACGGAAATCGATGGCACGCTGCACCTTGCGCATGTCCAGACCATCGAGCAGGTGACGCATCTTCGGATCGCGCACCAGACGGGAGATCATCAGCTCCGTGGCCATCATCAGTTCCAGCAGGGTCGGGAAGGTGGTGATGCGGGTGCGCACGAAGTCGAGATAGTCCGCCACGTTGCGAATGCCGAACTCATAGTACTCCGCGGTGGGCCGATACATCGTCAGCTCGTTGACGCAGTAGCTCAGCCAGTGATCGTGATTGCGCCAATGCTCCTTGGCGATGAAGTAGCGGAAGGCGTTCTCGACGACCGCCAGCCAGCGCTCGTCCCTGGTCAGGCCGTACAGACGCATCAGGGCAAAGGCCGCCTCGCCGTCGTAGTAGATCACGCGGAACGCGTCCTTCACCTCCAGCTCTGGATACTGCAGCACGTGCACAAAGGCTCCAGTCTCCACATTCTGCATATGGGCGATACCCAGCGCCAGCTGCTCCAGCAGCTCTCGGTGCTGATCCGCCTGGAACAGCTCCACGTATTTGACCAGCGCCAGAATGCACACCGCATTGCCACCAAGCTTGATCTCATTGTCGACGTCCAGCAGGAAGGCGGCAGTCTGACCGTCCGGCAGCGTCGCCGTCTTGATCAACTCACTGACCAGATAACCGATGGACCTGTCGATGGCCTGCTTGAGTCCGGGATCGTTGGTGACCTCCCACGACTCGAGCATCGAATAGGTCGTGCTGGCATGGCGCAGGGTGTTGTAAGCGTTGATGGCGCGATCGAAGCACGGGTGCCAGCCATAGCGGAAGCGCCCGTTGTCCTTCAATTGCGTGCTCAGGTAGCGGCTGCCATCGTCGATCAGGCGAGTCGCCAGCTCGGCGTCCAGGCCAACGATGCGGCGCCCGGCGTCCAGACCCGAGCGGTAGAGCAATTGTGGCTTTTCATCCGCGGCGCAGAACACGCCCTGGGTCAGCAGCACCCACAGCTTCTCATCATCGCCAAAATTGATCTCCCGGTTTTTGAAGCGCTGGCCCGAGTAGATGCGGAAGTTCTTCTCGTTGACCACAGCATGTTCGATATGGGACCCCCCATAGAGCATGGCATTGGCGTTCAGCTCCCCTTCCAGGAAGGCGGTGGAGAATGTCGGATCGAGTGCCAGTCCGTAGCGGAAGTAGTTGCGCTTGACTGCCTTCAGGCTGGCCCTGAGCCCCTTCCAGGTGATCTCGCGGATACTGGTCACCCAGTCCACCCGCAGCCATTGCACGTCGAACTTCTCACGCTGGACCAGCAGATGAGCCTGCTCAACCAGCATGTCCCAGGTGGAACTGAAGTCGTCCCCGGTCAGATGAATGACCCTGGCCCGCTCGTGCGTGTTGCACAGGGAAAGGAACAGTGTGTAACGTGGCCACGGAGTGCCAAGACCTACGCAGTGGTTCTGTACGAGGGGTAATACCCGGCTTACCAGAACTGAGAGGCGCAGAAATTTCGCTGCATTATCGCTCACGCAGTGCTTGCCTCGCCTGAGTCATGGGGGTCATAAGATAATCGAATACGGTCTTCTCGCCCGTGCGAACATCGACGGTCGCCACCATGCCGGGCACGATCGGGAAACTGTTGCCCTCACGATCCACCAGCGCATCGGTTTCCGTCTGCACGAACACCCGGTAATAGAACAGCTCCGGACGCGCCTCATCCTGAATGGTATCCGGCGAGATAGTCGCCACCGTGCCTTCCATGTCGCCATACACGGTGTAGTCGTAGGCGGAGATCTTGACCTTGGCGTCCTGGCCAGGATGGATGAATGCGATGTCGCGCGGGGAAATACGTGTCTCGACCAGCAGGGTATCGTCCAGCGGCACGATCACCAGAAGCTGACCGTTAGGTGGAATCACTCCGCCCTGGGTTGTCACCGCGATGTCCTTGACGATGCCGCGCACTGGCGAGCGCAGTGTCAGACGCGCCAGCGAATCGGCCCGGCCGCGGACCACGGAGGACAGTGCGCCCACTTCCGCCTGGGTCTCGGCCAGCTCTTCGCGGGCCATCACCAGGTATTCCGCACGCATGTCGTGTGCCCGCAGCTCCAGCTCGGAGAGTTGTCGACGCAGTCTCAGCACCTCGACATCACTGGCGGCACCGATGCCGCGCAGCGATTCGGTCAGCTCCAGCTCCTGTACCACCAGCGCCCGTGACTGCTCAACTCCGGCCAGCGACTCGCGCAGGGAGTTGCTGCGGGTGTTGTAGAGACGGGTCTCTGCTTCCATCAGTTCCGGGTAGTCGTCCAGCTCGGCAGGAAAGTCCAGCGCCTGCTCGTTCACTTCTGCCTGCAGACGGGCTTCACGGGCAAGTGCGGCGCGATAGCGCGAGGCACTCTCGTCCATGCTGGATTCGGTCTTGGTCAGATCCAGCTGGGCGAGTGTCTGATTGACCTCCACGATATCGCCTTCGCGCACGTAGAGTTCGCGGACGATGCCGCCCTCCAGGGACTGGATGACCTGCTCGCGGGAGGTTGGGATGATCCGTCCGTCGCCAGTGGAAACCTCCACTACCGTGGCAAAGTACGACCACGCCAGCAGAGCACCGAGAATGACCGCCGAGATCGTGACGATTCGGGTGGAACGCACGAGTCTGGCGTCATCCGCCACTTCGTCATAGTGATGCCATAAGGTTTGCATGTCGTTCTCCCCTATACCGCCGCGCGCACGGCTTTAACGCTGCGTTTGGCCAGCTGCGACAATACGA
>Ga0079224_100012235_pt1 | contig 11865 bp, 9 predicted proteins | sample Stecom2015_FD_80414 | JGI IMG/M metagenome (GOLD analysis project Ga0079224, IMG submission 80414) | Agricultural soil microbial communities from Utah to study Nitrogen management - Steer compost 2015 | ecosystem: Environmental > Terrestrial > Soil > Agricultural land | place: USA: Utah...
CTCCCACCACATAGCCACTTCCTAAATCGACTTGTGCATGACTAAGCCAACCCATTCCTCTACTGCCACGTCACCATTTTGGTTCCAACTTTCGCACCTGAACTCAGGCTTTCTCGCCGTGCTTGTGGGCTACAGTAGTTCGGTTGCGATTATTTTTCAGGCCGCCTTGGCAGCAGGTGCAACGCCAGAACAATTAAACTCGTGGATGTGGGCGCTAGGCATTGGGATGGGCTTAAGTTGTATTGTTCCATCTTTAATTTTTAAAGCACCCGTACTTACCGCATGGTCAACGCCGGGGGCGGCTTTACTTGCCACAAGTCTGCAAGGCTTGAGCATGGGCGAAGCCATTGGTACGTTTATTTTTTGCTCCAGCCTTATTACCTTAGTTGGTCTAACCGGGGGCTTTCACCGTCTACTCAAACTAATTCCCCCTCACCTAGCCTCAGCCATGTTGGCTGGCATCTTACTTAACTTTGGCTTAGGTTTATTTACCGCCATGCAAACACAATGGGCAATGTGTTTAAGCATGCTTGCCGCTTTCCTGATCGGTCGCCTAATTGCGCCACGCTACGCCGTAATTATCGCGTTACTGGTCGGCATGGTTTGGGCGACTCTAACCCAGCAAGTGCAATTAAGCTTCTTAAACTGGTCGCCTGCTGTGCCCGTTTTCATGAAGCCCGAACTGAATATTAACGCCCTACTAAGCGTAGGTTTACCTCTATTCATCGTCACCATGAGTTCGCAGAATATCCCGGGGCTAGCCGTACTACGAGCGAATGGGTATCAAACCCCCGTCAACCCACTAATTACTGGCACTGGTTTTATTGGCGTTATTTTGGCTCCTTTTGGTGGCTTTTCTTTTAATTTAGCCGCCATCACTGCTGCTCTTTGCATGACCCCCGATGCGGATCCTGATCCTACACAACGCTACAAAGCGGCCGTCTGGGCAGGACTTTTTTATATCTTAATTGGGATATTTGGAGCTACCGTTGTAGGGCTATTCAGCGCCCTTCCAGCCGAACTGATTGCAGCCATCGCTGGCATTGCCCTACTTAGCACCATTAGCGCTTCATTACACACAGCAATCAATGAAGAAACAGGCCGAGAAGCCGCGCTCATTACCTTTCTGTGTACCGCCTCGGGTCTCTCGTTATTTTCTATAGGCAGTGCATTTTGGGGATTGCTCTTGGGCTTAATCCTGCATTATCTAAAAAAGCCCTCTCAGCATTCTTAGGCTACGTTTGGACACTGAATGTAGACAGTCACTTATGCCATGCTAAAGGTTGGATTCCCCCTCTTTTTTCAAAGGAGCGAACTATGCCAGCCGTATCAAAAGCTCAGCAAAAAGCCGCCGGAATGGCTCTTGCTGCAAAGCGTAAGGAGATAAAGCCAAGTGAACTAGAAGGTGCCGCCAAGGACATGTATGAATCCATGTCAGAAAGCGAACTAGAAGACGTTGCATCAACTTCGCATGACTCACTTCCCGAACACAAAACGGATTAACTTATTTTTTGTAGCAGCACCCCTTCGCGCTCCAACGCCTCGCGAATTGCGGCGGCAAAAGCTGGAGCGCTAGGGTTATCGCCATGAATACAAAGCGTATCTGCCTGTATAGGCACTACCTGCCCGTCAGCCGTGGTGACCGTAGAGTGAATTACCATCGACAATACCTGACGGATAGCTGCATCGATATCTACGATAAAAGCATTTGGCTCTGTACGTGGCGTTAAGCTGCCATCTTGCTGATAAGTGCGGTCGGCAAACACCTCTTGCGCCACCTGCAACCCTAAGCGTAAGCCCGCTTGAATTTGTAAGCTGCCTGCTAAACCATATAAAACCAAACTTGGATTCACATCGTACACGGCTTGAGCAATAGCATCTGCTAACTCGCCCTTGCGAGCCGCCATATTGTAGAGTGCGCCATGCGCCTTCACATGATGAAGCGCGCCCCCTTGGCTACCCGCAACAGCTTGTAGCGCGCCTATTTGTACAACCACAAGGTCATAGACTTCGTCTGGGCTTACAGCCATTTCTCGCCGCCCAAAGCCCATTAAATCTGGCAGTGAGGGATGTGCCCCAATGGCGACATTATGCTGTAGAGCTGCAGTAACGGTACGGCGCATCACGCTGGGGTCTCCAGCGTGATAACCGCACGCAATATTAGCTGAAGTAATTAAGGGCAAGATCGCGTCGTCGTTACCCATTACCCATGCGCCGTAGCTTTCCCCTAAATCGGCATTAAGGTCTAAAGATAAGCTCATCCATTCGCCTTATCATCATTATGTAGTCCAAATCGATGAGCTCAGTGTACCGTTAAAAGTACGTGAAATTAAATAGCCCAGCCCCCCAAGTAGAACGTGGCTAATGATACGGCAATGGCGACGGTGCCGAAGTTCAATTTTTGGAATTCACCCGACACCACGCGACCAATTACAAGGCTACAAAAACCAATCATGATACCGGTGACGATATTGCATGTAAGTACGATAAACACAGCACAAACCATACCGGATAACGCATCCACACGATCCTCTAGGTTTAGCTGAGTCACGTTACTAAGCATCAGTAGACCTACATACATCAAAGCAGGCGCTGTAGCGTAGCTGGGAACCAAAGCAGCTAGGGGTGAGAAAAACACCATCAACAAGAATAGTAAGCCAACAATAACCGTAGACAGGCCTGTACGTGCCCCTGCAGCCACACCCGCTGCAGACTCGATATACGCTGCTGCGGGTGATCCACCTAAAGTCGCTGACACCATGGACATCGTGGAGTCTGTGGTTAAAGCACGGTCACCATTAATAATTTGCCCTTCAGAATCCAACTGCTTAGCTTGCGCTGCTACCGCTCTAATGGTGCCTGTGGCATCAAATACTGCCGTCATCACCAGCGCTAATACACTTGGTAGAACCAACAGGTTCAATGCGCCCATGATATCCATGTGCTGAACGCCACCGGTAATGCTGGCTAGCGATGGAATAGACGCTACGCCGCTGTATTGCACACCGGGGTCAAACACAACACCCACCAAGGACAGCGCGATAATAACCAGCAAAATACCGCCGGGCACACCGCGACGCTCAAGACCAAAAATAACGGCTAAACCCAATAAACTTAATAAAGCGGGTAGCGAGCTTATATCACCTAGCGACACAGGCAAGCCAGGCCCTGGGTTTTTAATAACCAAATTAATGCTATTGGCTGCAATCAAAAACAGGAACAAGCCGATACCAATGCCCGTACCTTGTGCTACACCTGCGGGTAGATTACGCAAAATCCAGCGGCGCACACCGGTAGCAGAAATTAAGGTGAAGATCGCACCCATTAAAAAGATCGCACCCAACGCAACGCCTGTACTAAGCCCTTGCCCAAGGACTAAATCAAAGGCGGTAAACGCTGTTAACGACAAGGCACAGCCCACAGCAATGGGAAGTTTGGCCCAAAAGCCCATTACCATTGAACCAATGGCGCTGGTTAAACAAACGGCTAAAAATACCGTTGCGCCATCAAATCCAGCTTGCCCCAGCATTCCCGGAATCACAAATACCGAATACACCATAGCAAGGAAAGTGGTTACGCCCCCCACCACCTCTTGACGCACCGAGGTGCCGTTTTCTTGTAAATTAAAATAGTTTTGTAACCAGGCCGCTATCCCGCCCTCTTTGGTGGATAGAGATGACGGCTTGACGTGAACGTTGGACATTCTCTTTGTCTCCGTGAGGCGTTTGTTTTAACCAAAGACCGAAACCGGCCTTAAGTCATGACTTTTACAAATGAAAAGCAAACGCAAAAATCGATCTATAAAAAAGCACAATGCGTTCTTATTGTAAAAATGCGATGACAGCCTATTCCCAGACCTTAATGATGTGGGTTATCAACTTTGCATGATAAATAACAGCTAAAAAAAAGCGCCATTTCAATCTAGAAATAGCGCTAATTATTTGTTTTTAATCACTTTTTAGAAATTAAAAAAGCCCTCAAAAGAAGGCTTTTTGCTACAAAACTGACTACCTAGTGTTTTCACTTAGTCGACGTCGTGATGCTCTTCATCAGCCTGCGTACGACGTAATAATCCATCTGCGACTTCAGTAATTCGACGACGCAACCAAATAACATCCTGCGCTTTATGGGAGCGACGATGCCATAGCTGATAAAAACGCATTGGCGGAAACTCAAACGGCGAGGGCAGCACCGTAATGGGCAAATACTTCGCGTAATGCTGAGCAAACTGCCGACCTGTCGTAAACACCATATCGGTGCGCATTAGCACATAAGGCACTAAGCCAAAATACGGAACCGTCATTTGTACACGGCGGCGCAAACCCTGTTCGGCCAAACAGCCATCAATAAAGTTTTTACGTTGCGCGATATAAGGGGTAGGCGCTAACTGAGGCAATTCCAGAAAATGCTTCAAGCTAATGCCTCGTTCGGCTAAAGGGTGATGCGAACCCAGCATGCACACCACTTCATCATCAAAGAGGCGCGACATGTGTAACTGCTGGGGTGGCTCTAACCAATTCGCAATCACCACATCCAGTGTGCCGTCCTCTAATAAGGTGGCGTAATTCGCGTCATTACTAATGGGATGCACAATAAGCTTGGTGTGCGGTGCCTCGCGACGTAGCCGTTCGGCAATGTTAGGCAGAAAGACAGCATCCAAATAATCGGGCGCTGCGATATGGAACTCTCGCTCAGAGACGGCAGGATCGAACTCTACCGGCGGGTTGGCGATGCGTTCAATAGCCGCCAACGCTTCATTTGCATAGCTTAAAAGCTCTTCGCCTCGTGCTGTCGGTATCATGCCCGACTTACCGCGAAGTAGGATTTGATCGCCCGTAATATGACGTAAGCGCCGCAAGGCGTTACTGATAGCAGGCTGGGACTGCCCCATTAATAAAGCAGTACGGGACACGCTTTGCTCGGTGAGCAAGGCTTGTAGTACTCGAAGTAAGTAGGTATCTAGAGGTTCGCGTGGTCTTTGCATTTTATTATTATGTAAGGGGTTTCCCCCAACGTCTAGCTATGAAAAGCCCTCATGAAGTTAAGATGATAGTCATCATCACTATAACAACATAATTTTTCGCCCAAGCGCTGTTATTCTGATAACAAGCTAATCATTAACATTCATTCGGGTTGAGCTATGGAGACACAGGAAATACGCTTCCATTATCGTGGTCAGTTGCATCAAGTTAAGGATGCCCCCACCACGCGTACCTTACTACAACATTTACGCGAAGAGCTACACGCTACCGGCACTAAAGAAGGTTGCGCTGAAGGCGACTGCGGCGCCTGTACCGTCATGGTAGCCGAGTTAAACGCCGACAACGAAGTCGAAATGCGTGCCATTAACTCGTGCATTCAATTGCTTCCTGCACTTGACGGTAAAGCCATCTACAGCGTTGAAGACTTACAAATCGATCAGCACCGTCTGCACCCAGTACAGCAGGCCATGCTTGAGTGCCACGGCTCACAGTGTGGCTTTTGTACGCCTGGCTTCTTAATATCCATGTGGGGTCTATACCTGAAACACAGCGACTCCCCCACTCCACCGACACGGCTGGAAATTAACGAAGCCCTTTCCGGCAACCTTTGCCGTTGCACAGGCTATCGTCCTATTATCGACGCCTGTGTACGCATGTTCGAATTACCTAAAGCGCAATTCAGTACTGAAACACTCAAAACCACGCTAAGCAGCATGCAACGTAGCGCTCCTTTAAGCTACCAACATGGTGAACAGCGCTTTGACGCGCCACGTACTTTGGCTGAGCTAGCCGAGTTACGTCTGGCCTACCCAGAAGCACGTATTTTAGCGGGTTCTACCGATATTGGCTTATGGGTTACCCGCCAGTTCCGCCCTCTACCGCACCTTATCTATATTGGGGAAGTGGCCGAGCTTAAAGAAATTACAGAAGCAGACGATCACCTCTATATCGGTGCAGGCGTACTATTGAACCCTGCCTACGAGGCCTTAATCGCGCATTACCCAGAATTAACCGAACTGCACCAGCGTTTCGCCTCCTACCCTATCCGTAATGCAGGCACGCTGGGCGGTAACATCGCAAACGGCTCACCTATTGGCGATTCAATGCCCGTGCTGATCGTTATGAACACAAAAATTGTGTTGCGCAAGGGTGACCAAGTACGCGAAATGCCACTTGAAGACTTCTACCTCGCCTACCAAAAAAATGCATTAACTGAAGGCGAATTTGTACAAGGCATCCGCGTACCACTTAATCAACCAGAACTTATCTTCCGTACCTATAAGCTATCTAAGCGACACGATCAAGATATCTCCGCTGTGTGTGCTGCATTCTCTATTGAACTCAACGGTGATACCGTTGAGCAAGTACGCATTGCCTTTGGTGGCATGGCCGCCACACCTGCACGCGCTAAAAATGCTGAAGCAGCGCTGCGTGGAAAACGCTGGTCTCTGGAAAATGTAGAAGAGGCTATGCAGGCCCTATCACAAGACTATCAACCTCTTAGCGACATGCGCGCTAGCTCTGATTACCGCAGCCTATCTGCCGCTAATCTGTTGAAACGCTTCTACCTTGAAACAAATACCGAGCAGCCTTATAGCCCCTCGCAACTCAATGTATTTGAAGCATCGCGCCAACTGCACCACGGAGTCGCCAAATGAACAAACTTGCCGATACCTTTTTGAACTTAGAGCCTACTCCTGCTCAAGACGAGCGTGTAGGCGTATCCTTCTTCCACGAGTCTGCTGCCCGCCATTTAACTGGGGAAGCCATTTACACGGATGACATCCCCGTCTCGCAGGGCACGGCTCACATGGCGCTCGGCTTATCCAGCGTAGCGCACGGCAAAATCCTCAGTATGGATTTAGAAGCCGTTCGTGCGATGCCCGGCGTTATTGATATTCTTACCAGTCAAGATATCCCCGGCAACAACAACTGTGGCCCTATTATCGAAGACGACCCCATCCTTGCTGATGGCACTGTGCACTACGTGGGGCAACCCATTTTTGCAGTTGTTGCTAGCTCACACGACTTAGCACGTCGTGCCGTGCGTGCTGCCAAAATCGAATACGAAGAGCTACCAGCCATTCTCACGGCTAAAGAAGCCAAAGCAGCCGGCGTTAGCGTATTGCCTCCAATGGCATTAAAACGCGGTCAACCCGACGAGCAAATTGCCGCTGCCCCTCATAAACTCAGTGGTACCTTCGAATGCGGTGGTCAAGAACAGTTTTACCTTGAAGGTCAGATTTCTTACGCTATACCCCAAGACGACGAATCCATTAAGGTATGGTGCTCCACCCAACACCCTAGCGAAATGCAAACGCTGGTTGCTCGCTCTATGGGCTGGCCTTCCCATCGCGTCGAAGTCGTATGTCGCCGTATGGGCGGTGGTTTTGGTGGTAAGGAATCACAGTCAGCACTGTACGCCTGCTTGTCCACCATTGCTGCTGTCAAACTAAAGCGCCCTATCAAAATTCGACTCGACCGCGAAGACGACTTCACCATTACCGGTAAACGTCACGGCTTCTACTACGAGTGGGAAATCGGTTTCGACGATAACGGTGTCATTCTAGGTGCAAAACTGGACATGACCTTAAACTCCGGCTTCTCCGCCGACTTATCCGGTCCTGTCGCCACACGTGCTATTTGTCACTTCGACAATGCTTACTACCTCGAGCACGTCGACCTGAAAGCACAGTGTGGTCGTACCAATACCCAGTCAAATACTGCTTTCCGTGGTTTCGGCGGCCCACAAGGCGCCCTAATGATGGAAGTCATCATTGACAACATGGGCCGTCACCTAAAAATTGACCCACTCACTATTCGTGAGCGTAATTTTTATGGGAAAACCGAGCGTAACGTTACGCCTTACCAGCAAACCATTAAAGACAACGTTATCGCTGAACTAGTTGAAGAGCTCGCCGTTAGTTCGGGTTACGAAGCTCGTCGTCAGGCGGTACGCGAATTTAACGCAAGCAGTCCGATTCTGAAGAAAGGCATTGCCATCACTCCGGTGAAATTTGGTATTTCGTTTAACATCCCAGCCTTTAACCAAGCTGGTGCTTTAGTCCACGTTTATCGTGATGGTTCCGTCTTGGTAAATCACGGCGGTACGGAAATGGGACAAGGCTTGAATACCAAAGTGGCTCAAGTTGTAGCGCATGAACTAGGCCTGAACTTAGATCACATTCGCTCAACCGCTACCGATACCACCAAAATTGCCAATACCTCTGCCACCGCCGCCTCTACCGGATCTGACTTGAACGGTATGGCCGCACAAAACGCTGCCGAACAAATCCGCGAGCGTTTAGCGGGCCTAATGGCCGAGATGCATAACGCTAAACCTGAAGACGTTAAGTTTGCTAATGGTGTGGTTAGCGTGGGCGATGCTAGCGTTAGCTTTGCTGAACTTGCTGAAATGGCCTATCAGGCTCGCCTGCAACTGTGGTCCGATGGCTTCTACGCCACCCCCGGCCTGCATTGGGATCCCGCATCCATGACGGGTAACCCATTCTATTACTTTGCCTATGGTGCCGCGGTATCCGAAGTGTTGGTTGATACCCTTAGCGGAGAATGGAAGTTGCTTGCTGCCGATGCATTGCACGATGTAGGCCGTTCACTGAACCCCGCTATCGATATCGGGCAGGTAGAAGGTGCCTTTATTCAAGGTATGGGCTGGCTAACAACAGAAGAGTTGTGGTGGAACGACAAAGGTCGCCTTATGACCCATGCACCCTCTACCTACAAAATCCCGGCCATCAGCGATTGTCCTGACCACTTCAACGTTCGTTTATTTAATAATCGCGACGCCGAAGCCTCTGTACATCGTTCCAAAGCCGTAGGTGAGCCCCCTTTACTGCTACCGTTCAGCGTCTTTAACGCAATTCGCGATGCCGTAGCCAGCGTCGCCAACTACGAAGTACAGCCCGATCTGAATGCGCCTGCCACCTCCGAGGCCATTCTGAAAGCCGTTCATGCATTGCAATCTGCACCCGTAGCGAGCACAGTGTAATGCCGGAACTTATTCGTCAAGCTCGGCGGCATTTGGATGCGGGCGAATCAGTTGTGATGATTACGGTGGCCCAATCTAAAGGCTCCACTCCCCGCAATGCGGGGACACGCATGTTGGTTACCCAATCGGGACAATGGAAAACCATCGGCGGGGGCCATTTAGAGTGGAAGGCCATCGCCTTAGCCCGTGAAATGATCGCCAAATATCCAGCTGGAAAATCGGCGAGACAGGTTGAGCATTACCCCCTAGGCCCTAGCCTAGGGCAATGCTGCGGCGGTGCCGTAACACTGGTATTCGAGCTTTTAGGCAGTGATGATCTAGCATGGCTGGAAGAGCTCAGTGGTATTCTTGAACGAGGAAAAGCTGTTCAACGCCACGTAGGCTTTGGTCAACAAACTGTCTCTCAGCCTATCAGTTTGATTGAGTTAGAACAGCATTCCACCACGATCAGCTTCGATCAGGCGTCTCAAGAAACCCAGTTGTTTATCGATGAAATTACGCCTCCCACCCTACATGTAGTGCTTTTTGGGGCTGGCCACGTTGGTAAGGCATTAGTCCATATCTTAGGTAGCCTACAGTGCAGGGTAACGTGGGTCGACGAACGTGCTTCTGAGTTCCCCGACTACCTACCCGCCAACGTACAAATCGATGTGAACGATATACCGGAAGAAGCTGTTGAGCAGGCTCCACCCAACAGTTTTTTTGTGGTCATGACACATCGTCACGATTTAGATCAAAGGCTTTGCCAACTCATCCTCGAACGAGACGACTTCCGTTATGCCGGGCTTATTGGCTCGAAAACGAAAAAGAATCAGTTTATACGTCGTTTTCGTCAACGAGGGTTAAGCGATGAACGTATTAATAAACTGGTCTGCCCAATTGGTGTGGGTGGTATAGACAGTAAAGATCCAGCAGCCATTGCCGTATCGATTGCAGCCGAGCTACTTCGCTACGATCAATCACACACATAACAAAAACAGTTACGAGACTTTTATGATTACAGATGCATTAACACCGCACAGTGCTCAGGCGGTTGGTTACCGTGCGCAACTACTTTATTTTAAAGGGCGCCCTGCGGTTAATCTCAGCACAGAGGACGACCCGAATGTGGTGTATCACACCGACGGGCTATTACTTGTGGCCGATGGCAAAGTAATTGCTTCGGGTGATTACGACAAAATAGCGCCTACCTTAGCTGCCGGCACAGTGGTCCACGACTTACGTGGAAAGCTAATTATGCCTGGCTTTATTGACACGCATATCCACTATCCGCAAACCGATATTATCGCGTCCCCCGCTCCCGACTTACTGCCTTGGCTAGAAACTTATACCTTTCCTACTGAAGGTAAGTTTGGTGATGAAGAACATGCCGCGGAAGTTAGCCGTTTTTTCCTTGACGAGCTGCTTAGTAACGGTACCACCAGCGCTATGGTTTACTGTACCTCGCACAAAAGCTCTGTTAACGCTTTCTTTGACGAAAGCCACAAGCGAAATCTACGTATGATTGCGGGTAAAGTGCTGATGGATCGCAATTGCCCCGACTTTCTGAAAGACACTGCTGTAGGGGGCGCCAAAGATAGCGAAGAGCTTATTCAGCAATGGCACGGGAAAGGACGTCAGCTGTATTCATTAACGCCTCGTTTTGCCCCAACTTCCACACCCGAACAACTCGGTGCCTGTAGCGAACTAGCCAAAGCCTATCCCGAGGTTTATCTACAAACCCACGTGGCCGAAAGCAAAGCCGAACTAAAATGGGTAAGCGAGCTATTCCCCGGCTACCGTAGCTATCTGGATATCTACGACCAATACGGCTTGCTACGTCCTCGCTCGATGTACGGCCACTGTATTTGGTTAGACGAAACTGACAGAGGCCGTATGCGTGATACCCAATCGGTTGCCGCACACTGCCCTACTTCTAACTTGTTTCTAGGTAGTGGTTTATTTAATTTTGCCGCAGCCGATGAAAGCAACATGCTTTACACCGTCGCCACAGACGTAGGGGGCGGCTCTTCATTCTCTATGCTCCGTACGATGGATGAAGCACATAAAATTGGCCGTCTGGGTGCCTACCACCTAGATGCCAAAAACATGTTCTACCTGAGTACAGCAGGGGCCGCTACGGCGCTGGACCTTGAAGGCGTTATCGGTAGTTTAGCCGCTGGAACCGAAGCCGATTTTATCGTGCTTGACCCTCACGCTACCCCATTACTAACTCGCCGCACTGATAGCGCAAACACGCTAGAAGAACTGCTTTTTGCCTTCGCTTTATTGGGTGACGATCGCAGTATTTTGGCTACCTATGCGGCAGGTGTATGCCGGCACGAACGTGACACTCCACGTGAAGCCTACCGCACCGCTTAAGCCCGAAACAATAACCATAACAATGATTTAATTCTCCTTTTTTACTTCTATTGCCCATAGAAAAACCCAACAGGATTTACTCTTGTTGGGCTTTTTTTATGCCGCTCAGGTTTCACATTGAATGTCAGATTTAACGCTGAATAAAAAACAACGACCTAAATTTTCGTAAACGCTATTTTTAAACGGTATCAAGGGCTCCAGCCCCTTATGAAATCTTAAATTGGATCAGGATCTGCATGAGTAGCAGCGATCTAAACAAAAAAGGAGGAGTCGAATGACTCCCCCTTTATGCCCTACCTATCAGAGCTGACTAACTAATTACTGCCCTTCTAGGAAGGATTTCAGTTTATCTGCACGGCTGGGGTGACGTAGTTTACGCAAGGCTTTCGCTTCAATTTGACGAATACGCTCACGCGTTACGTCGAACTGTTTACCTACCTCTTCCAACGTCTGATCTGTACTCATTTCAATACCGAAACGCATACGCAAGACTTTCGCCTCACGTGGAGTCAA
>Ga0079224_100012236_pt1 | contig 11864 bp, 9 predicted proteins | sample Stecom2015_FD_80414 | JGI IMG/M metagenome (GOLD analysis project Ga0079224, IMG submission 80414) | Agricultural soil microbial communities from Utah to study Nitrogen management - Steer compost 2015 | ecosystem: Environmental > Terrestrial > Soil > Agricultural land | place: USA: Utah...
AGAAGATCGCCACGTCCGCGCCCTCGCGCGCGAACAGCACCGCCACCGCGCGGCCGATGCCCGAATCGGCGCCGGTCACGATGGCCTTCATGCCGTCGAGCTTGCCGCTGCCGGCGTAGCCGGACGCCTCGAACCTGGGCGCCAGGTCGAGTTCGCTTTCGTGCCCGGGCTTGTCGATGTGCTGGGCCGGCATCCGCACCGGCTGGCGCCGCGCCCCGGCCTGGGTCGCCGACTTGCGCCCGCCCTTGCCCGTGCTGCGCGCGTCCTTGCGTTCGATCACGTCCTGCAGCGCGCGCTGGCGGCGCGCGGTGCGGCCGGCGGCCGCGGCGCCGGTACCGGCTTCCGGCCGTTCCCCGGCAGCGCCGCGCGCGGTCCTGGCGGACGGCGTGGCCGGTTTCTTGCCGGATGTCTTTCCAGACGTGCTGGTCGACGTCTTGCGGGCCGTCGGCGCGGTGGTGGGCGTGGTGGTTCGCGGGGTCTTGCTGCGTGCCATCGTCGAGGTTCTCCGTGCTCAGCCGGCCTTGCGCGCGCGGGTGCCGGACCGGCTGGCCTTCTTCGCCGCGCCCTTCTTCGCGGCCTTGCGCGAGGCGGCCTTCTTCGCCGTCGTCTTCGCGGCCTTCTTCGTCGCCGTCTTCTTCGCCGGCGTGCGGGTGTTGTCCTTCAGGCTCTTCTGCAGCAGCGAGACGAAGTCGACCACGTTGGTGGCCGCGTCCTCGTCGGGCTCGGGCTGCTCGAGCACCTGGGTGGTGGCGCCCTTGTCCTTGATCCGGCGGCGGATGATGTCCGCCAGGCGTTCGCGGAATTCGTCGTGGTAGTCGTCCGGGTTCCACTTCGCCGCCATCGAGTCGACCAGCTGGGTGGCCATCTCCAGCTCCTTGGCACTGATCCGGAAGTCGCCGGCCTTGCCTTCGGGGATCTTGTACTCGGACGGGTCCACCAACTCCTGCGGATAGCGCATCAGCATCAGCACCAGCGCATCGCCCAGCGGCATCACCGCCGAGAGGTATTCGCGGGTGCGGATCACCACCCGGGCCACGCCGATCTTCTTCGCCTTGCGCAGGGTCTCGCGCAGCAGCACATAGCCCTTCTCGGCCTTCTTGCCGGGCACCAGCACGTAGGGTTTCTCGAAGAAGCGGATGTCGATCGCATCGGCCTCGACGAAGGCCTCGATCTCGACCGACTCGTGCGATTCGGGCGCGGCCGAGGCGATGTCGGACTTCTCGATCACCACGTAGCTGCCCTTGTCGTATTCGAAGGCCTTGACGATCTCCTTCCACGGCACTTCCTCGCCGGTGTCGGCGTTGACCCGCTCGAACCGGATCGGCTTGCGGTCGCGCGAGTCGAGCATGCGGAAGGACAGGTCGTTGCTGCGGGTGCCGGACATCAGCGAGACCGGCACGTTGAGCAGGCCGAAGCTGAGGTTGCCGGTCCAGATGGGGCGGGCCATGCCGTCGCTCGCGCGTCAATCGGAGCCACAGCCTGCCCCGGCCGCTGTCGTGGCCTTGTGCAGGCGCTCAGCCGGGCAGCGATTGGCGCAGCGTGTCGATTCCTTCCCAGGGATGCCGGCGCAGGCGCGCGAGGCGGGCCGGCGCATTGCCGATGTGCCAGGCATCGCCCGCCTTGAGTCGGCCCAGTTCCTCCCAGCGCAGCGGCATCGACACCGGCGCGCCGGCGCGCGCCCGCGCCGAGAAGCTGGCCACGCTGGTCGCGCCGCGGCCGTTGCGCAGCCAGTCGATGAAGATCTTGCCCTTGCGGCTGCGCTTGCTGGCGGTGGCCACGTAGCGCAGCGGGTCGGCCTCGCGGGCCGCCTCGGCGACGGCCTGGGCGAAGGCCCGCGCCTGCGGCCAGGGCGCCGGCGGCGACAGCGGCACGACCAGGTGCAGGCCCTTGCCGCCGGTGGTGCGCAGGAACGATTCCAGTCCGGCCTGGTCGAGGAAGCCGCGCAGCTGGCGCGCGGCGGCCACCACGTCGCGCCAGCCCACGGACGGGTCGGGGTCGAGGTCGAATACCAGCCGGTCGCAGTGCTCCACGTCCTCCACCCGCGCGCCCCAGGGGTGGAATTCGATGCTGTTGAACTGGACCAGCTCGAGCACGCTGGCCGCGTCGGTGACGTACAGGTAGTCCTCGCGCCCGCCGTCGGATTCCTTCAGCGGGATGCGCGAGACCAGGTCCATGCCCGGCGTTGCGTGCTTCTGGAAGAAGCACTGCGCGCGCAGCCCGCCGGGGCAGCGCACCAGCGACAGCGGCCGGCCCTCGATCTCGGGCAGCAGCCAGTCCATGGCGGCCGCGTAGTAGTCGGCCAGCTGTTGCTTGGTGATGCCGTCGTCGGGGAACAGCACCTTGCCGGGGCTCGACAGTTCCGGCGGGCTGCGCGCCGCGGAGCCGGACCTGCCGCCGCTGCGCCCGCGCGTGGCCCTGGCCGCGGTGCGCGCGGGCGTCGTCGCCTTGCTGGCGCCGGCGGTCTTCTTCGCCACGGGTGGGTCCTCCTGCGATTGGTCGATGCGGTCGCCGCCTGCGTCGGCCAGGGCCGAGACCGGTTTGTCGGGCCGCAGCGCCTTGAAGCTGGCCTGGCGCAGCAGCCCGCTGCCGCCGGTGCCGCGGGTGAACACTTCGACCACGAAGGCCGGTCGCGGCAGCCATCGCGCCTGGCGCAGGTCGGTGTCGTTCCTGGGCACGTGCACCGTGGGCGCGTCGCGGCCCTTGCCGGCCAGGCGCTCGCCGAGCGCGCGCAGCTGGGCATCGCCGATGCCGCTGCCCACGCGCCCCACGTAGCGCCAGCCGTGTTCGCGGTCGGGCGTGGCCAGCAGCAGCGAGCCGATGCCGCGGCGGCCGCCCTTGGGCGGGGTGTAGCCGACCACGGCGTATTCGGCGCTGGCCTGGACCTTGACCTTGCGCCAGTCGTCGCCCCGGCCGGGATGGTAGGACGCGTCGGCGCGCTTGGAGATGATGCCTTCGAAGCCGGCATCCAGCGCCGCCTGGAACGCCGCGTCGCCACCGCCGATCCCGTGCGAGCTGTAGCCGAGCGCGTCCGGGGCGCCGCGCAGCAGCTGTTCGAGCAACTGCTTGCGTTCCAGCAGCGGACTGGCGGACAGAGCCACGCCGTCCAGGTGGACCAGGTCGAACAGCACCAGCCGCAGCCGCCCCTGGCGCTCGCCGGACAGCACCTGCTGCAGCAGGTTGAAATCCTCGCGCCGGCCCTGGCCGGCCACCAGCTCGCCGTCGAGCACGGCCTCGCGCGTGCCCAGCGTGGCCAGCGCATCGCGCACCTCGGGCACGCGCGAGGTCCATTCCAGCCCGTTGCGCGACCACAGCCGTGGCTGGCCGTCGCGCAGGCTGGCCATCAGGCGGTAGCCGTCCCACTTGAGTTCGTGCAGCCAGCGATCGCCGCCGGGCGGGTGTGCGAACAGGCGTGCCAGCTGCGGTTCCGGCACCGCAGCTGGCAGCGTGCGGCGGCGGGCGCCGGGCAGGGCGGCAGCCGTGGGCGCCCAGTCGGTGCGCCTGCGTTTGCCGGTGGCCTTCTTCGCGGCCTGCGCGTCCGGCTTGTTGACTGCTCGCGAGCTGGCGCCTTTCGCCGCGTTCGTTGTCTTCGCGACCTTGCGGGGGCTGGTGCCGGCAGCGCGGGCGGCCTTCGCGGCCTTCGGGCTGCGCCCGCTGGCGCCGTCCTTCTTCGCCGCGCCGGCACGCGACGACTTCCCCGCTGGGCTGGATGTCGATGCGGCCGCGCGCGAGGCGGTGGAGGCCGGCGGCGCGGCCACGCCGTCGAGCATGTCGTCGGCCTCCGCATCGCCGGCCCAGGCATCGTCCTGCTTGAACAGCAGCCACTGCGGCTGGCGCGCCGGCTTGCCCGAGCGCACCAGGTGCCAGCCGCCCTTGAGCCGGTCGCCGTGCAGGGTGAAGCGCAGATGGCCCTTGGCCAGCTGCGCGGCCACGTCGCCTTCGGTGGTCCAGGTGCCGCGATCGAACAGGGCCACGTGGCCGGCGCCATAGTGGCCGGCCGGGATCTCGCCCTCGAAGCGGGCGTAGTCTAGCGGATGGTCCTCGACCTCCACCGCCATGCGCTTGACCGACGGATCCAGGCTCGGACCCTTGGGCACGGCCCAGCTGCGCAGCACGTCGCCGACCTGGAGGCGGAAATCGTAGTGGCGGCGGCTGGCGTGGTGCAGCTGGACCACGAAGATCGGCCGCCGTCCGCGCGCGGTCGCCGGCGCGCGGCCGTCGGGTTCGGGGGTCTGCCCGAAGCGGCGCTTGCGGCGGTAGTCCTCGAGTGCCATGCGCGCGAGCGTGGCAGGCAGGGCGTGTGCGAGCCGTGCAGTGATGCAGGGTGTCCCGGTGCGCGGCGCCCGGGGCTGCCGTGCGTCGGGTGCGAAGGGGAGCCGGGTTGCGTGCGCCTGTCCGCGGCGGCGGTCGCGGCTGAAGCCGCGCCCCGCAAGGGCCGTCGGACGTCGGGTCAGGCGGCGGGCGGCGGTTCGCCGTCGCTTTCGAGATGGACCAGGCCGAGCTCGGACAGGCGCGGCGCCAGGCGCGCATGCGCGTCGTCGTCGGCATCGACCACCACCAGTACGCGGCCGGCTTCGATCTGCTCCTCGTAGCGGCGCCGTTCGGGCTCGGGAATCGAGGCGCCCACCATGGCCGAGGCCCAGGTGCCGACCAGCGCGCCGGCAGCCCCGCCGCCAAGCAGGGCGCCCGCCAGGGTCAGGCCCAGCGGTGGAAAGGTGGCCGCGGCCAGGCCGGCCAGGGCGCCGGCGGCGGCGCCGTAGCCCGCGCCGCGGGCGGCGGCCGGCAGCATGTCGGTATCGGCCTGCTTCATGTCGTCGGGGATGGCGTTGACCTCGATGTCCGAACGCGCCACCAGCGACAGCGCGTCGTCGTCGATGCCGGCCTCGCGTGCGGACGCGATCGCCTGTTCCGCGGCCGCCAGGTCCGGTGCGCTGTAGATGCAGCGGCGGCTCATGCGGCACGCTCCGCGTGGCTGGCGCAGTGCTCGCAGCAGTAGATCTCGCCGCCGCGGCCCACGCCGTGGCCGATCACCGTGCAGCTGCAGTGGGCGCAACGCGGGGCCAGCGCGTGGATCGCGCATTCGAAGGAGTCGAACACGCCGTCGCCGCGCGCGGTCTGCACCGTGAAGCTGTGTTCGTAATCGTTGCCGCAGACGTCGCATCTGGCCATCGGGGACCTCCGGTGTGTGTCGCAGGAAACGGCACCAGCCTGCGCCCGCGCACGACATGGATACGTGAAGCGTTGCCGCGACGCGCCGGCAGGCCCGCACCGGTGCCGCGGCGCACGAGGGGCCGCGCGCGCTGCGGCTGGAGGCCGGCGTGGAGGGCTGCAGTGGAGCGCGGACTCGTGCCAGCCGGCGCGTGGGCGCGGCGGAATCGACGATCGACGGACGGGCGTCGCCCGGGACCGGCGCCGGCAGCGGGCAGCCGGTCCCGACAGGTTCGATCCGTCCGCGGGCGGAGGGGTCAAGACGGCGTGAGGGACGCGGCAGGCGCGGCCAATATCATCTGCGGCGCGACCCTGCGACGCGCGGTCCAGTGCGTCAATCGGTCCACTGCCTTCGATGCCTGGCGAGTGCGACGATGCGATCACCCCATGCAAACAGGACTGCGGCCATGGCCTGTATGCCCAGGCGCTTTGCCCCACGGGCCGGCCTGGAGTAGGCCGGCATGTTCGCCGAGGCCGATGCGGTGCTGCTGGCGCGGATCCAGTTCGCGTTCACCATCAGCTTTCATTTCATCTTCCCGGCCTTCTCGATCGGACTGGCCAGCTACCTGGTCGTGCTCGAAGCGCTGTGGCTGAAGACGCGCCGCCAGGTCTACCTCGACCTGTTCCGCTTCTGGGTGAGGATCTTCGCCGTCGCCTTCGCCATGGGCGTGGTGTCGGGGATCGTGATGTCCTACCAGTTCGGCACCAACTGGGCGGTGTTCTCCGACCGCGCCGGGCCGGTGATCGGCCCGCTGATGGCCTACGAGGTGATGACCGCGTTCTTCCTCGAGGCCGGCTTCCTGGGGGTGATGCTGTTCGGCATGAACCGGGTCGGGCCGCGGCTGCATTTCTTCGCCACCGTGATGGTTGGGCTGGGCACGCTGCTGTCGGCGTTCTGGATCCTCAGCGCCAACAGCTGGATGCATACCCCCGCCGGCTTCGAGATCAATGCCGACGGCCAGTTCGTGCCGGCCGACTGGTGGGCGATCGTGTTCAACCCGAGCTTCCCCTACCGGCTGGTGCACACGGTGATCGGCGCCTACCTGACCACCGCACTCGCGGTGGGCGGGGTCGGCGCCTGGCACCTGCTGCGCCACCGCCGCGAGCAGTCGCGCCACGCCGGGCCGGCGGCGGCCCGGGCGCCAGGCGGGGCGGCCGCGCCGTCGCCGTCCCCGGAGGGCGCGCGCACCATGTTCTCGATGGCGATGTGGATGGCCGCGCTGGTGGCGCCGCTGCAGATCCTGGCCGGCGACCTGCACGGACTCAACACGCTGGAGCACCAGCCGGCCAAGGTGATGGCGATGGAAGGCCACTACGACAGCCATCCCGAGGGCGCGCCGCTGATCCTGGTCGGCCTGCCCAACAGCGCGGAGCGCCGGGTCGACTACGCGCTCGAGATCCCGAAGCTGTCCTCGCTGATCCTCAAGCACGACCTCGACGCGCCGCTGGACGGGCTGGACAGCATCGACGAATCGCTGCACCCGCCGGTGCCGCTGGTGTTCTGGTCGTTCCGGGTGATGGTGGCGCTGGGCCTGGCGATGCTGGCGCTGGGCGGGTGGAGCCTGCTGGCGCGGCTGCGCGGACGGCTGCATGACTGGCCGGCGCTGCACCGCGCTGCGCTGGCGATGGCGCCCGCGGGTTTCGTCGCGGTCATCGCCGGCTGGATCACCACCGAGGTGGGGCGCCAGCCGTTCACCGTCTACAACCTGATGACCACGGCCGAGAGCGCCTCGCCGCTGGCCGCGCCGGCGGTGGGCGCCTCGCTGCTGGCCTTCATCGTGGTGTACTTCATCGTGTTCGGCTTCGGCACCTGGTACATCCTGCGGCTGATGGCCAGGGGCGTGCAGGTGCAGGAACCGGCGCCGGACGGCGACGAAGGCCCGATCCGCACCGCCGGCATCACCCCGGGCCCGGCCGAACGCATCGCCGAACCGGGAGCGGGCCGATGAGCGTCGACATCGTCACCATCTGGGCGATGCTGATCCTGTTCGCCGTGTTCGCCTACGTGGTCATGGACGGCTTCGACCTCGGCATCGGGATCCTGTTTCCCGCGTTCCCGCCGGGGCACGGCCGCGACCAGGCGATCAACTCGGTGGCGCCGGTGTGGGACGGCAACGAGACCTGGCTGGTGTTCGGCGGCGGCGGCCTGCTGGCCGCGTTCCCGCTGGCCTATGGCGTGATCATGACCGCGATGTATCCGCCGGTGATCGCCATGCTGCTGGCGCTGGTGTTCCGCGGGGTGGCGTTCGAGGCGCGCTGGCGCGACCCCGCGCACCGGCCATGGTGGGACCTGGCCTTCACCGTCGGCTCGACCGTCGCCGCGTTCGCGCAAGGAGTGATCCTGGGCGCGCTGCTGCAGGGCATCGCGGTGCAGGACCGGGCCTATGCCGGCGGCTGGCTCGACTGGCTGACGCCGTTCTCGCTGTTCACCGGGGCCAGCGTAGTGGTCGGCTACGCCCTGCTGGGCGCGACCTGGCTGGTGTGGAAAACCGAGGGCGAGACCCAGGCGCGCGCGCGCCGGTTCGCACCGGTGCTGGGGATGGGCCTGCTGGCGGGGATCGTCGCGGTGAGCCTGGCCACGCTGGGGCTGGAGTTCGATTACTGGCACCGCTGGACCCGCTATCCGCTGGTGCTGCTCACCGCCCAGGTGCCGCTGCTGACCCTGATCCTGGGCTATGCGTCCTGGCGCGCGCTGCGCCGCGGTCGCGAACTGGCGCCGTTCCTGCTCACCCTGGGCCTGTTCGCGCTCACCTTCCTGGGCCTGTGCATCAGCATGTTCCCCTACGTGGTGCCGCGCGCGCTGACCATCCACGACGCGGCCGCGCCCGAGTCGAGCCTGGTGTTCATGCTGGTCGGCGCGGTGGTGCTGATCCCGGTGATCCTGGGCTACACCGGCTGGGCGTACTGGGTGTTCCGCGGCAAGGTCGGCCAGGAGGGCTACCACTGATGCCGGGCGCGCCGGACGTGCACGCGCCGGGGCCGCTGTGGAAGCGGCTGGCGTGGTTCGTGGCGCTGTGGCTGGGCGGCCTGGCGGCGGTGGGATCGCTGGCCTGGCTGCTGCGGCTGTGGATCGGCTGAGGGCGCGGCTCAGTCCGCGCCGGCGCCGGCGGCCGCCAGTTCGCGCCAGCGCGGCAGGCGGTCGTACTGGCCCACCGAGCGCAGGTAGGCCTCGTCGGGCTCGCGGCCGTTGACCAGGGCCGCGGCCACGTGCACCGCGCCGGTCACCCAGAAGCTGCCACGCACCTTGGCCGGCTTGTCGTGGAAGGCCACCGCCTCGACGATCGGTCCGGGCAGGCCCCACAGCCCCAGCAGGTAGGCGCCGGTGACGCTGTAGGGGGTGGTGGCCGGGTCGATGCCCGAGCTGCGCGGCAGCAGCAGGCCGACCTCGGCCAGCAGGCCGGCGGTGGCGGCCAGGTCGGCGCTGGGGCCGGCCAGCAGCTTGGCGGCGAGCTGGGAGATGCGCAGCGCGCGGTCGCGCAGCTCGTCCGCTTCCGGGCCGACCGAGAACACCTCGCTGGCCAGCACCAGCTGGCGCAGCGCGTTCTGGCCCAGTCGGGTGACGGCGGTGCGCAGGTCGGTGATTTCGCGGCCGCCGGAGTAGTAGGCCGAGTTCGACAGCCGCAGCACGCGCGCGGCCACGGTCGGGTCCTGGCCGACCACGTCGGCGATCTGGGCCGCGGTGCTGTCCGGATCGCGCAGCAGGGCGGTCAGCGCCAGGTACTGGCGCGGCGCGGCGGGCAGGGTGCCGACGCGCTCGATCGCCTGCTTGAGCGCCGGATCCTCGAGCAGCTCGCGCAGTTCGGCCACGCTTTCCACCGCCTCGATCAGCGCCAGCGCCTCAAGCGGCTCGTTGAGCATGCGGTGGCTGTTGCTCAGCACGTCGAGCAGGTCGTGGTTGCTGTCGGGCACCATCAGCTGGATGCGCACCGCGCCGGGATGGCGCCGCGCCAGTGCGGCCAGCGTCGGCAGCCCGCCGCCCTCGGACTGGCGGGCGGCCACGACCAGCACGTCGGGGGCGCCGGGGCCATCGGGCGCGGACACGTCGGCCGGGCCCGGCGCATGCTGCAGCCGCCAGTCCAGTCCGTAATCCGACACTTCCCGCGCGACGCGGGCGACATGCGCGGCGTCGCCACCGACCACAACGATCTGCACTGCATTCATCCTGCACTGTCCCCTGGACCGCTAAAGATACCCCGCCGCGGGGCGGCCCCACAGCGCGTGCGCACGGTTCTTCCACGCCGCGCACAGTTCGGGTGCGACCGCGCGCCCCGCATGCTCATTGGTCGCCCGCGACAGGCAACCTGGCGACCACTTCGGTGCCGCCTTCCGGGCGCGTGGACACGCTGACGCGGCCGCCGAGCTGGGCCGCGCGTTCGCGCATGGTCAGCATGCCCAGGCCGCCCGCGCGCGCCGGGTCGAGCCCGCGGCCGTCGTCGGTCACGCGCAGCACCAGCACGCGGTCGTGCCCTTCGCCCGCGAACCCGACCTCGACCCGCGCCCGGGTCGCGCCGGCGTGGCGCGCGACGTTGGTCAGCGCCTCCTGGGCGATGCGGAAGCAGGCCAGCTCCACCGCGGCCGGCAGCCGCTCGGCGATCGGCGCCACCTCCAGCTCGACCCGCAGCCGGCTGTTGCGAGTGAGCATCGCGATCTGGCCGCGCAGGGCCGGCTCCAGGCCCAGCGAATCGAGCTGCGGCGGGCGCAGCAGCAGCGACAGGTCGCGCAGCTTGTGCACGGTCTGGTCGGCGATCCCGATCACCTCGTCGAGGATCTCGCGACGGACCTGCGGGTCGGTGGCGAGCGTGTCGTCGGTGAGCGAGGTGGCGGCCAGCTTGATCGCGGTGATCGACTGGCCGATGTCGTCGTGCAGCTCGCGCGAGAGCGTGCGGCGCTCGTCTTCCTGCACCGTGAGCAGGCGCTGGGCCACGGTCTGCAGCTCTTCGCGCAGGCGGCGCTGCTCCTGCAGGCTCAGGCTGACCTCGTCGTAGGAGGCGCGGGCGCGGGCGGCCAATGCGTTCATCGCGTCGGCCAGCGGCTGCAGTTCGCGCGGGATCCGTCCGGATACCACCTGGTCGGATCCGCTGTCGAGCCCGAACTGCTGCATCCGTTCCAGCAGCCGGCGCACGCTGGCGCGCAGGCGCCGCATCCGCACCACCACCACCACCAGCACGCCGCCGAGCACCAGCGCCAGCAGGCCCAGCACCGCCAGCGCCGTGCGCCGCAGCTCGGCGTCAAGCACCGCGCGCGGCTGCAGCAGGAGCAGGCGCCAGCCGTTGTCGAGCGGGACCGCCAGCGCAAGCGCGTCGCCGCCATCGCGCAGCACGCCGTCGAGCTGGCGCACCTGGCTGCCGCCGCGGGCCAGGCGCGCGATGTCGCGCTCGGTCTCCGGCCCGTCGCGGGCGTCGATCCGGTCCAGCGCCTGCTGCGGCATGCCGGGGCTGGCCTGGACCACGGTCAGCTCGCGGTCGAGCAGCAGCAGTTCGAACCCGTGTTCCTCCAGGCCGTGGCCGGGCACCACCGAGGCCGCCGGCATCGACGCCACCAGCACGCCGGTGAACTGGTCCCCGCGCAGCAGCGGTATCGACATGGCCACCCGCGCCGCCTGGTCGGGACCGCGCCCCCGGTAGGCGCCGGACACGTGGCCGCGGCCCTTGTCGCGCGGCACCCGGAAGTACTCGCGGTCTTCGACCGCCGCCACGGCCCCCGCGGGCAGGGGCGGGGCGGCGGTCAGCACCTGGCCGGCGCCGTCGGTGACCAGCAGGTGGGCGAAGGCCGGGTAATGGCGGTTGATGCGCGCCAGGTCCGCGTCCCAGCGGGCCAGGTCGTCGATGTCGCCGTCGCCCGCGCGGCGGTCGGCCAGCGCCTGCAGCGTCGCCATGTGCACCCGCAGGAAGCCTTCCAGTTCGCGCGCGCTGGCGCTGGCGGTGGCCGCGAGCCGGGTCGCGTACTGCCCGTGCACCGACAGCGACAGCTGCCACAGCAGCAGGCCGACCAGCACCAGTACCGGCAGGGCCACGGCCAGCAGCAGCAGCCGGGTGAACTCCCCGAGCAGCGCCCGGCCGGGCCGGGCGCTGCTGGCATGTGCGGTGGCGGGCATGGCGGCCAAGCTACCGGCCCCGGCGGTGTGGCCGCAAGCGCATCACGGCCACTCCGGTCAGAACAGCTCGACGCTGCCGGCGTCCATCGACTGCTGGGTCACCGGCTTGTGCGGCGGCCGCTCCCATTCGCCGCGCATCTGGGCAATGCGCTGGCCGATCTGGGCCAGCGCCTTGCGCAGTTCGGGCGAGCACTGGCTGCCGTTGCGGTGGAGCAGGTCCTGCAGCACCGTGGCCTCGCGGTTGATCTCGCCGAGCCGGTCCAGGTGCAGGTTGGCGGCGGCCAGGGCCTGGGTGGCGATGTCCTCGAACTGCAGCGAGCGCACCGCCTCGGCCACCGAGCCGTCGATCGCCTTGCTGCATTCGGCGATCTCGCGCATGCCGCTGCCCAGGTTGCGGTTGATGCCGTCCACGCGCTCGAGCATGGCCGCGGCCTCGTTGCGGGCCTGGCGGCTGCGGTCGAGGTCGCGCGAGGCCATCGTGCTCACGGTCTCGCGCACGCGGGCGATCGCGTCCTTGGAGCTGTGGGCGAGCTTGCGGATCTGTTCGTTGAACGCGGTCGAGCGC
>Ga0079224_100012237_pt1 | contig 11864 bp, 7 predicted proteins | sample Stecom2015_FD_80414 | JGI IMG/M metagenome (GOLD analysis project Ga0079224, IMG submission 80414) | Agricultural soil microbial communities from Utah to study Nitrogen management - Steer compost 2015 | ecosystem: Environmental > Terrestrial > Soil > Agricultural land | place: USA: Utah...
CCCTCGAGCTGCATGCGAGCGCGGCGCACGCGACGGTTGAACTCCTCGAGGTGGGCGCGCACGTCCTCCTCGCGCCAGAGCTCGTCGAGCGTCTCGTCCATCGCGTGATGCTCGCGGCGCAGCTGGATCGCGGGCGGCGCGAGCCCCGTGAGGTCTTCGCGCTCGATCTTGCGCCGGATCCACCAGTCGGGATCGTGGCCCTCCCCGAGCCCCTCGAGCGGCTTGCCCGCGCCCGGGAGGTCGTCGAAGTCGCCCCGACGCATCGCGAGCTGGATCGCCGCCTCGACTGCGGAGACCCGCTCCTCGCGCGTCGTCCACCGCGGCGGGCCGCCGTCGTCCTGCGGTGCCTCGCCGTGCCCCTCGTGCGGCCCGTTCGCGTGCGACATGCCCTCACGGTACGCCGCGGGATGTGTCTGCCGCCAGGGCGCGCTCAGCCCTCGAGGATCACGAGCCGCTGCGTCGCGCGGGTCATCGCGACGTAGCGGTCGACGGCGCCCTCGATGCCGTCGCCGAGGCGCTCGGGCTCGACGAGCACGACGAGATCGAACTCGAGCCCCTTCGACTCGGCCGCCGTTCGACGGGCACGCCGCTCTCGCGCACCGACCGCGGCACGTTCGCGTCTGGCAGCGCCGCGCGGATCGCGGGCTCGGCCGCAGCCATCACCTCCGCGGGCGTGCGGTAGTTGATCGAGAGGCCAGCGACCTCCACGCGCGTGATGCCGACGTCCGAGAGTCGCTCCTGCCAGGTGCGCGAGAAGCCGTGCCTCGCCTGGGCGCGGTCGCCCACGATCGTGAAGCTCTTCGAGGGGCAGCGGCGGATGAGCATGCGCCACTCCGCGTCGCTCAGCTCCTGCGCCTCGTCGACGATGACGTGGGCGAAGGGGCCCGCGAGGGCGTCGACGCTCAGCTCGGGCAGCGCGCCCTCGTCGATCAGGCGCTCCTGCATGTCGCCGGCCTGCAGCATGAGCGAGACGCCCTCGCCGTCCTCGTCGGCGTCGGACAGGTACTCCACGACCGTCTCGATGCGCTCGCGCTCGACCTCGAGCGCGCGCCGTCGGGCGCGGCCTCGTTCGACCGCGTCGGGGTCGCCCACGAGGTCGCGCGCGGCGTCGATGAGCGGCAGGTCGGCGTCGGTCCACGGGGCGCCTCGGGGCCGCTCGAGTGCTGCCGCCTCGTCACGAGCAAGGCCGGGCGCGTATCGGGCCAGGAGCGCCGGGGCAGCCCACAGCGCGGCGACGAGCCTGGCGGGATCGAGCAGCGGCCACGCGCGGTCGAACGCCTCGCGCAGCCCCGTGTGCTGCGCGAGCTCGCGCCGCGCGAGGTGCGGGGGCATCTCGTCGACGCGCGACGTCACGATGTCGAGCAGCTCGTCCCAGATGAGGTCGCGCGCCTCGTTGTGGGGCGTGCCGTCGTCGGCGGCCTCGAACGCCTCGGCCCACTCCTCCGGCTCGATGTCGATGTCGGCCCACGACGCGGCGATCGTCGTGGGCTCGTCCGGCACCCGCTCGTAGTCGCGCACGATCGCGGCGATCGCATCTTCGATCGCGCCGGACCCTTTGAGCGCCGCGACGCGCGGATCCGCCTCCTCGCGCGCGTCCTCGCCCTCGGGCGTCAGTCGGCGCAGCGTCGCGATGCGCACGCTGTCCTCCCCGAGGCTCGGCAGCACGTCGTCCACGTACGAGAGGTACGCGTCGTTCGGGCCGACGAAGAGCACGCCGCCGCCCCCGCGCTGCGAGATGCGCGCGTCGGAGTACAGAAGGTAGGCCGCTCGGTGCAGCGCGACGACCGTCTTGCCCGTGCCGGGTCCGCCGTCGACGACGAGCGCATCGCGCGCATCGGCCCGGATGATCGCGTCCTGGTCGGCCTGGATGGTGCCGAGGACGTCGCGCATCTGGCCCGAGCGGGACGCCCCGAGGCTGCGGATGAACGCCGACTGGTCGTCGAGCGCCGCGGGCCCCTCGTCGGATCCGTCGGAGAACACCTCGTCCCAGTAGTCGACGACGCGGCCCTTCTGCCAGCGGAAGCGCCGCCGCGACGCAAGGCCCTGCGGGTTCGCATGTGTCGCGGCGAAGAACGGCTCGGCCGCGGGCGCGCGCCAGTCGACGAGGAGGCGCCTGCCGTCCTGCGCCACGAGCCCCGTGCGCCCGATGTACAGCGCCTCCGAGCCGTCGGCCGGCACGATCCGGCCGAGGCACAGGTCGATCGAGAACCGCCGCAGCACCTTCTGGCGCGCTGCGAGGTGGTGCACGGCGATGTCGCGATCCATCGCGTCCTGACCCGCGCCGCCGTCCGCGATGCGCGCGTCGGCGAGGCGGCGCTCGAGGTCGGCGCGGGCCGCGTCGAGCGCGCGGTCAATCTCGCGCAGCCGCTCGTCGTCGGCCGAAATGGCGGCGGGATCCGCCTTCGCGGCGCGGTTCTCGGGCAGGGCGAACGCAGATCCGTCGAGAGTCACAGTCCTCCATTCTCGACGATCCGCGGGGCCGCGGGCCCGCTCGCGGCGCATGCGAGAGGATGGGCGCATGGCGACGATCGATCCCCGCGTCGTGCGACGCGCGCACGAGGACCTCGACGAGTTCCAGCTCGCCGAGTCGAACCCCCACTTCCGCGTCGACATCGAGCGGATCCGCTTCTCCCCCTACTTCTCGCGGCTGTCGGCCGTGACGCAGGTCATCGCGCAGAGCGGCGCGGGCCTCGCGGTGCACAACCGGCTCACGCACTCCGTCAAGGTCGCCGCGGTCGCCCGCGCGATCGAGATGCACCTGCACCGGGATCCGGGGGCGGTCGGGCGCGTCGTCGACGAGCTGGGCGGATGCGATCCCGTCGTCGTGCAGGCCGCCGCCAGCGCGCACGACGTCGGCCACCCGCCCTTCGGCCACCTCGGCGAGCAGGCGCTCGACCGCCTCGCTCGCGACCGTTTCCGGCTCGAGGAGGGCTTCGAGGGCAACGCGCAGACATATCGGATCCTCACGCGCCTCGACGAGAACGACATGCCGGGCGCGGGCCTGAACCTCACGCGCGCCGTGCGCACGGCCGTCCTGAAGTACCCCTGGCTGCGCGGCCAGGGCGGCGACCGGCGCGGCGCGGGCAGCGCGAAGTTCTCGATGTACGTGACCGACCTCGCCGACGCCGAGGACGCCCTCTCGGCGTACCCGCAGATCGACGAGGGGCAGCAGACCCTCGAGTGCTCGGTCATGGACATCTCGGACGACATCGCGTACTCGCTGCACGACCTCGAGGACTTCTATCGCGTCGGCCTGCTGAACCAGGCGACGATCGCGGGCGAGTTCCGCGAGTGGCGGCGCTCGCTTGCGACGCTGCGCAGCGCGTCCACACCCGACCTCCGGCTGCAGAGCCGCGCGCCCGGTCACTCGCTCGAGCTGCTGTGGCGCCGGCTCGCCGAGCGCGACCCGTGGATCGCGAACGAGGAGGCGTTCGACGCGGCCGTCGAGAAGGTCTCGAGCGAGGTCGTCGAGGGTCTGCTCACGGTGCCCTTCGACGGATCCCTCGCCGCCGACCGGTCGCTCGCCCGCTTCACGGCCGAGTGGATCCGCCACCTGCAGTCGTCGATCGAGGTGCACCGCGAGCCGTCGCACCGCTCGGGGCACGTGAGCCTCGATCGCACGGCCTGGCACGAGGTGGCCGTGCTGAAGTTCCTGCACGAGCGATTCATCCTCGACCGGCCCGACCTCGCCGTGTATCAGCGCGGCCAGGCGAGCGTACTCGAGCGCCTCGTCGACGGCTTCGCGGCCTGGCTCGACGACGCCCACGACGTGCGCCGCGCACCGCGCCGCATGCTCGACCTCGTCGACCTCGCGACCGAGGACTACCTCGCCGTGCGCCGCGAGCGCCCCGAGCTGCTGTCGACGACCGACGAGCGCGAGCTCCGCCGTCGCGCCGCGGGGCGGGGCATCATCGACTACGTCGCAGCGCTCACCGACGCGCAGGCGACGCACCTCGACGCGCTGCTCGCGGGGCAGACCGAGCGCCTCTGGGACGCCGGCCAGGGGCTCTGAGCACGTCCGGTTTGTCGGCCGATGCCTGTGCGGGCATACAATTGCGGCCGGACGTGGTCCGCGGCCCATCGCGCGCGGGCGACGCACGGGCGAGCGCCGACGGCTCCACAAGGGCCGATCCTGCCGGTGCCCTCGCCCTCCCCGGCCGCCACGCGGCCACGGCGCGCCCCCGCGCAGGAAAGGACTTCTATGCTCGACTCCACCCTTCAGGCCACTCTGGACGGCGTGCTCGCCCGCAACCCCGGCGAGCCCGAGTTCCATCAGGCGGTTCACGAGGTCTTCGATTCGCTCGCCGTGGTGCAGGAGCGCCACCCCGAGTATCACGACATGGCGATCCTCACCCGTCTGTGCGAGCCCGAGCGCCAGATCATCTTCCGAGTGCCGTGGGTGGACGATCGCGGGAACGTCCAGGTCAACCGCGGCTTCCGCGTCGAGTTCAACTCGGCGCTCGGCCCGTACAAGGGCGGGCTGCGCTTCCGCGAGTCGGTGAACCTCGGCATCATCAAGTTCCTCGGCTTCGAGCAGATCTTCAAGAACTCGCTCACGGGCCTGCCGATCGGCGGCGGCAAGGGCGGCAGCGACTTCGACCCGGCCGGCAAGTCCGACGGCGAGGTCATGCGCTTCTGCCAGTCGTTCATGACCGAGCTGCACCGCCACATCGGCGAGCACACCGACGTGCCCGCGGGCGACATCGGCGTCGGCGCGCGCGAGATCGGATACCTCTTCGGCCAGTACAAGCGCCTCACCAACCGTTACGAGGCGGGCGTGCTCACGGGCAAGGGGCTCGACTGGGGCGGATCGCTCGTGCGCAAGGAGGCGACGGGCTACGGCGCCACGATCTTCGCGCAGGAGATGCTCGGCGCCCGCGGCACGAGCCTCGAGGGCCGCCGCACGGTGGTCTCGGGATCCGGCAACGTCGCGATCTACGCGATCGAGAAGGTGCAGCAGCTCGGCGGCATCGCGATCACGGCCTCCGACTCGTCGGGCTACGTCATCGACGAGGACGGCATCGACCTCGAGCTGCTGAAGCAGATCAAGGAGGTCGAGCGCGGGCGCATCAGCGAATACGCCGAGCGCCGCGGCGGCCGCTCGCGCTTCGTGTCCGACGGATCCGTGTGGAACGTGCCCGGCGACGTCGCGCTCCCCTGTGCGACACAGAACGAGCTGCACGAGCGCGACGCGAAGAAGCTCGTGGAGAACGGCGTGATCGCCGTCTCGGAGGGCGCGAACATGCCCTGCACGCCGACGGCGGTCGAGATCTTCCGCGACGCGGGCGTCGCCTTCGGCCCCGGCAAGGCGGCCAACGCGGGCGGCGTCGCGACGAGCGCGCTCGAGATGCAGCAGAACGCCTCGCGCGACGCGTGGACGTTCGACTACACGGAGGAGCGCCTGACCGACATCATGCGCCAGATCCACACGAACTGCCTCGAGACGGCCGAGGAGTTCGGCCGCCCGGGCGACTACGTGCTCGGCGCGAACGTGGCCGGCTTCCGCAAGGTCGCCGACGCCATGATGGCCTTCGGCGTCATCTGACGCGCAGCAAGGGGCGGGCGGCGCGATTCGCCCGCCCGCCCCCTTGTCGTCTCAGCGCCAGCCGAGCGCGGGCGCGACGTGCGTGAGGATCGCCTCGAGCACGTGGGCGTTGTACTCGACGCCCAGCTGGTTCGGCACCGTCAGGAGCAGCGTGTCGGCCGCCTCGATCGCCTCGTCGTGGCGCAGCTGCTCGATGAGCGCGTCGGGCTCGTCGGCGTACGAGCGTCCGAACACCGACCGCGTCGCGTCGATGTAGCCGACCTGGTCTTCCTGCTCGCCGCTGCCGAGGAAGTAGCGGCGATCCATGTCGTTCGTGATCGCGAAGATCGATCGCGACACCGAAACGCGCGGCTCGAAGCCGTGCTCGTGCTTCGCCCACTCCTCGCGGAACGCCTCGATCTGCTTGCGCTGCTGCACGTGGAAGGGCTCACCCGACTCGTCGTCCTTCAGCGTCGACGACATGAGGTTCATGCCCTTCTCGGCGGCCCAGCGCGCGGTCGCGTCGGATCCGGCGCCCCACCAGATGCGCTCGCGCAGCCCTTCCGAGTGCGGCTCGAGGCGCAGCTTGCCCGGCGGGTTCGGGAACATCGGGTTGGGGTTCGGCTCGGCGAAGCCCTGCCCCTCGAGCAGCTGTAGGAGCAGCTCGGCCTTCGCGCGCGCGGCGGCCGCGCCCGACGGGTCGTCCTCGGCCGACTGGTAGCCGAAGTGGCGCCAGCCGTCGATGACCTGCTCGGGTGACCCGCGCGAGATGCCGAGCTGCAGTCGCCCGTCCGAGATGAGGTCTGCGGCGCCCGCGTCCTCCGTCATGTAGAGCGGGTTCTCGTAGCGCATGTCGATGACGCCCGTGCCGAGCTCGATGCGGCTCGTCTTCGCACCCGCTGCCGCGAGCAGCGGGAACGGCGACGCGAGCTGGCGCGCGAAGTGGTGCACGCGGAAGTACGCGCCGTCGGCGCCGACCTCCTCGGCCGCCTGCGCGAGGTCGATCGACTGGTGGAGGACGTCGCTCGCCGAGCGCGTCTCAGACTGCGGGTGCGGCGTCCAGTGGCCGAAGGAAAGGAACCCGATCTTCTTCATGGTTCCATTCTGACGCATAAAACGCGCGCGCGGGTCGTCAGTCCTCCGCCGCGATCCGTACCCAGGTGGCGTACTTCGGCTCGCGCCCGTCGCCTGACGACCGCCCCGTGAGGCGGCGCTTCACCCACGGCCCCACGTGCGTGCGATAGTAGTCGCGGCGGCCGAGGTGGGGCGCCGCGTCGCCCGGCAGGTCCCACCACTCGGCGGGCGCGCCGGCACCGACCGCGTCGAGCACGCGCGCCGCGACGCGGTGGTGTCCGCGCGCATTCATGTGCAGGCGGTCGGGTGACCAGAAGGACGGGTCGCGCAGGCGCTCGTCGGTCCAGTTGACGGCCCACACGATCTCGTCGTCGCGGCGCATGCGGGCGAGCACGGCGCCGACGAGCTCGTCGCCGCGACGGCGGATCACGCGCGACAGCGGCAGGCCCGACGACGGATCCGACCCCGCGAGCAGGATCGGCACGACGCCCTCCTCGTGGCAGCGTCGGGCGACCGTCACGAACGCGTCGACGATGCGCTCGATCTTCGTGCCGGGCCGGAGCATGTCGTTGCCGCCGCCGTTGAACGACAGGTGCGTCGGCTTCAGCGCGAGCGCCGGCTCGAGCTGCTCCTCGACGACAGGCCACGCGAGGCGGCCTCGGATCGCGAGGTTCGCGTACTCGATCGGCTCGCCGAGCGAGGCGCCCCAGCCCTCCGCCACGAGGTCGGCCCAGCCTCTCGGCGTGCCGTCGGGCCGCTCGTCGCCCACGCCCTCCGTGAAGGAATCGCCGATGGCCGCAAACCGCACGCTCGTCACGCCGACCAGTCTATGCCGCGTCGAGCGAGCGCCCCTTGAGGTCGCGGAGCCCCCATGCGCTCGCGGCGGCGATCGCGAAGCAGATCGCGAACACCGTGAAGACGAGCCCCGCTCCCCCGAGCTCGAGCGCCCACGGCGTGAACAGCGGTGCGACGATCGAGGCGATCCGTCCGATGGCCGCCGCCGCGCCCGCGCCGGTCGCCCGCACGGAGGTGGGGTACAGCTCGGGGCTCACTGCGTAGAGCGCGCCCCACGCGCCGAGGTTGAAGAACGACAGCAGGCAGCCGAAGGTGAGGATCTGCCACACCTCCCCCGCCGTGCCGAACAGCATCGCCGACACGGCCGAGCCGACGAGGAACACCGAGAGGGTCGCGCGGCGCCCCCACACCTCGATGAGCCATGCCGCGACTGCGTAGCCCGGCAGCTGCGCGAGCGTGATGACGAGGGTGTACCCGAACGATCGCACGAGGTCGAAGCCCTGCGCGACGAGGATCGACGGGATCCAGATGAAGGCGCCGTAGTACGAGAAGTTCACGAACGCCCACACGACCCAGAGGGTGAGGGTGCGCGGGGCGAGGCCGCCGCGGAACAGGTCGAGCACCGATGCGCGCGGCGCGTCTGCCTTCGCCCGCGCGGCGGGCGCCGGCACGGCCGCGGGGCCGGCGGATCTCTCGAAGCGGCGCACGATCGCGTCGGCCTCCGCGATGCGCCCGCGGCTCTCGAGCCAGCGCGCCGACTCGGGCAGCCCCCACCGCACGACGAGCGCGTAGACGGCGGGGATCGCGCCGATCGCGAACGCCCAGCGCCACCCGTTCTCGAGCGGCACGACGAAGTAGCCGATGACGGCAGACGCCGTCCAGCCGACCGCCCAGAAGGCCTCGAGGATCACGACGAGGCGGCCGCGGATCCGCGCCGGCGCGAACTCGCTCACGTACGTGGACGCGACGGGCAGCTCGGAGCCGAGCCCCAGTCCCACGAAGAAGCGTAGGACGAGCAGCAGCCCCACGCCGCCGACGAGCGCGCTCGCGCCCGTCGCGACGCCGTACACGAGCAAGGTGATCGCGAACACCTGCCGGCGCCCGAGGCGGTCCGCGAGCAGGCCGCCGAGGCTCGCGCCGACGGCCATGCCGATGAACCCGACCGACGCGATCCATCCCGTCGTCGAGCCGTCGAGGCTCCACTCGGCCGCAAGCGCCGCGATGATGAACGAGATGAGCCCGACGTCCATCGCGTCGAGGGCCCAGCCGAGGCCGGATCCCGCGAGGATGCGGGTGTGCTGGTGCGAGTAGCGCGCGGCATCGAGGCGAGCGGACGGAGACGCCTGCTCGGGGCGCGTCGAAAGGGAGGTCACGGCGACAGGTTAATGTCAAAGTGACCTTAAGTGCAACTCGGCGTCAGTCGAGCAGCGCCTCCCGCAGCGTGTCGAGCCCGACGCCGCCGAGGTCGAGCGCGCGGCGGTGGAACTGCTTCATCGAGAACCGCTCGCCCTCGCGGCGGGCGACCTCGTCGCGCAGCTGCTCCCAGATGCGCTGCCCCACCTTGTACGAGGGCGCCTGGCCGGGCCAGCCGAGGTAGCGGTTGACCTCGAACACGACGAACTCGTCGGCCATATTGACGTTGCGGCGCATGAAGTCGAGCGCGTAGTCGGCGTCCCACTTCTGGTAGCTGTCGGGCCTGCGCTTGCCGAGGTGCACGCCGATGTCGAGCACGACGCGGGCCGCGCGCATGCGCTGCCCGTCGAGCATGCCGAGCCGTGCGGCCGGGTCGTCGAGGTAGCCGAGTTCCTCCATGAGCCGCTCGGCGTACAGCGCCCACCCCTCTGCGTGGCCCGACGTGCCGGCGAGCAGGCGGCGCCAGCTGTTGAGCTGCGTGCGGTTGTACACGGCCTGGCCGACCTGCAGGTGGTGGCCCGGAACGCCCTCGTGGTACACGGTCGTGAGCTCGCGCCACGTGTCGAATGCGCCGACGCCCTCGGGCACCGACCACCACATGCGGCCGGGACGCGAGAAGTCGTCGCTCGGCGCCGTGTAGTAGATCTCGCCCGACGTCGTCGGCGCGATCATGCACTCGATGCGGCGCACGGGCTCGGGAATGTCGAAGTGCGTCTCGCCGAGCGCAGCGACCGCGGCGTCGGCCGTCTCCTGCATCCATGCGCGCAGGGCCTCCGTGCCGACGAGCTTGCGCGTGCCGTCGCGCTCGAGGAAGGCGACGGCCTCTTCGACGGACGCCCCCGGCAGCACCTCGCGCGCGACCTGCTCCTGCTCGGCGCGCACGCGGGCGAGCTCCTCGAGCCCCCACTCGTACGTCTCGTCGAGGTCGACCTCGGCGCCGAGGAAGCGGCGCGAGTGCACCGTATACAGCTCGCGCCCCACCGCGTCGTCGTCGCTCGCGCGAGGCGCGAGCACGCCGTCGAGGAACCGCGCGAGTCGCCCGTAGGCGCTGCGGGCCGCGTCGGCGCCGGACGAAAGGTCGCGGCGCAGCGCCGCGGGCAGGCGATCGTCGCCCGAGGCGACGCCGTCGACGAGCTGGTCGAAGAAGCCGCCCGGCAGCGCGTAGCCGCGCGCCTGCTCGGCGACCTCGTGCACCTGCCGCACGGCCGGCACGACACCCTGTTGGATGCCCTCCCGCAGCGTCGCCATGTAGCCGTCGAGCGCGTCGGGAACGGCCGCGAGCCGGCGGGCGAACCGCGACCAGTCCTCCTCCGTGTCGGTCGGCATGAGGTCGTAGGCCTGGCGGATGTCCTGCGAGGGGCTCGCGAGCACGTTGACGTCGCGCAGGTGCCACTGTGCCGCGTCGAGCTCGAGATCCAGCCGCAGCTCGCGCGCCAGGTCGGTCTTCGTCACGCGATCCACGTCGTCGACCGGCTCGAGGCGCTCGAGGCGCTCAAGCACCGAGCGCGCCGCCGCGGCGTACGCCGCGTTGCCGTCGGGCCCGTAGTCGCCGTAGCGGTCGTTCACCTCGACGCGGCCGAGGTAGGTGCCGGTCGTCGGCATCAGCTCGACGACCGTGTCGACCCACTCTTCCGCCAGGGAGTCGATCAGGGACTGGGGGCGCGTGTTTTGATCCATCGCCCCCAGGTTATCGGCAGGTGAAGCCCCGTCGAATCGAGCGATCAGTGCGCGGCCTCGTTCCAGTCGGCGCCGTGGCCCACCTGCACCGACAGCGGCACCGAGAGCTCGGCCGCCTCGCCCATGCGCCGCCGCACGACCTCCTCGACCGCGCTCCACTCGCCCTCGGCGACCTCGACCACGACCTCGTCGTGGATCTGCAGCAGCAGGCGCGAGCGCAGCGGCCTGAGGTCGTCGTGAATGCCGAACAGCGCGATCTTCATGATGTCGGCGGCGCTGCCCTGGATCGGGGCGTTGAGCGCCGCGCGCTCGGCGTTCTCGCGCAGCACGCGGTTGGGGCTCGTGAGGTCGGGGAACGGGCGGCGCCGGCCGAAGATCGTCTCGGTGTAGCCGTCTTCTCGCGCCTTCTCGACCGAGGCGCGCAGGTAGTCGCGCACGGCGCCGAAGCGCTCGAAGTAGCCGAGCATGAGCTGCTTGGCCTCCTTCTGCTCGATGCCCAGCTGCTTCGCGAGCCCGAAGGCCGACAGACCGTAGACGAGACCGTACGACATCGCCTTGACCTTGCTGCGCATCTCGCTCGTGACGTCCTCGGGCGCCACGCCGAACACCTGCGCGCCGACGAACCGGTGGAGGTCCTCGCCGTCGTTGAAGGCCTTCACGAGCCCCGGGTCGCCCGACAGATGCGCCATGATGCGCATCTCGATCTGCGAGTAGTCGGCGGTGAGCAGCGTCTCGTAGCCCTCGCCGACCTCGAACGCCGAGCGGATGCGGCGCGACTCCTCGGTGCGGACCGGAATGTTCTGCAGGTTGGGGTCGGTGCTCGAGAGGCGACCGGTCTGGCTGCCCGTCTGCAGGTACGTCGTGTGCACGCGGCCGTCGTCGGCGATCGCGAGGTCGAGGCCGTCGATGATCTGCTTGAGCTTCGTGGCCTCACGGTGCGCGAGCAGCTGGCCGAGGAACGGGTGGGGTGCCTTGACCTGCAGCTCGGCGAGGGCGCTGGCGTCGGTCGTGTAGCCCGTCTTCGTCTTGCGGGTCTTCGGCAGCTCGAGCTCCTCGAAGAGCACCTGCTGCAGCTGCTTGGGCGAGCCGAGATTGACCTCGTGCCCGATCTCGGCGTACGCCTGCCGCGCGATCGCGGCCGCGCGCTCGCCCAGCTCGGCGGAGAACGACGACAGCTTCTCGTGCGAGACGGCGACGCCCGCGAGCTCCATGTCTGCGAGCGCGAGCAGTGTGGGCATCTCGATGTTCGAGAGCACCTCGCGTTCGCGCTCGCGCAGGGCGTCCTCGACGGCCGCAGAGACGCGCAGCGTGTACCACGCGAGCTGGCCCGCGCTCGACCCGTCGTCCTCGGGCACGAGCTGCGCCGGGTCGGCCTCGGGCA
>Ga0079224_100012238_pt1 | contig 11863 bp, 10 predicted proteins | sample Stecom2015_FD_80414 | JGI IMG/M metagenome (GOLD analysis project Ga0079224, IMG submission 80414) | Agricultural soil microbial communities from Utah to study Nitrogen management - Steer compost 2015 | ecosystem: Environmental > Terrestrial > Soil > Agricultural land | place: USA: Utah...
CCCACAAGCTGCTCGACTCCGGCACGGCGGGCCCCGAGCACGTCCGCGAGGTCGACCGGGCGGCCGTCAGCGGCATCGTCGTCACCGGCATCATGCGGTACGTGCTGTTCCTGGCCATCCTCGGGGTCGTGGCCTCCGGCGTCGTGCTCGACGTCGCGGGCAACCCCGCGGGCGACGCGTTCGGTGCGGCCGCGGGCGAGGCGGGCCTGCGCATCTTCGGCGCCGTGTTCTGGATCGCCGCGATCACCAGCGTCATCGGCTCGGCCTACACGTCGGTCTCGTTCCTGCCCGTGTTCTCCGCCCGCATCGCGGGCCGCACCGCCGACCTGTGGACCGTGGGGTTCATCCTGGTCTCGCTCGCGGTCTACCTGCTGGTCGGTACCGCGCCCGCCACGCTGCTGGTGTTCGTGGGCGGCGTCAACGGGCTGATCCTGCCGATCGGCCTGACCCTGTTCATGTACATCGGCTGGTTCCGCGGCACGCTCCTGGGCGACGTCCGCTACCCGCGGTGGCTCCTGGTGGTCGGCACGCTCGCCACCGTGGTCACCTGGTACATGGCGGTCAACGCGGTGGGCCCGATCTTCGACCTGCTGTCCGCGTGACCGCCCGCACACGAAGGAGAGAGAGCACCATGAGCGCCGTCGACCTGAACAGCGACCTCGGCGAGGGCTTCGGCCGCTGGAGCCTCGGCGACGACGAGCAGATGCTCGGCATCGTCTCCAGCGCCAACGTCGCCTGCGGGTTCCACGCCGGCGACCCCGCGTCCATCCGCCGGACCGTCCGGTCCGCCGTGGCGCACGGGGTCACCGTCGGTGCGCACGTCGGGTACCGCGACCTGGCCGGGTTCGGGCGGCGGAACATGGACGTGCCGGACGACGAGCTCGAGGCCGACGTCGCCTACCAGGTCGGCGCGCTCCGCGGTCTGACCGACGCCGAGGGCGCGACCGTCACCTACGTGAAGCCGCACGGCGCCCTCTACAACACGGCGGCGGTCGACGGGCGCGTGGCGGCGGCGGTCGCCCGTGCCGTCGCCGCCGTCGACCCGGGGCTCGTGCTGCTGGGGCTGCCCGGCAGCGCGGCCCTCGCCGCCGCGGAGGCCGCGGGGCTGACGACGGCGACGGAGGCGTTCGCCGACCGCGCCTACACGCCCCAGGGGCGCCTCGTCTCCCGGCGCGAGCCGGGCGCCGTGCTGCACGACGCCGACGAGGTGGCCCGGCGCATGCTCCGCCTCGTCACCGAGGGCGTGGTGACAGCGGTCGACGGGTCCGACGTCGCCGTGCGCGCCGACTCCGTGTGCGTGCACGGCGACTCCCCCGGCGCGGTGGCCATGGCCCGCCGGATCCGCGAGGTGTTCGACGCCGAGGGCATCGCCCTGCGGGCGTTCGCCCCGGTGACGGGAGGCGCCGCCGCGTGATGCGGGTCCGCACCGCCCGCGACGACGCCCTCCTGGTCGAGCTGGACGACCTGGACCAGGCCGTCGCCCTGTACGAGTCCCTCCAGGCCGACCCCCTGCCCGGCGTCGGTGTACCCGTGCCCGGCGCACGGACGCTGCTCGTGCCGTTCCGCCCGTCGGCGGTCGGTGCGGCCGACCTCGCCGCCGCGCTGCGGGCCCGGCCCCTTGTCGGCCGGTCCTCCGCCGCGGCACGCACCGTCGAGATCCCCGTCCTGTACGACGGCGAGGACCTGGACGAGGCCGCCGCGCTCCTGGGCTGGAGCGCCGAGGAGCTGGTCCGCCGGCACACCGGCGCGGCGTGGACCGTCGGCTTCGTCGGCTTCGCGCCCGGCTTCGCGTACCTCACGGGCGACGACCCCGACCTCGTCGTCCCCCGGCGGTCCAGCCCACGCACCCGCGTGCCCGCCGGGTCCGTGGCGCTCGCCGGGCCGTACAGCGGCGTCTACCCGCGCGAGAGCCCGGGCGGGTGGCAGCTCGTCGGCCGCACCGACGCCCCCGTGTGGGACGTGACCCGCGAGCGCCCCACCCTCCTGCTCCCGGGCGACCGCGTCCGCTTCGTCGCGGTGGACGCCCTGCCGTCCCCGCCCGAGGTCCGCCTCGAGCACGACCTCGGGGACGGGAACGGGGCCGGCACCGTCCCCGAGGCCGTGCTCGGAGCGGACCAGGGGGTCGAGCTCGTCGGCGGTGGGCTGGTGGTGGTCGAGGACCTCGGGCGCGGCGGAGCCGAAGGGGCAGGGGTGTCCGCCTCCGGGGCGCTGGACCGGCCAAGCCTGCGGGCCGCGAACCGGGCGGTCGGCAACCCGCCCGACGCCGCAGCGCTCGAGGTGATCGGCGGCCTGCGGCTGCGCGCCCGCGGACCGCAGGTGCTGGCCGTGACAGGTGCGGTCGGCGAGGCCGTCGTCGGGGACCGCCGTCCCCGCCCCGGCGAGCCCTTCGCGCTCGACGACGGCGACGAGCTGCGCCTGGCCCCGCCGACCCGCGGGCTGCGCACCTACGTCGCGGTGCGGGGCGGCGTCGCCGTACCGCCCGTGCTCGGCAGCCGGGCGACCGACCTGCTCGCGGGCCTCGGGCCCGACCCGGTGCGTCCCGGCGACGTGCTGCCCGTCGGCGCCCCCGGGCGGGGCCTGCCCGCCGTGGACCCGTACGCCGCCGACGGCGTGGCCGGTGGTCTTCCCGCGCCCGGTGAGACCGCCGTGCTCGACATCGTGCTCGGCCCGCGCGACGACTGGTTCGACCCCGCGACGGTCGACCTGCTCACCGGCCAGGACTGGACGGTGACGCCGCGGTCGAACCGGATCGGCCTGCGCCTCGACGGCGCTCCCCTGCCCCGCCGTCCCGACCGCGAGGGCGCGGAGCTCCCGAGCGAGGGCTGCGTCACGGGGGCGATCCAGGTGCCGCCCGACGGCCTGCCCGTCCTCTTCCTCGCCGACCACCCCCTGACCGGCGGCTACCCGGTCGTCGGCGCCGTCGTCGCCGACCACGTGCCGCTCGCCGGGCAGCTCCCCCCGGGCTGCCGCGTGCGCTTCCGGGTCCGCCCGGACACCCCCGCCACCCCCCGCACCACCCCAGGAGGACACCCATGATCCGCACCGTGCTCGTCGCGAACCGGGGCGAGATCGCGGTGCGCGTCGTCCGCGCGTGCGCCGACCTGGGCCTCCGCTCGGTCGCCGTGTACGCGGACGGCGACGCCGACGCGCCGCACGTCCGTCTCGCCGACGAGGCGTGGGCGCTGGACGGCCGCACCGCCGCCGAGACCTACCTGTCGGTCGAGAAGCTGCTCGGCGTCGCCCGCCGCAGCGGCGCTGACGCGGTCCACCCCGGTTACGGCTTCCTCTCCGAGCGGGCCGACGCCGCCCGCGCCGTCGAGGCCGCCGGTCTGGTCTGGGTCGGACCGGCGTCGGCCACGATCGAGCTGCTCGGCGACAAGATCTCCGCGCGCGAGCTGGCCCGGAAGGTCGGCGCGCCGCTCGTGCCCGGTTCGGACGGCCCCGTGCCCGACGCCGCCGCCGCGCTCGCCTTCGCCGAGGAGCACGGGCTGCCCCTGGCGATCAAGGCCGCGCACGGCGGTGGCGGACGCGGCATGCGCGTCGCCCGCACGCTGGAGGAGGTGCCCGAGCTGTTCGAGGCCGCGCGCCGCGAGGCCGAGGCGGCGTTCGGCCGGGGCGAGTGCTTCGTCGAGCGGTTCCTTGAGCGGCCGCGGCACGTCGAGGCGCAGGTGCTGGCCGACGACCACGGCCACGTCGTCGTCGCGGGCACGCGCGACTGCTCGCTGCAGCGCCGCAACCAGAAGCTCGTCGAGGAGGCACCGGCCCCCTTCCTCGACGACACCACCCGTGCGCGCGTCCACACCGCGGCGCGCGACCTGTGCGCCGCGGCGGGCTACCGCGGCGCCGGGACCGTCGAGTTCCTGCTGGGCGCCGACGGCATGCTGTCGTTCCTCGAGGTGAACACGCGCCTGCAGGTCGAGCACCCGGTCACGGAGGAGACCACGGGGCTGGACCTCGTGGCCGAGCAGCTCCGCGTCGCGAGCGGCCTGCCGCTGTCGGTGACCCGCGACCCCGAGCCGCGCGGGCACGCCGTCGAGCTGCGGCTCAACGCCGAGGACCCGGCGCGCGGGTTCCTGCCCGGGCCGGGTCGCGTCGAGCGGTTCGTCGCGCCCGGCGGACCCGGCGTCCGGGTCGACGCGGGCATCGTGTCCGGGTCGACGGTGCCGGGTGAGTTCGACTCGCTCGTCGCCAAGGTCGTCGTCTGGGGACCCACCCGCGACGTCGCGATCGCGCGCGCCCGGCGGGCCGCCGCCGAGACGGTCGTCGAGGGCGTGCCCACCGTGCTGCCGTTCCATCGCGCCGTGCTCGCCGACCCGGCGTTCGCGGGGCCGCGCCTCGGCGTGCACACCCAGTGGATCGAGACCGAGATGCTGCCGGCGATCGACCCCCAGGCACTGTCCGCACCGGCCGCGGAGCCCGACGTCGTGGACACCTGGGTCGAGATCGACGGGCGGCGGCACCGGCTGCGCGCACCGGGCGGGCTCCCGCTCGCGGGCGGCCCGCCGACGAGCGGTGCGGGCACGGCCGACGTCGCGTCGTCGGCCCCGGACGACGAGCGCGTCCCGGTGCGCCCCGCCATGCCAGGCACCCTCGTGCGCTGGCTCGTGGCCGACGGAGAGCCGGTCACCGCCGGACAGCCGGTCGCCGTGGTCGAGGCCATGAAGATGGAGTCGCAGCTCGTCGCCGAGGCAGGCGGCACGCTGCGCCACGCCACGCAGGAGGGCACCCCCCTCACCCCGGACGCCCCGCTGGCCTGGATCACCCCCCGGGCGACGTGATCGCACCGTCCGGCCGACCTCAGCGGGTGTGCAGGGTGCCCTCGGGGTCCAGGTGGACCTCGATGCGGCGGCGCCAGGTCTCGTCCGGGTGGGGGAAGTCCGTGCGGTAGTGGCCGCCGCGGGTCTCCTCCCGCAGCCACGCCGCGCGGGTCAGCGCGCGGGCGACGAGGTGCACGTTCGTCGTCTCCCACTCGGCAGCCTGCGGCTCGGCCACGACCTCGGCGGCCCGGTGGGCGTCGGTGCGGATCGCGGCGAGGCGCTCGTCGGCCTCCGCCAGCGACCGGGCCGACCGGATGACCCCCGGTCCGGCGGAGGTGACCTTCTGGACCCGCGAGCGCGCCGCTGCCGCCACGAGCCCCGATCCGCCCGGACGCTCGACCGGGTCGCCCTGCCGCAGCTCCCCGGTGTCGAAACGCGCCACGACGTCCTGCGCCGCGCGCGCCGCGAACACCAGGCCCTCGAGCAGCGAGTTCGACGCCAGCCGGTTGGCGCCGTGCACCCCCGTGCAGGCGACCTCGCCCACCGCGTAGAGGCCGTCGACGGTCGAGCGGCCGTCGAGGTCGGTCACCACCCCGCCCGAGTGGTAGTGCTGGGCCGGCGCGACGGGCACGGGCTCCTCCGACCAGTCGATACCCGCCTCCAGCAGGCGCGCGTCGATCGTGGGGAACCGGGTGCGCAGGAAGTCCCTGCCGAGGTGGCGCGCGTCCAGCAGCACGTTGTCGGCGCCGGTCGCCGCCATGCGCCGCACGATCGCGTGCGCGACGACGTCGCGCGGCGCGAGCTCCGCCATCTCGTGCACGCCCGGCATGAACCGGTGCCCGTCGACGTCGAGCAGCAGCGCGCCCTCGCCCCGCACCGCCTCGGAGACGAGCGGCACCTGGCCCTTGGCGCCCGAGCCGAGCCACAGGACCGTCGGGTGGAACTGCACGAACTCGAGGTCACCCAGCACCGCACCGGCCCGCAGCGCCGCGGCGATGCCGTCGCCCGTCGCGCCCGCCGGGTTGGTCGAGGAGCGGAACACCTGCCCGATGCCGCCCGTGGCGAGGATCACGGCGGGCGCGAGGACCGCGCCGACGCCGTCCCGCGAGCCCGCGCCGCGCACGTGCAGGGTGACGCCGCACGCGCGCCCGTCCGCCGTCGTGAGCACGTCGAGGACCAGCGCGTTCTCGACGACCTCGATGCCAGGGTCGTGCCGCACGGCCTCGATCTGCGCGACGAGCGCGCGGGAGATCTCCGCGCCGGTCGCGTCCCCGCCCGCGTGCGCGATGCGGTCGGCGTGGTGGCCGCCCTCGCGGGTGAGCGCGATGTCGCCGTCGGCGGCCTTGTCGAAGACCGCGCCGCGCGCGACGAGCTCGCGCACGCGTGCCGGGCCCTCGGTGACGAGCACCCGGACCGCCTCGGGGTCGGACAGGCCGCCGCCGGCCGCGAGCGTGTCGGCGCGGTGCGCCTCGGGCGAGTCGGACGGGTCGAGCGCCGCGGCGATGCCGCCCTGCGCCCAGACCGTGGAGCCGGACGACAGCCGCCCCTTCGTCACGAGCAGCACGCGCGGCACCCGCGTGCGCAGCTCGAGCGCCGCCGTCAGGCCCGCGATGCCCGAGCCGACGACGATCGCGTCGGCCTCCGCCGTCCAGCCGGGGGCCGGTGCGGCGAGCGAGCGGGCGAGGCGGGGTCCTGGTCCTGGTCCTGGGGCGCTCACGCGCGGCCCGACGCCGTCCGCACCAGCCCGGTGTGCTGGAACGGCTCGATCGGCAGACCGCTCTCCTGCAGGCCGTACCCGTCCGGGACGAGCCCCGGCTCGTCGGTGAGCTCGACGACGCGGTTCTTCTCGTCCACGAAGACGACGTTCGGCAGGAACGTCCGCGCGTCCTCGTCGGAGAGCATGCCGTAGGCGATGAGGATGACGACGTCGCCGGGACGGACGAGGTGCGCGGCCGCCCCGTTGATGCAGATCTGACCCGAGCCGCGCTCCCCGGGGATCACGTAGGTCGTGAGCCGGGCGCCGTTGGTCACGTCGACGACGTCGACCTGCTGGCCGGGCACGAGGTCGGCGGCGTCGAGGAGGTCGGCGTCCACGGTGACGGAGCCGACGTAGTGCAGGTCCGCCTGCGTCACCGTGGCGCGGTGGATCTTCGCGATCATCATGGGCCGCTGCAGCGACGCGGGGCGGGCAGCGGGCGGGCGGTGCGGGGCGGAGCTCATGACGTCACCTCTGGGGCAGGACCTCGACGGCCTGGTTGTCGATCAGGCGGGTCGTCCCCACCCGTGCGGCCACGAGCAGCAGCGCGGGGCCGGAGAAGTCGTCCGGGACCGCCTGGACGGTCACCGGATCGACGAGCGCCAGGTAGTCGACCACGACGTCGTCGGCCCCGTCCAGCACTTCCCGCGCGGCGTTGATCACACCCGTCGCACCCTGCGCCGCGGCGTCGGCACCCGCCCGCAGCGCGCGGGACAGGGCGAGGGCGCGCTCACGCTCGTCGTCCGACAGGTAGGCGTTGCGCGAGGACAGCGCGAGGCCGTCGGCCTCGCGCACCGTCGGCACGCCGACCACCTCGACCGGCACCTCGAGGTCGCGCACCATGCGGCGCACGGCCAGGAGCTGCTGCGCGTCCTTCTCACCGAACAGCGCGACGTCGGGCCGTACCAGGTGCATGAGCTTGAGCACCACGGTGAGCACGCCGTCCAGGTGCCCGGGCCGGTGCTCGCCCTCCAGCACCTCGCCGACGTACCCGGCCGACACGCGCACCACCGGGTCGCCGTCCGGGTAGACGACGTCGGGCGTGGGCGCGAACACGACGTCGGCCCCGACGCCCGCGAGCTTGGCGACGTCGCCCTCGAGGTCACGCGGGTACCGGTCCAGGTCCTCGCCCTGCCCGAACTGCAGCGGGTTGACGAAGATCGTGACGACCACCTGGCCGTTCGCCCCCGCCTCCGCACGCGCCCGGCGGACGAGCTCGAGGTGCCCCTCGTGCAGCGCCCCCATCGTCATGACGACGGCGCGGCGCCCGGGGCCGTCGTCGGCCGCCCCGTCGAGCGGGCCGGCGAGCGCCCAGCGCATCTGCGCGTCGCGCAGCTCGTCGCGGGTGCGGACCACGAGGGGGGTGCGGGTGTCTGCCGGGGTCGTCACGGTGTCGTCCTTCCTGCGCGCGACGAGCCGGTCGCGCTGTCCAGGGCATCGAGCAGCGCCTGGGCCGCCGAGTCGTCGATACGGTGGCTCGCGAGCGCGCGGCGCGTGGCCCCGCGGGCGAGCTCGGTGTAACTGTCGGGCACGTCGGTGGCGCCGCTCGCGGCGGCCAGCGCGCTGAGGTCGGTGAGGTGGCGGCGCACGGTGCCGACGTCGCCGCGCGAGACCGGGCCGGTGAGCGCGGCGATGGCGCCCGGCCCGACGCCGTCGCGCACGTCGGCCGATCGCGTCGCCGACTCCAGGGCCGCGCCGAGCAGCGGCGCGAGCACCCGGCCCGGCGTCGCGACGCCCGCGGCCTCGAGGGCCTGCGCGGCCTGGGCCACGAGCACGACCAGGTGGTTCGCGCCGTGCGCGAGGGCGGCGTGGTAGAGCCCCCTCGCCTCCTCGTCGACGACGACGGGCTCACCCCCGATCTCGACGACGAGCGCCTGCCCGATCGGCAGCACGGGCGCCGGTGCGGTGACCGCGAACGTGCAGCCCTCCAGACGGGCGAGGTCGAGCGACGTGCCGGAGAAGGTCATCGCCGGGTGGATGGCGAGCGGGATCGCCCCGGCACGCCGGGCTGGCTCGAGGACGGCGGTCCCGAACCGTCCGGAGGTGTGCACGACGATCTGCCCCGGCTGCCAGGCGCCGGTGTCGGCGAGCCCGGACACCAGGGGGCCGAGGGCGTCGTCGGGGACGGCGACGAGCACGAGCTCCGCGCGCTCGACGACGTCGGGGACCTCCAGGTTCGGCACGCCGGGCAGGAGCGTCTCGATGCGCTCGCGCGAGTCCTCGGAGATGCCGCTCGCGCCGACCACGGCGTGCCCGGTCGCGCGCAGGGCGTTGCCGAGCACCGCGCCCACGCGCCCGGCGCCGACCACTCCGACACCCAGTCGTCCGGGCCTGCGGCCCGTCTCGTCGGGGTCACTCACCGGTCGTCACTCTCCCTGTCGTTCCATCCAGCGTTCGGGGCCCGCGGTCGCGCGGGCCGTACGGGCGCGGCGGGCCTGCTCGGCCATGAGCCGTGCGGCGTCGTCGGCGTCGAGGTGCGGCGCCTGCGGGTGCACGGGACCTTCGGTCGAGTGCACCTGGAACGACGCGACGCCCAGCCTGCGCTGCCACGGGCCCTGGTTGATGCCGAGCGACTGGGTCCGCTCGTGCGGCACCACGTCGAGGATCTTCACCAGGCGACCCCGGCGCAGCAGCAGCGCGCGCCCCGTCACGGCGAACCCGTTGCGGCGCCAGGCCACCGGATCCAGTATGCGCGTGCGCCGGGGTGCCGTGACGAACACGCTCGGCGTCCGGGAGTCGCCGTCGAGCCCGGCGTCGAGCACGCGGCGCGGCTCCTCGATGCCGAGGTCCGGCAGCACGAGCGACAGCACGGTGAGCGCCTCGTCGCGGGTCCCGACCGGCAGCAGCAGGCTGTTCTTCTCCTCGCTGTCGCCGCCGTAGCCCGCGACGTTGACCTGGACGCGCCACCAGTCGCGGCCGCGCCACAGCACGCTCTGCACGAGGCGCACGGCCTGCACCCGGCCGGGCGGGATGGTCTGGGAGCGCGTCTCGAGCATGCCGTGCCGCAGCCGCACGCCGTCGGGCGAGATCGCCACGCGGAAGTCGAACTCGCCGGTCAGGCGGTTGAACACGTAGCCGCCCGCGCCGAGCACTGCGGGCAGGGACGCGGAGATGACGGCGAACTCCCCTGTCGCGATCATGACGACCACGACGGCGAGGGCCCAGATCACCAGCATGATCGTCGCGCCCGAGCGCAGCACCGAGGCGATGAGCCGGCCGACCGGCACGGTGAGGACTGGCACCTGCGGTGCCTCGACAGCGACGGGGGCGGGCTCGGGTACGGCTGCTGCCGCGTCCGGGGCCGGCTCGCCGTCGGGGGCCGCGGTCGCGGGCGCGGCAGACCCCACCTTGAGGCCGGCGGCCCGGGCCAGCAGCTCGGCGCGCAGCGCGTCGGCGTCCGATCCCTTGAGGAACCCGATGGCGACGCCCGAGTCGGTGCCGCCCGCCGTCTCGAGCGTGAGCTCGCACAGACCGAAGAAGCGGGCCACGAGCGGCTGCCGGATGTCGACCGACTGCAACCGGTCGAGGCGCGCGTGCCGCTGCTGGCGGAACAGGATGCCGCGGCGCAGGTGCACGGTCTCCTCGTCGATCGCGTACGTGGTCATGCGCCAGGCCAGCACCGAGTAGCCCCAGCCCACGAGCGCGACGGCGGCGAGCGCCGCCAGCACCGTCCACCAGTACTCGCCGGTGAGGAGAGCGATCAGCCCCCCGCGCGGGCCGCCCTCGAGGCTCTGCTGGCCCAGGATGACGACGGCGGCGCCGACGACCGCCCAGCCACGCACGAGCGGCGTGACCGGGTGGACGCGCCGCCACTCCAGCGCATCGTCCGCCGACGGGGCGGGCTGCCCTGCGGCGTCCGGTCGGGGCCCCTGCGTGCTCACAGGCCCGCCAGCCGGGCCTCGCCGCGGGACGCCAGGCGGTCGCGCAGGCGCGCCGCCTCGTCCGGCGGCAGGCCGGGGATCACGGCGTCGGTGCCCACGGAGGCCGTGTGGAGCTGGACCTTGGCCAGCCCGAGCCTGCGGTCGAGCGGGCCCGCCTCCACGTCGACGTACTGCATGCGGCCGTAGGGCACCACGACCAGCGAGCGGAAGAGCACGCCCTTGCGGATGAGCAGGTCGTCGTCGCGCTCGGCGTAGCCGATCGCCCGGACCTGCCGCGGGATCAGCAGCACGGACCACAGCAGCAGCGCAGCGGGCAGGCCGGCGAGCATCCAGAACCACGGGCTGAGGGTGAGCGACAGCACGACACCCACGACGGCGGGGACGCCGAGCCAGATGGCGGCCGGCACCAGCATGGCCGTCACGAGGCGCGGGGACACGCGGTTCCAGGTCACGTCGTGCGGTTCGAAGGGGCTGGTCATGAAGCCATTGTTCCGCAGTGCGCAAGTGCGCGGGGCGCCGTCCGCCCCGCGGCCTCAGGCGGGCGCTGGCGACTCGCCCTCGTCGGAGTCCGCGCGGTCCCGGCCGGCCGGGTCGTTCGGGTCGGACGGCGGGATCTCGCAGAACTTCTCGACCACGAGCCCGACCACGGTGAGCACGACCGAGCACAGCACCGCGAGGCCCGCCGCCACGGCATGGTCACGCCGCGACTCGACGCCGAGGTCACCGAGCACGACGAGCACCTGCGACAGGTACCAGCCGCCCAGCAGCGCACCGGTCAGCGCGGCCGCCTTGGCCAGGACGAGCGTGCGCGCGGCGCGGATGCCGTCCAGCGTCGGCCGCTTGCCCTTCTGGTAGGAGCGCACGGCCCAGCCCGCCCAGAAGACCGCTGCGGCCAGGCCGAGGATCGCGACGTCGACCAGCCACGGCACGACCGGCAGGTAGACCCCGCGCCCCTCGAGGGAGCGGAGCACGACCCAGCCGACGACGGCCACGGCCACGAGCACCGCGACCAGCGAACCGATCGGCGTTCTGCGCATGTCAGGCGTCGCGCCCCCGCTCGTCCCGGACCGGGGCCCACGAGGGCACCGAGTCGATCGGACCGTCGACCGGCGGGGCGGCGGGGGCCACCGAGCGCTGCTCGCCGACGAAGCCGGGCACGCGGATCACCGTGTGGTCGCTGTCGTAGGCGGTGGGGTGCCCGTTCTGGGCCGCACCGTTCTGGGCCGCACCGTTCTGGGCCGCACCGTTCGGCGCGTGGTCGGTCGATGCGCCGACGCGCGCGAAGACCGGCGCCGACTGCTCCTGCGGCGCCGCACCGGCGCCCTGCGGGAACGGGCCGTCCTGACGCGACGGGTTGACCGGGGCGAAGACAGGCTTGGCCTGCTGCGGCAGCGGCTCGAGCTCGGGCTCCTCGTGCGCGGTGTCCCGGACCGCGCGCGGCGCCAGCGGCGCCGGAGCGGGGACGAGCG
>Ga0079224_100012239_pt1 | contig 11863 bp, 20 predicted proteins | sample Stecom2015_FD_80414 | JGI IMG/M metagenome (GOLD analysis project Ga0079224, IMG submission 80414) | Agricultural soil microbial communities from Utah to study Nitrogen management - Steer compost 2015 | ecosystem: Environmental > Terrestrial > Soil > Agricultural land | place: USA: Utah...
ACGGATCGCGGCCTCCCACGAACTCACCTGGCCTATCTCGACATCGCCCCACCGACGCCGGTGCTCGGTGATCTTCTGCTGAAGGCCAAGGATCTCGAGCTGCCGGTGCGCGATCTCCTGCTGGATCTTGTGCGCCTTCTCCTCCTCCTGCACGCGCTTGGAGACGACCTGATTGATCTCCTCCATCGCGAGGCGCTCTTCCTGACTCCGGCCGACGAACGCGTCCTGGCGCTGCTGCGCGATCTGCCGGAGCTTTTCGAGCACATCGCCGGCGCCCGAGGATATCTCTTGGAAGTACGCCTTCGCCGCCTGCCCGGCATCGAGACGCTGGAGGTCCGCCATCTGCTTGATGGCACCCGCCATCTTGCGGATCTCCTCGGCGCTGTATCCCGCCTCACGCCCGGCCTGCATGATCTCCGCGGCGACACGCTGGGAGACGTCGTGCCCGAGGGCGCGGAAGCGGTGGCGCAGATCGTCGACTTCCTCGCGGGTGACGCCGAGGGCGTACTCCAGCGCGCGCAGCTGCGCGGCGTCCTGGCCAGCGCTACGGATGGCGGAGGACAACATCTGGAAGCTGCCCACCGCGGCGCCGAGACCAATGCCGATCGCGCCGCCCGTGGCAAACGCGGCCATCATTTGGTTGGCGAAGCGAGCGATGCTCCCGGCCGCTCCGCTCGCCTCGCCGGCCACCGCAGTCAGCGAGGTCGCGACGGCGGCGACACCCTTCTGTGATGCCTTCGCGTCCCGCTGCAGCGCACGCAGCTCCTCCGAGATTCCGGAGATGCCAAGGCTTGCGTCTCGCGTGTCCGCGGTCGCGCGGACCTCGAGTTCACCTACGTTGATTGTCATAGCGTGCGCCTACGCTCGCCGCCGCCTTCTTGACCGCGGCGATGAATTCTTCGGGACTGCCGTAGTGGGCTGCGTTGAGCGTGATGCTCGTCTTCCCCTCATCCTCCTCGCCGAGGAGGACGATGGGAGCGATCGGCTTGCGCAGATGTGGCGCCATCACCCACGCGGCGTGCTCCGCCGCCTGCTCGCGCATCCTGCGCAGCCGTCGCTTGTATCCGCGCAGGATCGCCATGAGCTCGAACGGCCGCATGCGGAGCACGTCCGAGTAGGGGACGCCAGCCTCGCCCGCTAGCTCGAGGATCTCTGGCCAGGTCGGCGCCTGGCCGCCTTCCCTTCCCCCGGGGACTTCTCCATCTTCGCCTCGGCCTCACGCTCGGCGCGCGTCTTGCCGGTGTGCGCGTACTCCACGGCGTCGATCGCGAGGCGGACGTACTCGCGGAAGCGAGAGAGATCCCATCGCTCGCGGATCTTTTCCGGCGTGATGCTCGAATCTGCATGGAGAATTCCGGCAGCAATCACTGCTGACAGATGAGCGTGCCGGGTGTAGTCCCACAGCGTCCATGGCAGACCAATCCACTCGTCCGCCCGCACCATCGCTTCGCCGCGAAAATCGAGTGCGTAGGCTTTCCCGTCGGCGAGGACGATCTCGAAGTGCTTGAGGGTGGGGTCGATCATAGGTCAGCTCTGCGTGGTGCGGTTGATCGTGCCGGAGACACGGATGGTGAAGGTCGCCTCGACCGCGCTCTCGTAGGATGCCGACACCGAGAAATTCGTGACGAATCCCTCGAACGTTTCCTCTGGCAAGCTAGAGCCAGAGCCGAGCGGACGGTAGCGGAACCAGACCACCTCGTCGTCTGCGTGGTAGTTGGTCAGCATCGCGAGGATGCCGTCATTGTCCGGGTCGAAGAGACACGTGCCGTCGAAGGTCGTGTTTCGCAGGCCCGGGAGGTACTCGCGATCGGAGCCCGAGTCCGCGGTCGTGACGTCGATCTCCTCCTTCTGCGAGTTCTTCGTCAGCTCGCGCCGCAGCTTGATGTCGTCCCAGGTCGCAGGCGGGGAGCTGCCCGCCGCGCCGATCGAAAGCAGCGCCTTGCGTCCAACAGTAGCCATAGGTCACCTCGTCAGGTCCGGAGCCCGTGGAGCTCCACGTTGAAGCTGTATCCATTTCTGCCGCTATCATCGCGGCCGATCGGGGTAGGCTCTGCCTCGCGAACCTTGCACAGGTAGTAGCCGCCGATCTGTGAAGCGTGCAGCGCGTGCAGCGCTTCGTAGGCGATCTCCCATCCAGCCTGCGCCTGATCCTGCGGAGACCAGACCGACACCTGCGCGGTGGCGATCTCCGTCTGCGCGTCGTGAGAGAGAAGCCACTGCACCTGGCCGCCAGTGGACTGGACGAAGCAGGCGAGCGATTTGCCGGGGCGAAGCGGGCCCGCGAAAAGATTCACGCCGCGTTCGAGCCCGATGCCTGCGTCGTGCAGCGCTTGCAGTATCGCCTGGTACGAGCGTTCAAGAGCCACCGCTGCCACCCTTCGCGACGCGCTGCAGGTAAGCCCGCGCGTGCTTGCCGATGGTGCGCGCCGCGTTCTGCGCCTCGCGCTTTGCCGCGTTCTCGAGGAACTTCGCTTCGCCCTCGGCGTGGTGAAAATCGAGACGTTCGTGCTGGATGAGCGCGTAGGGTTTGGCGGCCCCGCCACCGCATCCGACCCGCACAGTGGGCCGCCCGACCTCCACCTGCTCCGGAGGCGTGACGTAGTGGGAGGCGCGCAGCACGCCCTGGTCCACCGGAGTCCTGCGCATCGACTCGGTGCGAATGTTTTCCCCGAGCGCATACACGCCAGCCGCCACGCCCTGCTTGAGGTGGCGGTCGGCGAGTAGGAGCCTCTTCGCCACCTCCTCCACGCCTCGAAGCTCAATGCGGATTCGACTCACAGGTAGACCTCGATGTGGTCGATGCGGGAGGAGAACGGTTCGGGGATCTCGAAGACGCTCTTTGCCGTGTCGGGCTCGATGGCGCCCGGAAGCCAGACACGGTCGCCGACCTGGATCCCGCCCTCGGCGATGATGCGGTGGGCGGCCTGGTATGCCTGCCCATCGCCGACGATCACGATCTTCGTCGTCGGCTCGACGCGAGCATGGATCGTCTCCTCGGGCCCGTACTGCGGATCTCCGTAATCCGTGCGGCCGGTGACGCGCTGCACGCGCACCGTCTGCATGAGCATTCGCTTGAGCCCGGGATGCATGTCTCTAAGGCCTGTCGTACTTGTCGTCCGACCGCTTGAATCGGGGCGGAACGGACTGGCTGATCTTGAGATTCGAGATGCGGCCTGCTCGGCGCCGGAGCTGCGTCAGCAAGTCCGCGTAGTGCTTGCGCCTCTGCGACGCGGAGATCGACGTGGCTCCAGAGGACATGTCCGCCTCGCGCGAGAGCTTGGCGATGATCCTCTCGCACCCCTCGACCGCCGCCGTAAGCGCGGAGCCGTCGTGCTGGTCGAGGAGGTACTCGATCTCCTCGTCCTGCAGCAGCGGGTCATCCTGCGACGTGTCGCCGAGGAGGAAGCGGACCTCATCCTTCTCGCTAGTGCTCGGGTTGCCGGAGTAGCTCCAGACCATCACCGCCTCCGACGACGGCGCCTGCCCTCAGCGAGGCGGGCCTGGACCTCATCCTCGTTCTCTAGCTGGCGACCCTCGGCGGCGGCCTGCACCGCATCATCGACGGTGTGGCCCGCGCGCTCCAGCGCCTCGCCGTAGTCGTCGTCCACCTCGAGGAGCGGCTTCTCCAGATCCTTGTCCGCCTTGCTCGGGCCCTGCATGCGCAGCGAGTGCAGGATGGCTTCCGACGGCGTTCTCCCGAGAATCGGTGTGTGCTTGTACATTCGGTAGGCAGCAGCCGCCCCGGGGCCCCGAAGCTCGATGAAACCCTGGCGCACCCACGGCGCGATGTGCCGACCCTTGATGAGGTCGGGCGGGATCGCGTGGCCTGGAGGAATCACGCGGCCCGAGAAGCGGAGGCTGGTCTTGGCGATGTACTCGACGTGCATGGATGTCTCCAAATAAAAGGCCCCGACGCCACGAGGACGCCGGGGCCCAGCAGCCGTCACGGCCCTACGGCTATTACTGCCCTTCCTCGATCGGGTCCTTGAAGAAGGCGGCGAGGTCTTTTCCGACCACCTTGAAGTCGAGGCAGAACTCGCCCTCGACGTAGTCGCACTTCTTCTCCTCGACTCCGTACCGACGGAAGCCGCCGCCATACTCGCCCGCGCCAGAGTCGATGTCCTGCCAGGCGAAGGTGTAGCCGGCGGACGGCGTCTCGATTCCGGCGGCATCGGGCGCGTACGCGAGGAGAACACCGTCGGTCATGATGAACCCACGGGACTGGCTCGCCGCGCCCTTGGGGGTCGAGGTGAAGACGCCCCGCCCGACGAGGAAAGCATCGAGGTCGACGAGCGCCTTGAGCAGGGCGATGGTGACGATTCCCCGCTCGGTGTACTTGATCCGATCGATGATGTCGGGGTGGTGCTTGAGCAGGGTCAGCACCGACGGCGACACCACCATGACATTCGGCCGGAAGCCGGTCTTCGACTCGATGTAGTCCTTGGCCGCGTCGACGTCCTGCACGGGCGTGCTGCCCGTCTCGCCCCAGGCGAGGAATTCTCCGGCGCTGGACGGGATGGACTTGCCGGTATAGGTCGTGTCCCACACCGAGTCCTTGAAGTACTTCTCCACCCACAGCCGGTCCTGGCGGATGAGGAGCTTCTGCGAGATACGCATCATCGCAGCCTGCTCCATGTTCAGGACCTTGTCGGCGTTGTCACGGCGCTGCCACGGGATCGGCTCCTTGAGCGCGTACTCGCGGCAGAGGAACGGCTCGGTGGCCGGACGCGCGGTGACCTCCGCAGCCTCGGTCGCGGGCGCGCGGAGCTGCGCCTCGTCCCGCATGTAATCGTCCTTGTCCCACACGTAGTAGACGTCCGACTGGAACTCGGTCGTCACCTGCGGGAAGACGCGGCGCGCGATGAACTTTTCCTGCGCCTGGATGTACGCCACCGACATGTCCGTCAGCGGCTTGTCGTAGTGCATGCGAACAACAGGAGTCGGCATTGTCTATCTCCTTCCGCGGTCAAGCCGCCGTGCCGTTGAGGACCACGAGCATGGTGCGGAGCTCGTTCGCCGCTCCGGCTTCCAGCGCGTAGCCGATGATCTGCTTGCCGGCGGTGGCCGCGACGGCCTTGCCGCCAGCGCCACACGCGAGCGCAGCGCCCGCCGTGACCGTGCCGCCGAGGTACACCTGCGACACGCCAGCGATGCAGAGCGACGCGGGCTCGCCCGTGGTGGACGCCGCCTCGTTCTGCAACGGGTACGCGAGCGATCCGTCGCCGCCGAGCTTGCCGTCGAGGCCGACGAGGAAGAACTCCTTGTTGGTCAGATCCTCGCCAGCGGGGACGGAGATGCAGTGTTTTGCCTGTCCGTAGGCCATGGGTTGTCTCTCCTTTCTGGCGAGGCGTCAGCGCCCGCCGTTCTCCTGCCGCGCCTTCTGCACGAGGTCCGGGCGCGACGCCCACGCCTTGCCGATCGCCTCGGAACGCGAGAGCTTCGGGTCCGCCTTCATGAGCTGCGCGGCCACCTCGTCGATCTCCTCGGCGGCGGTGCGGCCACCACCATCGACGCCGTTCGCCTGGCCGAGCGACTTGGTGATCGCCTCGTTCGATGCGGCGAGCTGGTTGCACGCGCGCAGCACCTGCTCCAGCGTGTCGCCGTAGGACTTCTCGAGCCGCTCGCCGACCGCGCGGATGAGCGAGGCGAGCTTCTCGCGCTTGACGGGGATGGCGGGGAACTCCTGCGCCTTCTCCATCGCCTCGCGATCGAGGCGGCGATTGCGCTCGTCGGCGAGGGCCTTCTCCAACTCGGCGATGCGGCGTTCGGCCTTGGAAAGGGGGCGGCTCTTCCGCGTCGCCTCCTTCTCCTCGTCCTCGTCCTCTCCATCCTGCTTGCCGATGTCCTCCTCGTCGACCTCCTGCGCAGCCTTGGCCTTTGCCTCCTCGGCCTGCTTGCGAGTCTGCTCGACGAGCTCGCGCACGGCCTCGAGCTGCTCGTCGGTGAGGCCCTGCTTCTCCTGCAGCGCCTTCAGGGGATCGGTGTTGTCGGCCCCCTCCGGCGTCGGCAGATTCTTCTGCGTCTTCTTCTTCGACATGACGTCGCTCTCCTTTCGCGCCGGACGGCGCTTGAACAGCACGACCTTCGCCGCGGGGTTCATCGGCGCATCGCAGATGGTCCCCTCGACGACTTCGAGATCGCGGAGCTTGAATTTCTTGCTCATGCGACCTCCTCTCTCTCGGCAGTCCCGCCGATGCTGAAGGCCCGGTACTCGCCGGACTCGATTTTTTCCCACACGTCCAGGTCGTCGATCTTGAAGCCGACCCACCACCCGATTGGGAGCGTGCCTTCGGGGATGCCGAGGGCTTTGATTTTCTCCTCGGTGAACACCATGCTCTCGACGAGCCGCCCGATCCCGATCTTCTCGTGCATCTCGCCGGCCTGGCGGGAATACAAAACGAAGTCGTAGGCAGCCTGCTCCAGCTCCTCGGGCGGGATGATGTCGCCCTCGTGGTCGACGACGGGCTTGCCGTCCGCATCGATGGCGACGGAAAGCCATCCGAAGACCAGCTGCTTCGCTTTCTCCGCCTTGGCGATCTCGACCGATGCGGACCAACGAACTCGATTGCTGCTCATTGGAACCTCATGCCGACGCTGCACCTGCACGAGGGATGCGCGGGCGGCATGTCGATCGTGCCGCCTCCGGGGAGTCCGAACGGCTCGTCGAGTCCGACCCCCTGCGCGTTCTCCCGCGCGATCGCCTCGCAGATATCGCACGTGCGGCCGCTACTCGAAGGCGACGCGATCCAGAATCGCTTGGCCTCCGCGGCGTCGATGTATCCGTCACCCGCGGCTTGCTCCCACGCGGCCTGCTGGCCGGTGTTGTACGCGCGGATCGTCTCGGTCCGCGCGATCAGCTCCGCGCGCCGACGGATCTGCCGCTGGTACTCGCGTTGCACCGCCGCGACGATCCGCTCCTCCTCGACGCCGCGTCGCTGCATCGATGCGCGCAGCCGCAGCACGCTCGCGACCTGGCGCCGCGTCAGGCCCACCGTGCCGCGGATGTCTCGTCCGATCTGCCGGGCCGTGCGACCCTCCTCGTACCCCGCGGCGAGCACGTCACGCAGCGCCTCGCGCGTCTCCTGCGTGACCTCACGCACGAGCTCTGGGATGTACTCCCGCCCGTGCCGGAGCATGCGCGGGTTATCGAGGGCGAAGGAAAGCTCGCGTGCAAGCCCCGCCCGGTGCAGCTCCGCGTCCCCGGCGGTGACGATCACCTCACGGGTCACCCGAGCAAGCTCGCGACGAAGCGGCTCTTCCCACGCGCCGTCCCAATCCAGCTCCTCGAGGATGGCATCGATGCGAGAGGCGCCCAGCCGCTGCACGAGCTCCTCGGCATCGGTGCCCAGCACCTTCGCCTGCCGCTGCAGGATGGCCTGCACCCGGCGCCGCACCTCGACCTCCAGCGTCGCGAGACGAGGCTGGGGCGGCGCGACCCGCGTGGCCTTGACGACCCACTCACGCCGGCGCCGAAGCCCCATCGTCTCCCTCGATTGGCGCAGCAGGAACGAAGCCCTCGGTTGCCCCCAGGATGCGATCGACGGCCTGATCGGATAGCTGGAAGAACTCCATCAGCATGCCGCGCGCGGCCTCTCTCGGCAGCCTGCCAGCGACCACATCCAGCACGATCTCCTTGGCGGCCTGCACCTGCGCCCCGTTGAGCGCCGTGCTCTGGAGATCCTCGGCCTCGCGCTGGGGCCGGGCGATCTCCCTGGCCTCTGGCTCTTCGTCCGCCTCGGGCCTGGTCGGCTCCACGACACCCTGCTGCGCGTCGTCCTCGCCAAGCTGCGGCAGAGCCGCCCACTCGCGCAGCTTCCGTTCGAGCGCCTCGTCGGGGACGATGGCACCCGCCTGGATGAGCGTGGAGACGTACGTCGAGAGCTCGGCGAGCGCGGGGCTCTCGATGTCGTCGTGCTGCAGCGTCGGCCACGCATCCTGCGGGTAGCCATTCAGGCGCATCAGCGGGACGATGGCCTGCGCCGTAAAGACTCTGACGATGCTCTTCAGGATCGCCGTCAGAGAGAGGACGAGGAAGTCCGACTTGTCCTTCGCGAGGGCGTAGGACCCTGCGCCGCCCGCCTCGCCTAGGAGGAGGAATTCGGCGAGGAAGGTCATGAGCATCCGGTGCTCGTACCGTCGGATGACCGGGTCGATGCCGATCGCTCGCGAGCCACCAGAGGTGACGAGACTGAATCTCCAGCCCGTCTTTTCGACCACGCCGTCCGCGCGCGTCCACTCGCTCGCCGGGAGGATCATCGCCTCTTCGGCGTCGCGGCGGATGTTCTGGACACGCTTGAAGAGCGAGTCAACGAATGCCCTCTCCTCGGCAGTCGCATCCACACCGAGCAGATCGGGAGGCACCTCGAGGATCGGCAGGCCCGCGAGCTCGCGCTCCACGCCGATGGCTTCGATTTCCTCGAGCCCGCGCTTGTACAGGTACGGCCGTTTGCACGCGCGGAAGAGCGACTTGCCCTCCGGATTGCGCTTCGCGCCACCGAGCGTGAAGTGCAACGCTTTGTCGGCCGGGATGAAGACGCGCTTGTACGAGGGCGGCGGCATCTGCCACATGCCCACCACGCGGCCCGCGTCGTCGATCTCCCATCGGTCGAGCGTGTCTTGCCCGCGGATGTCGATCGACGCCCACCCGAAGCGTCCATCGCCTCGGCGCTTGTACGTGATCTCGTGGTACGACCACCCGTACGCGATCGCCGAGAGCACGTCCTCGAGTAACCCCTCCCACGTCGGGGTCATGTCCTCGATGCAGTCCTCGACGAACTCGGCGGCCTCGTTCGCGAGCGGCGTCGCGGAGCGATTCGGCTGGACGTAGACGTCGGCCTGCTGGAGGACCGTCGTGATCATGCGGACGACGGTCGCGAGCACGGGCTCGCTATCCAGCATCTCGCGGTAGAGCTTCGCCGCCCGCGAGCCTTGCAGCGCCGGATCCCACTCCTCGGTGATGCGGCCGGCCCACGCCTTCAGACCGGGGGCGCCGACGATCTTCTTCGGGTCGAGCTTGATCCGCTCGATGCCGGGAGTGAGGTTTTCGCCTGCCATCAAAGTCCTCGCCAGGGCGCGATTCGCGACGCGCCTTTTGGCAACCGCATCGTCGTGGGCGTGCTAGAGCCGCCCATCAACTCGGTCATCGCCCAGACCATCGCATCCATGCGGTCAGGCGACTCGTCTTCGTCAAGCCCGGGCACCCACGTCGTCATCTGCGTTTCGAGCTCGGGCAGGTTGCCCACGACGTGAGCGCGCCCTTGCTCCCACAGCGCTGCGACGGGCTCGGCTCGCTTCTGCTTGCCCCTCGATGCCCTGACCGCCTTAAACGGAATCCGCGGCGCCACGGTTCGGATCACGTGCTCAACGAGATCCCCGCCGTTGTTCACCTCGCCGACGACGATGTCAGCATCCCAAGCCTCGAAGGCTTGGACCGCGCGGCGCGCCCAGCCATCGGGCGAAGCCTTGAGGCTATAGTCCTCGAGGACGAAGAACTCTGCATCCTTGCCGCGCCCTTGCATGGCGCAGACGACGATGCCGGTTTCGTTGCTCGCCTCCCCGCTCGTCACCGCCGGGTCGACGCCGACCACGACGCGGAGAAGATCGTCCGGCTCCTGCTGGACGCGCGTGGCATCGATGCCAGCCATCGTCCAGAGCGCCCCTTCGACGTCATCGAGGATCTCGGCGTTGAGTTCCTGTCGTCCCAGGCGCGTCCCTTCGTAGCGCTTGATGATCGTCTCGAGGAAGGCCTCCGCTAGATTAGCCCGGTTGTCGTAGGTCGATCCCCTCGTGACGTAGGTCTTCGGGTCGGCGATCAGCTCCCTGATCGCCTTCGTCGGCCGCGGCGTCGTGGTGACCACGCATCGCGGGTCGGCGCCCAGGCGCAACCCGAACATGAGCTGGTCCCAAGCGTCGTCGTAACGCCACGCCGCGCGCTCGTCCGCCCAGGCCGCATCGTGCTGCGGACCACGAAGGAGGTTCGGCTCGTCCGCCGAGTAGGTCGTGGCGATCGCCCCATTGGGCCAAGTCAGCCGCCGCTTGCTCGGCTCATACTTGGGCTTGCACCAAGGCGGGCATACCGCCAGGATGCCCGACTCGCCCTCGACCATGACGTCGCGAGCGTCGGCAGCGGAGCGAGCGACGAGCGCGATGCGTCGTGCTTTGCCGCTCTCGACTTGCTCCCGCACCCACTCGGCGCCGGTGCGCGTCTTGCCAAATCCGCGCCCCGCAAGGAGGAGCCAGACGCGCCAGTCCCCGGGAGGGTGAAGCTGATTGTCTCGCGCCCAAAGCCCGGTCCAGTCGTAGTGGAGCGCGAGCGCCTCCTCATCCGTCAGGCTTGCGATCACCACCGCCCGCTGTGCCGGAGTCAGCGACAGCAGCGATCTTCGCAGCGAGCGACTCGCGAGCCCCTTCGAGCTGGCCACGGTGATCATGCGTTACGTCGGCCTCGCCGGCGGCGCGGTTGGCGAGGTCGGAGAAGGCCTTGACCAATGCCGCGATATCTCTGCCCTCCGCTCCTTCGAGCGCGTCGAGCGCAGCGTCCGCCGCCTTGTCGAGCACTTGCAGCCACTTCGGCAACGCACGCGCGCGATAGGCCGTCAGATACTGTCGCAGGTCAGGATCCTTCTCTGCCTCCCTTGCCGCACGGTGCGCAGTGTCTCGAGAGACACCGACCTCATCGGCAGCTCGCCGAAGGCTCTTTCCTTCGACGAGCACCTTGGCCGCAGCGAGTGCCTTCTTTTCGAGCGGCACCTTCGTCGGTGGCTTTCTCGCCTTGGCCTTGCTCATGTCTCAAAAATCGGCGCCTCTACCCGAGGGTCGCTGGCAGGAGGTAGGGGCCCCGCTCCTACGGGGAGGCGCCAACATCATTCGCCGCGCCCGCAGAGCGTCTGGCAGACCATGCTCTGCTCGTCGGCGGTCAGGACTACGGTAGACAGGGCAGCGAGGACCGCCGCCACGATGCCGATGACCAGCTTGCGATTCATGTCAGCCTCCGAGAAGGTTTGAGGCGGCCGCATGGCCGGCGATTCCGAGGAGGTTCCCGGCAGCCGCGCCGAGCCAGGACCAAAAGAAGAGCTTGAGCTTCAGCTCTCGCAGCTCTTGGCGCAGGTCGTTGTGCTTCTCCTTGAGCTGCTCGATCTGCACCTCCGCGTTGCCCATTCGCGCCGCCAAGTCCATCCTGCACCTCGGCAAAAGAAAACCCGCCGCGGGTAGCCCGGGCGGGTAGATACACGATCTCTCTCTTACCGGAGATCATCGGATTTTTTTTCACCCATGTCAAGCGGGGATGATCTCGAGCTCCACGAGTCGGCGCTGGACGGCCTTCCGCGCGGCCCGATGCGAGCGCCAAACGGTCGTGGTGGAGATACCCATCTTTCGCGCGATTTGCTGGTAGCCAAACCCCATCGCGTAGGCCTCGACGATAGCCCGCTCGCGCTTCGGCAGACGGGCGAGGACGGCCAGGACCATGGTCCGGGCGCGCTGCCTCTCCGCGGCCTGATAGCGGTCGCCCTGCACGCGCTCGTAGGAGATCCCGATGCTCGGGGGATGGAGGGCGGCCCGGATGGCCGCGTCGACGGTAAGCCAGTAGCAGCCGCTCAATGCACACTCCTCGGCGGGATGACGAATCCGCCGTTTCCGATCAGGCGCACCTGCGCCTCACGGGGGATGGGGCAGTCGCACTTCGGCTCGATGTCGGGGATGTCTTCGATGACCTCCTCGACCTCGGCGAGTTGCTTTCGTCGAGCCCGCGCGTCGAGCCACGCGGCGAGCCAATAGCCAGTGCCTGCGCCGGAGAAGGCGGCGAGGAAGACGAGCAGGAGCATCACGGCACGTGCCTCCTGCTCGCCGCATCCGCGAGCTGCTC
>Ga0079224_100012240_pt1 | contig 11862 bp, 9 predicted proteins | sample Stecom2015_FD_80414 | JGI IMG/M metagenome (GOLD analysis project Ga0079224, IMG submission 80414) | Agricultural soil microbial communities from Utah to study Nitrogen management - Steer compost 2015 | ecosystem: Environmental > Terrestrial > Soil > Agricultural land | place: USA: Utah...
AGAAGATTTGATCCGGTAATTATTCCGAGAATTGCTCTTTCCGCCAAGCTCAACCCTCAAGCAGCACTATTTGGAAGTATCAGCGCCGGCTTCTCCCCCCCTACCATTGACGAAGTCCGCACCAACGAGGGCACGATTAACCTCGATCTGGAAGCCGAGAAGGGGATCAATTATGAAATCGGCTACCGGGCCAACCATCTGCGGGGAAGAATCAACACAGAGTTGAACCTCTTTTACTTTGAATTGGATGAAACCATCACGTCCTTTACCAATGAGCAAGGGGTAGTGCTTTTTAGAAACGCTGGGGCCACAGATCAAAAGGGTATTGAAGCTCAGGTGGACTATGTGCTGATCAGGAAACAACTGGGGGTGGTTCAGGAACTTAAACTGTCCCACGCTTATACTGGTCACTTTTTCAAGTTTAAGAATTATCAGCAAAACGAAAATAACTTCTCCGGCAATGACCTAACAGGCGTATCGCCGCACACCCTGGTCAACCAAATGGATCTACGGACCAGAGCTGGCTTTTACCTGAATCTAACCCACCAATGGGTAGATGAAATCCCATTAAATGATGCCAACACGGTTTTTCAGGATCCCTATCACCTGATGAACGCAAGGGTAGGCTGGAGAAATACCCTAGGTGTAAAATGGGATTTAGAAATCTATGGGGGAATAGACAACCTGCTTGATGAATCCTACAGCCTGGGCAATGACCTGAACGCTTTTGGAGGCAGGTACTATCAGCCCGCCCCAAGGAGAAATTACTATGGCGGGATCAAGGTGGGGTTTCGGTATTAGTGAGTAGAGTATTGAGTAAAAAGTAATGGGTAATGGGTATCGCGTGCTAAGGTACTTTATCTTGAATGAGCGGGCGGAAACTTAACCGCCTGTTTTTGCATTATGGAGTATCAACACCTAATTTTAAATCAACTCTATGGACAAACCTATTTTTAACATCGAAGAAGTAAACAAAATTATCAGGAACCGCCGTTCTATGTTTGTGGCCCAATTCAAAGAAAACGATCCCGTTGAAGACCATATCATAGAGGAATTATTAGAAAATGCCAATTGGGCGCCAACCCATAAGTTGACAGAGCCATGGTCTTTTACGGTATTTACCGGCAACGGCCTCAAAGAATTTGCGGACTTTCAGGCTGATCTCTACAAAGAAAGGGCAGAAAAAAACGGTAACTTCAACGAGGTTACTTATACAAAATTTAAAGAAAACCCGTTGAAGGCATCACACATCATTGCCATCGCCATGAAGCGCGACTTAAAAGCAAACCTTCCCGTAATGGAGGAAATTGCCTCAGTAGCCATGGCTGTTCAAAACATGTACCTTACTGCAAATGCTCATGGATTGGCAGCTTATTGGGGAACTGGCGGACCCACCTTCTATCCGGAGGCCAAGCCTTATTTCGGACTGGAAGAAGAGGATATGCTGATGGGTTTCTTTTATGTCGCCAAACCCGCCACCGATCGCTGGCCTGTAGGTAAAAGAAAACCAATTGCGGATAAAGTGAAGTGGGTGAGGTAAATATAGCACAGTGTATTGGGTATTCATAGGAGACGGAAGACCGAAGCGCATCATCTCAATGCCGATGCTCATCTTCGGTCTTTGTCTAGATATCCAATACTTACATCACAATACCTATAAGATGCGAAAACTAGTATTCCTGATACCACTGTCGCTACTCTTGTCTTGCAGTGAAGACTACCTTCCCAAGCCAAAAGGGTATAACCGGATTGACATTCCTGAACACGCTTATCAAGAATTAGATCAGGAATTGCCCTATCAATTCGAATATTCCGTGCATAGTATCGTTGAACCAGACACCTTCAATTTGCAGGAAAAGACTTGGATTAACCTGAATTACCACACCCTTGGCGCAAGGGTGCATTTCACGTATAAGCCTGTAAGGGACAATGAAGAGAACCTGCGGCATTATCTTAACGATGCCCTTTCCCTCACCTCAAAACATCAAATCAAAGCCTATGGGATTGATGAAAGTGTTTTAAGAACACCTCAGGGTTATACAGGGCTGGTGGCAGAGCTGGTGGGGGAAGTGCCCACCCAGTTTCAGTTTTTCGTCACCGATTCAACCTCCAACTTCCTACGCGGAGCCTTGTATTTCAACACAGCGGTCAAAAATGATTCCCTTGCTCCCATTATAGAATACATCAAAGTCGATATGATGCACTTGATCAATACGCTTGAGTTTGTGGAGGAATAGAAGAAAGATATGGCTGACGGACATATCGAAACACGGGTAGGCTTAGGCTTAACTATAATCTCTTATCAAAATACAAATTCTTCGGTTCGTTTCAAGCAGATTTTCCCGACATCAGGGTGTTTTGTATTCAAAAGATAATTCCATTCGCTAGGAATAATGGTGGAATTTTTTGGAATCAGGATTTCATTTCGGATACACAGTCGGACCCTATCTGAAGACATTCTTTACAAAATTCACATTTGCAGTGCTAGGGGAGTTGTCTTTCTAGGACATTAAAAATGGATAATTGATCCAGAACCGAAATCACCATCAGCCTAAACAGATCTTCATAATAGATTGAGATAGGAAGAAGGCTGATTCCCGAATGCTCAAACACTACATATATCAAAAAAAGGTGCTCCAACTAATGAAGCACCTTTTTTGATATATTTGTTACTGAGATCTTACTTTGGGTCCAGCACCTTCTTTACCCGCTCCAAAGCATCTTCCAGATGTATCTTAGATATCCGGTCACCAGTCCTTGGGATGGCTGCAGTAATCTGTCTTTGCAAGGTTTTTAGTTCCGCTCTTACCACAGGTCTGATATCCGATTGGGATGCAGTGATCTGTGCCCCAGCCCTACTTCTAAACGCAGCGGGCACTTCGGGGGCCTCTTTGGTCAACAATTCTTCTAGCCTCTCCAGATGCGCACGCTGTAGGCTTCGTCGGTGCACGTCAATAGCCTGCCCGCCGGGTAGCTCAGTCCACACGCCTTTCCTCAGATCGTCAAATAATTCAAGAATGGAATAAGCCTCTTTTCCGTTGAGGGCTTCATTTTCGATCACTCTTCCCAATCTACCCCAATCTAAAAGCCCGTTCAAAGAGGTGACCTGAAGCGATCGCACCCTTTCCAACATGCCGAAGTCCTGCGTCCTGGCTACAATTTCATCTTCAATAAGCCAAGTTGGCGTTTTAAATAATTCCTCATTCAAAAATTTTACCGCTTCCTTTTGAGTGGCGCGATCTGTATGCGTATATACGGGCTCTGCTTGGCCTGAGGATTTGTAAATCTCATGAACCCCGCCGACATTGGTACGCACATGGCCCATATAGCGGTTGAACTGGGTGATTACCTGCCCATAAAGCTCCTCTAGGTCATCGTAGTTCTTAAAAGGCTTATCTTCCTCCGCTGACCATTCGTGAAGATTGGGCACTATCCTTTTCAGGTTAGCAATGCCGTAGGCAGAAGCTTTCATTGCATTGTCTCCTAGATCTTCACTTTGGGTGCTTGGATCGTAGGAGTTGCCCTGCCTGCCGTAGCGGTAGATAGGATCACCATTTTTCTCCACTATCCACTGATCCAGGATAGGCTGCTCATCTTCTGGAGTTGTCGCCTCCAGAATGGGCGTATAACCCCAAGCCACAGCAAATTTATCATAAGGCCCAACCTGCGGATGGAGGCTTACCCCTTCATCTTCTGGCTGCGCGATATAGTTGAACCGTGCATAGTCCATAATGGAAGGAGCCGTACCAAACTCTTTGGTGAAGGTAGCTGACCGCAAAGAATCAACAGGATACGCATAAGAAGAAGCAAAGTTGTGAGGCAAACCAATGGTGTGGCCGACTTCATGCGCCGCAACAAAACGGATCAACTCACCCATGATTTCATCCTTAAATTTCACTCCTCTTGCTTCTGGATTTAGGGCAGCAGTTTGGACAAAGTACCAGTTTCGCAACAAGTTCATCACATTGTGGTACCAACCAATATCAGATTCCAGAATTTCTCCCGATCTAGGATCGGATACGTGAGGGCCGTAAGCGTTCTGAATATCCGATGCAAAATAACGGATCACTGAGTAACGGGCATCTTCAGGACTCCACCCTGGATCCTCTTCTGGACTAGGTGCTTCCTTAGCCGTAATGGCATTTTTAAATCCTGCCGCCTCAAATGCGGCGTTCCAATCTTCAACACCGGCAATCAGGTAAGGCACCCACTTTTCTGGGGTTGCGGGATCGATGTAGTAAACGATTTGTTTCTTAGGCTCAACCAACTCCCCCGCTTTGAATTTTTCCATGTCCTCATCCTTTACCTCAAGCCTCCACCGGTTAAGGTAGGTTCTTATAGTAGCCTTTTGCTCATCCAGACCATAATCGACGGTACGGGAACTAAACCACCCCACCCTGCGATCCGCCAAGCGCTGCATCATGGGTTCTTTAGGAAGCAACACCATTGAGGAATTCATTTCGACGGTGATCGTTCCTGTGCTTGAATTGGACGGCGGTTCTGACGCTACATAGGTCATCAGATACCGCGCTTCAATGTTGATGGGATAAGGACTGATTCTTTCTATATGGGATCTGTCCGTATCCAGCCGGCTTACCTTATATTGATCCCTATTTCGTTTGGGAAGTCCGATCGCCTGTATGTCTTTTGTGAAAAGATCCGTCACTTCAATCACCGGCTGAGAGTTTCCACTTTTAAATGCCTTAATCGGAAATTTATAAAGTACCGGCTCCAGGTTGGAGTTTTTTACCGCCTGATAGATCGGTAAGGAATCAGCAGCCGAGTTATTGTAAGATACCACCCTTAACAAAACATGATCGCCGTGCTTATCCCATCTCACCATTTGCGTGTTTGTTCTCTCCCCACCATACCCGATACCCGCGGCAGTTTTGGCTATGGTCGTGACGATCAACATCTCTCTACCCAAAAGGCTGTCAGGAATTTCGTAGAAATATTTGTTGTTCAATTTATGAACCTTGAACAGCCCATCTGTGGATTCAGCTTCAGAAGTGATCACCTGTGAATAAGGCTTGATGCCGTTTTTGGATTCAGCAGGCTTTGGAGCGGGGCTTTCGGTCTCCTTATCGTTCTTCTTATCTTTCTTCTTTTTCTGAGCAAAAGAATCTTCCGAAAAGACCAAAGAACCCATACACAATAAGGCTACAATGGTTCGTTTTGCTGTATTTTGTAAAATCTTCTTCATTTATTCACTTTTGAAGTTTGTTAATCATTCAAATAAACCGTTATTGGAGATGAATAATTAGATCGGCCGAAGCTTTTACATATACGGTGATAAAAGACATTAAGAGGTGAAAACAGAGGGAAATAAGGAAGACATTGTCATCATTGGCGGCGGGCTGGGCGGCCTGACAGCGGCTATTCTACTCGCTAAAAATGGCCGCTCGGTCTTGTTGATAGAGAAGAAAAGCTACCCCTTCCACCGGGTTTGTGGAGAGTATATCTCCAATGAGGTCCAGGATTTCCTTCAAAGGGAGGGAATTTACCCCTTTGAGCTACAACCTTCTAAGATTAAGCGATTCCAACTTACGAGCGCTAGCGGACGCAAGGCGGAAATGTCCCTTGACCTGGGTGGATTCGGTATCAGCCGCTATACATTAGATGATCATCTTTATCAAAAATCGGTTGCCCTTGGCGTAGATTTTAGACTCCAGCAGCAGGTCCTGAAAACCATTTTCCTCCAAGAGGAAAACCACTTCCAGCTCGAGCTTAAGTCTGGGGAAACACTTTATTCCAACCATGTTATCGGGGCCTTCGGCAAAAGATCAACCATCGATCGCACCCTTGAACGAAGCTTTATCCAAAAGCGAAGCCCGTATATCGGAGTAAAGTACCATATTAAAGGCAACTTTGAACCAGACATCATCGCCATTCATTGCTATAAGGGCGGCTACTGCGGACTTAATCCCATTGAGAACAGCCTGTTTAACCTTTGTTACCTTGGCAGTAGGAACCAACTGAGGGATTGTGGAAGCATAAAAAAAATGGAAGAACGGTTTCTTTATCAAAACCCTTTTTTGAAAACTCTTCTTAAAAAAGCCGACTTCGTCAGGGACAAACCGGAAGTTATCAATGAAATCAACTTTGAGCCTAAGCTACCGGTAGAAAACCACCTGTTGATGGTTGGGGACGCTGCCGGACTGATCGCTCCGCTGTTCGGCAACGGCATGGCGATCGCCATCCACAGTGGCAAACTGGCAGCAGAGGCTTTATTGCAAAACACCTCACGAAAGGCAATAGAAGGACAATATCAGGAGAATTGGCGTCGCGCTTTCGAAAACAGGCTGGCGATGGGAAGGTTGGTGCAGAAACTTTTTAGCGTTCCCAAAATGGCCGAACTAACTGCCGCCCTCATCCAAAGATCCCCTTTTCTTGGAAGGCAGATCATGAAGCGAACACATGGGAGGTCTTTTTAATAGGGTATAAAGAGAATTACAGCCGGGCCGTCTTGCCATATCAAGTAGTAGACCGTGATTCCGGATTCGAAAAAAAACCACAGTCCACTTGGATTATTACGAATAGTTCGTAGATTTACGAAAACATCGTAACTTCATGCAGAAACTTACCCAACAAGAAGAAGAAGCCATGCAATTGATATGGCAAAACAAGGGCGGATTTGTGAAAGATATCCTCGAACTGCTTCCCGAACCCAAAGTGCCTTATACCACCTTGGCCTCCACGCTCAAAAACCTGGAAAGGAAACAATACCTCCAAACGGTCAAGATGGGCAATTCCTACCGCTACGAGCCACTCATTGAAGAGGATGAATATAAGAAAGCCTTTATGGGCAACTTTGTCAGCGACTACTTTAAAAACTCCTACAAAGAGCTGATCACCTTCTTTGCCCAGGACGAAAAGATTTCGCCCGAGGAACTAAAAGAAATTCTGGAAATGATCGAGAAATCCAAATCATAACCCATGTCAGACCTGCTCCTCTACCTGATTAAAGCCAATGTCGCTTTGGCGCTGTTCTATCTGGGTTATCACTTATTACTAAGAAAGCTGACCTTTTACCGTATCAATAGGTATTACCTGATCTTTGCATTGGTGTTCTCCGTCGTTTATCCCTTTATTTCGATCGACCAATGGCTTGCGGCTGACCAGGATGCGCCGCCTCAGCTGTTATTGACGTTATCGGATTGGCAGCAGCTTCAGTTGCCAGAGGAAGGGAATATTCTCTCCAGCGTTTTTTCATCGGCCTATTGGATCAGCATAGGCCTGTTCGGACTGCTATTTCTGATCAAGTTGATGGGGATAGGGCGCATTCATTTAAGGTCAGTCCCTGCACAATGGAACAGGTTTACTTATAGAAAAAGTAGGGAAAAAATTTCTCCATTTTCTTTCTTGACCCATATTTACTTCAATCCCACGATGTATGCTGAAGATGAATATGAAAGGATTTTCAGCCACGAGCAGGTACATGTCAGGCAGCTGCATAGTCTGGATATTTTGTTGGCCGAAATCTCCCTGATCTTCTTTTGGTACAATCCCTTCTGCTGGTTGATCCGCAAGGCAATCCAAGAAAACATTGAGTTCATCACCGATCAGAGGGTCCTATCCTCAGGGATCGACAAGAAGAGTTACCAGTACAGCCTCATACATATATCCACCTCCGCCCATCCCTCCTATTTAGGAAGCCACTTCAATTTCAAAAACCTAAAAAAGCGAATCATTATGATGAACAAGAAACAGTCTTCAAAAATGCAGTTGGGCAAATATGCTTTTACTATTCCTGTTGTAGTACTTGCATCTTTAATTCTGGGCGTTTCAAAAGAATATGTTAAGGCCGAAGGGTCTAGCAACTCAACTCAAGACACCTTAAGAGCAAATGACCCTCTCTATGTTGTAGACGGCACCTTTTTATCCGAAGGTGCCCCGATCAAGCTCAAGTCAACGGAAATCCAATCCATTGAAGTCATAACTGATGCCGCAGCTCATAACATATATGGAACAAAAGCCCAAAACGGAATGATTAAAGTAACAACAAAAAAAGAAGAGCCGCTTGTTGTCGATGGCATAAAGGGAGAGCCGCTTTACGTTGTCAATGGGGTAAAACAGGCCTCTGAAAAAGCACGCAACTATCTTCCTGACGAGATCGCATTTGTGAACGTGTTAAAAGGGAAAACAGCAGTGGATGCGTATGGGGATGAAGGGAAAAATGGCGTGATTGAAATCACCACAAAAGATAAATCAGGTATTCCCCCGACCCCAGCCGACCTAAAAAATATTGTCCTTATTTTGGAAGGAGAAAAAATATCCTATGAACAATTTCTCCATCTAAAACCAGATGATATTGAGCGAATGGAAGTTTTAAAAGGAGAAAGCGCTATCGCGCGATATGGGGAAGAAGGAAAAGAGGGGGTCATACAAATAGTCACTACAAAGAACCCACAAGACCCTGTGGTACAAGAAGTCTCCAGTCCTGACAACAAAATATCAGTTAAAATTTCCACCGATTCCCTCCAACTCTCCGCCAACCTTGAAAATTATAAGGAAGACAAAGAACCCGTGGTAATGGGAATAAAAAACAACAAAATAACTTCTTTGGAAGGCGCCGAAGAAAATGTTCTAATTTATGTAGATGGAGAAAAACTCACTAAGAATGAACTAAGCCAGCTCGACCAAGACAATATCGATGCAATGACTGTGTTTAAAGGAAAAAGTGCCATAGAGCAATACGGCGAAGAAGGCAAAGACGGAGTTATTGAAATCACTACAAAAAGCAAAAACTAGATCTCTATATTCCCGCGGAGGACGCTGATCGACGCAGAACATCTCTGCGCCCCCCTGCTGGCAGGTAGATCAGCGTGATCTGCGGGAAGTCTCTAAGCTCCGGGAAATTGATTGATCAAATACCAGAGAAAAAAGCCATTTAAAGCAATAGCCGACACCCTGTTCATCCACATGGTCCAGTCATAGTTGGCATACTTCGCTCCATCGCTGCGGACAAAAAAGAACCAGACGGTAAAATAAAGGAGTACCGGAGCCATAGCGGCCAAAAATCCCCATAAACCCCAAACCTGATCCCGCAATTCCACAAAATACCACGCAAAGGCGGCTCCCGAAATCAAGAACCACACAGCCGAAAAAACAAAGGTCCCCTGGATCCCCAAGCTCAAGCTTAAGGTGCGGTCGCCCCTCCTTCCATCTTCTTTATGTTGGTAAACCTGCGTCAGCGGATAAGCACTCCATAGCAACAAGGTCGTCAACAGCCCGGGAATCAAAAAAGAGGCTTCTGCAAAATTTTCCCAACCGGTGGTAGTTAATCCGGAATAAGCCATCACCAGCGTAAAGCAGCCTTGAAATAAGCCGGCAATCAACCAACTGGCGTAGGGGTATTTTTTGATCCGGATAGCAGGATGACTGTAAGCCATCGACACCAGGCTGTAGACTAACAACATACTGCTGAATGCCACGTTGATGATCAATCCCAGAGCCAATGAAAAGGCAAGAAAAACCAGAGAGAGATAAAGCAAACCCTTATCTACTTTTGGGGGATGTTTCAGTCCCCCGATGCTGTCTTCATCTTGATCATAATAACTGTTGTACCCGTTGCTGGAGGGATATAGGAAGAAATGAAGAATTACAAAAACCAGGGCAGCACGCCAAACTTCCAGATCTTCGACAAAAGCCAAGGAAAAAAGAAAAACGGGCAGCAGAAAAACGGAAAAGCCGATGCGCAGGTGGAGCCAACTGGATTTTTTAAACATAATGGCATTATAATGGAAGCTTTTTTTACCTATCTTAACCAAGCTAGCTCAGAACAACCAACCATAGATGAACAACTACATCGTCAGTGTGGGAACGGCCAACCCCGGAAAAGGGATTTCCCAAGAAAAGATAAGCAAATTTATGGTAAACGCCCATGGGCTAGACCAACAGGAAAGTAGAAAACTCAATTTTCTATATAAACATTCTGGAATCCATTCACGGCACAGCGCTTTAGAAGATTTTGACCAGCAAGACCATCAGGATTTCTCGTTTTTCCCAAAAAACAAAACACTGGAACCCTTCCCTGGCACCGCCTCCCGCATGGACGTCTATAGGAAAACCGCCCCTATCATCGCAGCAGCAGCCATTGAGGACTGTCTGGCCAAATCCCAGAACCACATCTCCTCCATCAGCCACCTCATCATCGTCTCCTGCACGGGCATGTATGCGCCGGGACTTGAAATAGACTTGATCCACAAGCTGGGCATGAAAGAATCGGTTGAACGATACGCCATCCACTTTATGGGCTGCTATGCGGCTTTTACCGGCTTAAAAATGGCCGACCGGATTTGCGACAGCGACCCGAATGCGAGGGTTTTAATGGTTTCCGTGGAACTCTGCACCCTTCATTTTCAGAAAGATTACAATGAAGACAATTTGCTCTCCAATGCGCTGTTTGGCGACGGTGCGGCGGCGGCCTTGATTGCCAAAGAGCCAAAAGGCATAAAAATTCAGGACTACCAAAGCAACCTCTATCAAGAGGGAGAAAATGATATGGCCTGGGGTATCGGTGACTTCGGGTTCGAGATGAAACTGAGCAAATATATCCCCGACCTCTTGGAAAAAGGCATCCAAAAATTAAAAAGAAGCCTGGAAGAAAGATTCAATATTGCCCAGATAAAAAATTTCGCTATCCACCCTGGCGGTATACAGATATTGAACAAGGTGGAGAAAGCCTTTGGCATCCAACCGGAACAAAACAAACATGCGCATGAGGTTTTGAAACAGTATGGGAACATGTCCTCAGCCACCATTCTTTTCGTTTTGATGGCCTTGATGGACGATCCTGATTTAAAAGGGCAAATTTTGGCCATGGGCTTCGGTCCAGGATTGACTTTAGAAACGCTTTTGTTGGATAAAATATGACATCTTTCACCAAAAGGAGTGACCAGAAAGAACTGATTGACGACCTGAACTGTGACGGCGATGAACTTCGCCAGACCCTTCGGGAACTGAAGACCATCAACAAGTTGCTGGGTGGAAATCACGTCACCACCAATGGCATTAACCAGCTCCTCAGCCGTGCTACTTCTAACAAAATTGCCATCGCCGACGTTGGTTGCGGGGGTGGCGATATGATCCGGGTGATGCACCACTGGAGCCAAAAGAAAAGACTCAACGCCAGCTTTGTCGGTATAGATGCTAATCCCAACACCATTGCCATGGCCGCGGACAATTTGCGCGAGCTCCGAAATGTTCATTTTGAAGCTTCAGATGTTTTCGATTCTGCTTTTCAGAAACAACAGGTAGATATCGTCACCTGTACCCTATTTACACATCATTTCACCGATGAAGAATTGATCCGTATGTTTCGGTCTTTCAAAAACAAAGCAAGAATAGGAATGGTCATCAATGACCTCCACCGTCATCCGCTGGCATTTTTCAGCATTAAAATTTTAACCCGCTTTTTTTCAAAATCGAGATTGGTGATCAACGATGCCCCTATATCCGTACAACGCGGCTTTAAAAAAAAGGAACTGGAGGAAATCCTCCATAGGGCCGGCTGGGAGAATTACCGGATAAGTTGGCATTGGGCCTTTCGCTGGCAGGTACTGGGGATTAGGTAGGGAGTGCGAGGAAAAGGACGAATATATCATGGCTGTTGGGTTAGTGGTTAATGGAATAACCAATACCCAAATCTATTACTAACTTTGGCTCATGCTAATAGACTTTGACACCGAACACCCCGATAAAGAATTAGAAGGAGTAAAAGCTAAATTGACCGCGCTGTCTCTTGCACGGCTGATCGTGTTCTTGGCACTGGGCGCGGTGGTGATTGTCGGGATTTCCGAAACCAGATGGCTTCTATCTTTGTTTTTCCCGCTCAGTTTCCTTTTTATCTATTTGATCATG
>Ga0079224_100012241_pt1 | contig 11862 bp, 11 predicted proteins | sample Stecom2015_FD_80414 | JGI IMG/M metagenome (GOLD analysis project Ga0079224, IMG submission 80414) | Agricultural soil microbial communities from Utah to study Nitrogen management - Steer compost 2015 | ecosystem: Environmental > Terrestrial > Soil > Agricultural land | place: USA: Utah...
ATACGACCACATTCCTCAAGTTCCTTTTTATATTCCAAGTACAATAAAGATATTGAATAATGATTTTACCATTAATACAGAACATGTTGCATATATCCATGGAGTAGGAGATAAGGTAGGAGAGGTATTAGAACAATTAGGAATTAATGTAACTTATTTAAAAGCTGATAATATAAAATCTGTAAAGGACATTGAAAAGTACGATGCTATAATTATAGGTATTAGAGCATATAATCGTATAGAAGCTTTAAATAATATCCATGAAATCCTAAAATCTTATGTATATCAAGGTGGAAATTTAATTGTTCAATATAATACTAATCATGAATTAATTCGTGAAGATATAGGGATTTTACCTTTAGAACTTAGTAGAGATAGGGTTACAGAAGAAGATGCTCAAGTCACTCCATTATTGCCAGAACACCCAATTTTGAATACTCCTCATAAGATTACAAATGAAGATTTTGAAGGGTGGATTCAAGAAAGAGGACTATATTATCCTAATTCTTGGGATGCAAAGTACCAAGCAATTTTAAGCATGCATGATACTGATGAAACTCCTACTCATGGCGCCTTATTAACCTTAAATTATGGAAAAGGTACTTATATTTATACCGGATTATCTTTCTTCCGTCAATTACCATATGGAAATAAAGGAGCAATGCGTCTATTCTTAAACTTGTTAGAATATAAATAAAATAAAACTTTTCTAAGTGTGCCTGCTCATTTTAGCAGGCATTATATTCTGTTTTTAGCTCTTGAATTATATCTTTCAAAGGTTTAATTTTTTTGATTGCTGTTACACCCTGTCCTGCTGACCATATATCTTTCCAAGCCTTACTATTTTCAGATTTATTTATAAAATCAATATCTTCATTTTCTATTTTTTGTGCGCGTTCTATGCTTTGTTTTATAAAGTTACCTGGTATTCCAGAAACGTCCTTTGTATAGGTAATATCTTTTATTTCTGAATTAATCAGCATTTCCTTATATTCAAGGCTAGCCATGCTTTCTTTTGAAGCTATAAAGTGAGTTCCAATATAAGCATAGTCAGCTCCTAGTATTTCAGCCGCTTTAATTTGTTTGCCATTATGAATTCCGCCTGCTAAAATGATTTGACCAGTATAGAACGATTTTATTTCCGTCATCAAAGCAAAAGGATTCGCCGTTCCAGCATGTCCTCCTGCTCCTGCACAAACCAATATTAATCCATCGACTCCTGCTTCTGCCGCTTTTTCTGCATGTCGCTTTTTTACGATATCATGAAATACTTTACCTCCATAATCATGTACAGTTTGAACTATGTCTTTTACTGCACCTAGAGAGGTAATTACAAGGGGAACCTTATATTTTACACAGAGAGCTAAGTCTTTCTCGATGCGTTTATTAGTTTTATGAACGATTAAATTTACCCCAAAAGGAGCTGCTTTTCTATTGTGGTTTTTTTCAAAAGTTGCAAGTTCTTCAGTGATTTGAATTAACATGTTTTCAAAATCCTCAGAACTTCTCCCATTTAAAGATGGAAAAGTTCCTATTATTCCATTTTTACATGCTTCTACAACTAAATCTACACCTGAAACTAAAAACATAGGTGCCGCAATAACCGGTAAACTTAAATTTGTTTTTAAATCTATCATGGAATAAAAATAAGTGAAATTTATGAATTTAATTAGAAGTAAAATAAAAATAATAATAAGTAAATTAAATTTTCATTTAAAAGTTTTAATTGTATTTAATTTTATAAATTAGCGTAATAAAGGTATTTAAATGATTAAAATTGAAAACGTTCATAAAAGCTTTGGAGATAAAAAAGTAATAAAAGGGGTAAGTTTTGAGATGAAAGGTGGAGAAACAAACCTAATTATTGGAACTAGTGGTAGTGGGAAAACTGTATTATTAAAATGCATGTTGGGCCTTTTTACGCCAGAGGAGGGAAAGGTTTTTTATGATGATAAAAATTTATATACCTTAGATGAATATAAAAAGAAAGAAATAAGACAAGAAATTGGAATGCTTTTTCAGGGTTCTGCTTTATTTGATAGTAAAACAGTTTTAGAAAATGTTATGTTTCCTTTAGATATGTTTACTAAAGATAAATATAAAATTAAGAAAAAAAGAGCCCAGGAAGTATTAGCCAAGGTTAATTTAGAGGATACAGATAATAAATTTCCTGCTGAAATATCAGGTGGAATGAAAAAAAGAGTTGCATTGGCTAGAGCATTGGTTTTAAACCCCAAATACTTATTCTGTGATGAACCCAATTCTGGTTTAGATCCGCAAACTTCTTTGGTAATTGATAAATTAATATACAGTTTAACTGATGAGTTAAATATGACTACTGTTATAATCACACATGATATGAACACAGTTATGGAAAGAGGTGATCACATTATTTATAAGCATCAAGGTAAAAAAGAATGGGAAGGTTCAAGTGCTGAAATTATTTATAGTGAAAATAAAACTCTTAATGAATATGTGTTTGCATCACAGTTTTTTAAGGATGCTAGAGAAGCGCGCATTGAAAAAGATAAAGCCAAACGCCAATAATCTAATAATTATATTTTTCTTTCCATAGATATCTCAAATGTTGCCTGTGTTTTTCTTCAGAAGGATTATTACCAGGTTCATATAAAACAGTATTGCTTATTTCACCAGGTAAGAATTCCATTGCAGCAAAGGAATTTTCTTTATCGTGTGCATATTGATAATCCTTTCCATAATTCATATTTTTCATCAATTTCGTAGGGGCATTTCTTAAACTTAATGGAATAGATAAGTCTCCCGTTTGTCTTACTAAGGCTTGTGCTTTATTTATTGCCATGTAACTTGCGTTACTTTTTGGAGAAGTAGCTAAATAAATTGTGCATTGTGATAAAATTATACGACATTCTGGATATCCAATCATTTGAACTGCTTCAAAACAATTAGTAGCTAACAATAAAGCATTTGGATTAGCTAAGCCTATATCTTCACTAGCAGCAATTACTAATCTTCTAGCTATAAATTTAGGATCTTCTCCACCTTCTATCATCCTTGCAAGATAATAAACCGCAGCATTGGGGTCAGAGCCTCTAATAGATTTTATAAAAGCAGAAATAATATCATAATGTTGCTCACCTGTTTTATCGTATCTTGCGGGATTGGCTTGAATAATCTGTTGTACTTTGTTATTATCAACGAGGATTTTTTCCCCCATTTCTTCTTTTTCAATAAGTGATTGTATAACTAATTCAAAAAGATTTAATATTCTTCTTCCATCCCCTCCAGAAAATCGAATTAAACTTTCCCATTCCATTATTTTTATTTCAAAAGATTGTAACCATGTGTCTTTTTCTATAGCTCTGTACACTAAGGCTTTTAATTGTTCCTCTGAAAAAGCATCAAGTACGTACACTTGACAACGAGAAAGTAATGCAGAAATTATTTCAAAGGAAGGATTTTCTGTAGTAGCACCAACTAGAATTATTTCACCTTTTTCTACAGCTGAAAGTAATCTGTCTTGTTGCGCTTTATTAAAACGATGTATTTCATCAATAAATAGTAAAACAGTTCCTATTTGCTTTGCTTGATCAATTACGGTACGAATTTCTTTTACACCACTTTCTATAGCGCTTAGTTCGTAAAAAGGAAGATGTACTTCAGTGGCAATAATTTTTGCTAAAGTGGTTTTTCCGACACCAGGAGGCCCCCATAAAATCATAGAATGTAATTGTCCTGAATTCAAAATTTTACGTAAAGAGCTGTCTCTTCCTATTACAGTTTCTTGACCAATATATTCTGCGAGTGTTTTTGGTCTTATTCTTTCTGCTAAAGGTTTTTTTGTCCCAAAAAGCATAAATTATTTTAAGTTTAATTTCTATTTTCAAAATTACGAAAATATGAAGAGATTAAAGCATGGTAAAATTAATTTCATAGAGGAGTGAATATTAACAAATCATTGATTTTAAAGAATAATAATTTGTGTAACTTTATACTTTAACCAATCATGCATTATGAAAAAAATATTTTTAGGATTTGTTTTACTAGGATTAACGCAGGTGTCCTGCTCTACAATTAAAGCTAAAGAAGTTGATAATATTGTAAAGCAAGATGATGTACAAAAACCTAAGCCTGGTTTATACACAAAAATTGGAGACGAATTGCCTGTTTTTCGTATAAAAAAGCAAGATGGTACTATCATTAAAAAAGAAGAATTGATGAATGATAAAAAAACATTTTTAATTCTTTTCAATCCAACCTGTGGTTCATGTATCCAATTGGGACAGACCTTTAAAAAACACGAAAAAGATTTTAAAAAATTCAATGTTGTCTTTGTTGTTGCTAATGGTATGGAAAGTTATTTAGATTACTATTTTGAAGAGACAGCATTAAATAGTATTTCTCATTATTATATAGGTGTAGATGAAGCGAACTTAGCAATAGATGCCAATATTCGTGATGGAATGCCTCAAATTAATATTTATAAACCTGGGCTAATATTAGAAAAAATATATACAGGAAATGTGCCTTTCGATTATTTGCAAAAGCATTTTTAAATCGTATTATTAATGATAGAGTAAAACCTAAAGAAATTGATATGTTAATTCCTTTAGGTTTTATTAATTAGGCAAATACAATAATTATTTTGTAGTTTGTTTTTCGTTTTCAAATTTAAAGAAAAAAAGGTAATATATTTAAGCCTTATACTTTAATAAAATCCTACTCCTCATTGTGTAAATTAGGAATAAAGGTTTGTGCTCTTTTATAATCTTCGGGGACTCCTATATCTATAAATGGAGCATCCATATATATTCCCTGAATCCTTCCGTTCTTTGCTTCTTTTTGTAAAACTTCTGTTTCCCAGCTAAACTTTTCATTGAAATTTTCCAAACCAAGTGCATCTTTATTGATGAAATAGGTTCCAGCATTTATATAAAAATATTCTTCTGAAATTTGAAATTCTGCATTTTTTTCCTCAAATTTCGTAATAATGCTATTTTTATCTAGAAAAACCTTTCCATATCGAGCTGGATTTTTTTCTTTTGCTAGTGCAATGCAAATGGGAAAATTATTATCCACTTTATCCAAAAATTCTTGCATATTAATTGGAAAATAGGTGTCTGCATTCATGACAAACACATTCTTTTCTTTCGATTTCATTAAGGCACGTTTAATAGCTCCTCCTGTTCCTAAAGGTTCTTGTTCTAATGAAGTACTTACTTTAAAAGTGAAAGCTTTGTTTTTTAACCAATCCAATATTTGCTTGCTTTCATATCCCAATGCTAAAATTACATGATCAACCCACTGTGTTTCTAGGTAACTAAATAAATAATCTAAGAAAACATGATCTTGAATTGGAGCTAAAGCTTTTGGTGTATTATCAACTTCAGAACGTAGTCTCGTTCCTAAACCTCCCGCCAATAGTATTACTTCTTTCATGAATTAAAATATTCTAAATTACTAAATTCCCAATTTTTTTCTTTTACATACCTTACTATGCTTTCTAATGCCTCTAGACTTTGTTCTTGTGTATCATGTAAAAGAATAATTTGATTTGGCTTTTTTAAATTCTTAATCACCCTTTTGCTTATTTGTTCCGCATTACTTTTTGTATCTAAAGATCGTATCGACCAACCTATAGATTGTAATTCTAATGATTCAAATGCTTTCATTATTCTTGGATTTGTAACTCCAAAGGGTGGTCTTGCTAATTTTGTTTTATAATGTATTTTTTCTTTTAAAAACTCTTGTAAGTTTTGATACTCTTCAATTTGATCTTGCGTTTTTTGAAAGGGGCCATAGTTTTGATGATTCCAACTATGTAATCCTATGCTATGTCCTTCTTTTATAATTCTCTCTAAAATTTCTGGATGTTTTTCAGCATTTTTTCCAACAACAAAAAAGGTAGCTTGAATCTTTTCTTTATGTAAAAAATCTAAAAATTTCGGAGTTAAAACTGGATGTGGTCCATCATCGAACGTTAAAGCAATTTGCTTTTGTGGAATGTATTTTATTTCACCATTTTCGTATTTTAAACGAAAACCCATGGTTTTATGTATACTTTTAAAGAAAAAGTCCCTGCGTATATCAAAAACCCCTCTTATAACTATTAAAATATAAATTAAAATAGATAAGAGGAGCCATAAAATACTTCTACTATTATATACGACATCTAACAGTAAATGTACTGCTACGATAAGGAATAATATTGTATAAGTAGTAAATTTATTTTTAAACATGATTTAATTTACCATTCCATATTAGGATAAGCTCTCTGCATAAATTGCATTTCTGCAAGGATATAACCTAAGTGTTCAGAATGCACACCATCTTTTCCTCCATTTTGCATCCAAGGCATTTCTTCAGGCAAAGAAAGCGTAGCTTCATCTAATACTTCTTTAATATTGACTTTCCATTGTTTTTCTATACTTTCTAAATCTATTAGATTTTCATTACCAAGTAAATCTTTTTCAACTTTGGAATGGGTAAACATTTCACCAACATATGGTAATAAATCTTCTAATGCTTTTTGCATCTTCTTCTTGCTAAGTTCTGTACCATCTCCAAGACGAATCATCCATTCAGAGCTCCAACGTCTATGATATCTACTTTCTTTAATTGATTTTTCTGCTATTGCTTTTAATTGTAAATCTTTTGAATGATTTAAGATATATTCAAAAGCTAAAACAATGAAATGATCATAAAAGAAAGAACGAGTAATAGTATAAGCTATGTCACCATTGGGTTGTTCTACCAAAAGCAAGTTTTTATAATCCCATGCATCTCTTAAAAATGCTAAATCATCTTCATCCAACTTTCCTAAATTTTCAATAATACTAGGAGATTTAAAGTAGGATTTTTGTTCTTCAATAGAGATTTGATTTAGTTTCTCTGCAGCATATTGATAAAAAGCTCTTGCTTGTCCAATATGATCTAAAGCTATATTGGTCATAGCGATATCTTGTTCTAAAACTAGTCCATGTCCAGTCCATTCTGAAATTCTTTGTCCTAAAATCAAAGAATTATCTGCAAATTGGAGCAAATAAGAAATGTATTTTAAATCTATATTCATAATGTTATCTTTCTTACATGTATTTTACTTCATCTGGTAATTCGTAAAATGTAGGGTGTCTATAAATTTTATCTTCTGCTGGATCATAAAGCATTCCAGCTTCTTCAGGTAGAGAAGCATGAATATTCTTAGATTCCACCACCCATATACTTACACCTTCTAATCTTCTTGTATAAACATCTCTAGCATTTTCTATAGCCATTTGTGCATCAACAGCATGTAAACTACCTACGTGTTTGTGATCTAAACCTGTATTGGAACGAATAAATACTTCCCATAAAGGCCATTCTTTATTATTTGCCATAAATCTAAATTTTTTGTCTAAGATATAAATTAATCGTCTAATTTTAAAACAGCTAAAAAGGCTTCTTGAGGAACTTCTACATTTCCAATTTGACGCATGCGTTTTTTACCTTCTTTTTGTCTTTCTAATAATTTTCTTTTTCTAGATATATCACCACCATAACAACGAGCAGTAACATCCTTTCTCATAGCAGAAACGTTTTCTCTTGCTACAATCTTTGAACCAATTGCAGCTTGAATTGCTACTACATATTGTTGTCTTGGAACAAGTTCTTTTAATTTTTTACATAATTTCCTACCAAATTCTTCAGCATTGGATTTATGAATTAGTGCGCTTAAAGCATCCACTTTATCTCCATTTAATAAAATATCCATTTTAATGATATCACTATCTCTGAATTCTAAGAAGCTATAATCAAATGAAGCATATCCTCTAGTTGAAGATTTTAATTTGTCATAAAAATCAAAGACTATTTCAGCCATAGGCATTTCAAAAATTAATTCTACACGACTTGAAGTTAAATAGCTTTGATTTATCAAATATCCTCTTCTTCCCAAACATAAGGTCATTACATTTCCTATATAGTCAGGACTTGTAATAATTTGTGCACGAATAAAAGGTTCTTCGATTCGTAATAAGTGGGTAGGGTCGGGCATGTCAGAAGGATTATCAACCTGAACTATAGTTTCAGGGTTCTTTGTTGTATATGCCCTAAAGTTTACGTTGGGTACAGTAGTAATTACAGATTGATTAAATTCTCTTTCTAGGCGTTCTTGAATGATTTCCATGTGTAACATTCCTAAAAATCCGCATCGAAAACCAAATCCTAATGCTTGTGAAGTTTCTGTTTGAAAAGTTAAAGATGCATCATTAAGTTGTAGCTTCTCCATGCAGTCTCTCAGTTCTTCAAAATCTTCATTTGCTACAGGGAAAATACCTGCAAAAACCATGGGCTTTACATCCTCAAAACCCTGAATAGCTTCAGTAGTAGGATTTTCCACAGAAGTTAAAGTGTCTCCAACTTTTACTTCTTTTGCATTTTTAATACCCGTAATTACATAGCCTACATCTCCAGCTTTTACAACATCTTTGGGACTCAAATCTATTTTTAAAGAGCCAATCTCATCTGCTTCATACTTTTTTTGTGTATGAATAAATTTAATTTCTTCTCCTTTCTTTAAGGTACCATTTAAAATTCTGTAATAAACAATTATACCTCTGTAGGAATTAAAAACAGAGTCAAAAACTAATGCTTGAAGTGGTGCTTCTGGATCACCAACTGGTGCTGGAATACGCTCGATAATAGCTTCGAGAATTTGTTCAATTCCAATTCCGGTTTTACCGCTTGCATGGATAATTTCTTCTTTCTTACAACCTAATAAATCAATAATTTGCTCTTCAACTTCCTCAATCATAGCGCCATCCATATCTACCTTATTAACTATTGGGATGATTTCTAAATCATTATCAATAGCTAAATATAAATTGGAAATAGTTTGTGCTTGAATTCCTTGAGTTGCGTCAACTAATAATAATGCTCCTTCACAAGCTGCTAAAGCTCTACTAACTTCATAGGAGAAATCCACATGACCAGGAGTGTCAATCAGGTTTAATGTGTAATTTTCTCCTTTATGGATATGTTCTACTTGGATGGCTTTACTTTTTATGGTAATCCCTTTTTCTTTTTCTAAATCCATATCATCTAAAACTCGGGATTGCATTTCCCTTTCTGTAACCGCTTTAGTGCTTTCTAATAAACGGTCAGCCAATGTGCTTTTGCCATGATCAATATGAGCAATAATGCAGAAATTTCTAATGTTCTTCATAAAATAAATAAACTGAATACACAGTTATGCGAAAATACAATTTTTTAAGCACTTATTATGTATTTTTTAATTTTTTCATTAAAGTGCCTTACTTCTTCTATCTGTTTCTTACTTTTACTATACTTTTATTAAAGATAAATGTATAATATACTAATTAAATCATTAAATAATGGTAAGAAAAAATTCTAAATGGAAGAGTTATTTACAAAACATTGTGTTTCATTCAGACACAACTTTGGGTAGATTATTTGATTTAACTTTATTATTAGCAATTGTTTTAAGTGTACTTGTAATTTTATTTGATAGCGTTCCCTCCATACATCATGAGCATCATGAGTCTTTGTATGTTGTGGAATGGTTCTTTACCATCTTATTTACCTTAGAATATATTTTAAGAATTTATATAGCTGATAATAAAAGGAAGTATATTCTGAGTGGACTTGGAATTGTAGATTTTTTATCAATTATTCCAGCATATTTAGGGATATTTTATATGGAATATCAGTTTTTACTTGTGTTTCGTAGCTTGCGTTTATTGCGTGTTTTTAAAATTTTAAAACTAAGTGCTTATTTAAGAGAAAGTAACTATATAATAAAAGCTTTGTATAATAGCTATAGAAAAATCATGTTGTTTATGATGTTTATAGTTATTATGGCTTTAATCATTGGTTCCGCTGCATATATAATTGAAAAAGATACACCAGGTTTTGAAAGTATTCCAAAAAGTATTTATTGGGCTGCTGTTACCATAACAACTGTTGGTTATGGAGACGTTACTCCTGTAACACCTTTAGGACAAGCTTTGGCAATGATAGTTATGGTTTGTGGTTATAGTATTATTGCAGTGCCAACTGGTATTGTTACATCAGAATTGACTAGAGAACGATATGAAGCAAGAAATAGAAATAATCTAGTTAAATATTGTCCAGAATGTGGATTTAAAGAACATGATTATGGGGCAATTTATTGCTTACTTTGTGGCCATACCTTAAAGGCAAAACAACAAGATAAGGTAAAAAAGAAAATAAATGAATAAAATTACAATTATTTTCTTAGTAATACTTGTGCAAAGCTCTGTACTCCTTCTTCTCTTCCAACAAATCCCATTTTTTCAGCAGTAGTAGCTTTGATTGAGATATCTTCATAGTCTATTTCTAAAAGTTCGCTAATTACTTTTCGCATTTGCGGAATATAGTCTTTAATTTTAGGTTGCTGTAAACAAATAGTGCTATCTATATTTACTATTTTCCATCCTCCTGATTTTATCATTTGATAGCAATCTTTTAATAAAATTTTACTATCTATATTTTTGTACTTAGAATCTGTGTCAGGAAAATGAGTACCTATATCTCCCATGCTTAAAGCACCGAACAGCGCATCTGTTATGGCATGAAGTAATACATATGCATCAGAATGACCAATTGCTCCCTTAGAATGTGGAACTTCTATACCTCCTAAAATGAAGGGGTGTCCTTCTTTTAATTGGTGAAAATCTACGCCTAGACCAATTCTAATTTTCATAATTTTATTTTTTAAACACAAAGATAAAAAAAACGAGCGTAATTTATTACACTCGTTTTTTATAAATTTCTTCTTTCTTTATTATTCCTGTTTTCCTAATTGATCAAAATCAAAAGTTAAGGAAAAACGCAAAGTGTTGGATAAAGGATTTCTCGTTGTAGAAGATCCTGAAGGAACCAAATAAGAGAAGTTTAATCCGAATATATTATATTTTATACCCACACCAGCGGTTAGGTATTGCCTATTCCCATTATCTTTATGCTCATAATAATAACCTGCTCTTAAAGCAAATTGTTGCTGGTACCAATATTCTGCACCTACAGCAATATTGGTTCCATATCCTTTTGGAGCATGTTTAAAGGATTCAAAAATACCCGTTACTACTCCCATATTCCGATAATATTCTGTATCCCAATCTTTATTGCCATTTTCATCTTCTATATAAAGTGGAGCAGGAACTAAAGTTTTTTGTAAATCTACTCCAAATGCTAATTCGCTATATCTGTCAAATTTGTAATTATAAGCAGCACCTAAACCTAAACGAGCAGGTAAGAAATCTTTATTTCTTTCACTGTAGGTAATCTTTGAACCAACATTAGTTAATACAGCCCCTGCATTAAAAGTACCAGCTTGCTCATCTGCTAATTGAGAAGTAGTAGTGTAAAATACACCTAAATCAGCTGCAAAAGCATTTCCAGGTTTTGATTCTGCTCCAATTTCTGTGGCTCCTGCACCAGATACTATATTAGAATGTATATAGCGTAAGTTAGCACCTAAAGATAAATGTTCCGATAAATCTCTAGAGTAGCCTAAATCAAAAGAAAATTCTCTTGGACTTCCTGTTCCAATGTGTTCTCCTTGGATGTCAGTAAATTGGATATCGCCTAAATTAAAATAACGTAAAGAGGCACTTATTGCTTGATTGTCGTTTTCGCCAAATTTAGCATAGCCAGATAAATAGCCTAAAAATACATCTTTTACTATATCACTTAACCAAGGAGTATAAGTGATAGAAAAGCCATATTTATCTTTATTTTTTACTACCTTACCTACATTCCAATATTGGGAATTTGCATCAGGACTTATTGCTATACCGACATCACCCATAGCTCCGCTTCTTGCATCGGGAGAAATTGTTAAAAAAGGTACAGCAGTTCCAA
>Ga0079224_100012242_pt1 | contig 11861 bp, 9 predicted proteins | sample Stecom2015_FD_80414 | JGI IMG/M metagenome (GOLD analysis project Ga0079224, IMG submission 80414) | Agricultural soil microbial communities from Utah to study Nitrogen management - Steer compost 2015 | ecosystem: Environmental > Terrestrial > Soil > Agricultural land | place: USA: Utah...
CCAGCCGTCGTCGTACGGGACCTCGTCGATGACGGCGCCCTCGAAGAGGAGGGTGAGCGTGTCGCCGCCGTTGTTGAGGGCGGGGAAGCCGGGGACCTCGACGAAGGGCACGCCGGGGTAGGCCGCCTCGAACAGGGCCGCGTCGTTGACGAGGACGGCGTACGCGCCGGGGGCGAGGGTGCCGGCGTCGGCGGGGAGGTCCACGGCGGTGACGGCGTCGGCGAAGGCGAACCGCCCGAGGTCGAACGTCCGGTCGGACCGGTTGTAGAGCTCGACCCACTCGTTGTCCGCGCCCTGTGCCGGGGGCGGGTCGTAGGCGATCTCGTTGAGGACGAGGTCGCGGGGCTGCGGGGCCTGCGCCCGGGCGGTGAGGGGGATGGCGAGAGCGAGGACGAGGGTGAGCGGGATTCGGCGCATGCGGACGGGGTGAGTGTGTGTCTGAATGTAGGGCGCAAGGCCGATACGAAGGAACACCGATGTGTCGTGGCCTGAGAGGCGTGTCATAGCCTGAGGAACCAGAGGATGGAGGGAGTGGGGAGGGCGGAAGGGGTGGAGGGGATGGAGAGGGCACTCTCACCACTCTTCCCCTTCATCCCTTCCTCTCCCTCCACCCACTCCATCCCCGTCTCCCGGTGGGCCATTTCTCTGCAGGAGGGCAACCGGGGCGGAAGGGCGGGGTTCGTTGTGCCGGGGGCTGCCTCCCGGGGCGGCCCCGTTCGTATCCTTGGGCGACCCATCCGCGCCGCCATGCCCGTCCCCTCCCTCGAAGCCGACCTCCGCGCCGCCCGCGAGGCCGCCGGCGTCTCCATCGAGCAGATCCAGCACGAGACCCGCATCCCGGCCGACGTCGTCCAGCGGTTCGAAGCGGGCAAGCTCCTCAGCGACCCCGCCTTCAACGACGTCTACCTCAAGGCCTTCCTGCGCGCGTACGCCGGGGCGGTGGGGCTGCCGCCCAACCGGGTCGTGGACGCCTACACGGCCTATCGCGCCGGCACGTACCGGGGCGAGCTGAACCCGGACGCCCCCGAGCCCCCGCCCCCCGCTCCCGAGCCGGCCGCGCCCGCGGAGGCCACCGCCCCGGCGGCCGAGGGCGCCGCTCCGCCGCCCGCGACCGAGGCCCCGGTGCCGCCGCCGGCCGAGAAGGCTCCCGCCGTCGCTGCCCTCTCGCGGGCGCCCGAGCCGGTGCCGCCGCCACGCCCGACGGCGGCGCCCAACGAGCACTTCCCCAAGCGCCGCGTCGCGCCGGCCGCCTCGGTGTCGGCGCCGCGCTCGTTCGACCGCTCCTGGGGCACCATCATCGGCGTCACGGCGGCCTTCGTGCTCGCCGTGGCGGCCATCCTGTGGCTCCTCTTCCGGGACGCCACGCCGGAGCCGGAGCGGACGGAGGCCCCCGCCGCGGCCGACACCGCGGCCGTGTCCGACACCACGGCCGGGGCCGACACCACGGCGGCGACGCCGACACAGACGGCCGGGCCGCCGCTCACGCTGCCCATCCGCGTCGCCGTCCTCGCCGGCGGCGACGGACTCCAGGCTTTCCGCGCCACCGAGATCCCCGACGCGCGCCGCCCGCACTGGGTCGAGCCCGGCGAAGAGCTGGTGCTGGAGAGCAACGAGGGCGTGATCCTGTGGGGCGAGGGGGCCGAGGGGATGGACCCCGACGAGGTCACGCTCCGCTGGCAGGGGTTCGAGTGGCGGCCGCAGGAGGGCCAGATCCTCCGCATCACGCCCCAGAACGGGCAGCACCTCCTCGACTCCCTCCAGGCCGCCGGCGCCCGCCGCGCCGCCGCGGCGCCGACGCCCTGACGATGGCCGACACCCCCGCTGGCTCCGTCGTCCAGGACGCCCTCGACGCGCTCCGCCGCCTCGACGCGACCCCCGCCGACGCGGTGTCCGAGGCGGAGGCCGAGGCGCTCGTCGAGCGGCTGCGCCCGGCCGTCCGCGCCCTCGCGCGCGCCTACTACGTCGAGGACCGCCCGCTCGTCAGCGACGCCGAGTACGACCGGCTCTTCCGCGCGCTCCAGACGCTGGAGGCCCGCTTCCCCCGCCTCCAGGCGCCCGACTCGCCCACCCTCCGCGTCGGCGGCGAGCCGCTGGAGGCGTTCGAGAAGGTGCGCCACCCCGTCCCGCTCCTCTCCCTCCGCAACGCCTTCGACGCCGACGAGCTGCGGGCGTGGTACGCCCGCGTCTGCCGCGGCCTCGCGGGCGCCCTCGCCGACGGCGAGCGGCCGGCGCTCGAGGCCGAACTGAAGATCGACGGGCTGGCCGTCGCGCTGACCTACGAGGGCGGCCGGCTCGCGCGCGGCGCCACGCGCGGCAACGGCGTCGTCGGGGAGGACGTGACGGCGCACGTGCGGACCGTCCGCGCCATCCCGCTCCGCCTGCCGGAGGGCGCGCCCGAGCGGATCGAGGTGCGCGGGGAGGTCTACATGGCGAAGAGCACGTTCGAGCGGCTCAACGGCGCGCTGGCCGCCGCCGGCGAGCGGGTCTTCGCCAACCCCCGCAACGCCGCCGCCGGCAGCCTCCGCCAGCTCGACCCCCGCATCACCGCCCGTCGCGGCCTCGCCTTCTGGGCCTACGGCGTCGGCCCCGTCTCAGGCCCGCCGCCGCCGACGCAGACCGAGACGCTCGACTGGCTCGAATCGCTCGGCTTCCCCGTCACCGAGCACCGGGGCCGCTTCGAGGAGATCGAGGAGGTCGTCGCCTTCTGCGACCGCTGGGAGGCCCGCCGCGACGCGCTCGACTACGAGATCGACGGGGTCGTGGTGAAGGTGGACCGGCAGGACTACCAGGAGCGCCTCGGCGCCGTCGCCAACGCGCCCCGCTGGGCCGTCGCCTACAAGTTCCCCGCCCGCGAGGTCACGACCACCCTCCTCCGCATCGTGCACAACGTCGGGCGGACGGGCGTCGTCAAGCCGGTGGCGGTCCTCGACCCCGTCGAGGTCGGCGGCGTCGTCGTCTCGAAGGCCACCCTCCACAACGCCGACTACATCCGCGCGCGCGACATCCGCACAGGCGACCGCGTCGTCGTCAAGCGGGCCGGCGACGTGATCCCGCAGGTCGTCGGGCCGGTGCCCGAGGCGCGGACGGGCGCGGAGGTGCCCTACGAGGAGCCGACGCGCTGCCCGAGCTGCGGGCAGCCGCTGGCCCACCTCGCGGGCGAGGTCGACGTCCGCTGCGTCTCGGCCACATGCCCGGCCCAGCTGCGGCGGCTCGTCCAGCACTTCGCCTCGCGCAACGCGATGGACGTCGTCGGCCTCGGCGAGCAGGTGTCCGTCCAGCTCGTCGACGCGGGGCTCGTCGGCGCGCTGCCCGACCTCTACCGGCTCACGCGCGAGCAGCTCCTCGGGCTGGAGGGGTTCAAGGAGAAGAAGGCCGACAACCTCCTCGCGTCGCTGGAGGCGTCGAAGCACCGCCCGCTGCGGCGGCTCCTCTTCGGCCTCGGCATCCGCCACGTCGGCGAGACCGTCGCCCGCACGCTCGTGGACCACTACGCCTCGCTCGACGCCCTCGCCGCCGCGCCGGAGGAGGAGCTGACGGCGATCCACGGCGTCGGCCCCGAGATCGCGCAGAGCGTGGCCGAGTGGTTCCGCCACGACGAGAACCGCGCCACCGTCGACGCCCTCCGCGACCTCGGCGTGAACACGGAGCGGCTGCCCGAGGAGGCGCCGGCCGCGCCCTCGGCCGAGAGCGCCGTCGCGGGCCGGGCGTTCGTCCTCACCGGCACGCTGCCCACGCTCACGCGGGCGGAGGCGAAGGCGCTCGTCGAGGCCGCCGGCGGGCGCGTCGCCGCCAGCGTCTCGAAGGCGACGGACTACGTCGTGGCCGGCGAGGCCGCCGGCGCGAAGCTCGACCGAGCCCGCGAGCTCGGCATCCCCGTGCTCGACGAGGACGGCCTCCGGCGCCTCCTCGAAGGCGACGCCGCCGGGGCGCCCGCAGCCCCCGAGGCGGACGCCGCGCCGCCGCGCTCCGGGCCCGGCGAGCAGGGCCGGCTCTTCGAGTGACGCCGTGCTCGACGACCTCCGACAGCGCCTCGGCTACCGCGCCGCCCTCCGTGCCGCCCGCCAGCGGACCGTGCACGACTGGCCCGTGCCGCCGCCGGACCGGAAGGTGCTCGTGCTCCTCCCGCACGAGGAGGGCGACCTCCGCGCCGCCTGGCGCTTCGTCCAGACGATCGACGAGCCGCGGGGGCACCTCGTGCCCGCCATCACGGCCGACCGCGTGCCCTACACGCCCGACGCCTTCGCGGCGGGGGTGGCGACGGTGGGGGAGCGGGCGCGGGACTGGCGGGGGCTGCCGCGCCGCGCCGAGGCGCAGAAGCTCTGGAGCGACAAGCTCCACGTCGCCCTCGACCTCACGCCGGGCTTCGACCTCGCCGCCGCCTACCTCGTCGGCGCCTCGCCGGCGCGCTTCCGCGTCGGCCTCTACAGCGCCGAGGGGGAGCCGTTCTACGACCTGCTGATCGCGCCGACGGGGGGGTACGAGGCGGCGCTGACCGCCCTCCGCGGCTACCTCGCCGCCATCGAGCCGCCCGTGCTCTCGTTCAACGTTCAACGTTGAACGTTCAACGCTTCCCCTCCCCGTGCTCCAGCCCCTCGACTTCGCCGTCATCGTGGTCTACCTCGTGGGGGTGGCGTGGCTGGGGCTGCGGGCGGGCGGGCGGCAGACCTCGACGGCCGACTACTTCCTCGGCGGGCGAGATCTCCCGTGGTGGGCCGTCTGCTTCTCCGTCATCGCGACGGAGACCTCCACCCTCACCGTCATCGGCGTTCCGGCCGTGGCCTACGGGGGGAGCCTCCTCTTCCTCCAGCTCACGTTCGGCTACCTCCTCGGTCGCCTCCTCGTCGCGGCCGTCCTGCTCCCGCGCTACTTCCGCGGCGAGCTCGTCACGGCCTACGCCTACCTCGGCGAGCGCTTCGGCGACGGGATGCGCGGGCTGGCCTCGGTCACGTTCATGGCGACGCGGCTGCTGGCCGACGGCGTCCGCCTCTTCGCCACGGCCATCCCCATCAAGGTCATCGCCGCCGGGGCGGGGCTCGACCTCGGCTACCCGGCGATCATCGTCGTCATCGGGCTGGTGACGGTGGCCTACACGTACGTCGGCGGGCTGCGTGCGGTGGTGTGGGTGGACGCCGTGCAGATGGGGGTCTACCTCGGCGGCGCGGTGGCGGCGGCGGCGCTCCTCCTCGGCGCCCTGCCGGCGGGGTGGTGGGGCGAGGCCGTCGCCGCCGGCAAGACGGAGGTGCTCGACCTCGGCGGCGGGCTCACCCACTGGCTCACGAGCCCCTACGCGTTCCCGACGGCCGTCCTCGGCGGGGCGCTGTTCTCGATGGCCTCGCACGGGGCCGACCAGCTCATCGTGCAGCGGATCCTCGCGTGCCGGAGCCTGCGCGACGGGCAGCGGGCGATGGTGGGCAGCGGCGTCGGCGTGATCCTCCAGTTCGCGCTGTTCCTGCTCGTCGGCCTCCTGCTGTGGGCTTACTACCGGGGCGCGGCGCCGTCCGCGCTCGGCCTCGCCCGCGGCGACGAGGTGTTCCCGAAGTTCATCGTCGAGGGGATGCCGCCGGGGGTCTCGGGGCTGCTGCTGGCGGGGATCGTGGCGGCGGCCATGAGCACGCTCTCGTCGTCGCTCAACGCCCTCGCCGGCGCCACCGTCCTCGACGTGATCGAGCGGCTCGGCGGGCGGCGGCCCGACGAGGCGGCGGCGCTCCGGCTCAGCCGCGTGCTCACGCTCGCCTGGGGGGTCGTCTTCATCGGCTTCGCGCTGCTGTTCCGCTCGATCGAGAACCCCGTGGTGGAGCTGGGCCTCGGCATCGCCGGGTTCACCTACGGCGGCCTCCTCGGCGCCTTCCTGCTGGGCATCCTCAGCCGCCGCGCCCGCCAGGCCGACGCCGCCGTCGCCTTCGTCGTCACCGTCGCCGTCATGACGGCGGTGATCTTCGGGCTCTACTACAGCACCGAGGCGGACGCGTGGGTGTTCGTGTTTCGCCCGAGCGCCGAGGTGCGGGCGGCGCAGGGTCTGGTGCCGCTGGCGTGGCCGCTCTACACCGTCTTCGGCGCGGCCGGGATGGTGGCGCTGGGGAGCGTGCTCGGAGGGGTGCGGAAGGGCGAAGTGGACGGTGTGGATTGAAAAGGGTGGCAGAGCGCCCTTTACCCTTGTCTTTGTCTGTAGGCCGCCTCGTCCACGTACCACGCGAGGTTGCCGACGGGGCGCACGCGCGCGGCCGGGGGGGGGGCCCCGGCGTCGGCGGCGTCGAGCACGCGGCGGAGGGCGGCCTGCTTCTTCTCGCCCGTCACGAGGAAGAGCACGAGGCGGGCGGCGTTGAGGGCGGGGAGCGTGAGGGTCAGCCGCTGCGCCACCGGGCTCGACGGCGGCGCCTCCGTCGCCATCACCCAGCCGTTGGGCTCGTCCACGGCGTCGTCGCCGGGGAAGAGAGAGGCGACGTGGCCGTCTTCACCGAGGCCGAGGAGGGTGACGTCGAAGAGGGCCTCGTGGCCGTCGAAGAAGGCGCGGAGGGCGTCGGCGTACGCCTCGGCGGCCTCGTCCGGCGACGCCTCGCAGGCCATCCGGTGGACCTGCGCGTCGGGGATAGGGAGGGCGTCGAGCATCGCCTCGCGGGCGAGGCGGTAGTTGCTCTCGTCGTCGCCCGGCGGCACGCACCGCTCGTCGCCCCAGAAGACGTGGACGCGCGCCCAGTCGAGCGCGTCGGGGCGCGCGGCGAGGCGGCGGTAGACGGGGCCCGGCGCCGAGCCGCCGGTGAGGACGAGCGAGGCGCGGCCCCGCGCGGCGAGGGCGTCGCGGAGGGCGGACTCGATGCGCGCCGCGGCGGCCTCGGCGAGGGCGTCGGGGGTGGGGAAGACGTGGACTTCGGGCATCGTTCGAGGGGGTGGAGGGGATGGGGGCGGGAGGAGGGGTTGGAGGGGATCGTGGCATGGTGCCTCGTTCCACCCCCAAGCGTCGGAAGCGGCTCACACGGCCTCGTGCGCACCTGCTACTGGCGCGTCCTCCGGCAATCTGCCCCCCTCATCGGGTCCCCACGTGCCGGAGCGGTAGCGGCGCACGGGCAGGCCGGCGTCGAGGAGGGGGCCGTAGAGCTTCCACGCCGCCTCGGCCTCCTCGGCGTGGACGAACAGCGTCTGGTCGCCGCGGGCCACGTCGAGGAGGAGGGTCTCGTAGGCGTCGGGGAGGCGGTCGAAGACGTCGTCGTAGTGGAAGTCGAGGTGCTGCGTCGAGAGGGCGAACCCCTCGCCGGGCTTCTTCACCTCGAAGCCGAGCTGGAACCCCTCGTCCGGCTGGAGCCGGATGCGCAGCACGTTGGCGGCGATGGGGCAGGGCCCCTGCGCCTCGAACAGCGCCACCGGCGGGCAGTGGAAGACGACGGCGATCTCGGTGCGCCGCTCCGGCAGCCGCTTCCCCGTCCGCAGCACGAACGGGACCCCCTGCCACCGCCAGTTCTCGACGTGGAGCGTCACGGCCGCGTACGTCTCGGTGTCGGAGTCGTCGGGGACGCCCTGGTGCTGGCGGTAGCCCTCCTGCCCGTCGGCGCCCGGCCCGTACTGGCCGAGGACGACGCGGGCGGGGTCCACGGGCGCCGTCGAGCGGAGCACCTTGATCTTCTCCTGCCGGATGGACGCGGCGTCGAAGCGGGCCGGCGGCTCCATCGCCGTCAGCGTGAACAGCTGCGTGAGGTGGTTCTGGATCATGTCGCGCAGCGTCCCGACGCGGTCGAAGTAGCCGGCGCGGCCCTCGACCCCGACGGTCTCGGCCACCGTGATCTCGACGCGGGCGACGTGCTGCCGATTCCAGAGCGCCTCGAAGAGCTGGTTGGCGAACCGGAAGACGAGGAGGTTCTGGACGGTGTCCTTCCCGAGGTAGTGGTCGATGCGGTAGACCTGCTCCTCGTCGAAGTGGCGGTGGACGAGCGCGTTGAGCCGCCGCGCGCTCTCGAGGTCGCGCCCGAACGGCTTCTCCACGACGAGCCGGCTCCACCCCCCGCGCTCGGCCGCCTTCTCGCGCTGGCCGATGGCCTCGATCACGCCCTCGAACGTGGAGGGCGGGGTGGCGAGGTAGTAGATCCGGTTGCCGCCCACGGCCCCCTCCATCTCCTCGGCCCGCGCGAAGGCCGCGTCGAGCCCGTCGTACCCCTCGACCTCGGCGAAGCGGAACGTCTTCTCGACCCAGTCCCCGGCGTCGTCGTCCTCGCCCGCCTCGTCGAGCGCCTCCCGCGCGTAGGCCTGCATCCGTGCGTCGTCCCAGTCGGACCGGCCGACGCCGAGGACGAGGAAGGGGGCGGCGTCGCGCCGGTGGAGCCGGTAGAGGGCGGGGATGAGCTTGCGGCGGGCGAGGTCGCCGGTGGCGCCGAGGAGGACGAGGAGGAAGGGGGGCATGCCCGTGAAAGGGGGAAAGGGAGAATGGGGGAGAGGGGAGATGCCGTGCGTACGGCCGCGCCGTGAGACGGGATTCCCCACACGCGGCGGCAGGCACCAGCCCACGTCCCCTTCCTTTCTCCCTCTCGCCCCCTCTCCCTTTCTCACCCCCCGCGGCGCTCGGCGGCGCGGAGGGTGTTCTGGAGCAGCATCGCGATGGTCATCGGGCCGACGCCGCCGGGGACGGGCGTGATGGCGGCGGCCCTCTCGCGGACGGCCTCGAAGTCGACGTCGCCCACGAGGCGGTAGCCCCGCTCGCGGCTCGCGTCCTCGACGCGGTTGACGCCGACGTCCACGACCACGGCCCCCTCCTTCACCATGTCGGCCGTGATCGTGCCCGGGCGGCCGACGGCGGCGATGAGGACGTCGGCCTGGCGGGTGTGGTGGCCGAGGTCGGGCGTCCGGCTGTGGCAGACGGTGACGGTGGCGTCGAGGCCCTTGCGGAGCAGCAGGTTCGCCATCGGGAGGCCGACGATCTGGCTCCGCCCGACGACGACGGCGTGCTTCCCGCGCGTCTCGACCCCGCTCCGCCGCAGCATCTCGACGATGCCGGCCGGCGTGCACGGCACGAACCCCTCCTGCCCCAGCACCAGCCGGCCGACGTTGACCGGGTGGAAGCCGTCGACGTCCTTGTCGGGGTCGAGGGCGAGGATCACCTTCCGGTCGTCCACGTGCGCCGGCAGGGGGAGCTGGACGAGGATGCCGTCGACGCCGTCGTCGCGGTTGAGGCGCTCCACGAGGTCGAGGAGGTCGGCCTCGGAGAGGGCGGCGTCAAACGTGAGCGTCTCGGCGTCGAGGCCGACCTCGTCGGCGGCCTTCTGCTTGCCGCGGACGTACGAGTGGGACGCCGGGTCGTCGCCGACGAGGACGACGCGGAGGGCGGGGCGGCGGAGGCCGGCGGCGACGCGCTTTTCTACGGCCGCGCGGACGTCGGCGCGCACGGCGGCGGCGATCTGCTTGCCGTCGAGGATCTGGGCCACGGGATCGGGTGATCGGATGAGCGGGGGATCGGAAGATCGGGCCGGAAAGTACCTCGCCCTACCGGGCAGGGTAACTTCCCCGACGATTCGATGACCCCATCCTAAACCACCCGATCCCCATGCCCCTCCGCGTCGGCATCCTGGGCGCCACCGGCGCCGTCGGCCAGTCGTTCGTCCAGCTCCTCGCCGACCACCCCCTCTTCGAGGTCACCGCGCTGGCCGCCTCCGAGCGCTCGGCCGGCCGGACCTACCGCGAGGCCACGAACTGGATCGGCGCCGACGAGCCGCCCGAACGCATCGCCGACGTGGAGGTGCAGCCGTGCGAGCCCGGGCTCGACTGCGACCTCGTCTTCTCCGGCCTCGACGCCGGCGTGGCGGGCGAGATCGAGGCGGCCTTCGCGCGGGCCGGCTACCCCGTCGTCTCGAACGCGCGCAACTACCGGATGGCGCCCGACGTGCCGCTCCTCATCCCCGAGGTCAACCCGGACCACACCGCGCTCATCGAGCGGCAGGACTGGAGCCGCAGCGAGTCGGAGAGCCGGGGAGACGGGGAGACGAGGGCGGACTCCGCAGTCGCCCATCGCCCATCGCCCATCACCCATCGCTCTCGTGGTGGGTTCATCGTCACCAACCCGAACTGCTCGACGGTCGGCCTCGTGATGGCGCTGAAGCCGCTGGCCGACGCGTTCGGCGTCGAGGCCGTCCACGTCGTCACGATGCAGGCGCTCTCGGGGGCCGGCTACCCCGGCGTCCCGTCGCTCGACGCCCTCGGCAACGTGATCCCGCACGTCGGGGGGGAGGAGGAGAAGATGGCGCGGGAGAGCCGGAAGCTCCTCGGCCGCCTCACCGAGGCCGGCGTCGAGGACGCCGCGCTCATGGTCTCGGCGCAGTGCAACCGCGTCCCCGTCCTCGAAGGCCACACCGAGTGCGCCTCGGTGCGCCTCGCGACGCCGGCCTCGCCCGAGGAGGTGGCCGAGGTGATGGCGGCGTGGGAGGGGCCGCTCGCCGGGATGGGCCTGCCGACGGCGCCGCGCCGCCCCCTCCGCGTGTTCGCCGACGAGCGCTACCCCCAGCCGCGCCGCCACGCCCGCGCCGGGGGCGGGATGCAGGTCTCGGCGGGGAAGGTGCAGGCGTGCCCCGCCATCGCGCCCGAGGGCTACGGCGTCAAGTTCGTCGTGCTGAGCCACAACACGATCCGCGGCGCCGCCGGCGGCGCCGTCCTCAACGCCGAGCTCCTCCACGCGCAGGGCTACCTCGAGGCCCGCGCAGAACCCGCCCGCGAGCCGGCCCCCCTCGGCTGAGCCCCGGTGCCACCGCCCACGGTCCGCTGTCCATCCCATCCGTCCGCCGCGCCCGGCCGGCCGACCGCGACGCGGCCGTCGCGCTCTGGCTGGCGCTCCACCGCGAGCACGAGGGGCTCGACCCCCGCTACCGCCTCGCCCCCGACGCCGCCCTCCGCTGGGCCAACGACTTCGACGACTGGGTGCGCGAGGGGCACGACCTCGTGCTGGTCGCCGAGGCCGACGAGGGGCTCGTCGGCCTCCTCGTGGCGCACCTCGCCTTCCCCATCCCCGTCTACGCGCCCGACCTCTTCGCGCACGTGGACGACCTGTACGTCCTGCCGCCGTGGCGGGGGCGTGGGGTCGGGCGGCGGCTGCTGGCGGAGGCCGAGCGGTGGGCGCGCGCCGAGGGGGCGCAGTCCATCCAGGCCGGCGTGCTGGCGGCGAACGCGGCCGGCCAGGCGTTCTGGGCGCGCGCCGGCACCGAGGCCTACAGCGTCGTCGTGACGAAGCCGCTGCGTTAGGCGCGATGCGCCTCGTTACCCGTGCGTACCCGTATCGGCGTGGCGGTACGCGGGACCGAAGACCTCGTGGACGAACGCCTCCAGCGTCGTGGGCGTGGAGGTCGTCGCGTCACGGTTCACCCCACTCGTGACGAGCCCCTCGTTGTAGGCCCGGGCGAGCGCCACCATCGCCTCTGCCCCGGTCTCGGAGAAGCCTGCCCCGAGCAGCCCCTGCCGGAGGCCGTCGTAGGGAAGCTCCACGTAGGGCAGGTCCGGCCGACCGATGCCCGCTCCGAGGAGGGCGCTCGCTTCGCGGAGGGTGTAGTCGCGCGGCCCGAGGAGGGGCCGTGCGATGTAGCTCTCGGACGCCGGCTCCAGCAGGTACTCGACGGCGACGGCCGCGATGTCGCGCGTGGCGATCATCGGGAGGGGGAGGTCTCCGCGTATGGCGCCGCCGTTGAAGCCGGCGTTCCGGATCATAGGGATCGCGGACAGGTGGTTCTCCATGAAGAACATCGGGTGGAGCACGGCCACGGCGCGCCCCGGCATCGCTCTCAGCCGCTCCTCGAACTCGGCGAGGGCGACCGGCGGCCCGAGGCGCAGGCGAGAGGCGGGGGTGCTGAGGGCGACGACACGGGGGACGCCGGCGGCCTCCAGCGCGTCCGTCACGCTCG
>Ga0079224_100012243_pt1 | contig 11861 bp, 11 predicted proteins | sample Stecom2015_FD_80414 | JGI IMG/M metagenome (GOLD analysis project Ga0079224, IMG submission 80414) | Agricultural soil microbial communities from Utah to study Nitrogen management - Steer compost 2015 | ecosystem: Environmental > Terrestrial > Soil > Agricultural land | place: USA: Utah...
CTCATCGAGCGCCGGGGCGGCACGACGTCGCTCGCCCGCCTCGGGTCGCTGTCCCGCGTCGCCCCGCTGCTCGCGATCCTCTACTTCGTCCCGGCGATGAACCTTGCCGGGATCCCGCCGATGTCCGGCTTCCTCGGGAAGGTGGGCCTCATCGAGGCCGGCGCCGCCCGCGGCACCGCGCTCGACTGGACGCTCATCGGCGGCTCGCTCCTCACCAGCCTCCTCACCCTCTACGCGGTGAGCAAGGCGTGGAACCAGGCCTTCTGGCAGGAGGCGCCCGAGCCGCTGCCGGACACGACGATCCCGCGCTCGATGATGGGGCCGACGGCCGCGCTCGTCGCGATGTCGCTCGCCTTCACCGTCGTCGCCGGTCCGCTGTTCGACTACACCTCGCGCGCCGCCCGCGACCTGCGTGCGCAGACCCCCTACGTCTCCGTCGTCCTGCCCGACGGGCAACGCGGCTCGGGCCAGTCCTCCGACGTCACCGAGGACGCCGAGCGGAACGGGGACACCGGGCAGATCAGCGAGGACGAGGAGACACAGGAGCGGGTGCCATGAAGGAACGCCTCGAGCACCCGCCCGCCGAGCCGCGCCACCGCCGGCTGAGGCCCCGCGCCAACTGGGGGGTGCTGCTCTGGCTCACGGTCGTGTGGGTCTTCCTCTGGGGTGACCTCACGCTGGCGAACGTCGTCGTCGGCGCGTTCCTCGCCGTCCTCGTCACCACCGTGATGCCGCTGCCGTCCACCCCCTTCGACGGGCGGTTCCGCCCCTGGGGGGTCGTCCTCCTCGTCGCGTACTTCCTCTGGGACGTCGTCAAGGCCTCGATCGAGGTCGCGGCCATCGCCCTGCGCCGCGAGCCGCCGCGCGGCGCCGTCATCCGGGTGCGCCTGCGCAGCCACAACGACGTCTACCTCACGATGGTCGCCGGGATGACGACGCTCGTGCCCGGGTCCGTCGTCATCGAGGCGCACCGCGTCACCGGCACGCTCTACCACCACATCCTCGACGTCGAGATGCACGGCGGGCTCGAGCGGGCCCACCAGTCCGTGCTCGAGCAGGAGGAGCGGATCCTCCGGGCCTTCGCCTCCCGCGAGGAGCTCATCGCCGCCGGGCTCGTCCCCGGCAGCTCCGCCCGCGCGGGCAAGATCAGGAGCGCGGCGGGCGACCGGGTCGAGGCCGACCGCGCGGAGCGACGGGAGGAGCAGTCATGACGGCCGTGTACGTCATCGCGCTCGCGATCCTCCTCGCCGCCTCGGTCATGGCCCTCGCCCGCATCGAGCGCGGACCGAGCATGTTCGACCGCATCCTCGGCGTCGACGTCATGACCGCCGTGATCATCGGCGCGATCTCCGTCGTCGCCGCCGCGACGCGACGCAGCGACCTCGTCCCCGTCCTCGTCGTGCTCGCGATCGTCGGGTTCATCGGCTCGGTGGCCATCGCGCGCTTCGCCGCCGCCGAGTCCGCCGACGAGAAGCGGATCCTCACCAAGGAGGAGCTCAAGCAGATCCTCGCCGAGCGCGAGGCGCAGGGCGACGACGCGCCGGCCGTCCACGACGCCGACGACGAGAGCGGGCCCGTCATCGTCTCCGTCGACGCGGACGACGAGGCCGACGCCGACGAGGAGGGGGAGTCCCGATGACCGAGACCGTGCTCGACGTGCTCGCCGGGGTCCTGCTCATCGGCGGTGCGCTGCTCGCGTTCATCGCCGGGCTGGGCATCCTCCGCTTCCCCGACCTGCTCTCCCGGATGCACGCGGCGACCAAGCCGCAGGTCCTCGGGCTCATGCTCCTCATGGCCGGGCTGGCGATCGAGCTGCGCAGCGTCACCGTCGGGATGACGCTCCTGCTCGTCGTCGCCTTCCAGCTCGTCACCGGGCCGATCTCGGCGCACATGCTCAGCCGGGCCGGCTACCGGACGGGGAAGATCGAGCACTCGCTGCTCATCGTCGACGAGCTCACCGAGGACCTCGAGCGGGCCGAGAAGCTCGACGAGCTCGACCGCCTCGAGATGGAGCGCCGCCGCGACGCGGAGGGGTCAGCGGCCGGGGACACCGGCCGCTGAGGCGGTCAGGTCGCGCGCTTCTCGACGGGGCCGCCGTACCACTTGGCGGCGCCGGTCTGGGCGAGCTGACGGGCCAGGCCGACGACGGCGCCGCTCACGGCGGCGAAGACGACGATCTCGGTGAGGCTCACCGCCGGGTCGTTGTCGTCGTCACCCGGGGGGTTGTGGCCCGTGACGAGCTTCCACCCGACGTCGAGCACCTTGTTCGCGAGCAGGCCGGCGACCACGGCCGACCCGGCGCTGACGATCTTCCACCCGATGTCCATGTCACTCCGTCCTGTGGGGCTGGCTGGCTCCAAACCTAGCGTCCACGTCCGCGGCCCGCAGGAAGGGCGCCGCGGGCGGGCGGCGATTCGTCCGGTCCCGTCGGGCGTGAGTAGCATGGACGACGAACGACAGGGGAGCACCCCACGGTGCTGAGAGTGCGGCAGGAGGCCGCAGACCCTCGAACCTGCTCCGGTTAGCACCGGCGAAGGAAGTCGGGACGATCTCTCCCCGGGCTGCCGTGCCCGGACCCCTCCTTGAACTTTGGGGAGGACCACCATGACCGCCAGCCGCCGCGTCGCCGTCGTGCTCACCGGCGCCCTCGCGCTGGGTGCCTGCAGCGCCACCACCGACACCGGGGGGGAGCAGGACGACGTCCTGCGGGTCGTCACCCACGACTCCTTCCACCTCAGTGACGGGCTGCTCGCCGACTTCGAGGAGCGGACCGGCTACACGGTCGAGCACATCACCCCGGGCGACGCCGGCGCGCTCGTCAACCAGCTCGTCCTCACCCGGGACAACCCGCTCGGCGACGTCGTCTACGGGATCGACAACTCCTTCGCGGCGCGCGCCGTCGAGGAGGACGTCCTCGAGCCGTACCGGTCCCCGGACGCCGTCGAGACCGCGTTCGACGACGCCCTCACCGCCGTCGACTTCGGCGACGTCTGCGTGAACGTCGACCACGAGTGGTTCGCCGCGGAGGGCGTCCCCGAGCCCGAGACCCTCGCCGACCTCGCCGACCCCGCCTACGCGGACCTGCTCGTCGTCACCAACCCCGCGACGTCGTCGCCCGGGCTCGCGTTCCTCCTCGCCACCGTCGCCGCCTTCGGGGAGGACGGCTGGGAGGACTACTGGCGCGACCTCACCGCGAACGGGGTGCGGGTGGTCGAGGGCTGGTCCGACGCCTACTACGTCGACTTCTCCGGTTCCGAGGGCGCCGGCCCGCGCCCCCTCGCGCTGTCCTACTCCTCCTCCCCGGCGGCCGAGGTCCCGGAGGACGGGTCGGCGCCGCGCACCGGTGCCCTGCTCGACACCTGCTTCCGGCAGACCGAGTATGCCGGCGTGCTGCGCGGCGCGCGGAACGTCGAGGGTGCCCAGGAGTTCGTCGACTTCCTCCTCTCGCCGGACGTCCAGGCCGACATCCCGGGGAGCATGTACATGTACCCGGTGCTCCAGGGCATCGAGCTGCCCGCCGAGTGGGCCGCCCACGCGCCGGCCAGCGACGCCCCGCACGAGCTCGCCCCCGAGGAGATCACCGAGAACCGGGACCGGTGGGTCGAGACGTGGACCGAGATCGTCGTCGGCTGACCGCCCGCGACACCCCGCGCGGGGGGAGCGCCCCACCGCGCGGGGGGAGCGCCCCACCGCGCGGGGAGAGCGCCCCCCGTCCCGCGCCGAGAGCAGGATCTCTCCCGGGGCGGGTGGGGCCGGCGGGGGTGGTCGGCTGGGTGGTGGCGGCCGCCGTGCCGCTCCTCTTCCTCTCCGTCTTCTTCCTCTGGCCGGTCGCGACCATGGTCGCGCGGGGCTTCTTCCCGGACGGCGCGCTCGACGTCGGGGGGATCGCCGAGGTCTTCGCCCGGCGCCGGACGTGGCGGGTCATCGGTGTCACGGTGGGCCAGTCGCTCACCGCGACCCTCGCCGCGCTGCTCCTCGGCCTGCCCGGCGCCTACGTCCTGTACCGGTGCCGCTTCCGCGGCCGCCGCCTCGTCCGCGGGTTCATCACGCTGCCGTTCGTGCTGCCGACGGTCGTCGTCGGCGTCGCGTTCCGGGCGCTGCTCGTCGAGACCGGGCCGCTCGGCTTCCTCGGGATCGACGGCACCTTCGCGGCGGTCGTCGCCGCACTCGTCTTCTTCAACTACGCCCTCGTCGTCCGGACCGTCGGCGCGCTGTGGGAGCGGCTCGACCCGCGCGCGGAGGAGGCCGCCCGCGCCCTGGGCGCCTCGCCGTGGCGCGCCTTCCGGACCGTGACGCTGCCCGCCCTCGCCCCCTCGATCGTCTCCGCCGGCGCCGTCGTCTTCCTCTTCTGCGCCACCTCCTTCGGCGTCGTCCTCACCATGGGCGGGCTGCGCTACGGCACGATCGAGACGGAGGTGTGGATCCAGACCACCCAGTTCCTCGACCTCCGCGCGGCCGCCGTCCTCTCCGTGCTCCAGCTCGCCGTCGTCGGTGGTGCCCTGCTCCTCGCCGCCAGGGCGCGCCGCCGCTACGACCGCTCCCTGCGGCTGCGCACCGACCGGTCGGCCACCCGGCCGCTGCGGCTCCGGGGGCCGGGCCGGCGCCCCGGCCCGGACGCGCCGGCCGCGGCGGTGACCGCCGCCGTCCTCCTCGGGCTCCTCGTCCTGCCGCTCGCCTACCTCGTCGCCGGCTCGCTGCGCGCCCCGGAGGGCTGGGGGCTCGGGAACTACCGGCGGCTCGCCGGCACCGGGGGTGCGAACACGCTCACCGTCACGGTGTGGGAGGCCGCCGCCAACTCGGTGCGGGCCGCGGTGGACGCCACCGTCGTCGCCGTCGTCGTCGGCACGCTCGTCGCGCTCGTCGTCTCCCGGCGGCCCCGCTCGCGTGGTGGGCGCCGGGTCCTCGGGGTGCTCGACGCCGTCTTCATGCTCCCCCTCGGGGTGTCCGCGGTGACCGTCGGCTTCGGGTTCCTCATCACCCTCGACTCGCCGCCGCTCGACCTGCGCGGATCCGCCGTCATCGTGCCGATCGCCCAGGCCGTCGTCGCCGTCCCGATCGTCGTGCGCACCGTGCTCCCCGTGCTCCGGGCGATCGACCCCCGGCTGCGCGAGGCCGCCGCCGTGCTCGGGGCCTCCCCCGGGCGGGTGCTCGCCACCGTCGACGGGCCGTTCCTCGCCCGTGGCCTCGGGCTGGCGGTCGGGTTCGCCTTCGCGGTATCACTCGGGGAGTTCGGGGCGACGGCGTTCCTCGCCCGCCCGGAGAGCCCGACCCTGCCCGTGGTGATCTTCCGGCTCATCGGCCGGCCGGGCGCGGAGAACTACGGCATGGCGCTCGCCGCCTCCGTCGTCCTCGCCGTGCTCACCGCGACGGTGATGATGCTGGCCGAGCGGCTGCGAGGGGACAGGATGGGGACGTGGTGAACGGTCTGGAGGTCCGCGACGTCGTCGTCACCTACCCCGGCGGCACGACGGCGGTGGACGGGGTGACCCTCCACGTCCCCACGGGCGAGGTGCTCGCCCTGCTCGGCCCCTCGGGCTGCGGGAAGTCCTCGCTCCTGCGCGCCGTCGCGGGCCTCGAGCCGCTCGCGGCCGGCGCCCTGCGCTGGGACGGGCAGCCCGTGGACCACCTGCCCGTGCACCGCCGCGGCTTCGGGCTCATGTTCCAGGACGGCCAGCTCTTCCCGCACCGCGACGTCGCCGGGAACATCGCCTACGGCCTCGCCGACCGGCCGCGCGCGGAGCGCGAGCGCCGGGTGGGCGAGCTCCTCGAGCTCGTCGGGCTCGAGGGGTACGGCGACCGCGCGGTGACGACGCTCTCGGGCGGGGAGCAGCAACGGGTGGCGCTCGCGCGCTCGCTGGCGCCGCGCCCCCGGCTGCTCCTGCTCGACGAGCCGCTCTCCTCCCTCGACCGTTCGCTCCGGGAGCACCTCGCCGCGGAGCTGCGCGACATCATCCACGCCGCCGGCGCGACGGCGGTCTACGTGACCCACGACCACGACGAGGCCTTCACCGTCGCCTCCCGCATCGCGGTGATGTCCCGCGGGCAGGTGCTCCAGGCGGACACCCCGGAGCGGCTGTGGCACGCCCCGGCGAGCGAGCAGGTGGCCCGGTTCCTTGGCTACGGGCCGGTCGTCGACGCCGTCGTCGTCGGTGAGGAGCTCCGCACCCCGGTCGGCCCGGTGCGGGTCGAGCCCGCCGCGGGGGAGGCGGCCGGCGCGGTGCGGCTCGCGCTCGGGCCGCGGGCGCTCGTCCCGACCGAGGGCGGCACCCCGCTCCCGGTGGGCGGGTGGCGCGTGCGGCGCGGTGAGCGCGAGCTCGAGGTCACCCTCCCGGACGGCCAGGGCGCCGTCGTCCGGGTGCCGGCGGAGGACGGCGCCGTGCGGGAGACCGTCGCCGTGCGCCTCGCGGCCGAGCACGTCGCCGTCGTCCCGGGAGGCCGGCCGTGAGCGAGCCCGTCCTCCTCGTCCTGCTGCTCGCGGTGCTCCTCGTGCCCACGGTGCTCGTCGCCCGGTCGGCGAAGCGCCTCGGCCGGGGCGCCCGCCGCACGGAGCGGCTCGCGCTGTGGGCCGAGCCTCGCGGCTGGCGCGTGCGCGGCGCGGCACCGGAGCTCGTCGGTCGCTGGCAGGTGGAGCCCTTCACCGACCCGGAGCGGGACGTGGACGACGGCGTCGACGGGGAGTACCGCGGCCGGGCGGCGACGTCCTTCCGGCTCGCGACCTCGGACGGCGTCCACCACGTGATGACGGTCGAGCTGCGGGCGGCCCTCCCCGTCGTCCAGATGATGACCGACGGCGTCCCGGTGCCCGAGCTGGGCGCCGAGGGGACCGCCTGGCTCGCGGAGCGTGCCCCCGCCCGGCTGTCGCTGCGGGTGGAGCGCGGCGCGGTCGTCGGCTGGCTGCCCGGTGAGCCGCTGCTCACCGAGCTCGACCGCTTCCTCGACGTCCTCATCGACGTCGCCGAGCGGATGGAGCGGCTCGCGCGCTGACCGGAGGTGCCCGGGTGGGCGAGGATGGTGCCATGACCGAGCACACCCCGGCCGACGAGCTCGACGCCGACGCCCCGGAGGTGGCCGCCCCGCGACAGGCCGCCGACTGGAACCCCCGTGGCCCCTCGGTGCGCCGTGACCCGCTCGCGGCGTACGACGTCATGCGGGCGAGCTGCCCGGTGGCCCGCGGCGTGAGCGGGGCGTGGACGTTCTTCTCCCACGCCGCCGTCACCGCCGCGGCGCGCGACCACCACACGTACTCAAACGCGGTCTCGCGCTACCTCCAGGTGCCCAACGGTCTCGACGGCCCCACCCACACGGCCTACCGCGCGCTCGTCGACCGCTACTTCACCCCGGAGCGGATGGCGGAGCTCGAGCCGACGATGGAGCGGGTGGCCCGCGGCGTGGTCGCCGAGCTCCCGGTGCCCGGGACGGTCGACGCCGTGGAGGTGGGGGCACGCTTCGCCGTGCGGGCGCAGAGCGCCTGGCTCGGGTGGCCCGCGGACCTCGAGGAGACCCTGCTCGAGTGGATGGCGGACAACCAGGCCGCCTCCCGCTCCCGCGACCAGGCCCGCACGGCGGACGTCGCCCGCCGCTTCGACGCGATCATCCGGTCCCTCACCGACGCCCGCCGCGCGGCCGGCGCGGACGCCCCCGCCGACGTCACCACCGAGCTGGTCCGCGACCGCGTCGACGGCCGCGAGCTCACCGACGAGGAGATCGTCTCGATCCTCCGCAACTGGACCGGCGGTGACCTCGGCTCAATGGCCCTGTGCGCCGGCGTCGTCCTCACCTACCTCGCCGACCACCCCGAGCTCCAGGACCGGCTGCGCGTCGGCGTCACGGACCGGGAGCTCGGCGCCGTCCTCGACGAGATCCTCCGGATCGACGACCCGTTCGTCGCCAACCGGCGCGTCGTCACCGAGGACGTGCGGGTGGACGGGCGCGAGCTCGCCGCCGGGGACCGGGTGTTCCTCAACTGGACCGCCGCCAACAGGGACCCGCGGGTGTTCGGGGAGGACCCGGAGGCCTTCGACCCCGTCCGCAACGCGCCGTACAACCTCGTGTGGGGCGCGGGCAAGCACGTGTGCCCGGGCCGGCCGCTCGCGACGCTCGAGCTGCGGGCCTTCACCCGCGCCGTCCTCGCGGCGACGACGGCGGTCGAGCCCGCGGCGGACCGGCCCCGGCGGCGCGCGCTGCCGCCCGTCGGCGGGTACGCCGAGGCCCCGGTGCACCTGCGCTGAGCCACGCCGGACGCGAGAGCAAAGCGCGCAACGGTGCCGGAGACCTGCGAGGCTGGGGCTTCGCCACGGATTGGAGATGATGTGCTCGGACTACCCGACGGTGTGCGGGTCCTCCTGTTCGACCTCGACGGGGTGCTCACCCGGACGGCTACGCTCCACACGCGGGCGTGGAAGGAGACCTTCGACGAGTTCCTCCGCGACCACGCGGCGCGGATGAACGAGCCGTACGTCCCGTTCGACCCCGTCGCCGACTACGCGACCTACGTCGACGGGAAGCGCCGGATCGACGGGGTGCGGGACTTCCTCGGGAGCCGGGACATCACGCTCCCGGCGGGCTCGCCGTCCGACGGGCCGGAGCGGGAGACGCTCAACGGCGTCGGGAACCGGAAGAACGAGCGGGTGCTCCAGCTCATGCGGGACGAGGGCGTCGAGGTCTACCCCGGCTCCCGGCGCTACCTCGAGGCCGCCCGCGCCCAGGGCCTGCCGTGCGCCGTCGTCTCCTCCAGCGCCAACGCCGCGCTCGTCCTCGACGTCACGGGCCTCGAGTCCCAGATCGACGTGCTCGTCGACGGGTCGCTCGCCCACGCGCTCGGCCTGCCCGGCAAGCCGGCGCCCGACACCTTCCTCGAGGCGGCCCGGCGCCTGGATGTCACCCCGGCGGAGGCCGCCGTGTTCGAGGACGCCATCGCCGGCGTCGCCGCGGGCCGCGCCGGAAGGTTCGGGTACGTCGTCGGCGTCGACCGGCTCGGCCAGGCCGACGACCTCCGGGCCAGCGGCGCCGACGTCGTCGTCGACGACCTCGAGGAGCTCCTGTGACCCGTGACTCGCTGCCGGTCGAGCCCTGGTGCCTGCGCGAGCAGGGCTTTGACGTCGACACGCTGGGCCAGGTCGAGTCGCTCTTCGCGCTGTCCAACGGCCACCTCGGGCTGCGCGGCAACCTCGACGAGGGTGAGCCCGTCGCCCAACAGGGCACCTACCTGTCGGGCTACTTCGAGGAGCACGCGCTGCCGTACGCGGAGGGTGGCTACGGCTACCCGGAGTCCGGCCAGACGATCGTCAACGTCACCAACGGCAAGCTCATCCGCCTCCTCGTCGACGACGAGCCGTTCGACATGCGCTACGGGCAGGTCGTCTCCCACGAGCGGGTGCTCGACTTCCGCGCCGGCACCCTCCACCGCGAGACCGAGTGGATCTCCCCGGCCGGGCGGCGCATCATCGTCCGCTCGACCCGGATGGTGTCCTTCACCCACCGGGCCGTTGCCGCCATCGCCTACGAGGTGGAGCCGGTCGACGGCCCCGCCCGGCTCATCGTCCAGTCCCAGCTCGTGGCGAACGAGGAGCCGCCGGAGGTCGACGGGCGGGACCCCCGCGTCGCCGCCGCGCTGCGCGACCCGCTCGCCGCCGTCGGCCAGGACGTCGAGGACGACGGCGTCATCCTCCTCCACAGGACGCGCACCACCGACCTCACGATGGCCGCCGGCATGGACCACGACATCGAGTGCCCCAACCAGTACGAGGTGGAGCACGAGGCCCGGGAGGACTGGGCCCGGACGACCGTCGTCACCGTCCTCCAGCCGGGCCAGACGCTCCGCGTGGTCAAGCACCTGGCCTACGGCTGGTCGGGGACCCGCAGCGCCCACGCGCTGCGCGACCAGGTGGCCGCCGCGCTCACCAGCGCCCGGTACGCCGGCTGGGACACCCTCGTGCGGGAGCAGCGCGAGTACCTCGACGACTTCTGGGAGGCGGCCGACGTCGAGGTCGACGGCGACCCGATCCTCCAGCAGGCCGTCCGGTTCGGGCTCTTCCAGATCCTTCAGGCCGGCGCCCGGACCGAGGGGCGGGCGATCGGCGCCAAGGGCCTCACCGGCACGGGCTACGACGGGCACACCTTCTGGGACATCGAGGGCTTCGTCCTCCCCGTGCTGGTCATGACCGCACCCGACGCCGCCGCGCACGCCCTGCGCTGGCGCGCCTCGACCCTGCCGCTGGCCAAGGCTCGCGCCGAGACCCTCGGGCTCGCCGGTGCGGCGTTCCCGTGGCGCACCATCCGTGGGGAGGAGACGTCGGCCTACTGGCCCGCCGGGACCGCCGCCTTCCACATCAACGCGGACATCGCCCGGGCCTTCGAGACCTACCGGCTCGTCACCGGCGACGGCGAGCTCGAGCGGGAGTGCGGCGCGGAGGTGCTCGTCGAGACCGCGCGGCTGTGGATCTCCCTCGGGCACCACGACCGCAGCGGGGTGTGGCACGTCCAGGGCATCACCGGCCCGGACGAGTACACGGCCGTCATCGACGACAACGTCTTCACGAACCTCATGGCGGCGCGCAACCTCCGGGCGGCCGACGGCGCGTGCACCCGCCACCCGGAGATCGCCGAGGCGCTCGGCGTCACGGCGGAGGAGCGCGCGTCCTGGCTCGCCGCCGCGGACGCGGTCCACATCCCCTACGACGAGGAGCTCGGCGTCCACCCGCAGTGCGAGGGGTTCACGACCTACGCGGAGTGGGACTTCCACAACGGCACGCAGTACCCGCTCATGCTCCACGCGCCGTACTTCCAGCTCTACCGGACGCAGGTGATCAAGCAGGCCGACCTCGTGCTCGCGATGCACTGGTGCGGGGAGGCGTTCACCGCCAAGGAGAAGGCGTGGAACCTCGACTACTACGAGCGCCGCACGGTCCGTGACTCCTCGCTGTCGGCCGCGACGCAGGCCGTCATGTGCGCGGAGGTGGGGCACCTCGACCTCGCCCACGCCTACCTCCACGAGGCGGCGCTCGTCGACCTGCGCGACCTCCAGGGCAACACGAACCAGGGCCTGCACGTGGCGTCGCTCGCCGGGACGTGGACGGGGATCGTCGACGGGTTCGGCGGGCTCCGCGAGGACGCCGAGCGGCTGTCAGTCGCGCCGGCCCTGCCCGACTCGGTCCGCGGGCTCACGTTCCGGATCCGGTGGCACGGGATGGCGCTCAAGGTCGAGGCGGACCACGATGTCGTCACCTGCACGCTGCTCACGGACGACGGGGAGGACATGCACATGCGGGTCTACGACGAGGAGGTCACGGTCCGGCCCGGGGAGTCGGTCACCCGGCCCACCCGCCGGCCCGTGCCGCTGCTCCCGGAGCCGCCCCAGCCGCCGGGCCGGGCACCGCGGCCGGCCGGACGGCGCCCGCTGACGATCCCGTGGGCCGACGAGTGAGCGCGGCGTCGGCCGGGCCCCCCGGTGAGGAGGCCGCCGCTGCGGCGATGACCGCGGCGGGGCTGGCCCACGTCTTCACCCGGCACGGCCCGGTACGTAGCCTCGAGGAGGCGGCCGCGGCCCGCGGCGTCGAGCCCGCGGCGATCGTCAAGACGATCGTCGTGCGCCGCGGCGAGGACGACTACCTCTTCGTCCTCGTCCCCGGCGACCGCGCGATCTCCTGGCCCAAGCTCCGCGCCCTGCTCGGCGTGAGCCGGCTGTCGATGCCGGACGCCGCGACCGCCAAGGAGGTCACCGGCTACGAGCGCGGCACCATCACCCCCTTCGGGGCGCTGCGCGCCTGGCCGGTGGTCGCCGACACCCGGGTGGAGGGCACGGTGTCGATCGGCGCCGGCGCGCACGGGGTCGCCGCGACCGTCGACGGGACCGAGCTCGTCAC
>Ga0079224_100012244_pt1 | contig 11860 bp, 11 predicted proteins | sample Stecom2015_FD_80414 | JGI IMG/M metagenome (GOLD analysis project Ga0079224, IMG submission 80414) | Agricultural soil microbial communities from Utah to study Nitrogen management - Steer compost 2015 | ecosystem: Environmental > Terrestrial > Soil > Agricultural land | place: USA: Utah...
ACCTGCGCGCCAAGCTCGCCGCGCCGGGCGGGTGGAAGACGCCGCAGACCAGCGAAGGCGCCCTGCGCATCCCGGCGGACGACTCGCCGTCGGCGCGCTTCGCCTGGGCCGACGCGGTGCTCGAAGGCGCCACCCGCCGCCAGCCGGCCCGGCACGCCGCGACCCGGCGCATCGACGCGGTGTTGCTGCACCCGGTGTTCGGCCTGGTCGCCTTCCTGCTGTTCTGCGCGTGCTTCTTCCAGGCGATCTTCACCTTCGCCGCGCCGGCGATGGACGCGATGTCCGGGGCGCTGGACGCGCTCGCCGACCACCTGCTCGACGCGCTGCCCGCGGGCTTCGCCACCGAACTGCTTGCCGACGGCGTCGTGCGCGGCGTCGGCGCGGTCGTCTCGTTCGTGCCGCAGATCGCGCTCCTGTTCGCGATGATCCTGCTCGCCGAGGCGAGCGGCTACATGGCGCGCGCCGCGTTCGTCGTCGACCGCGTCATGGGCTGGTTCGGGCTGGAGGGGCGCTGCTTCGTCGCGCTGCTGTCGAGCTACGCGTGCGCGGTGCCCGGCGTGCTCGCCACGCGCTCGATCCCCTCGCCGCGCGACCGGCTGGCGACGATCCTGGTCGCGCCGCTGGCGACCTGTTCGGCGCGCCTGCCGGTGTACGCGCTGCTGATCGCGGTCGTCATCCCGCCGACGCCGATCTTCGGCTGGTTCACCCTGCAGGGCGCGACCCTGTTCGCGCTCTACTTCCTCGGCGGGTTCACCGCGGTCGTGTTCGCCGCGCTGTTCAAGCGCGGGCTGCTGCGCGGTCAGAGTCTGCCCTTCTACCTGGAGCTGCCGCCGTACCGCTGGCCGTCGCTGCGCTCGATCGCGCTCCAGACCTGGCGGCGGGTGCGGGCCTTCCTGCGCGGCGCGGGCACCGTGATCCTCGCCGGCTCGATCGTGCTCTGGTTCCTCCTGAACTTCCCGCGCACCGAGCCGCCGCCCGGCGCGACGCCCGCGCAGGAACGGCAGGCCATCCTGGAACACAGCTACGCCGCGCGGATCGGCAAGGCGCTCGATCCCGTGTTCGCGCCGCTCGGCTTCGACTGGCGGATCAACGTCGGCCTGGTCGGGTCGTTCGCCGCGCGCGAGCTGATGGTCTCCACGCTCGCCCAGGTCTACGCGGTCGCCGACGAGGACGACGACGAAGAAGCGACCGCGCGCGGCCTCACCGCGGTCCTGCGCCGCCCCGACCCGGCCACCGGCGAGCCGCCGCTGCCGGTGCCCGCGGCGTTCGCGCTCATGGCGTTCATGATGTACGCGCTGCAGTGCCTGTCGACCGTGGCCGCGGTGAAGCGCGAGACCGGCGGCTGGCGCTGGCCGCTGTTCATGATGGGATACATGTTCGTGCTCGCCTGGGCCGCGGGCTTCGCGGTGTACCACCTCGCGGCGTGAACGCCGCGCGCACTCGACGAGGGCGCGCCGGCGCGTCTACCAGCGGTACAGCGCGGCGCCCCAGGTGAACCCGCTGCCGAACGCCGCCGAACAGACCAGCATCCCCGGTCGCAGCCGGCCGTCGGACTTCGCGACCGACAGGCCGATCGGAATCGTCGCGGCGGTCGTGTTCGCGTAGTCCTCGATCGTGCTGACCACCCTGGCGTGGTCCACCCCGAGGTCGTCGGCGACCCGTTCGTTGATCCACCGGTTGGCCTGGTGCAGCACGAACAGGTCGACGTCGTCGACCGTCACTCCGTGACGCGCCAGGATCTCGCGGGTGACCTCGGGCATGCGCTGCACGGCGTGGGTGAACACGGTGCGGCCGTTCATGCGCGGGAACACCTCGGCGGTCCCCGTCAGCTCGGGCGGGTTCCACACGCGCTGCGCGGTTCCGGGCGCGGGCCAGACCAGTTCCTCGGCGTAGCGGCCGTCCGCGTGCAAAACGCTGCCGAGGATGAACGACTCGCGCGAGCGGCTGCCGGCGTCCTCCACCTCGGTCGCGCGCACGACGACCGCGCCGGCGCCGTCGCCGAACAGGACGCTCATCTCGCGCCCGCGCGTGCTGATGTCCATGCACTTCGAGTGCACTTCGGCGCCGACCAGCAACACGCAGTCCGCCTCGCCCGCGCGGACGTAGAGGTCGGCGATCGACAGCCCATACACGAAGCCCGCGCACTGCTGGCGGATGTCGAGCGCGGGGATGCCGGGCCGGCCGAGCTTCGCCTGGAGGTAGCAGGCCGATCCCGGGAACGCGCGGTCCGGACTCAGGGTCGCGAACACGATCATGTCGACCGCCGACGCGTCGAGTCCGGCGTCGGCGAGGGCGCGCTGCGCCGCGACGAGACCGAGGTCGGAGGTCGCGGTCGGGCTGTCCTCCTCCACCCAGCGCCGGGCGCGGATGCCGCTGCGCTGGCGGATCCAGGCGTCCGAGGTGTCCATCCACTGCGTGAGGTCGTCGTTGGTCACCACGCGCTCGGGCACGTGGTGGCCGACACCGACGATGCGCGCGCGTCGAGTCGCCATGGAGTTCGGGCGAAGCCTACCGCACCCGCGGGCGCCGCGGTCGGAGGCGCGGTCTCAGCATCCTTCGTGCCGCCCCACCGCTCAGGGCGGCCCCTGCCCCCGGGGAACGAGCGACGCCTGCCACCGCGAGCGCGACGATGGACGTGCCGCGCTTCCTCCCCCTAGACCCAGCAGAACGCCGAGGCGAAGGCCTGGTCGCCGCCGACCAGCCAGAGCGCCCCGCCCGTGCCGTCGGGCTGCAGCAGCTCCAGCTGCGTCCCCGGCGGGATCGCGGCACGGAACTCCATCTCGAACGAGGACCGTGGCAGCAGCCCGTCGCGCGCGAGCGCCTCCTCCACCGCGGCCCAGCAGGCCGCGTTGTTGACGTGCCCGCGCAGGTCGAAGTCGGTCGCACGCAGCGGCCACGGGGCGCGCCGTCCCGAAGCGGGCGGGTCGGGGTGGCGCAGCGCATGGTCGGTCCGCCGTCCGGCGCACACCTCCTCGTAGCAGGCGCGGAAGGCGTCCGTGAGCGGCGCCGGCCGCCCGGTGCTCGGGTCGAGGCGGATCCAGAGGGTCAGGGTGTCGACCTTGCTGCCGTGCTCGCCTTCGAGCGTCGTCCGGCGCTCGGCGGCGAACCTGCCCATCGACCAGCAGAAGGTGGTCACCGCCACGCGCTCCAGATAGCGCGGGAAGCGCGCCACCCGCACCAGCGTGCGCCGCACGATCCACGCGGGCTCGTGCAGGCCCGCGGCGCGCACGTCGGCCATCGCGATGTCCTGCAGCCAGCGCGCGACCGCGTCGAGCCGCATGCGGTCGTCGACCGTCACGTCGCTCAACTCGACAGTGCGCTCCTGCACGAACCGTCGGCCGGCGCTCGGGACGGGCGGCAAGGGCTCCGGTGCGGGATGCACGGGCGCGAGCGTCGGGCGGTCGCCGCGGCGGGTCAAGCGCGCGCGATCCGTGACCGAAGGCCACGGGAACGGGTCGTTCGCGGAACGGTGTCCGTCCGGGTGACGCGCCTGCACGGCGTCGCACACGCGGCCCCGCACGGCAGCACGGCGCCGGCGCTCAGTCCTCCGGCCGCTTGGCGGTCAGCACGTGGTAGTAGCAGGTCACGACCAGCGTCACGACACCGCCGACCGACACGACCATCAGGATCAGACCGGCGGTGGTCAGCCCGGGGGGAGGCGCGGCAGCAGCTTGTTCGCCGGCAGCCTGCAGGAACGAACGGAAGATCGAGCCGAGCAAGGGATCGGTTCGCGGGCGCACACGGTGGCGGCCCGACCACCCGGAAACCTGCGACGCGCACGCGCGCGCCGCACCCTTGCTTGCCGGACGGAGCCGGCGAACGCGCAGGATGCTAGGGACATCTCCCACCGTCGCAAGCCCGAGGGATCACCCCCGGGTGTCGCACCGGCTGCACGTCCTCGGGCCGTGCCGCGCCGACCCCGACGACGCACAGGCTCCTCCGCGCGCATCCTCGACCGCCCTACGTCTGCAGGCTGCGGATCGGCGCGACGACGTCCTCGGGGTGCGGTACGCCGCGCACGACGATCTCGGGCTCGCCCTGCCCGGCGGCGCTCGACACCGAGACGCGGCCGATCTTGAGCAGGCGGTCGAGAAAGCTCTGGTCGACCTTCAGCAGGTGCACGTCGGCGTGCCGGACTTCGCGCGTCGTCTTCTGCAACACGCCGCGGCGGAGCAGCGTGCGCTTGTTCGTGACGGTCAGCCTGGTGAAGCGCGTCGCGAGAGCGCGGCCGACCAGCCAGAGGAGGGCGAGCAGGGCGAGCGCGGCGGAGGCGTACGCGTAGGCGTGCTCCGCGCGCGGATACCAGCGGAGGACGCCGTACGCCCCCGCGGCGAGTGCGAGGACGGCGACCAGCGTCGCGAACGGGCGCGCACGGAACGGCGCCGGGTGCGTGACCAGCACCTCGGCCTCGGCGCCGGCGGTCGGGGCGCTCGCGTGCAGGTCGGCCGCCGCGTCGCGTGCCACGGGGCGCGAGCCGACCAGCTTGCCGAGCGGCGTCTCGCACACGAACGGCTTGCCGCACTCGGGGTTGGGGCAGATGACCGTGGCGTCGACCCGGTCGGGGGTGACGTCGGTGGTCGTCTTGCAGTGTGGGCAGCGGTAGGTGAGGGCTTGCATGGCGCTGCGACGCCACCCGCAACCGTCGCGCCGTCCGCGCAGCGTTCCGACGCGCGCACACGTCCGGACGCCGAGTGTCGGATCCGGCACGGGTGCCGGGTACAACCGCGCGCAGCGACGGGCCTTGGCGCACGGCACGGCCCTTGTCTCGGGGCCCGCATGCACGCTCCCGCGAACGCCGGCGACGAGGCCCTCCGGGTCGGCGCGGCACTGCGCCCGTCCTTCTCGCTCGGCGAGGCGGACGTGCTCGCGTTCGTGGCGATCCCGCTCGTGCTCGGCGCGCTGGTCGTGGGCGCCGTCGCCTGGGCCGCGCATCGCCTGCGCGAAGGTGAGCGCGTGGCGAGCCGGGCGATCGGAGCAACCGGCCTGCTCGCCGGCGGCTGGCTCGCGGCCTCGTGGTACGCCGCGCGCAGCGGCGCGCTCGCCCCCCTCGACGCGCGCGAGCGGACGCTCGCGGTCGCGGCACTCGCGGCCGCCGCGCTGGTCCTCGCGCTGCTGGGCTTCGGCCGAAGGCTCGCCGCGGGGCTGCCGCTGACCGCGCTAATCGGCGTGCAGGCCTTCCGCTGGCCGCTCGCGCATGCGCTCGACGGCCTGGCGGCGCGCGGCGTGGCGCCGGGCGCGGCCGGTCTGGTCTATGGGCTCGAAGCCGCGGTCGGGATCAGCGCGCTGGCCGCCGCCGCGGTCGCCCACCGCGCGCGGGCACGCGTGCTCCTTGCACTCTGGAACCTCGCGGCCCTGGCGGTGCTCGCCGCCACCACCGCGGTGACACTCGGAGCCGGGCGGTCGATCCGCTTCGCGGGCGGCGCGCACGGCGGGATGTGGCTCGCGCACGCGCCGTTCGTGTGGCTGCCGGCCGCGATGCTCCCGGTCGCGTTCGCCGGGCACCTCCTGGTGTTCCGCGCGCTGGGCGCGGCGGCACCGGCGGCGCGCGCGGCGCGCGTTCCGGCGCCCGGACCGAAGGCGCTCGTTCCCGGGCCACGCGCCGACCGATCGGCGGCTTGAGGCCTCGTCGGCGCGGCCGTCAGGTTGGCGGCGGGAAGCGGCCTTCGCGCAGGAACGCGACCACGTACGGGACCACGCGCCGCGACAGCACGAGCCCCATGTGGCTGAGCGGCAGCTCGCACACGCCGGCCGCCCCCGGCAAACGCGTCTCGGCGACCGCCACCGTCCCGTCGCTGGAACCTTCGAGCCCGCCGATCAACCGGCCGATCCCCACGGGGCGCGTGCCGACGATCAGGCCGACCGGGTGCTCGACGCGGAAGTCCGCCGGCGCGTCGGGCACGAGGGCCTCGGCGGCGGCGCCGAGGATCCAGCGCGTGGCGGCGCGCCGGTGCAGGCGTGCGGCGACCGCGCTGCCCTGCACCGGCGAGCCGAGCAGGACCGTGCGCCCCACGACGCCCGCCGGCGCATCGCGCAGCATGCGCAGCGCCACCAGGCCGCCGAGCGAGTGGCAGACGAGGTGCACCGGGCCGGGCCCGTGGCGCGCGACGAAAGCGGCGAGCCGGCGCGCGTGCTCGGCGAGCGGACGGCTGCGCGACGGATAGGAGAAGCGCACGCAGCGGAACCCGCCGCGCGCGACGCGGCGCATCAGCGGCAACATCTCGAGCCCGGTCATCCAGATGCCGTGCACGAACACGACCGTCGGCACGGCGCGGGCGTTCTCGGGCGTGGACACGCGCGGCAGGGTAGCGGCGCGGCACCGGGATGCACCCGCTCGACGCGCGAGGTCGCGGCGCGGCTTCGCGCGGAGCGCGGTCCGCCGGGTGCGCGCTGGCCGGCAACGCGCGTGCACCGCCGCCGACACCAGGCGGGTTTTCGTGGAGGCCACGAGCACAGGGCAGCGTGCCGGGGTCGGCTCGCGCCCCACCGACTCCGCGCCAGCGCTACCGCACGTCGCCGGTGCCGACCTTCTTCCGGCTGAACAGCACCTGCCGCAGGATCGCGCGCTGCAGCGCCGGGTCGCTGAGCGGCGACTTGCCGCGCTCGGCCGCCAGGCGCTCGCGCGCCCGCCGCTCGGCTTCCTTGGCGCGCTCGATGTCGATCTCGTCCGCGCGCTCGCCGGCGTCGGTGATCAGCGACAGCACCCCGGAGCGCATCTCGGCGAAGCCGTCGGTGACCAGCATCTCCTCCACCTGGCCGTCGAGGTGCGTGATCTTCACGATCCCGGGCCTGGTGGCGGTCATCAGCGGCGCATGCCCCGGCAGGATGCCGTAGCTGCCGTCGATGCCCATGAACGAGACCGCCTTCACCTTGCGGTCGAACACGACCCGGTCGGGGGTCACCACGCGCAGATGCAGCTCTCTCGTCGCCATGGGTTCACGCTCGTGTCGGCGGCGCGGCGGCGAGCGGCCATCGGCCGCCGCGCGCAGGGATCACGCCAGCTTCTTGGCCTTCTCGCGCGCCTCCTCGATCGAGCCGACCATGTAGAAGGCCTGCTCGGGGAGGTCGTCGTGCTTGCCTTCGAGGATCTCCTTGAACGACCGGACCGTGTCCTCGCGCTTGACGAACTTGCCCGGGGTGCCGGTGAACGTCTCGGCGACGAAGAACGGCTGGGCGAGGAAGCGCTGGATCTTGCGCGCGCGCGCGACCACCAGCTTGTCGTCGTCGGACAGCTCCTCCATGCCGAGGATCGCGATGATGTCGCGCAGGTCCTGGTAGCGCTGCAGCACGCGCTGCACCTCGCGCGCCACCGTGTAGTGCTCGGCGCCGACGTTCTCCGGGGTCAGCATCTTGCTGGTCGACTTGAGCGGATCGACCGCCGGATAGATCCCGAGCTCGGCGATCTGCCGCTCGAGGATGATCGTCGAGTCGAGGTGCGCGAAGGTCGCGACCGGCGCCGGGTCGGTGATGTCGTCGGCCGGCACGTAGACCGCCTGCATCGAGGTCACCGAGCCCTTCTTGGTCGACGTGATGCGCTCCTGCAGCGCGCCCATCTCGGACGCCATCGTCGGCTGGTAGCCCACCGCCGACGGCAGGCGGCCGAGGAGCGCGGACACCTCCGAGCCGGCCTGCACGAAGCGGAAGACGTTGTCGACGAACAGGAGCACGTCCTTGCCCTCGACGTCGCGAAAGTACTCCGCCATCGTCAGCCCGGTCAGGCCGACGCGCAGGCGCGCCCCCGGCGGCTCGTTCATCTGGCCGAACACGAGCACCGCGTTGTCGAGCACCGAGGCCTTCTCGCCGCTCGGCGTCGTGTACTCGGCCTCGGCCATCTCCAGCCACAGGTCGTTGCCTTCGCGGGTGCGCTCGCCCACGCCGCAGAACACGGAGAAGCCGCCCTTCTCGACCGCGGTCACCCGGATCAGCTCCTGGATGAGCACGGTCTTGCCGACGCCCGCGCCGCCGAAGAGGCCGACCTTGCCGCCCTTGGCGATCGGGCACAGCAGGTCGACGACCTTGATGCCGGTCTCGAACAGCTCCTTCACCGGGAGCTGATCCTCGAAGGACGGCGCCGGGCGGTGGATCGGGAAGGTCTGCTTGGCCTTGACCGGCGGCAACGGCTTCTTGGTGCGCGGGTGCTTCACCCCGACCTCCAGCGGCTTGCCGAGCACGTCGAACAGGCGCCCCATCGTCTCCGGACCGACCGGCACGCTGATCGGCGCGCCCTGGTCGACCGCGGTCATGCCGCGGACCAGCCCGTCGGTCGACGACAGCGCGACGCAACGCACGGTCGAGTTGCCGAGCTGTTGCGCGACCTCCAGGGTGAGGTCGATCTTCCGCGCGGCATCCTGGATGGTGATCGCGTTGTAGATCGGCGGCAGGTGCCCCTCGGGGAACACCACGTCGACCACCGGGCCGAACACCTGCAACACCTTGCCTTCCGTCTTGGTCGCGGTCGTCACGTCGTCAGTCCTAGTTTCAGAATGCCCTGGTTCAGCTCACCGCGGCGCTGCCGCCGACGATGTCCATCAGTTCCTTGGTGATCTTCTCCTGCCGCGCGCGGTTGAAGACCTTGCGCAGGTCGCGGCCCATGCGGCCGGCGGCGTCGGTCGCGCCCTTCATCGCCATGCGGCGCGCGGCGTGCTCGGAGGTCAGCGACTGCAGCATCGCGTCGAACACGACCGTCTCGAGGTACTTCGGCACGAGCCGGTCGAAGATCGCGTCGGCGTCCGGCTCCAGCAGGTAGCTGCTGGGCTGGGTGGACGGGATGTCGTCGTCGCCGAACAGGCGGATGCCCGTGACCGGCAGCAGCGGCTCGAAGGTCGGCTCGAAGCGCACCACCGACCGGAAACGCGTGTAGGCGAGGTACATCTCGTCGACCACGCCGTCGAGGAACGCGCGCACCAGTGCGTCGCTCGCCAACCGCGCCGAGTTGAAATCGAGCTTGTCGAGCGGCGGATCGACGAAGAACCGCTCGATGTCGTAGCTCCGCCGGTTCAGGTAGCTGTAGCCCTTGCGCCCGTAGCAGAAGAACTTGAGGTTCGCGCCCGGCCGCGCCTGCTTGATCTGCTCGAGGAAGTCGAGCAGGCGCAGCAGCATGTTCGAGTTGTACGCGCCGCACAGCCCGCGGTCGGAGGTCACCAGGAACACGCCGACCGTCTTGACCTCGCTGCGCCGCAGGAACAGCGGCCGCTCGGCGTCCTGCCCGACGTGCTCCGCGAGGTGCTCGATGAGGTTGCGGATCTCCTCGGTGTACGGGCGCAGGGTCTGGGCGCGCGCCTGCACGCGGCGCAGCTTCATCGACGCCACCATCTCCATCGCCTTGGTGATCTTGGCGATGTTGGCGACCGAGCGGATGCGGCCGCGCAGCTCACGGACGTTGGCCATGGCGGCGCCTTAAGCGGCGAACTCCTTCTTGAACTCGGCCGCAGCGGCGTCGAACTGCCGCGCGAGGTCGTCGGTCCACTTCTTGTCGACGCGGATCGCGTCGAGCAGCTTGCCGTGGCTGGCGCGCAGGTAGGCGAGGTAGCGCTGCTCGAACTCGGCGACCTTGCCCGGCGGGACGTCGTCGAGCGCGCCGGAAGTCGCGGCGTAAATGATCGCGACCTGCTCCTCGACCGGCATCGGCGCGTACTGCCCCTGCTTTAGGATCTCCTCCAGGCGCCGGCCGCGGGTGATCTGCTGCTGCGTCGCCTTGTCCAGGTCCGAGCCGAACTGGGCGAACGCGGCCAGCTCGCGGTACTGCGCCAGGCCGATGCGCAGACCGCCCGCGACCTTCTTCATCGCCGGGATCTGCGCGGAGCCGCCGACGCGCGACACCGAGATGCCGGCGTTGACCGCCGGCCGCTGGCCCGCGTTGAACAGCGCCGACTCCAGGTAGATCTGGCCGTCGGTGATCGAGATGACGTTGGTCGGAATGTACGCCGACACGTCGCCTTCCTGCGTCTCGACGATCGGCAGCGCCGTCAGCGAGCCGCCGCCCAGCTCGTCGCTCAGCTTCGCGGCGCGCTCCAGCAGGCGCGAGTGCAGGTTGAACACGTCGCCCGGGAACGCCTCACGCGCCGGCGGGCGGCGCAGCAGCAGCATCACCTGGCGGTAGGCGAGCGCCTGCTTGTAGAGGTCGTCGTAGAAGATCACGACGTGGCGGCCCTCGTCGCGGAACCGCTCGCCCATCGCGCACCCGGCGTACGGCGCGATGTACTGCAACGACGCCTCGGCCGACGCCGGCGCCGACACGATGATCGTGTACGCCAGCGCACCGGTCTCCTCGAGCTTGTCGACGATGCTCTTCACCGTCGACTGCTTCTGCCCGACCGCGACGTAGATGCAGATGACCTGGTCCTTGTGGTTCGGGTCGCCGCCGCCGGTCGACTTCTGGTTGATGATCGTGTCGATGCAGATCGCGGTCTTGCCGGTGGCCCGGTCGCCGATGATCAGCTCGCGCTGCCCGCGCCCGATCGGGATCATCGCGTCGATCGCCTTGATGCCGGTCTGCAGCGGCTCGCGCACCGGCTGGCGCTCGGGCACCGACGGCGCGCGGCCTTCCAGCGGGCGGTAGTCGGACTCGCTGACCGAGATCGCGCCCTTCCCGTCGAGCGGCCGGCCGAGCGGATCGACCACGCGCCCGACGAGGCTCATCCCGGTCGGCACCGAGATGATGCGCCCGGTCGTCTTGACGGTGTCGCCCTCCTTCACCAGCCGGTCGCTGCCGAGGAGCACGCACCCGACGTTGTCCTCCTCCAGGTTCAGCGCCATCCCCATGACGCCGTTCGGGAACTCCAGCAGCTCGCTCATCATGCACTGGTCGAGGCCGTGCACGCGCGCGACGCCGTCACCGACCTGGAGCACGGTGCCGACGTTGCTCTTCCGGGTCTGGCCGGCGAAGTTCGCGATCTCGTTCTTGAGGACTGCAGTGACCTCGGAGGCGTTCAGATCCATCGTTGCGGAAGGGATTGGGCGTAGTCAGATGCGGGTGACGGGCGCCTGCAGCAGCCGCTGGCGGAGCGCCTCGAGCTCGCCGAGCAGCGAGCCATCGTAAAGGGTGTTGCCGACGCGCACGCGCACGCCGCCGAGGATGTCGGGGACGTCGCGCACCTGGAGCACGATGTGCTGACCGGTCAGCCGCTCGAGTTGCGCGCGCAGCTCCTCCTGCTCGTCGGCCGACAGCGGCTGGCCGGTCTCGACGATCGCGACCGCCTCGCCGGCCTTGCGCCGCGCGAGCGCGCGGACCTCGGCGAACAGGTCGGGCAGGATCTGCTCGCGTCGCCGCGCGAGGATCACGCCGACGGCGTTGCCGGTCACCGGACTGCCGTCCTCGACGGCGCGGCGGACCGCGTCGGCGAGCTTGTCGCGCGACCGGTTCGGGTCGCTCAGGAAGGCGCGCCCCTCCGGCGAACCGAACACCTGGTGCAGGCGCTCCAGGTCGGCCAGCACGCGCTCGGTCTCGCCGCGCGACTCGGCGACGTCGAACAGCGCGGTGGCGTAGCGGCGGGCGAGCAGGCTCATGGCGCTCTCGATCCTCGGGTCAGTTCGGCAGCGAACGGAGGAAGTCGGCCACCACCTTCCGGTGCGCCTCGTCGTCGACCGAACGACGCAGCAGGCGGCCGGTGGACTCGATGGTCAGATCGACCACTTCCTTGCGGATCTCGGCGAGCGCCTTCTGCTTCTCGGCGGCGATGTCCTCGCGCGCCTTGCGCAGCTGGCGGTCGGCCTCCTCCTTGGCGCGCGCAAGAGCCTCGTGCGCCTGCCGCTCGGCGCGCGCGGTCGCCTCGTCGACCATGCGCTTGGCATCGGCGCGGGCGCGCTCGAGGTCGGCGCGCGCCGCGGCCATCTGCTCCTCGGCCTTGCGCCGCGCCTCGGCGGC
>Ga0079224_100012245_pt1 | contig 11859 bp, 10 predicted proteins | sample Stecom2015_FD_80414 | JGI IMG/M metagenome (GOLD analysis project Ga0079224, IMG submission 80414) | Agricultural soil microbial communities from Utah to study Nitrogen management - Steer compost 2015 | ecosystem: Environmental > Terrestrial > Soil > Agricultural land | place: USA: Utah...
AGGGCGTTGATCTCGCCGTTGTGGCAGAGGGTGCGGAACGGCTGGGCGCGCTCCCAGGTGGAGAGCGTGTTGGTCGAGAACCGCTGGTGGAAGATGGCGAAGTGGCCGGCGAAGCGCTCGTCGGCCAGGTCGAGGTAGAAGTCGGCGAGGGCGTCGGCCGGGGCCAGGCCCTTGTAGACGATCGTGCGGAAGGAGCACGACGCGACGTAGGTGCCGGTGGTCGACGCGGCGATGCGGCGGCGCAGGCGCAGCGCGGCGCGCTCGGCCTCCGAGCCGGCCGGGTCCAGGTCGGGCGGGCCGGCGAAGACGGCCTGGACGATGCGGGGGGCGGTGGCGCGGGCCAGCTCGCCGAGCGCGCTCGGGTCGAGCGGCGGCTCGCGCCAGTCGACCACCTGCAGGCCCTCGGCGGCGGCGGCCGCCTCGACCGCGGGCCGGGGGTCCTCACCCCGGACGAACAGCACCGCCACGCCGTGGCCCTCGCCGAAGATGGCGGGCGGGACGGGGGCGAGCAGCCCGGAGCCGTCGGCGGTGCGGCTGTCGGCGGCGACGGCGCCGCGGTGCTTCACGCCGGCGAGCCCGCGCAGCGCGGCCTCGACGATGGCACGTGACGACCGGCCGTGGGCGTCGGCGACGAAACCGATGCCGCAGGCGTCGATCTCTGGGGTCGATCGGGGCAGCAACGGGCGGTCCTCCTCGGAGGCGGCCGGCGCACGCCGGCTCAGCGGGAGCGGGCCACGGTCGACGGTGGTCGCCGAGGCGGTCCCGCGACGGGCAGGGCGGTGGGGGCGTCATCCGCGTCGTCGTTGAGCGAGGCGGGCACCGTTGCCCGAGGCCCCCGTCGAGGGTCGGGCCAGGTTAGCGGACGCGGGCGGGTCGACCGGGAACTTTCAGCCGATCGTCACCGGCGAGGCGAAGACCGCGGCCGGCTGGCCGATGTCGTTGATCTGCTTGATCGCCCCCCGGGCGTCCTCGGGCACCCGGTCGTCGAAGTAGAGCTGGAAGGGCGCGGTGTCGACCGCCTCGACCAGCTCGTCCCGGCCCGCCCGCCGCAGCGCCTCCACGGCCTCGCTGCGGGCCCGCTCGTACGCGGCGAGGTCCTCCTCGGTGCGCTGGTCGACGTAGACGATCTGCTCGGCCTCCGGCTTCGCCTGCCACCGCTCGATGTCGGGACCGAAGGAGATGTGGATCTCCGCGGTCGCCTCGTCGGGGTCCATCACCCGGTGGGGGCGGGCGCCCGGGCCGTGCGCGGAGATGACGCCGACGTCGTAGCCCCGGCGCTCGAGCTCGGACAGCAGGCCGAACCCGGTCGAGCCGAGGTTCACGCCGTCGGTCCAGGTGATGAGGTAGCGGCCGTCCGGGCCGCCGCCGGGGACCCGCGCCGTGTCGATGGCGTCGGTCACGGCGTCGGTGAACTCGGCCAGCATGGCCGAGTAGTTGGCCTGCGTCGGCTCGGCGTCCACCGCGTCGAGCGCGGTCATCCCCGTCCACACCAGCAGCACGGTGGCCAGGGCCCCGGTACCGGCGAGCACCGCCCGGCGGTCGGGGCGGGGCCGGCGCGCTCGCAGGAGGAGGGCGGCGGTCCACGCGAGGGACACGAGCATCAGCACGTTGATGCCCCAGGCCCACAGCGTGAGGTAGTGCCAGACGAACCCGAGGATGCGGGTGGCCGAGATCGTGCCCAGCACCAGCGCCACACCGAGCACCACGTGCAGGCGCAGCAGCGGCCGGCGGTACCGGGCGTCGTCCCCGGCCTCGACGCGCAGCCGCCAGGTGGCGACCGCGGCCGCCAGCCACGCCGTCACCAGCAGCGCGGCCGGCACCACCGAGCCGGAGGTCGCCTGCTGGCCGCTGAGCAGCCGCCACGGGTTGAGGTGGACGGCGAGCAGCTCGATGCCGCGGGCCGCGCCGATCGGCTCCTCGTCGGGCTCCCGGAAGTGCTCGACGACGACCGACACGTTGCCCGGGTCACCGGTCACCTGGTCGACGATCGTCGGGGTCCACAGCAGCAGGCCCAGCGCCAGCGAGGCGCCCGCCCAGCCCAGCAGGCGGCGCAGCGCCGGCCGGTCGCCGCGCAGCCGGTGGGCGCGCACGGCGATCGCCACCAGGGTCAGCGCCGCGAACCCGCCGACCAGCCCGACGTAGGAGATGTGGGTCTGGCTGGCGAAGGACGCGGCGAAGACCGCGACCGGCAGCATGGCGAGGTCGTCGCACAGCGCCGCCCACAGGGCCACGAGCGTGAGCGTCCACCACATGACGGGCATGTAGGGGTTCCACGGCTCGGTGAGCACCTGGGTGCCGTAGACGTGGACGAGCACGGCGAGCGCGGCGGCGAACCCGAGGGCCAGCCGGGCGCCGCCCCGGCGGGCCGCGATCCAGATGGTGGTGGCGACGGCCGCCGTGTTCAGCAGGGCGACGCCGAGGAGCAGGCTCCACGCCGACCCGCCGAGGAGCCGGTAGACCGGCGCGAGGGCGTAGAAGCTGATCGGCCCGAGGTGGCTTCCCTGGTTGCCGTTGGACGACAGCCGCCCGACGAGGCCGACGAGCGGGGTGTGGCGGGTGCCGACGTCGCGCACCCGGAGCTCGGTCATGGCCAGGTCGAGGAGCGGGTACCACCGTGGCGTGCGCAGGGCGACCACCGCGATGGCGAGCGGCAGCGCCACCACCGCGGTGAGACCGGCCACCAGCAGCCGGCGCCGGCGCCGGTCGAGCGCACCGCCGGGCTCGCGGGGCTCGTCCCCGCGCCGGGACCCCGGCTCGGCGGCGGTGCCGGGTGCGACCGCGCCGTCGGCGCCCGTGTGGCCGGCCGCGGGGTCGGTGCGGCCCACGGGCCCGGTGGTGCCCACCTCGTCCACCTCGCTCACGACGGTGCCTCCCAGGCGAACACGGCGACGGGTTGGGGCATGTTGCCCATGATGTAGAGGGGCCGGCGCACCTCGGCGGGCAGCCGCTCGTGCGCGGCCAGCCCGACCACGTTGGTGTCGACCCACGGGACCAGGTCGTCCTCGCCGGCGGCCACGAGCCCGTCGACGACCTCGCGGCGCAGGCGCTCGTAGGTGGCGCGCTCCTCGTCCGAGCGGGGGTCGTGGCGGGCGACCTCGACCGCTCCCTCGACGGCCTCGGCCTCGGCCACCGCGCCGACGCCGGTGGCGACGTGCAGCACCGCGTCGGCCTCGGCCGGCTCGATCGTGCGGTGCTCGCGGACGCTGAGCTCGAAGCGGTCGTCGGTGCGGGCGTCGTAGCCCCGGCGCTCCAGCTCGAGCAGCAGGCCCAGGCCCTGTCCGCCCAGGTAGAAGGGATCGGTCCAGGTGACGAGGAACGTCCCGTCGGGGCCAGCGGGCAGCTCGCCGTCCTCGATCGCCGCGACCGTCGGGCCCACCAGCTCGCCCAGCTGGGCCGACTGGGCGGCGTCGCTGTCCTCGGTGTCGGGCGCCTCCCAGCTCAGCGCCAGCGTCGGCGCGCCGATGGCCACCGCGGCGACGGCCACCGGCCCCCACCGGCGGGCGGCGGCGGGGAGGCCGGCCGACCTCGGGCGCAGCGCGGCGAGCACGGTGGCGGCGATCGCCGCCAGGGCGAGGACCGCGGTGCCGCTCGCCCACAGCGAGAGGTACGGCCACGGCGTGCCGAGGATCCGGCTCGCCGAGACCACCCCGAGCACGAGTGCCACGCCGACGACCAGGTGCAGGCGCCGGAGGGTGCCGTCGCCGGCGCGCCATGCGGCCACGGCGGCCGCCAGCCAGGCGAGTACGTGCAGGAGCCCGAGCACGCCCGACCCCGTGTCGCCCCCGGTGACCAGCCGCACCGGGTCGAGGCGCTCGGCCACCACGTCCCAGCCGGCCCGGAGCCCGATGGCCGGGTCGACCGGGTCGCGGAAGCTGTCGACGATGATCGACAGGTTCCCCGGGTCGCCGGTGACCTCGTCGACCGCCACCGGAAGCCACAGCAGCGCGGCGAGCGCGACGGACGCCCCGGCCCAGCCGAGGACCCGCCGCCGACCCGCGGGGTCGGTGGCCGCGCGGGCCTGGCGCACCAGCGCCGCGACCACGACGAGGCCCAGGCCGCCGACCAGCCCCACGTAGGGGATGTGGGTCTGGGCGCAGAGCGTGCCGGCGACGACGGCGATCGGCAGCAGCGCCAGGTCGCCGCAGACGACGCCCCAGGCGCAGACGAGGAACAGCGCCCAGAACAGCACGGGCATGTACGGGTTCCACGGGTAGAGGAGCACCACCGTGCCGTAGGCGTGCATGAGCACCGCCAGGCCGGCGGCGGCGACGACGGCCCCGGCCGTCCCCCGGCGCCGCTGCGCCGCCCAGACGGTCAGCGCGACCACCGCGACGTTGAGCACGACCAGCGACGCCTGCAGGGCCCAGGAGCTGCTGCCGAGCAGCCGGTACACCGGGGCGAGCAGGTAGAAGCCGAGCGGCCCCGGGTGGCTGCCCTGGGTGTCGAGGCCGAAGATGCGCCCGCCCAGCCCGACGAGCGGCGGGTGGGCCGTGCCCACGTCGCGCACCCGCATCTCGATCTGGGACAGGTCGACGAGCGGGTACCAGCGGGGCGTCCGCACGGCGACCAGCGCGATGGCCAGCGGGAGCGAGACGGCCGCCGTCAGCCCGGCGACGACCAGCCGGCGGCGGGCCGGCGCGGCGGGCTCGGACCGGTCCGCGGGCGCACGGCCCGTGGGGTCGCCCGCGGCGGCGGGTGCCGGCTCGCCGGGGTCGGCGGACGGCTCGGGCTCGACGGTGGGATCCGGGGCGCCGTGGGGCTCGGCGGTGGCTCGACCGCCTCCGAGGTCGTCGGTGCCCGGCGCGCGGCTCACGGCAGTCGTTTGAGGAGCTTCAGGACCCCGAGCTCGACCGGCGACTGGTGGTGAGAGCGGTGCTCGCCGTCGAGCGAGGACCGGTTGGCCAGGAACCAGTCGTAGGACTCGATGATCGCCGAGGCGTTCGAGTGGGCCGGCGACCACCCCAGCTCGACCTGGGCCCGCGTGGTGTCGAACCACAGCGACTCCGAGTAGAGGAGCCAGTGGTAGGCGGCGAACGGCGCGAGGCCGAGCGCCGAGAGGACCCGCATGCCCAGCTTCGCCGGGCCGACCGGCAGCGACCGCACCCGCGAGCCGGTGCCCGCGTGGTCGACCACCGCCTGCAGCGTCTCGCGCATGGTCCCGAACTCGGTCGCGCCGACGTTGTAGACCGCCGGCTTGTCGCGGTCGGCCGCCCGGAGCACGGCGTCGGCCAGGTCGTTGGCGTGGACGAACTGGTAGCGGTTGTCGCCCCGGCCGAGCACGTAGACCGGCGCCCCCTCGGCGATGAACTCGAACAGGACGGCGATGATGCCGAGCCGCCCGTGCCCGAGGATGGTGCGGGGCCGCACGATCGTCACGTCGAGGCCGCCGGCCACCGCGTCGTGGCAGAGGTGCTCGGCTTCGAGCTTGGCCCGGCCGTAGGCCTCGAGCGGCCGGCCCGGCGTCTCCTCGGTGACCGGGTTCGACGCCGGCACGCCGAAGATGGCGCTCGAGGACGTGTGCACGACCTTGCCGACACCCCGCTCGCGGGCGGCGAGGAGCACGTTGGCGGTGCCGGTCACGTTGACCGACCAGAACAGGTCGCGGTCGCGGGCCAGGGGCACCTGGGCGACGTTGTTCAGGACGACGTCGACGCCCTCGCACGCGGCCCGCAGCGCGTCGAGGTCGCGGACGTCGCCGGCGACGTAGTCGACGTGCGCCTCGGACCCGGCGGGAGCGAGCGGGCCCCGGGGCCCCGGCGGGTTCAGGTCGAAGATCCGGACCTCGTCACCCCGCGCCAGGGCGAGGTCGGCGAGGATCGAGCCGAAGTAGCCGCTGCCCCCGGTGATCAGGACGGTGCGGGCCATCAGTCGTCGCCTCCGCTCGGCCGGGTGGGGGCGCTCACAGCTGCTCCCCGTGCTCGAGGCACCAGCGGATGCTGGCGCGCATGCCCTCCTCCAGGGACACCGTCGGCCGGTAGCCGAGCTCGTCGCGGGCCCGGCTGACGTCGCAGGCGATCGTGTGGTTGAGCTCGCCGAGGACGTGCAGGGCCTGGACGTAGCGGCCCGTCCGCTGGAGCAGGCGGTCGGCCTGCTCGGCGGCCCGGGCGGCCAGGCGGGGGAGCGGGATCCACTGCGGCCCCGAGGTGGGCAGCCCCTCGGCCTCCAGCGCGCGGCGCACGGTGGCGAGGATCTCGCGCAGCTCGTAGGGCCGCTCGTCCGCGATCCAGTAGGCGTTGCCCGGGGCCTTGTCGGCCACCTCGGCCCGCAGGAGGCCCTGGACGAGGTTGCCGGTGTAGGCCATCGAGCGGCGCTGCGTGCCGTCGCCGACCAGCGGGAACCGCCCCCGGCGGACCGAGCGGAAGAACTGCGACTGCCGGGCGGGCTGGTGGGGGCCGTAGAACCACGGTGCCCGGACGATGACCGTCGGCAGGTCGCCCCGCTCGTGGGCGCTCCGCACGATCAGCTCGGCCTCGTGCTTGGAACGGCCGTAGCCCAGCCACGGGTCGTACGGCGAGTCCTCGGTGAACACGTGGTCGGGCGACGGGTTGACGCCGAAGGGCGAGTTCGACGACACGTGCACCAGCCGCGCGGCCCCGGCCCGCCGGGCCCGGTCGACCACGTGCTGCGTGCCGCCGACGTTGACGTCGAAGAACTCGCGGGTGCCACGCCGCGGGTGGATGACGGCGGCGGCGTGGAACACGGCGGCGCCGGGGCCGACGCCCTCGAACAGCCGGTCGGCGGTGACCGGGTCCCGCACGTCGCCGACGACGACCTCGATCGACGGCGACAGCAGCGCGAGCGGCGCGGCCTGGTCGTCGGTGGGCACCAGGCAGCGGATGCGCTCCCGCTGGCCGACGAGGGCGCGCACGAGGTTCTGCCCGAGCCAGCCCGAGGACCCCGTCACCACGACGGTGGGCGCGGGCGGCGAGGAGGGCACCGGGTCGGTCGTCGCTGCGGGTTCGTTGTCCGTGGTCACGGGCACCTGTCCGGTCTCGGTCGCAGTGGTCGGGTGGGCGGTGCCGGGCGTCAGCGGCGTGCCCGGCCCGTGTCGGGTCCGCCGGCGTCACGCATCGGCGAGGAAGTGGTCGCAGTTGCGGGTGGCGATGGCCATGATCGCCGCCTGGGGGTTGACGCCGGGGGCGTCGGGCAGGAGCGAGGCGTCGTTGACCCGCAGGTTCCGGAAGCCCCACACCCGCCCGAAGCTGTCGGTGCCGGTGCGCCGGCGGTCCTCGCCCATGCGGAGGCTCGAGGTGAGGTGCACGGTCATGAGGTTGGCGCGGGACCGGGTGACCTGGTCCCACCAGGTGCCCAGCTCGTCGAGCCGCCGCACGACGCGCCCGCCGGTGACCGACGGGTGGAGCTCGATCGCACCGGCCGCGAGCAGCAGTTCGCCCAGGTGGACGAGGCCCCGGGCCAGTCGGCTGAGGTCGGCCTCCGTGAGCGAGTAGGTGACGACCGGTGAGCGCAGGCCGGGCACGGCGACGACCCGGCCGCTGCCCTCGCTGCGGATGGCGGCGTAGTAGGTGGAGATGTTCTCCCAGTCGGCCATGGCCTCGTCGATCGGCTGGCCGGTGTCCGCGAGCGCCATGGCGACCTGCCCCCGACGGCTGGCCGAGCCACCGATGGCGATGAAGGGAGAGAACTCCGTCACCCGGTGCATGGGCACGTCACCGTGGTCGACCGGGTGGGGGAAGCGGGCCGCGACCTTGATCGTCGGGTGCATCTTCAGCCCGTTCCCCACGTTGCGCCGGATGCCGGAGCGCTGGAGCAGCGCCGGCGTGTGCACCGCCCCGCAGCAGACGAAGACGTGGTCGGCGTGGATCGTCAGCCGCTCGACGCCCCCGCCGGGGTGGGTCCGCCGGCACCGGGCCGCCACGACGCGGTCGCCCCGCGTGACCAGGTCGACCACCCGGCAGTCGGGGAGGATCGTCGCCCCGGCGGCGCGGGCCCGGGGCAGCATCGTGCGGGACATCGTCTGCTTGGTGCCGCGCCCGGCCTCGTCGTAGCTGAACACCCGGGCGAACTCGACGTTGCGCCAGCCGAGCTTCGTGGCCCCCCGCTCGAGGACCGCGGACGACGGCGGGGGCGCGCCGGGCAGGCGGGCCACCGACAGCTGGGACTCGACCCGGTCGGCGTAGGCGTCGAGCACCTCGGGGGAGAACTCGTCGATGCCGTAGGTCGTGCGCCACTCCTGCGCCAGGTGCTCCGGCAGCCGGTGGTAGAGGCCGCTGTTGATCTCGGTGCTGCCGCCGACGCAGCGGCCCTCGGCGTAGGCGATCGGCGGGTTCCCGAGCGCGGCGCCCGCGCCCCGGTGCCGGTACTTGGCCACCATCTCGGCCAGCGAGAACGGCTCGTGCTCGTCGGGGTCGACCCAGGGGCCCTCCTCGACGACCGTCACCGTGCGCCCGGCCTCGGCCAGCGCGGCGGCGGTCACCGCCCCGCCGGCGCCGGACCCGATGACCAGGACCTCGGTCGTGAGGTCGCCCATCAGACCGCCCCTTTCGCGAGCATGTCGTGCTCGGCCATGATGACCAGGGACTTCATGGCCCGCACGTACGAGCGCACGGGGCCGATCGGGCTGTGCTCCCACCGGTCGAGCTGCTGCCGCAGGGCGGCCGGGTCGCCGGCGGGCAGCCGGCCGAGCGCGCGGCGCACGGCCGCCCAGGTGCCGAGCAGCACCGACTCGGCGGCGACCCCCAAGCGGAGGTGCTCGGGCCAGTCGCGGAGCGACCCGTCGACGAACGCCTCGACCGACGAGCGGATCGACTGGTCCGTCGTGGTGGTGAGGGCCCCCACGACCTCGCGCTCGAACCAGAGCATGACGAGGGAGCCTATGCGAGCGACGGCGCGGGTGCGATCCGTCCGGGCTCAGCCCGCAGGGGTGTCGGGCGGGGCGGCGCGGTCCGGCGGGCCGGGCTCGTCCGGGACCGAGCGCGGCCACAGCCGCCGCACCGTCGCGCGGGGGGCGCGGCCCCGCCCGACCATGGCCCGCCAGACGCCGCGGTAGCCGGGGAGCAGCCCCGACACCACGACGAGGTGGCCGACCACGAACACCGTCAGGGCCACCGTCGCGCACCGGTGGACCCGAACCATGGTGGCGAAGGTCGGTCCGCCCGACAGGGTCGTCAGGGCGACGCCCGAGCCGATCACCACCGCCAGGCTCACGACGAAGAGCACGTTGGCCACACGCTGGCCCGGGTCGAAGACGCCCCTGTGGGGCGGGAAGCGGCCGGTGACGGCGCCCACGGGCCAGCGCCGGAACCACCGCAGGTCACCGCGGTCGGCCCGCGCCGTCTCGCGCACGAAGGTCACCGCCCCCCGCACGCCCGCGGTCACGGCCAGGCCGGCGAGGACGACCAGCGTCCAGCCGGCGGTGCGGTGGATCTCGACATCGGGCTCGTCGAGCGCGCGGGCCAGCACGCTCGGTCGCCCCTCGTGCCCGCTCCAGATCCACCACCCGGTGCCGAGCAGCACGGCGACGCAGAGCGCCGTCGCGCCGTGCAGCGACCGGGTCGCGAGGTTGTTCCGGACGACCGGGCGCCGGTCCCCGGCCCGCTCAGTAGCCGTCGCCGCCGGGGTCGTCGCCATCGGTGGCGTCCGTGCCCCCGCCGGACCCGCCCGCGCCGATCGTGACGGTGACCTCGTCGCGGGCGTCGGTCAGGCTGTGGTCGGCGTTCGCGATCACCGCCTCGATCGTGTGCTCCCCGGGCTCGAGGTCGCGCTCGACGGTGAAGGTCGGCTCGAAGGCCATGTCGTAGTCGCTGTCGCCGCCGTCGTAGTAGAGGTGCACGTGGTGCAGGCCCGTGTCGGGCTCGCCGATGTCCACGCCGGTGTCCACCTCGACCTCGAACGGCGCCTCGACCGCCTCCCCGTCGGCCGGGCTCGTGATGGTGATGTCGAGGCCGTCGCCGCCGCCACCACCGCTCGCCTCCGTGTCGCCGTCGTCGTCACCGCACGCGCCGGCGAGCAGGGCGAGCGCCGCGACGGCGACGACGGCGCGGCCGCGGGCCTGCCGGGCGGGGGGCGTGCGGGTGCGTCGTGTCGCTGCCATGCCCCCTCTACGTCGGCGGGGGCCGCGCAGATCTCTCGACGGTTGCGCCGCGGCGCCGGCCGCGGTCCGATCGGGGGGTGGGCCGAGATCCGATCGGGCCCCCCGGACGTACCGAGGGCATGTGGGACGTCTCCGACGAGGCGCTCTTCGCCGGCTTCGCGTCCGGCGACCCCGCGGCGGCGGCGGCGTTCGTCCGCCGTCTCGAACGCAAGGTCTACGGCCTGGCGCTCGCCATCGTCGGCGACCCCGGCGACGCCCAGGACGTCGCCCAGGAGGCGTTCGTGCGGGCCTGGCGGTTCGCCGACAGCTTCGACGAGCGGCGGGGATCGGTCGCCGCCTGGCTGCTCGGCATCACCCGCAACAGCGCCCTGGACTGCGTGCGGGGCCGCGGCCGGCGGGCGCTGCCGACCGCGGCGCTGCCCGCCGACGCCGGCGCCGACCCCACCGACCTCGACGAGGTCGTCGGCCGGCACGACGACGCGGCGCGCGTCGTCGCCCTCATGAGGGAGCTGCCGCCGGGCCAGCGGCAGGCCCTGGCTGCGGTGACCCTGCAGGGCCTGACCACCCGGGAGGTCAGCGAGCTGACGGGGCTCCCCCACGGCACGGTGAAGACGAGGGTGCGGCTCGCGCTGCGCCGGCTGCGGGAGGGGCTGGAGGACCGAGTGCCATGACGACCGGACCGACGCTGCCGACCACGTGCGCCGAGGTGCGCGAGCTGGCACCCGACATCGCGCTCGGGCTGCTCACCGGCGAGGAGCGGGCCGCCGCGCTGGCCCACCTCGAACGGTGCGGCGCCTGCCGCGCCGAGGTGGTCGGGCTGGCCGGGGCCGCCGACGAGGTCCTGCTGCTCGCACCCGGGGCGACGCCCCCGCCCGGCTTCGCCGACCGGGTGGTCGCCCGGATCGCCGAGCTGGCGGACGCCCGGGCCGCCGAGCCGGCGGACGCCGAACCGGCGGACGGGGCGCCCGGGTCGGGCGTCGGGCACCGCCTCTCCTTCCCGGCGCTGCGGCGCCGGGCGCGGCCGCTGCTCGCGGCCGCGGCGGTGCTGGTCGTCGTCGCCGGCGTGCTCGGGTTGCTGCTGGCCCGCTCCGGGGACGACGACCCGGCGGGGACGGCGCCGGTGGCGGTGGCCGAGATGCAGACCGGCCGGGGGCGGACGGTCGGCGAGGTGGCCGTGTCGGGTGACGGCCCGGCGACGGTCCAGGTCGAGGTGCCGGAGTGGGCGGCGCTGGTCGAGCGGTGGGGGAGCGGCCCGTCCGCGAGCTACCAGGTCGCCATCGAGCTCCGAGACGGCACGCGGCTGCTGCGCCCGGTCCCCGGCGCCGGGGAGGCCGGCGGTTGGACGTTCAGCGTCGACGCCCCGGCCGAGGACGTCGCGGCGGTGTCGGTGGTCGACACCGCCGGGCGCGTGTGGTGCTCGGGCCGGCTCCCCCCGGTCTGAGCGCCCGCCCCCCGGCTACAGCGGCGGCCAGCGGCGGCGCTCCCGCCGGCGCCGCCGGTCGGGATCGCCGAGCGCCCACGCCCGCCGCCACGCGGGGGCGTCGGGGCCTGCGAGCGGTGGCGTCCGGCCGGCGTGGGCCCGCCGGCGGGCCGACCACCAGTCGGTCGTCGCCTCGTCGGCCAGCTCGGCCACGGCCTGCTCGATCCGGGCGGCGAAGCGCCGGGTGTCGGTGCCCTCCTCGGGTACGAGCGGTGACCCGAACGTCACCCGGGTCGAGGCCGGCCGGGGCACCTTCTGGCCCTTGCCCAGGATGCGACCGGTGCCGTCGAGGTGCACGGGCACGACCGGCACGCCGCAGCGGAGCGCC
>Ga0079224_100012246_pt1 | contig 11859 bp, 9 predicted proteins | sample Stecom2015_FD_80414 | JGI IMG/M metagenome (GOLD analysis project Ga0079224, IMG submission 80414) | Agricultural soil microbial communities from Utah to study Nitrogen management - Steer compost 2015 | ecosystem: Environmental > Terrestrial > Soil > Agricultural land | place: USA: Utah...
GAGCGCTTCGTGTCGGTGCGCGAGATGCTCGCAGTGATGAGCAGCGCCGGATCGGATGACTACGCGACATTGAACCTCGACAAGCAGCTTGCGCGGGAGGTCCGCCGCCGATCAGCGCCCCCACCTGCCGTGCGCGTGCCGCGCGCCGAGCCACCCACGCCGGAGCCAGAGTCCGCGCCTGCGGCCTTGCCCCCTTCCCCTAATCGGCGTGCGTGGGGCTGGGTGTTGGTCGCGCTGTTGCTCGCTGTCGCGCTGGTGATCGCGCTGCTTTAGCGTTCTGCGACCCGCCGCAGCGCGCGCCCATCTTCCAGAATCAATACGTGTCCGTTGTTCAACTGCACGTCAAACGACAGCAGTTTGAGGCTGCGCTGAGGGTGTTCTGCGCCCCACAGCGGCTGTAGCGAGTACTCCTCGACGGGCACGTGCGCCCGCCCGCTCTCAACCGTCTCCATGCTCGAACTGGCGACGACCACCAGCGCGTGTTCTTCGTTGCGCCGCACAAACACGATCAAGTTTGGGTTATCACCGAAGCCGAGCGCGGATGTCGCCGGATCGGGATCGCTCAGCAGCGCGTCGTACTTCTTGCGCAACCCAAACGCATAGCGGATCGATTGCACCAGGTTGTGCTCGCGAGTCCAGTCGTACGCCCACTCGCTGAACAGCGGCAGCGTCTCGGTCGGGTGGGCGCGCAGCATCTCCTGGCTGAAGTTGAGCCCGGTGTTAATCGGCTTGGTCTCCATCAGCTCAAAGCCGCTGTGAATGTACGGGATACCCGGCACCACGACGCTCATCGCCAGCGCATAATGCACAAACTCCAGCGGAAACGGGCGGCTGTAAGCGCGCGGCGTGTTGTGGTTCTCGGCGGTCGCGAAGAACGGCACCGGCAGCCGCTCGACCGTCACCGTCCGCAGGAACTCGCGCAGCCGATCTGGCTGGTGGAAGTCGAACATCACGTAGCCGACAACCGCGTTGTACCCCTCAGCAGCGCTCAACGAGTCGATCGCGAAGTTCTCGTCCCAAAACGCAAAATCCGGATTGATCTCTCGCGCCCGCGCTACCACCCGTTGCTTGAGCGGCGTAGGCAGCGCATGCCCCATATCAATCATCACCCCGTCGATCCCGAACCGTTCTTGATACGATGGAATAACACCGACGATGGCGTTCCACAGTTCCGGCACGGCGTTTTCGGGCCGCGCCAGACGGCGGTCGTACATACGTATGGTGTTGTATGCGATGTAGTTAAAGTCAGGATGATCGTACAGCCGCAGATAGGTCACATCCGTCCAGGGCGGCTGCGTGTCGTCCGGCGGATAGTCGGAGAAAGCGCCCGGCACGCGAACCCGTGTCCCATCGTCCAGCACGCCGATCCAGCGACCGTTCTCGCGGTGGATGTTCTCCGGACGTGGTGGGGCGGTGAACATCGCGCGATAGGCTTTCGGCGGCGCGGGCAGCGTAGTGAAATCACGCGCGAAAACCTTGCTTTTGGCGCGCTGCAAGTCGGTGGGGGGCAGGATCGGCGCGCCATAGGCGTTTGGATCGCACGAGCCTGCCTTTCGGTCGGGGATTTCGTCGTGGATCCAGTAGAACCAGTCGGGATGCTCGGCAATCCAGTCCGAGTCCTTGGCCGCTGTGCGCAGCACGAACTCCATCACGACGCGAATTCCAAGCCGGTGCGCCGCTTCCACAAACCCCGCGAACAACACGTCAACATCCAGCCCCAGCGCCGGTTCATCTAGATTCTCGTCCAGCCGGTACGGATCGCGGATGGCATACGGCGAGCCAAGCGTCCCCTTCCGCCCATCCTGCCCCACTGCCGTAATGGGCAGCAGGTGGACGGTGTTTATCTCCATGCTCTGCAGGTAAGGCAGCAGCGCGATGCACTTCAGCAGCGTGCCTGTCTCGCGCCAGCCATCGCCTGAGGCGCCAATGTCTAATCGCCCATCCTGCGCATGATCGAAGGCAGTTGTAACGCGCGGGAACAGGTTGTACACCCGCGCATGACGAGACCATTCACCGCCGCCCGCTCCCTGCACCAGCGGAATCGGCTCTGCTTGCATGATGTGGCGCACCCGATCAGCGTAGAACTGGAACGGATCGACTTGTTGCGCTGCCGTGCGGGTCACGTCAATCCACAGCCCTGGTACGTAGTACGGCTGCGAGACCGGCCGCTTGCGCGCTTGTAGCGCCGCAAGGATGCTTTCAAGTGATGATACAGACACGTAAAACTCCCCGATTCAACGCAACAGCGGGCGTCACGCCGCGCCGCAGGGATAACGAATGCGAGGGACAACACTGGGCTATCCCTCGCCAACGATTCATGTTTCGCGACCTAATGATTATAATCTGCGCCAAAAACCGTGACCATCAACTGGCCGAGCCGATCGCGGTTGGGTACGAGGATATCCATCCCCTGCCAGTTCGTCGGAATCACATGCTCCCAATCGACGATCCCCCGGCTAAAGTTCTCTGCCGGGATGTCCTTCACATACCACGCCAACTGGAGTATCTGGTCCAGCGACAAGCCGGTACGGATGCCGTCCTTCAACTCTGCCCACAGCGTAAACGCCTGGGGCGCGAGCGTCGTGATCATATCGTACGCAAGCACGCGATCGCGGATGGCGTAGATCACATCTTGCTGGCGGCGCTGGCGGTCGATATCGTCCGAATTGTGACGGCTGCGCGCGTACTTCAGCGCGGTCTCGCCGTCCATATGCTGCCACCCGGCGGCAATATAGAACGGATCGTACCCGTAATTCATGTCCGGATAAAGGGGGTCGTTGATCGGCTCGCGCACGTAAACATCAATCCCGCCAACCAGGTCGATCACATCAATGAAGGTCGTGAAATCGACGATCACGTAGTCATTCACCGGGATGCCGAAGTTGTATTGCACCGTCTGCATCGCAAGCTGCGGCCCACCGCCCGGCTCCTCGATCTCTCCGCTAGCATATGCGGTATTGATGCGATCCAGCCCATAGCCGGGGATGTCCACGTACAGGTCGCGCGGGATGTTCATCATCCCCACGCGCTGGTTGACCGGATCGAGGCTGATCAAAATCATCGTGTCTGTGCGATAGCCGCCGCCCGCCTCCCCTGGGCGCCGGTCCATACCCATCACCAGCACGTTGAAGCGTTCTTTGCCATCCCACGGCTCGATGATCATGCTCTGCCCATCGCCGAGCAGGCCACCCTCGCTGCCCGCAGAACTGCTTTCCAATATCCCGCCCGGCCCATACAGCACGGATGTCGGCTCCATCGGGACGCTGGTCGCCACGGCGCTGTTGCTGCCGGGGTTTGCCGTATCCAGCACCAGATAGATGGCAATGCTCATGACTGCCGTCACGCCGAGCAGAGCTGCCGCAATCACCACCCACGCCCAGTCATCGGGCGCGCCAAGCTGCCGCCGCACCTTGCGTCGCTGGATGCGCTCGCGCGCACTACGCGTCTGGCCGCGTGATTGACCGTTGACCGGCTGTTCCTCCTCAGGGGGTGTCGGCGCGCTCTGCCCGGGATAGCTGTACCAGTGCCCTGAGGTCAGCGTCGTCCTGGGATCGCGCTCTGGCTGGGAAGCCGGCTCGCTGTGCGGTTCCGTCGGAAGGTGTTGCTCCGGCATTCTAGACTCCACCCACTTCTTTACCAGCCCCTATTTTGCCAGCTAACCACCGCGCCCTCAATGTGTTACACTCATGCTGTTGTCCACCGGCATCCCTACGAAGGAGATTTCCCCGGCATGAGCGCGCAAACATGGCGATTGCTGATCAGCGGTAGCGCAACAGGCGCCGCCAACATGGCGATCGATCAGGCGATTATGGAAGCAGTTGCCGAGGGGCGCGCGGCCCCCACCTTGCGCTTTTACGCCTGGGATCCACCCTGTCTCTCGCTTGGGTATACGCAGCCGATCAATGACGTCAATCTTGAACGACTCAATCTGCTCGGCTGGGATGTCGTCCGGCGCATGACGGGTGGACGCGCAATCTTGCACACCGACGAACTGACGTACAGCGTGACCGTTCGAGCCGACAACCCGATCGTTGCGGGAGACATCGTTGCCAGCTACCGGCGGATCAGTGCGGCGTTCGTCGAAGGGTTGCGGCGGTTCGGCGCCCAGCCCGAAGCGGACAAGCGCGCCGATGGACGCAACGGTTCCAAAGGCCCCGTGTGCTTTGAGGTACCCAGCCATTACGAGATCACGCTCGACGGCAAGAAGCTGATCGGCAGCGCGCAGGTGCGCAAGTTCGGCGCGGTGCTGCAGCATGGCACCCTGCCCCTGACCGGTGACATTGCGCGCATCTGCGACGCGCTCGTCTTCAGCGATGAGGACAGACGCGCCCATGCCCGCGCTCGCGTCTACGAGCGCGCGACCACGCTCGAAAGCTCGCTTGGGCGAATCGTCTCCTGGCAAGAAGCCACCGATGTAATCAGCGCCGCGTTTGCAGACACGTTCAACGTTGCGTTCGAGACAATCACCGCGCTCCCGCCGGACGAAGCCGCCCGTGCTGAAGCGCTCATCAGCGAGCAGTACGCCACTACGGACTGGAACGGACGCTTTTAGGGCTGGCAACTGGGATCCACCGGCGCTTCGGCGGTGCTGCGCGCGAATTCGACCATCTCAAAGCCGAGATCGGTCAGCAGCCCTCCAACCGTTTCTTCCGCCATATCGTACGCCTGCTCGACCACACCAAGCTCGTCTGCCATCAGGATCAGATCCATCTTGGCGCGGCGCTGCGCGACCTGCTGAAGCTGTTCGAGCTTGTCGGTGCAACTGAGCAAGCCGAAGAAAGTCGTCCCGCAACTCGCGCTAAGCTGCGTCGCATTCTCAAGGTAACAACCGGTCAGATGCGCGGGAGGCAGCGTCACGCTGACGCTGTCGGGCGAGGTCACGACAATGTCGCCCGCGCTAATTGCGCCCAGGTCTACCCCGGCAGTGATCCGTCCCACATAGCGCATCCGTACATACGGGTCCTCGCGCAGCGGCTGATCCTCAACCACCTCTTTCTCGATCAGCAGGTCGCCAGCGGTGGTTTGCAGCAGCGCCATGTTGCGGATGCCTTGCACAATCACAACCGTATCGACCACTTCGGGCGTGGCCGCTTCCAACCCCAGAAACGTCCGCAAATCCGAGCCGAAATCGGTCAACTGCTCGGTAAACATCAGCGCCATGACGCCAAAAACCACCGCACCGATGATCGCCACCACCGCCGCGCCCATCGCGCAAGTGCTCATGCAGCTTCGCGGCTGCTTGATGATTACCGGCTCGGGCGGCGGCGCGGGCGGGCGCGGACGCCGCTTACGCGGTGCGGGCACTTCGGTATCCCGGCGCGCCGCGCTGCGAGCGGCCTGTTGTGGCACCGTCAGCGAGCGCTCATCAGGCTGGTCGCCGTCCGGTATCTTGTCCCGTGGATCATCTGTCATCGCGGCTGCGTCCTTACTTCAATCGAGCGCGGCCCGTTTCGCCGCGCACACCGTCAACTTATATCAGGAAACGCCAATCGGCGCACCTTTCGCGGCTCACACTGCAAGCGTCAGGTCGCGTAGCTGGTACAGATGGCCATCGGCGAAGCCGCGCTTGCGATAGTACGCGCGCGTGCCCACCGCCGAAATCACCGCCAACCGCCGGTACCCGCGCTCGCGGGCGATCGACGCGGCCTGCTCAATCAGTCGCGCGCCGAGGCCGCTGTGCTGCGCGCGTCCAGGCGCCTCATCACCGACCGCCAGCGATTGCCCGTAGACATGCACCTCACGGATCATCGCCGCCCCGTCAAGTTCCGGCACCAGCAGCGGCTCGGATGGCAGCGACAGCCGTAAAAAAGCCGCGATCTGCCGTTGGGGCGTGATGAACTGTAAGAACAACTCCACACCGATGCTGCTTTCGTACGCGGCCACGTCGAGCGCGAGCGCGTCTGGATCAACCGCTTGGTGGCGGATCTCACGCGCGCGGATATCGGCGCTGCGCTGCCCACGTGCGTCCAGCGCCCGCTCGACCACCTGCCGGAAGTTGGTCGTCATCTCGCCAGTGACGATATCGGTCGAGGGGATGTCACGCACGACGCGCGTCAGGCGGCAGTATTCCGGCGTGGCCAGGAAGCATGCGGTCAGCACATCGAGCAGTTCGTCGTGCGTGTAGGCACGCCACTCACCCGCCTCAAAATAACGCATCAACTCGGCGCTCTCGATCAGCGAGCAGGGGTATATCTTCAGCTCATCCGGGCGAAAGTCACGGTCTTCGAACAGACGGCGATAGTCCCCGACATCGGCTTCCGGCGACGAACCATAGAGGTTCGCCATCCAGTGCGCGTAGATTTTAAACCCGGCCCGGCGCAGCAACCGGATCGCGTGGCGCGTTTGCTCGACCGTGTGCCCGCGCCGGTTGAGCCGCAGCACCTCGTCGCTCAAGCTCTGAATGCCGATTTGTACCTTTGTCGCGCCCAGGCGGCGGATGCGGATCACTTCTTCTTCCGTGATGTTGTCGGGCCGCGTCTCGATCACCAGCCCCACGCAACGGCAGGCGGCGTGCTCGTTCTCCTGTTGCGCCGCCAACAGCTCGTCCCACGTCGCGAACTCGTCGATCAGGGTCTGCTCGCGCTCGCCACGCGCGATGGCCTGCGCCTGCTGGCGCGATCGCTGCATTTCGTCGCGGTACAACGCCTGCACTAACGCATTATATGACCGCTCCAACTGCGCGCCATGCACCGGCGCGTCGATCGTGTTGCGCTCAGGATGAAGTTGCGACGCATTGCGCAACGCCGCCCACACGTCCGTGCGCCGGTCGATGCCCTGTCCAAAATCATGAAGCGCGTCAAACACTCGCTTCACGAACCAGATCTGGTACGTCTCAGGGTAAAACGACCACGTCCCGCCGAGGATGATCATCTCGACCTTGTTGGTGGGATGCCCGGTATTCCGCAGCGCTGTGAGGCGTGAGTAAGTCTGCAAGTATGGATCGAAACCGTTTTGCTCGGCACGCTGCGCGCCCGGCTCGTTGCTGAGGTAGCTCTTGGGCATCCGCACGTCATTCGGGCAGAAGATACACTCGCCAGGGCACGGATACGGCTTGGTCAGCACCGTCACCGGCGTCACACCCGATAAAGTGCGAACTGGCTTCATCCGCAGGCGCTCGATGATCGCCTCGTCATAAGGCGGCACACCGCCTGTCCCCGCCAGCGCGCGATAGGCTGCGATCAGCTCATCCTTGCTGAACAGGCCGCGCCCGTCCTTAGGGTGTCGCTTGAGGATGCGCGCCAGCCGCTGCCGCGTGAGGTTGGGTTCCGCCGCGACAGCGGTTAAAATCTCCGTTAGCGGCTCGCGATAACGCGCCACATCGAGCGCGGGCCGGTATCGTTTCGTCATCCGTTCTTCATCCAAACCCGAGTTCTTCCAATACGATACAATGTCGCTCCAATACTAGCATGAATGATGCCACAATAGAACGCCTGATCGCGCTCAACCGAGCGTTCTACGACACCACTGCAGACGCATTCGACCAGACGCGCGGCAACCCCTGGCCCGGCTGGCGCGTTGTGCTGCCGCACCTGCCGCCAGTCGTGCGCGTGTTGGATGCCGGGTGCGGCAATGGGCGCTTCGGGCGCTTTCTCGCAAGCGAGAGCGCGTCACAAGTGATCTACACCGGTGTCGACAGCAACCCGCGCCTGCTGGAGCACGCTCGCGTCGCGCTGGCAGACCTCAACGCGCGGCTGCTGGAGCGCGACATCCTGCGCGACCCGCTGCCAGATGGCCCGTTCGACGTGATCGCGCTGTTCGGCGTGCTGCATCACGTTCCAGGCGCGCACACCCGCCGCGATCTGATCGCCCGGCTGGCGGTACGCCTCGCATCCGGCGGGATGCTATTCTTCTCTGCGTGGCGCTTCTACGACTTCGAGCGTTTCCGGCGGCGCATCGTCCCCTGGCCCGCCGATCTGAACGCTGAGCCGGGCGATTACCTGCTCGACTGGCGCCGGGGAGAGCGCGCCCTGCGCTACTGCCACCATATCGATCCAGCCGAGCATGCCGCGCTGATCGCCGCCAGCGGCCTGCGCGCGATCACGACCTTCTGCGCCGATGGTGAGAGCAGCGAGAGCAACCGCTATTCGCTCCTGCGGCGGGCGTCATGACCATGTCTGCTAGCGAAAAAGCCACCTTCCTGCATACGCAGTTGATCGACTGGTTCCGTGCCGCGCAGGCAGACCTGCCCTGGCGCCGCGACCGCACGCCCTACCGCGTCTGGCTGTCCGAGATCATGCTGCAGCAGACACAAGTCGCGACCGTCATTCCTTACTACGAGCGATTCCTGGAGAAGTTTCCAACCGTCGGAGCGCTGGCCGCTGCGCCGCTGGACGATGTGCTCAAGCTGTGGGAAGGGCTGGGCTACTACAGCCGCGCGCGCAACCTGCACCGCGCCGCGCAGATCGTCGCCGGAAACCTCAACGGTCGCTTCCCCGAAACCGCCAGCGAGCTGCAAAAGCTGCCGGGCATTGGACGGTACACTGCCGGAGCGATCGCCAGCCTTGCATTCGGTGAGGATGTGCCGGTGCTGGACGGGAACGTGATCCGCGTGCTGGCGCGCGTCTACAACGTCGAAGAGGACGTCACACGATCCGCGACGCAGCGTTCCTTATGGGGCCTCGCCACAGACCTTGTGCCTGCCGGATACGCCGCCGCCTGGAATGAGGGGCTGATGGAACTGGGCCGCCGGATTTGCGTGCCACGCGATCCGCTCTGCGCTGAGTGCCCAATCGCGGAATGGTGCGAGGCGTACCGGCTGGGCGTGCAGCACGAGCGCCCGGTCAAGCGTCCGCGCGCCAAAACGCCGCACTACGACGTCACCGCCGCCGTGATCAGCCGCGCCGATGGACAGGTGCTCATCGCGCAGCGCCCGCTGGACGGCATGCTCGGCGGATTGTGGGAGTTCCCTGGCGGCAAGCGCGAGCCGGGCGAAACGCTGCGCGACTGCCTGGCGCGAGAGATCCGCGAAGAGCTTGACATCGAGATACGTGTGGGATCGCAGATCGCCACCGTGCGCCACGGCTACACGCACTTCCGGATCACGCTCTACGCATTTGCGTGCGAGATCGTGCGCGGCGAGCCACAAGCGATCGGCTGCGCAGCGTGGACGTGGGCCGCGCTCGACGAGCTAGACCGCTACGCCTTCCCTGTCACAGACCAGCAGATCATCGCGCAGCTTCGCAATGGCGGGCAGCTTGGCTTTGACTGGGATGTTTGAGCGGTGAGCGCTTGGCGATTAGCGGTTAGCAGTTGGCAGTACCAGAGCAAACCAGGTTGAAACCGATATGCGGCCCCCTACGGGGCCACGCTGCTCTTAGTCTTTTGCTCTTGGCTAATCGCTATCGGCTTTGCTGCTAAAATTCTTGGCAGGCGCGATGCCGCGTGGTATAGATCGATCGAACCCGATGAATACGCGAGGGAGACTTCATGTCAGACCCGATCAGCCGCCGCCGCGAAGAAGAAGCCATGAAGGCCGCCGGACGCCTGCCACCCGGCCAATCGCTGACGCAGAAGTTCCCCGTGCTGCACTACGGCGTGGTGCCAGGGTTCGCTCCGCAAACATGGGACCTGCGCGTCTTCGGCGAGGTCAAGCGCGAGATGCGCTGGACATGGGACGAGTTCCTGGCGCTGCCGACCGTCACGCTGCAAACCGACATCCACTGCGTCACGCGGTGGAGCATGTTCGATACTGTTTGGGAAGGCGTGCGCGTCCGCGATTTTGTAGAACTGTTCGGCCTCACGCCTGAGGTACGCTTCGTGATTGCACACTGCGAGAATGACTACACGACAAACGTGCCGCTCGACATCATGCTTGAAGAGAACGTGCTGCTCGCGTACAAGTTTGGCGGCGAGTTCCTCACGCCCGATCACGGCTTCCCACTGCGGACGCTCATCCCGTCGCGCTATTTCTGGAAGAGCGCCAAGTGGCTTCGCGCGCTGGAGTTTACCCGCGAAGATCGCCCTGGATTCTGGGAGCAAGCGGGCTACCACAATGAGGGCGATCCCTGGAAAGAGGAACGGCTCAAGCAAGGCAGCATGTTTTAGACAAGAACAACTTAAAGCAGCGAAGCTCAGCAAACCGGACCCTGCGTTTAGCTGCTTTTCTGCGGGTTCTCGCCATTCCTGGCCGCGTTATGGCCGCACGTGCCCTTCGCCCTCGATAATCCATTTGTAGGTGGTCAGCGCTTCCAACCCCATCGGGCCGCGTGCGTGCAGCTTCTGCGTGCTGACCGCGATCTCCGCACCTAGGCCAAGTTGCGCGCCATCGGTGAATCGCGTTGAGGCGTTGACGTACACCGCCGCCGAATCAATCTCATTCAGGAAACGCTCTGCCGCCGCTGAGTTCGCCGTGATGATTCCATCCGAGTGCAGCGTGCTGTGCTGATGGACGTGCTCGATCGCCGCGTCGAGGTCCGGCACGACGCGAATCCCCAGCACCAAACTCAGCCACTCGATGTCCCAGTCGTCCGGCCCGGCGGGTTTGACACTCACCGAAGATGGCGCTACCGCCGCCGCCTGCTCGTCCACGCGGAACTCAACGCCGTCCTGCGACAAGCGCTCGATCACACGCGGGATGAAGCGCTCCGCAATCGACTGGTTGACGAGCAGCGTGTCGAGCGCATTACACACGGACGGGCGCTGCACCTTCGCGTTCTGCACGAGTCGCTCTGCCGCGTTGAGATCGGCAGTCTCATCTACGTACAGATGGCAGATGCCGATCCCGCCAGTGATTACCGGGATCGTGCTATTCTCGCGGCAGAAAGTGTGGAGCGTATTGCCCCCGCGAGGGATGATCATGTCCACGTACTCGCTGAGGCGCAGCAGTTCGCGCACATAGCGCCGGTCGCTGTCTCGGATCAGTTGCACTGCACCGGCGGGTACGCCCTGCTCCGCTAGCGCCTGCTGGATCGCGTCCACAATTGCGCTGTTACTGCGCAACGTCTCCTTCCCGCCGCGCAGGATCGCGGCGTTGCCGGTCTTTAGCGCCAGTGCCGCGACGTCGGCGGTCACGTTGGGCCGCGCTTCGTAAATGACCCCCAGCACGCCGATCGGCACGCGCCGCTTGCGCACGCGCAGCCCATTCGGCAGCACCTGCTGATCGAACTCCTCGCCTACTGGGTCGGGCAACTCCGCGACGCGCCGCACATCATTGGTAACCGATTCGAGGCGGCCCGCCAGGTTCAGCCGGTCGAGCAGCGCCTCGCTCAGCCCTGCCGCGCGACCATCAGCGACATCCTGCGCGTTCGCTTCCAGAATCGCCTCGCTGCACGCGTCAATTGCGTCCGCCACTGCAAGCAAGAGAGCATTTTTCGTCTCAGTGTCAAGCTGCTTGAGCGTGCGGGATGCCGCTTTCGCCCGCTGTCCGAGCGCCTGCATATCAACGGTCATGGTTCAATCTCCCATACTTACACGAGCACCAAATTATCGCGGTGAATCGCTTCATCGCCATAGGTATACCCAAGAATCTTCGTGATCTCAGGCGAGTGATGGCCCCGCAGCCGTTCCAGTTCGTCGCGGCTATAGTTGACCAGGCCCTGCCCCAGCACGCGATCGTCCTCGGTGACCACTCGCACAACCGCGCCTCGCTCGAAGCGCCCCTTCACAGCGCGCACGCCAATCGGCAGCAGGCTCGCGCCCTGCTCCAGCAGCACGAGGGCAGCGCCCTGGTCGATCCGCAGCGTGCCCTGCGGGCGCTCTGCCAGCAGCCAGCGCTTCCGCCCCTCGATCTGCCCGACTGCCGGGGCGAAGGTCGTCCCCAGCCGCTCGCCACGCGCCAGACGCAGCAGCACATCTGGCGCCGTCCCACACGCGATCACGGTCTGCGTGCCGCTGCGCGTCGCGAGGCGTGCCGCCTGAATC
>Ga0079224_100012247_pt1 | contig 11859 bp, 9 predicted proteins | sample Stecom2015_FD_80414 | JGI IMG/M metagenome (GOLD analysis project Ga0079224, IMG submission 80414) | Agricultural soil microbial communities from Utah to study Nitrogen management - Steer compost 2015 | ecosystem: Environmental > Terrestrial > Soil > Agricultural land | place: USA: Utah...
AGCCTTCAGCGGCCAGCGGCCGACGGCGCCCTTTGAGCCGCAATACTCCTGCCTCGCGATTAAAGGGGGCGCCTGCCAACGGAAGGACCTTCACACGGTTAGTGTCCACCAGATGCAGTGACCTGCGCGGAATAGTCGCGATGCCCAGACCTTCGGCGACTAATGCACCAAGCACCGAGATATTGGCGGCTTCGTATTGCGCCCCCATCTCAATCCCACAGGTCTGTAACGCCCGCTCCACCACCGGTGTGATACTGCTATCGACCCCGCTGCTGATATAAGGCCGCGTGGCGAATAAGGGCCATGAGACTTCTGAACGCTGTGCCAGCGGGTCATGGTGGGAACAAATAACGACTAGCTCATCGGCAAGCACGAATGAAGCGTACTCCAGACTGGCGTCGGGCGGTGGCGGCGATGTGACCGCGAAGTCGACACTGCCGGAGCGCACGAGTTCCAAGATAGAAGTGGGGTCTACGGGCTTAAGCGCGACGGTGACTAGAGGACGCACCTGACGAAACTCGCTTAGCACGCCGGGAAGAATGATCGCCCCGAACGATGGCAGACAGGCGATGGTGATATGCCCGCGGCCCCCGCTCATATATTCGGAAAGTTCACTGAGCGAATCATCGAATTGCTCAAGAATCCGTTCCGCGATCGGCAACAGCTCTCTGCCGAAGGATGTGAGCTCTACCGGGCGCGCCTCACGATCGAACAGTTCAGCATCCAGCTTGAATTCAGCAGACTGTATCCGCCGGCTCAAGGCCGGCTGGGAAATAAAGGCCAGTTCCGCCGCAGCCCGAAAACTGCCGGCCCTCGCGACATGCACGAAGGCCTGCAATTCCGGAATGGTAAGCGGCGGAATCCGCGCCATTATCCTTTGGGCCCGTAATCGGCCCCCATGGTGGTGCCCCACTCTCCCTTGACGCCCAGACCACGCATGAAGCGGTCGCGGATCTGAGGAGGGTCACGATCCGTCACACCGGCAGGCGGCTGGTCATCGGTACGAACGCATAGCAACCAGGGGCCGTCTTCCGTGAGCGCTCGGGCGACCTTCGCGTCGAAATCGTCTTCATCACGCACCCACGCTGATTGGGCGATGCCCAGCCCGCGTGCGGTCTGCACCAGGTCGACGCCCGACTCGGTCAGTGTCGGCTGTGAACCGGTGATCTGGTAGCTGCCGTTGTCCCAGATGATGATCGCGAGGTTTTTCACCCCTGATGCATGCACAGTACCCAATGTGCCCAACTGCATGAGCAGGGAACCATCGCCGTCAAGCGCCACAACGCGCCGCTGCGGTTGAGCCAGCGCAACGCCCAGCCCAATGGCGGTCGCTAACCCCATACTGCCCAACATGTAGAAGTTCTGAGGACGGTGGCCGGCGGCCCACAAGTCGAAGTTCGTATGACCGATGCCGCCGACGACCGCTTCGTCGTTCTTGAGCATGCCTTTCAGGCGACGGGTCAGCTCACTGCGGTTCATCACCTTGACGTCTGCCCGCGACAGCATGGTGTCTTTGATATCGGAATGCTGTTCCATGTCTATCCCCTTATCGCGCAAACAGCTTGGGTGAAATAATCAGGGCAGCCGGCGCCTGTGTGGAAAATGCCTGCTGCATGGTTTTGTCTGCGATGAATTCCACGTCCTCGACGTTCTCTAGGCTGTGTTTCTCGATATTCAGACAGTCCAGAATGGGGTGCAAAGTGCGGCAGACCATTACCTGTCCCAACTGATGGTCGCCCAGCGTGCCGCGTTCCGACACCAGCATCAGTACCGGTATCTGATACACCACGGGTAGCGAAGCCAGCACGTTAGGGAGCGTGGCGAAGCCGCTGGTCTGCATTAGCGCGATGCCGCGCATGCCGCCCATCCAGGCCCCAGCCACGATGGACACGGCCTCTTCCTCGCGCGAGGGGTTCAACACGGTGAAGAAGTCATCTGCTTCCATTTTGCGGATGAGCTTGGCCAGCACTTTATCCGGCACATAGGCGATCAGCCGCACATTATTGCGTTTGAACGAAGCAATCAGTCTGTCTTCCCAACCGGGAGCAGTTTCGGTAGTCATCGGTCTCTCTCCATGGATGACATTTCGGATTCGAAATCAGGGGTTGATGGTCACGAGCCGTTCTTCAGTCATTTCGCGGATCGCGTAATCCGGTCCTTCACGACCGAAACCACTGTGCTTGACACCGCCAAACGGCATGACGTCGGCGCGAGCGCTGGAGGCCTCATTGATATGAATCGCGCCAAAGCGCAACGTACGCGACGCCTTCATGGCTGCATCAATATCGCTGGTGAAGACACCTGCGGACAGCCCGTAAGGGGTGGAGTTCGCGCTCTGAAGCGCCTCGTCCAGGCTGCTGAACGGCTTGATAGACATGAGCGGTGCAAACGCCTCCTGGCACCAGGCCTGGGACGCCTCGGACACATGGGTGAGCACCGCCGGCTTTACCACTGAACCCTCACGCTGTCCCCCGCATTGCAGGGCGGCGCCATCAGCCACAGCCTGCTGGATCCACGCCTCGGCTCGCTCGGCCGCTTCGCGGCTGATCAGCGGCCCGACCTGTGTATCAGGATGGCGGGGGTCACCCACCACCAGGGCCTGTGCAGCGCTGCGCAGTTTCTCGAGCACTTCGTCCTGCACGGATTCCGCCACGTATAGCCTCTGCACCGAGGTACACACCTGGCCGGCTTTTCGGAAACCGGCATTGACGATTTTCGGGATAGCCCGGTCGATGTCGGCATCGGCACAGATAATGGTGCTGGCGATGCTGCCTAGCTCCATCTGCGTACGCCGCAGCCCTGCCGCCGCCTGGATGATGGTGCCCACACGCGTACTGCCGGTGAATGTGTAGAAGTCGATGTCCGGGTTCTGCAGCAGTGCGGTACCGACCGTGTCACCTTCGCCGTGCAGCACGGACAGGAACTCGGGCGGCATCCCGGCTTCTAGCAGGATTTCCGCCAGTGCAGCCGCCGTGAGCGGGGTAAATGCCGACGGCTTGAGTATGACGGCGTTGCCGCCGGCAAAGGCCGGCCCTACCTTGTGGATGACAGTATTCAGCGGGGAGTTGAAGGGCGTAATAGCGCATACGACACCCACCGGAAAGCGCTGTGTGAACCCCAAGCGGCGGTGTGCCCCCGGACTGGCGGCAAACGGCACCATATCGCCCACCAGGCGCAGACCCGCTTCGGCGGACAGACCTAGCGTGACTAGCGCGCGGTCGATTTCGTTGTGTGCATCAGGGCTGGTAAAGCCGGCTTCGGCCGTCAACAACGTGGCGACTGCTTCGCGGCGGTCGGCGAGCAGTTCGGCCGCCCGCCGCAATACGTTGGCGCGCGAAGTGGGGTCAGGCACGCCGGCGTCAGCAGCGGCACGCGCCATCGCCACCGCTTGATTGACTTGTTCGACACTGGCCGCACCAATGGTGGTGATTTCCTGAGTGGTGAATTTATCGAGCACGGGTAGGGCTTGCGCCGGCTCCACCCATTTACCGTTGATCAGTGACTCAGTGCGCGGCAGCACGGCCCGCAGCTGTGTCATGAAGTCCGTTTGTTGTTGCGTCATCGTGTCAGTCCTTTTCTGTCATCACCGCGCTTATTGCGCGAATCCGGGGTCGAGCCGATAGGCCAGGCGCAGCAAGGCCGGCCATTCCATTTGGCCATAGGGCCGCCGGGTCTGCGGCTGATACTGCATGTACGTGGCTTCCACGAAATCCTGGGGCACCTCACGCAAGGGGGTGGCGCAGGCCATCGCAGCCAGCTGAGCACGGCAGGACAGCTCCAGCCTGTGCATCCAGTTGAAGGCCTCACCCACCGTCCGGCCTACCGTCAGCAAGCCGTGGTTGCGCAGAATAAGCGCCTCGTTGCTGCCAAGATCTTTCACCAAAGAATCCTGCTCTTCGAGATCCAGCACCACGCCCTGATAATCGTGGTAGCCGATCTTTAGGAACCGCATGGAAGTCTGGTTTAACGGCAGCAGGCCACATTCCAGCGACGACACGGCCATACCAGCCCACGTATGGGTGTGAATCACGCAATCGACCTCTGGGCGGGCGGCGTGCACTGCACTGTGAATCACGAATCCGGCCCGGTTCACACCGTAGTCGTAAGGCCCGAAATCCGGCCCGGCAAGAATGTTGCCGTCATGGTCGATCTTTAGCAGACTGGACGCTGTGATTTCTTCATAGAGCAAGCCATAGGCATTAATGAGGAATGCGCCGTCCTCGCCGGGCACTCGCAGCGAGATATGGTTGGCGATCATGTCGGACATGCCGTAATGGGCGATCAGCCGATAACAGGCGGCAAGATCCACACGCGCTTTCCACTCTTCGGGAGAGCAGCGGTCTTTCATTGAAGGGATATCAAGCGTAGGAATGAGAGACATGGAAGGTGAAGCTCGAAACACACATTGAAGATGTGTTGATCATACGAGCCCCACTACAACCAGATATGAAAAACGATCAAGACGGCGTTTTTCTCATTCGCACGCAAGCCACATCAGGGCCGACCCATTGCAGTTCGATCGGTAAGCAAAAGCGAAGTCAGAGCAAAGTGCGGCGCTCAGCGTTTTCCGCGGCCTGACGCACAAAAAAGTCGAACAGACTGCGGCTTGATGGACGCAGAGTTTCCGGGTCACGAACACAAAGATAGAACTGGCGATGAGCCCAATCGTCTTTGAGCTGCACTTTACTTAGGCCGAGATGGGACGTGTAGGTGTCGGCGATGCCCTCTGGCATGATGCCGATGCCCAGGCCCTCACGGATCATGCGGCAGCGTGCCTCGTAGTTGGAGACTTGGATCTTGACGTTAAGCGGCCCGGTCAGGCTGTGGCCGGCCAGCTCCATGAAAGACTCGAACGAGTGCCGCGGGAAATATCCCAGGAAATCAAATTCGCGCGCCTGATCGAGATGAACAGCTTCAAGGCGCTGCAAGGGATGGCCGTTGGGCACCACCAGCACCACCCTATCCCGGTGATAGGGCAGCGAATAGACACCCGGGGCAGGCCCCACAGCGTGATAAATGCCGATATCCAGATTCTTCTCGACGATCAGGCGAGGGATTTCGCTGCTATAGGCCTCCAGCAGGTCGATACGCAGGCGTACCGACTGCGTGTCCTGGTAGCGTTTGAGTTCTCGCGGCAGAAAAAGAATGATCGACGAGCGATTGGCGGCCAACTGAATCTTGGGACTGCCATCGGCGGCAAAGTCCTCGACGAAGTTCGTCAGCCCGGAAACCTGCCCCAATATGGCTTTCGCACGATGATAAAGGGCGGACCCGGCCGCCGTGGGCAAAACCCCGCGGTTATGGCGCTGCAGCACGGTGACGCCCAGGTTGCGCTCCAGTTCCGCAATGCGCTTGCTGACGGCGGAAGTGACAAGACCTTCTCGCTCCGCAGCGCGAGCAAGGCTTTCTTCCTCAATCGCGGCAACGAGGGTTCTTAAGGCACCTAGATCGATATTCAAGGCAGAGTGTCAATGTGAAGAATTCAACGTTGTATTCAGTATAACGATCATTGACACCGGCTACATCGGTGATTCAAGAACCGCACTCGCAATGAACAAGGGGCCTCTCGAATAAGAGGCCCCTTATTAATGCCGAAGGCTTCAGACGTTTAGCCGAGTTTCAGATCGCGGATTTGGATGCGATCTAAGTTCCAGAGCTGTTCACGCAGCGCTGCAGTCTGCTGCACACCCAACACCGGCCCGACCAACTCGTCGAACTTGGCATTCAGGTCGTCATCGGAAAGCGGAGACTCCGGATCACCCTTACGGTATGGCGAGAAATGCTCAAGGCGACGGCCGTCCTTCAGCACGATCTGCACCCGTGCAGCACGCTGGCGCGGAAAGCCTGCGGTGAGTTCCGGATCGGCCACAAACTGGGTACGTGCCATCAGTGCCCGAATGCCGGCATCCGACAGCCGGTCAGGCCCGAATGCGTCCAGACGAACTGAGCCGTATGTCAACGCATGCGCGACGACATAGGGCATGCTGAACTTACCTTCGAATGCCGTCTTGGGGTCGAAATTGCCGGTGACATCGACCGCTGTCTTATAGCTTGCGATGTGTATGGACTCGATATCTTCGGGCTTGATGCCGTTTTGCTCACGCAACAGTAATGCGGCATCGATAGCGGCGAAAGTGTGACCGCAGCAGCCATGGTTCTTCTGCGTGATGACACCGATGTTGTACTGCTCACCCAGGCCTCGTGTGGCAATCGCCCAATCCGGCCCCTGCGACATCGCTGCGCCGAAGCCGACTTCGCCTTCGAGAATGTCCGCCACACCCGTAATGCCGTGACGTGCCCCCTGCCCGGCGCGAACACCGACCGCTGCCGCATGACCTGCATGCAGAGCCTTGGTCATCGCATCGGAACGGAACGCCTGCTGCAGACCCGAAGCAAAGGTGGTGGCGGTGGCCAGGGCATGCAGCATCACGCCTTCGTTGCCCGGCGCCTCCAGCGCGGCGACCGACGCCGCAGCGCCCAGACAGCCCACCGTGCCCGTGGTGTGGAAAAAGCGATAGTGGGAAGGCTGCACCGACGCGCCAATGCGCGTGGAGATTTCATAGCCCACCACCACGGCTTTCAGGAAATCGCTACCGCTGGTTGCGTTGTGCTCGGCCACGGCCAGAGCGGCTGCGATCGTGGGGCAGCCGGGGTGGTAAACAGCATCGCGAAAGATATCGTCGAATTCCACGGCATGTGAAGCGCTGCCGTTGATCCACGCCGCCGTGGCGGGAAAGGCGGTGGTACCGCAGCCAGGCAGGGTCGAATGGCCCAGGCCTAGCTCATCACGATGCGCTTCGCGCAACTGCACCCCAGGCGCAACTTGTGTCCCGGGGTAAAGCGCGCTGAACCAGTCGAGCACCACGCGCTTGGCGTAATGCATGACCTCGTCAGGAAGTTCGCGCACGGCATCCCGGGCACCGTATCGGGAAATCTCTTCTAGCAACATGCAGTCGTCTCTTTCAGGTTTGGCTGGTAGGGCGGCCTTCGCCAGGCCGATGGTCTCTTGATACTAGCGTCATTCCGCCCTGCCTGTGTTGACGAATCAGGAACGCGGGGTTTCCACCGGGCGGGGCGGGCGCTGCGAGAAGCTGCGCTCGAACACGCTTTCGGCAATCCGGTTCTTCAGAATTTCGATCGAACCGCCGGCAATCATCCAGCCACGGCAACGACGCACACAGTACTCGACTAGGCTTTCCCGGCTGTATCCCATGCCGCCCATCACCTGCAGTGCCTCGTTGGCGACCTCAAAGCCAATCTGGTTGCAATAGGCCTTGGCAATAGCGGTTTCTGCAGCAGACGGGAAGCCGGTATCAGCGTTGGTGGCCGCACGATACAGCAGCAGTTGCGCTGCATCGAGCTTGATCTTCATGTCGGAAAACTTCCATTGAATGCCCTGGAATTCGCACAGTTCGCGGCCGAACTGTTTGCGCTGCGTGGCCCAGCCCTTGGCTTCTTCGAAGGCGTATCGACCCAATGCCAGAGAACGCGAGGTATTGCCAATCCGTTCGACGTTGAAGCCGCCGATCAGCTTTTTGAAACCACCCTCGCCAAGCACCACCAGCTCGTCCGGAATGTAGACGTTGTCGAAAAAGATCTCGACCCACTCTTCATCGGACATGAAGGCGGAGCGCTTGCCCATCTTGACGCCTTCTGTCTGCGTGTCGATCAGAACCGCACCAATACCGTTGGTGCCCGGGCCAAACCGCACATAGGTCAGAATGAAGTTAGCGTGTGGCCCATGAGTGGTGAAGATCTTGGAACCATTGATGCGCCAGCCGTCGCCGTCACGCGTGGCCGAAGTCTTGAGTTCCGTGACCGCGGAACCTGCCTCGGGTTCGGTCATACCTACCGAAATCAGTGCCTCACCCTGCAGCAACGGCTTCAGATAGCGCTCTTTCTGAAACTCTGAGCCGTAAGCGGCCAGCACTCGAATGGCACCAAAGTTACCGGCCTGCACGACGTCTGCACTACGCGGACACACGGAAGCCACGGTTTCGATGGCGATCACCGCGTCCATCAACGTACCGCCGATCCCGCCGTCCTCTTCCGCAATGGTGATACCCAGCAGACCTTGTTCCGCCATCAGTTTGGCGACATCCCACGGGTAATCCTGTGAATGTGCACGCTCAAGCGCGCCTTCCAACAGATGTTTTTGAGAGAAGCGCAGGACGGCCGTCTGGAAATCCTGCTGTTCGGGAGTAAGGTTGAAATCCATTTTTGTCAGTTCCTAAAGAAATTCATTTCGACACAAGAGCCGATTCAGGCAAGACGAATCAGGCCATCCACCGCAACGGCGCCGTCACCGCTCACGAACACGGGGTTGATTTCGGCTTCTTCGACGGTCACCCCTTCCACCAGCGCCAGGCGCGACAGGTTCACGATGAGCTGGGCGAGCGCGTCGCAATCCCCTTTGGGCAGGCCCCGGTAGCCGCGTATCAACTGCGTCATAGCGACTTCCTCGATCATCTCCCGCGCAGTGGCTTCATCGACGGGCGCCACGCGCACCGAGAAGTCTTTCATCAGCTCTGCGGTAATGCCCCCCGCGCCCAACATGATGGACGGCCCGACGGCCGGATCGCGACGAAAGCCGACAATGAGCTCAAGCAGATGGCTGGCCATGCCTTGAACAAGCAAGCCGTCAATGCGTGCCTCGGGGCACTTGGCTTCGACAGAAGCCAGCATGTTCGTGATGGCGTGATCCAGCTCGGCATCGTTGCGAATCCCCACCTTCACGCCGCCGACCTCGGTCTTGTGCGGAATATCGGCAGAGCAAATCTTGAGCACCACGGGGTAATCAATGCCGTGCTTGCGTTCGTCCCGCCCCAGCAGCACGGTGGGGGGGCGGCTGATGCCCAGGGCCGACAGCACCTTGCCGGCTTCGTATTCCGACAGCATGCCACTGCGGGGTAGATCCTGCGGCCAGTCGAAGGGCTGGACGGCCGTGCTGCCGCCCTCCGGGGCGCGTCGGCGCAGGAACCCGGAAAGCGCATCCGCGCATGCCTCGGGAGTACGGAACGCCGCCACACCGGCTTGTTGTAGCAGCGCCAGCGATTCCACCGCCTCCGGCGCCAAGAAAGCAACCAACGGTTTGTCAGCAGGTTTGTGGGAATCGACCAGCGGTTTCACTGCAAGCTGGGGATGGAACTGGGCGGACGAGCCCACCACGCTCAGGACCGCGTCGCACCAAGGCGCCAGCAGCAGTTGTTCGAGCAAATCCTTGTATTGCGCGCTGGTGGCGGCCAAGGTCAGATCGATGACCGGCGCGGGTTTGATCTTCAGTCCACGCCCCGCCATATGTTCCACAAATTCAGGCGGCGGCGTTGCGGCCTCCAGGCCTTGCACGCCCAGATTGTCGACCACAGTGGCCGCACCGCCGCCGGTGGTGGTAATGACGGCCACACGGGGTGTGCGCAGAGCCTGTGCCGTCTGGCCATAACGTTGCAGGAGCGGAATGATCTCGAAGAGGGTTTCGAGCATCAAGACGCGAATCACACTATGCGCTGCAAAGAAGGCGTCAATGGCGGAATCACTGCCGGCGATTGCGCCGGTGTGCGATTGCGACAGCTCATCGGCTTGAGCCGAACGCCCCAGCTTGTACGCCACCACGGGCTTGCCGGCGGCATAGGCCCGCTTGAGCGCCGCAGACAGTTTGTCGGCGCTGCGTATCGTCTCGAGGAACAGCAGGATGACTTCGGTCTCGGGGTCATCCACCAGCGCATCCACAACCTCACCGACCGAGATATCGCTTTCGTTTCCGACCGACACCGACTTGGCAAAACCGAAGCCTCGAGCCGCCGCACGCGACAGCAATGAGCCCATCATCGAGCCGCTTTGCGACACCATGCTGGCTGTCCCTTTCACCAGGGTTTCGGCCTCAAAGACGGCGTTTACGGACAGCACGGCGCCGGAATGCGCATTGGCCAGGCCAATGCTGTTGGGGCCGAGCAGACGCAGCCCCAGTTCTTGGGCCTGCTGCACCATGGCTTCCTGGCGCTTCCGGCCTTCCTCGTCCTTTTCACCGAAGCCGTCGGAATAGATCGTCACGACCTTGGCGCCGGCTTTCGCACAATCCGGAAGCAATGCGGGAACGTGCTTGCCCGGCACCATAATGAAAACGTGGTCTACCGGTTCCGGCAGCGAGCACAAGTCCGGGTAGGCGCGCTCACCCAGCACTTCGTCGCGGGAGGGGTTGATGGGGTATATGCGGCCGGTGTAGCCATGCTTGCGCATGAAACGCAAAGGCCGCGCAGTATTCTTGCCGGCGTCACCCGATGCACCAACCAGCGCAATCGCAGAAGGGGCCAGCAAAGCCTGGGAAAACGTACTCATGGGTATAGGTCACGTGTCTATTGAAGGAATATCGACACTCTATCCCGCCCCCAATCCTTGAGTCTTGAAAAAATGGAAAACGTGCGTTGTTAAGCCCGCTTAGACGCCGGACATAGAAACTCCAGCAACTCGCGGCCGGCGGTGGTGCACTCATCAAGGTCGTGCACACAAATGTAGAACTGACGCAGCGCCCATTCGTCCTTCAGTGAAAGCAGCTCCAGTCCCATGCTGCCCAGATAATTTGCCGCAATCCGTTCCGGCACCAACCCGATACCCACCCCTTCCCTGATCAGATTGCAACGGGTTTCAAAGTTGGAGACTTGCATCTTGACCGTAGGCGGCCGCGACACGCTGGCACCGATGTAATCGAGAAATTTCTCCAGCGAATGCATGGGAAAGTAGCCCAGCAGATCGTAGTCAAGCGCCTCTTCCAGGAAAAGCGAACCGCGGCCGGACAAGGGATGGCCGATGGGCACGACCAGCCCCACGCGGTCGGTCGCAAAGGGGAACGAGGCCACACCTGGTGCAGGATGTTGACCATGGTAGATACCGATGTCCACGGAACCGTCCACGACCATCCGGGGAATGTCAAAGCTGTGCGCGTCGACCAGATCGATGCTGATGTCACGACGATTCGCAAGAAAGCGCCCCATCTTGCGCGGCAGAAATTGCAGCAGCGTCGAAGGATTGGCAGCCAGCCGTATCTTGGCAACCCCGTCGTGGGAGAAGTGATGAATTGCCGTCGCTGCCGTTTGCAGGCCGCGCAGAATGGATTTGGCATGCTGATACAGCAAGGAACCTGCGGGAGTGGGATCCACGCCGCGACCATGCCTGTACAACAACACCCGCCCAAGCTGGCGCTCCAGCTCGGAAATTCGTTTGCTGACCGTTGAGGTGACCAGGTTCTCGCGCTCTGCCGCTTTGGAAAGGCTCTTTTCCTCTACGGCGGCCACGAAAATCTGGAGAGAAGGTATATCCATACCTTTCATTCTGGCGAACTCCTTGATACCAACGCCACGTGCGCAGGTCCCATTTCCCGGCGGCACTGAAACGTCCAAGTGTAGCGCCTAACGGTGCAAAGCCCGGATTTGCCAGAATGCATGATCCCCGACACAGCGGTCAGCCGTGTCGGGGATGTTTTATGAAGTGGGGGCCGGACTCAGTCGAGCACGATACCCAGCGAAGTCACTACCTCGTTCCACTTCTTGGTTTCGCTGGCCACATAGGCCTTGAATTCTTCGGGCGTGCCACCAACAGGTGCCGCGCCTTCGTTGGTCAGGCGTTGCTTGATGTTAGGCTCCTGCAACACCGTGTTGATATCGGCATTGATTTTCTTGACGATCGCCTCTGGCGTACCGGCCGGTGCGAAATAACCGAACCAGGAGCCCAAAGCAAAGTCAGGAAGACCGGCCTCTGCAACGGTGGGAAGCTCAGGCATCACGACCGAACGCTGTGCAGTGGAGACGGCCAGCGGTACCAGCGTGCCGCTGCGGATATGACCCATGACTGAAGGCATCGTGGCAAACA
>Ga0079224_100012249_pt1 | contig 11857 bp, 9 predicted proteins | sample Stecom2015_FD_80414 | JGI IMG/M metagenome (GOLD analysis project Ga0079224, IMG submission 80414) | Agricultural soil microbial communities from Utah to study Nitrogen management - Steer compost 2015 | ecosystem: Environmental > Terrestrial > Soil > Agricultural land | place: USA: Utah...
CCGCTGCCCGGTGCGCCGCACGGGGCGCAGACGCGGACGCCCGGACCCGGCCAACTGCCGCAAACCATTCACGAGCAACTGTGGGTCCGAGAGCTTCTCGTGGCCAGGATACATAGCCCGAAAGCGCGCACGGACATCGCTCGTGCTCGGCGGGACCACTCTCTGGTCGCTCAGTTCCGCAGCAAGAACACGCTCCGCCCATTCGAACTGAAAGGCCGTATGGAGTTCCTCGAGCCAGGTGAGCGGATCGTCAACTGCGTAGGCGGCCGGGTCCAAATCACTAGGCAAGTACAGATTGCTGCCGCCGCCGTCGCCGCGAACTGTGTCAATGATCCGGAGCTCGCCAGTCCGCACGAGGTTTGCCAGGTCCCGCTTGATCATGTGCGCGGGGATCTCTTCCGTGACGCCGCTTGCGTCGGCAACCTCCACAACGTCCGCTACGCGCACGGCTCGTTGGAGCTCAATGACGGTTGTGTACACCAGCGACAGTACACGTCGCCTTCGCGACGGCTTGGCGGCCTGCTTGCACGCCTCCTCCGGGAGAATGCCCGGTACAAAGAAGACGGGTGTTCGGCCGTCCTTTACTTTCCCGAGAATGTGGCGCCTGGCGAGTTCGTCAAGCACGCGCGCTACCCGCTTGCGTAGTGCACTTCGCCGCGGGGCTAGCGTTTGGCGCTCCTTGTTCGTCAGCGCTTCGCAGATGTCGATCGCCGAAACGGGGCGCCCGATAGTGGTATTCAGCGCTTCCACGGTCGCTCGAACCGTGCTTGCCGCTTGGCCGAGTCGACGCGGCTGGTCACTGCTCACGAAGCACCCCTCGTTGGACGGCGCGGTGGTTGTTTTCGGTAGGCGTTCTGCTGAGCTGCCTGCGCATTCTTTCGACTCTGCGCAGTACGAATCTGGACTGCCTTCAAGAGCGCAACCGAGAGCTTCTGACCGCTTGCAACTTCTTGCTCGACCTTCTGGACGAAGGGCACAATACGTCCAGGTGTGCCGTCCGTGACCTGATGAATGAACTTCAGCTGCCGGCGAACTTCGAGGTTCTTGGCGCTCGCCTGAGCCCAAAGGGGGCTGATCTTCCGAACGAGCCGCGCCGTTTCGCTCAACTTGTACGACTGGAAGTAGCACCATTCGTGCACACGCCCGGCTATCTGTGGGTTCTGCTCCAGCTTGGTGGGTAGATCGTCCATGCCGATCAGCACCAGCGTCAATCGCCCTCCTTTGTCCACCATGTGGTCGCGGATCGTAATGAGGCCCCGCAGGGCGGTAAGGGAGTACAGACCGGCCTCGTCCACGAAGACCAGCTCGATACGGTTTCTCAAGAGTCCCGCGACCACGAGAGCGGCGAGCTGGGGAGCAGCCAGGCGGCGGTATAGCCCGACGTCCAGCACGCCGAGTATGCCATGGTGGAAGGCTGCCATTGCCGTCTTGTCAGCACCCAACCAGCCGGGGGTCTCCGTCGCCTGGTAGCGACGTGCCTGAAAGGCGTCAGGGTTCGACTCCGAGTACGCGGCATTGATTCTTCTTGCAAGCCATTCGGCTGTTGTCGTCTTGCCGAGGCGAGAGCGCCCGGTCCAAACCACTATCGGGCTGGAGTTGTGCGCAGCGAGCGTGCGTTCCGCGACGTCATGCATGAAGTCCGTTTCGACCACCTGCGTCGCGACACGCCTCGGGAACTGAAACGTGCTCATGATCCGCTTCTCTCAATCGTGTTTGATTGCTGCGACTACTGGCGACGGTTACGGCGATGGCGCTTCGACATGCTCGTCAGGATGGCCTTGACCTCGTCTTCCTCCGGATCCGCCGACACGGCCGAAGGGGCCGGGGTTGCGCTGACGATCTTGCGCCCTTCCTCCCACTCCGCGGTTGCCTTGGCTTCAGCCTGAGCAGCCTCGGCCTCTTGCGCGTACTTCCTGATCCTTTGCACGAGTCCACGCCGATACCGATTTGCATGCCTCTTCACGTCGTCGCGACTGTACGGGCAGTCGGGATGGTCGAGCAGCCAGGGTTCCGCGATGAACTCGCCCGTCTTGTCGCAGAACAAGGCGATGCGGCGCATGTCCTCCGGGTTGTATGCTACTCTTACGCTGCGCTGGTATTGCTCGAGAAGTTCTGGGCACCAGTAGCTTCCGCCGTTTCCGTCGCGGGTGAACTGAATCACCGGTTGAATCGTTCGAACTCTGTCCTCCATGCGCATGAGCGCTCTGAACACTTCGTCCTCGGTCGGCGTGCGAAGGTGCACGGTCTCCTCCCACAGCTCGATAGGCTTGCGGTCGGTAGCGGAGTGCGTGCGGACGTGGTATTCATTCACGATCCACTCTGTGATCTCCCTTTCGATCTGCTCGGGAGTGAGTAGTTTGTGAACCTGCTTTTCAGCAGCTCCCCTGCTGCGCCCCATCGCCTCCATGTGGCCGGGCAGCCCGCGCAGGCAACCGTGGTCCAAGGTAAGAAACCAGCGTTCGACCTTCCCTTTGCTATTCGGGTAGTAGGGCGGATCCGGATCGATGGCGACCCCCAGGACGCCGAGGGCCGCGGTCACGGCGTGCGACATGAAGTCGGCACCCCGGTCACATTGGAGTACGTCGCAGATGCCGTGCACTCTCCAGCGGCTGTCTACTTTTGGAAGGAAGGCGTGCCGCAACGTCCGAGTGATCGACCAGCTGTTGGCGGTTTCCTTGCTGATCGCGATGCCAGCGATGGCGCGCGAGTAGTCGTCAAGCAACACGGTGAGCCAGAGCTCAACCGGCTCCCATTTGCCGTCGATAAGATGTCGCGCCCAGATGTCCAAGCGTGTGTGGTCAGCCTGGAAGCGTTGATTCGCGTAAGACGTAAACTTGGCGGGTCGCGTCGGCGCCGCTTGCTTGTCGTACGTATCGAACCGCCCGCCCCGAGTCAGCTTGACAGCTTCCGGCAGGCTTTCGAGGTATGCCTTCACGGTGCTCGTCGACGGTACTGGCAATCCCAGTCGCGTGCACTCCTTCTTCGCCAAACTCGCGACTTTCGGAGCGCCCGCCGCAGGGATGCTATGCCAAAACCGCATGATGATGCTCTGTACCTCGGGTGTCATGACGACCTTCGAAGCACCGTTGTACCGTCGAAGATCAAGCAGACCTTTCTCGCCGAATTCGCGGTAGCGCCTCATGAGCTTGGTTGCCCATTGCGGCGTGCGGTCGACTCCGAGGCGGCGCAGGGCTTCTCGAGCCGTTGCGCCCTGCTTGATGAGTGACACCACCTGAAAGCGGAGGGCGAACTCCTCCAGGTTTTCTCCCAAAGCGACCGGGTCCACCCGTAGCTTCAACAACTCTTCTCTGCTCACGAACCTCTCTCCGTCGGTGTTAGCTGTCCCTCTTGGGGAGCCGCCGCCCCGGCATACCTGTCACGCGTCGGAGGTACTGGTCTCCGTCCCCCCTCCGGGACTGGCCCAGCGTCCCTCTCCTGCCGTCCTGAGCGACTGATCACACCGTGGAGGACCTCCTGGAGACATGACTTTAAGTAATGCCCGTGTTAGATTTGGCCATGCCGCGGGAAGTGAGCATTCGGGAGAAGTTTGTGTACGGGCAACGTTTAGCTCGGGTCCGGCGCCGCGCCGGGATGAGCCAGCGCGTTCTCGCCAAAGCTATCGACTGCACGCAGGGCTTCATCTCGCGTGTGGAGGACGGCCAAATGATGCTTCAGGCTGCGGACTACCCCGTGGTCGCCCAGTTCCTCGGCGCTTCCGTCGAGGAGTTGCTGGGGCCGTTCACTGCCGAGGAGCGTGAGTTGCTTTCCGCGACGCCGGAGCAGTGGCTGGAAGCACGTCGCAAGGCGGGGTGTTGACGTTCCACCTGGGGCCGTGTCGCCGAGTCAAGCGGCAGCGGCACGAATGCGTTGCCGCAGGAACGCGATCACCCGCTGATCGACAATCAGATCGGAGGATCGGATCGGCCGCGCAAGCGTGAGCCCCTCCTCGGTGCGACTCCGGCTGAGTGCCACGTACGTCTGGCCCGGTGCGAAGGCCCCGCCGCCGAGGTCGACGTGTACCCGGTCCAGAGTAAGCCCTTGGCTCCGGTGCACCGTGGCCGCCCAGCCCAGACTTAGCGGCATTTGGCTATAGCGGCCCACGACCCGGCGTGAGACTGCTCGCCTTTCCCGATCGAAAGTAAAGCTGCATTTCTCCCAAGTGGCGGGGTACACTGTGCACTCGTCGGAGTTGTCGAGCCGTTCGACGATAACGCGATCCGTCAGACAGGCCCGCACCTTTCCCAGTGTCCCATTGACCCACTGACCATTCGGGTCGTTCTTGGTCCAGATCACACGCGCGCCCGGCCGTAGGCGCAGATTCAGCGGCGCGGGAAGTTCACGGGTGCCGAATTCTGCTTCCACTTCCCCTAGGTACACCGTCTCGTCTGCGGCGAGCTCGTGCAAGCGTTGCTCGTTTACAGCCTCCGCGCGCCAGCGGCGGGTCGTGAGGATCAGGCTTCCTGCTTCGTTTGCGAGAGCTTCACTGAAAACTCTGCGGTTCAACCGCTGAAGCTGCGCTGGGGAAAGCGTGCCGCAGCGGATCCCGTGCAATATCTCGACAAAGGCGCGGTCCCGTTGGCGATGCACGCGCCTGAGCATATGGGTGTCCAGGGGCAAAGCCTCGAAGACCAAGGAATCGAAGAAATGAGGGCCTTTATAGCCAAGTTGCTCGAGTAGCGGAGCTTCGCTCCGGTCGACGACAGGAGGAAGCTGGAGCAAGTCGCCAAATGCCAGGATCTGAACGCCGCCGAATGGATCCGCCGACTCGCGCGCACGTCTCAGGATCCAGTCAATCTTGTCCAGCACGTCCGAACGGACCATGGAGATCTCGTCGATGATCAAAACGGTCATGGCGCGATAGAGCTCCACGGGCCTTTGGGTTCCGTCGTCGCCGCACCATTGCACGCCTCTGTCGAGGCGAAAGAAGGAATGAAGTGTCTGCCCTCCGACGCGGAGAGCAGCTACGGCCGTCGGGGCCAAGACCGGCGCCCTCAGCTCCGCCGCCAGGAGCTTCAGCAGGGTTGACTTGCCGGTACCTGCGGCACCCGTCACGAGTACAAACGGCTTGCCTGACTCGACGGCGCGATAGAGACGCTGCGCGTCGGCGTCCTCACACGTGCGTATCCATTCTTCGATGCTCGTCGGTTCGTCACCTACCTGTGTTCCATACTCTGCGTTCATCGCGTCCTCCTCGGCTCATTCGCCGACCGATCATCGGTCTGCACACGTCACAGCTACCGGGATTTCGCGGGAGTGACGGATCTCGTCGCCGGGGCGAGCGGATTCCTCAGACATGTTCATGGCGGGTAAGGCTGTAGCGCAGCTGGGAACAGCTTATCCCCTACGAAGGCGACACATGACCGATCCGCAGAACACGATCAATTTCCCCGAAGCGTCGGCTACTCAGAACGTACTCACCGGCATCGCGTGTCTGGAATCACGACTGGGTGCCGAGATTGCGCGGTTACGAAGCCAATGTCTCAAGCGCTCACCGGGCAACTCCCAGCGCCGGTGTGTAGCGTCATTCGGCGGCAAGCCGTTGTGGTGGTGGTGGTGGGCCATGCTTGTCTCTTGGACGCACGCGCCCGCGACGCGTAGAGCACTCGCGGGATCTACTACGTGGACATGGCTACGCACTACGGGGCTTCGATGACGCGCGACTGCTGACCTATCTCGAAAGTGTCGAAGCAGCCTTGCGGTCGTCCGCCTGGACCGTACACGATCGTGAGCGGGCGCCTGCAAAGCGGCAACCTCGTCATCGATCGTCGACGTCCGTCTAAGCCGGATTCGGTACGATTTGACCGAGCTACCGGCACCGCGTTTGATCGGGAACCCCCGCTCGGCACGCGCACTTTATGGCAATACTGAGTGGGTGGGTATGAGGTGGCGTATCGCTGCGTTTCTGCGTGAAGATTGTGAAAAGCCGCACTTCGTGGCTCGCTGGCACGATGGGAAGTACATCAGCGTGGAGCACGACTCGTACCGTTGAGCGAGGGTGGAGGCGCGCCGGAGCTAACTTGCCAGTTCCTGTTCGTCGAACGAATCGACTTGATCTCCTTCCACAAGTATGCTGTGAATGAGGTCATGGTCGCTGATGTGCGCATACCGGGTTGCCAGTTCATCACGGAGTCGGAAGAGCCGTAGCTCCGCGGTCCTCACTAGCTGGTCGAACGTGCACGCGTCTATTCGCGCGCGGACAGGGTTCTCGCCGATCCTACGCGTAGGCGAAGTTCTCGTGTTCAGATTCGTCCCAACAACGAATGCATGGACGAACGGTGTTCCTTCGATGACTCCGGAATGGAGAAGATCCTCCACGTATCCTTCGGCTTGCTGGATTTCATTACGGCTGATCGTTGATCCACCGCGCTTCAACTCGATAAGGAGAATTCGTTGGATTTGTGAGAGCGATGTCTCTTCGTCTATGTGCTCACTGGCTACAGCAGACAACGTGGAATCAGGGAGCACTAGGAGATCTGGGCGATTTCGGGGGTTAATGAACGAGCCAGGTCCTACCCGCTTGGTAAACACCTTCTCCATCGCCCGGCGGATTGTGTTGTTCGACGCATACAAAGGCGAATCGAACTCCGGCCCGAACAACCACCGGGCCTGTGTTACAAGGGGATGAAGCGTCTTGAGCTCATCGACCTGCTGATCACCCGCGAGTCTCTCAAGAGCTTCGACAACGGCGATTCTGCGGTCGATCTGATCCAGCACTGTTAGCGCGTCACGGACCGTCCACTGATCAAGCAGTCGGTTGAGGGTGTCCAAATCGTTCGGCTCTAGCTGCGAGAGCTTCTGTAACAGCAATGCGCCGTTCCGGGATCTCTCCAGATTGATCACCGCTTGCACGGCAGAAGCCAACAGCCCGGGAGGAATCATTGGAGCCTGCCGCGTCAGAGCCTCCATGAACTCGCCGATTTCAAGGCGCGCGATCGGACGGAGTTTTGATAGGTCTGACCTGTGCGCGCGGAGAACGGCCTTCTTCGTCTCTTCAACCCGGCTAGCCATGAGACGGGCCATGAGCTGTTCGACGAAGTCGGCCACTGCCTGAAACGTTGCGTCAATCACTGGAGACGACCTAAAGCCTGACCAGTCGGGTAGGACTTCCTCGAATAGATCGTCAGTGCTGACGATCACGGTGTGCCGCTTCGCCACTGCTGTGCGTCCGTCCGCCAGTGCCTGGTTCCCAACAATCCACGAAGGCTGACCGACCAGTCGGCGGCCGACCCAAAAGGCAACGCCATGGTTGTAGAGGCGGCGTGTAGCTTTCGTTGTGTCTACGACGAAGACCCTTAAGGTGATGCCGTCTGCTACTTGTAGCACGGCTTGGTCGATTAAACCTTCATGCTGGCCGAGGGCAACTGTGCTACCGTTGATGTAGACCGTGAACTGTGGATCGTGGAGGAAGCGAGCTGAGAGTATCTCACGAATCCTGCTCACCTGTGGGACATTCCGGTCGGGTACTGTTACCAGACGCGTGCCATGACCGGCTTTCTCAAATGGCTCTTGCTCGACTAGGATGAAAGGGCTTTCACCACTGGCCGCGGCGACCTTGAAACGGTATCCCGCTCCGTCCCGCCAAGTGAAAACCTCGTACTCGTCAGCGAAGCAGAGCATGCCATGGCGTCCCACACCGTTCCGGCCGTAAGCGCGACGTCTGCCGGCATGCTCAATGTCCGGAGGAAATGTCACCCAGTGGCCTTGATGCTCGATACGGTTGTAGCCAAGCGTCATCCACCGGGTCATGAACTCCTGCCGTGTTAGCCCCGTTCCGTCATCCTCCACGATGAGCTGCTGCCCCAGCACGGCGGGCAGCGTGATCTGAACGTTCCTGGCTCCGGCATCCCATGCGTTGGCCACTAGTTCGGTTAGGGCGACGTCAGGCTGGGATGCGAGCGACCCGAGCGTTCTAACGAGGTAGTCCTTCTCGAATAGCGACTCTTGAAGTGGTTTCCCAGCCATTCGCGACTCCGGCACCAGAGGTCGAGAGAGATTGAGTTTAGCGCGGTCCGCCCGGATGCAGCAGCACGGAGGGCGTTTCAAGAATCTATGTGCCCACTCTGACAACGGAAGCCGGCGTATGCTCCGTTGCCGGGGCGGTAGAGGCCGACTACCGCCCGCGATTGACCGAACGCCCGCTCGATGTCCTGAATTTCGATCGCGCTCCTGGGGGTGACGTCGAGCGGACCCTGCCCGACTCGCTTGCCAGCTCAGAAGGCCTGACGGGCAGGACAGTATCGGCGACGCGCCAAGTCGAATCGTAATGGCGCACCTTCCGCCGCGGGCCGAACCATACCTTGCCGGCCGGCTCAATACCCAGCCGGTCGGCCACATCGGGCGCAACCCCGCTAAGGAGGTACGCTAGACGGACTTGCGTGGCGGTTGGGCGGCCGCGTAACTCCCGCCGCAAATCCTCCTCTGTCGACAAGCGCACCAGGTCGCCGAGCCGTTCTAGTACCGCCGACCAGCTCCGCACCTGGGCGGGGTGAGAAGCGAGATGAACCAGGATTGTTGCAGGCCGGTGAACCGGTACGCCCTGAACCTCCCTCGGCTGCAGATTCGGCTTGAACCGGACCACACGGAAGTTCCGCTGGATGGCGGCGGAAACGGACGCACCGGCCGGCACCGCCACCTCGTGCAGGTCCGGAGCGCGCTCCGAAAGATTGTGCCACCAAAGCGCGGATCCCAGCGCGAGCGCCGGCCTGACCGGGGGCTTATTGACAAGAACTGCCCGGAGGGCCAGCAGCGAGCCTCCATCGGAATAGGCCCCCGCGCGCTCGGCCGGAGCGAACTCCCAGACGCCGCGCACGCCGGTCGAGAGCAGCCAACCTCGCTCCGCCAACCGGTGCGCAATCAGCTTGGCCGGGGTCCTGATCCCGTGCCGTGCCGCTATGCTGGCGATCTCCCGGGTCGCGACGACGCGCGGCCGCTCAAGCTCAAGATCCTCGAGCACCGGCGCCAGCGACGGCGGAATGGAGCGGATCATGGGTTCACGTCGGGAACGCGCAGTCGTGTCGCCGGCATTTTCGAGTTCACGTTTTCTGGCCAAGCTGATCCAACAGACACCAGGACCGGGTGATTGGGTCTGGCGCGGTGTCACACCTTCTGCCTTGGTTACAAGATTGGTGACCAGAGCGGCCCAGCCAACACCGGCGTGAGGCGCTCTGCCGGGTTCCGGCTCAGGTCCGCTGCTAATGCCCACCACGCCCGGTTTCAGAACTGCGGCGGCTGGTGAGGGATCGCCGCGAAAGCAGCTTCCCAGACGTATTAATCGGGCCTCCCATAGAGTCCTCCGAGCACGCACAACGCGCACGTTGACTCCATCGTCGTCGTCGGTTCTCAACCCGTTGCACCGTAGTCGAGAGAATCGCCGGGCGCAGCCGAAGCGCCTACAGAACGTCACTCAGGCCACAGGCACGCGTGGGTTGCACGGTGTCTCGTAATCGGTGCGACGCTCTTTCGTTGGTTGAGGCACTCGCGGCTACTTGCTTATTGCAACTTCAATACGCCGTCACCACGGCGTACCGGGCTCATTAGCCGCCTGTGAACTGGATTCCCCAGCCTCGTTCTGTGCCGCAGCTTCAACCGATTCGTCGGAATCGGTCGACTCCGGCTCGACCTTCAGCGTAGCCAGCCACAAGATGTGATGCAGGATGACACTTACGACAGGCGGGGCAACCTCCCTTCTGCCAGCAAGTCCATGAGCGAACTTGTTCCGCAGATTCCAGCCATCAACCGCCACCATTGTGCGGTCAATGAACTGCCACGCGTTCTCGCCGATCAGTTCACGAACAGTACGGCCGTCCGGAGTCGTGGAGTGCATCAAGTCGCCGAGCGCAGCCTCGTCCGTGCGTGTTGAGCCGTCGGGCAGTGTACGGAACCTTGTGGGCTCCACGCCGACTTCCGCTAGTTTCTTCCGAAACGCATTCTCGAACTGCGACGACAATATGTGAGCGGCGCTGATGTAATCCTCGGCCAGAAACCGCTCTATGCCGCGCTCGAGGGTCTCGGTCTCCTCCGGATCCAGACCGAGTAGCTCCAACTCGCGAACGACATCAGCGGCCGTGATTTGACCGGCTCCTGCCGCGCGACTGAGCGTGAGAAGTACTTCCAATCCAACGAGCTGAGCTTGGATCGCTATCTGTTGCTGCACTACACGACGACGGTGCTGCTCCTCCGTTATGGCTTCGCCTACGACCTTCCCGCGGTCGATGGTCGTTGTGCCAAAGAGGAACTGCATAGGGTGGTCCCGGATGATCCTCGATGCTGCCTCCTCCAGCTTCGCATAATCGGGAATCGCCGCATGACGACGCGCCATCAACAGCCCAACTGTATCAGCGGCCGTGTCTTGTCGCAGATCAAACGCATCAAGGTTGATCGTGACCTCGCCGCCTCGGATCTCCTTGAACTCACCAGCCGCCTCGGCTGCTCCGAGTGCCTCCCGTTCAAGCCGTTGCAGTTCATCCACTTCAGCAGCGTTAAAGTACTGGCGCTGCCGTTCCATGAGCTTGCGCGCCTGCCGAAAGAAGTGTTGCGCCACCAGGGCAGACCCCTGCTCGCGATGGAATCTGGCGGTGCGCAAAAGCGCTTCGTACTGCCTGCGCACCATCCGGACGTGCGTATCTGCCTCGCCTAGGTGCTTTCGCAGAGCGGCATCAACTTCCGCTACCCTCCACACGAACGTGTCTGCGAGTGGGTCGGCGCTGTAGTGCTCGTAGGCCTGTTGTAGCAGCTCGAGGGCGTCAGCCCGATCAGACGTGGCGATTGCGTCGGCTGGAATCACGACCAGGTGTTGCAGGATCTCGAATGGCCATCGGTGCTGCATCTCGATCCCATCGTCACGCTTCCAATCGATTGCGTGCAGCGACCTCGCAATGCCGGTCAGCCAATGCGCCCACTCACCCCGCTCAGCGTCGCGTAGAACGCCCCGTACGGATAGCAGCGATGCGAGTCGCGCCAATCCAACGTGACACATAGACTGCGTCGACATCGCCGGGCTCCCCAGTGATTTGCGGGACCGTGAAGTCAATGAGCTCGCGGTAGCTCTCGACGAGTTGCCGGCGCGTGGTGAACCACTCCTCCCCCGTGTTAGGTCCGCGTGCGAGCGCGTATTCGAGGTGGTGGACACGGAGGAGAAGATTGGATGTTTCGCGAGCACGGTCACGCGCGTACTCAAGCGTCTCGTCCGTCAGTCCGTAGAAATCGGCATAGGGTTCGAACTCGCTACCGCGGAAGAGCGAATAGTGCTCCTCTGGGGGAACATTGAGATCGATAATCGCACGCTCCCACGCGAGTTCCTGCGCAAGGCAATTGTCGCCTGTGGCTCGCGCTTCTTCCTCGCGAGCGAGCACCGCTGTCCTCTCGGATTCCAGGTTTGTGGAGACGGAGACAGGTGCTCGATCAATGATCGCAGCCAGGGCGTTGTGTGTTCGAGTCATCGCTTCGGGGACGTTCTATGATACCCCGTCTGCCTCCCGGTGCGCTGGCACACAGCGTCAGCTGGGCAATCCGCTGCACGGACCACCTCGAGTCGCTCCGCCACCTCCTCGGGCTGCAGTACGGTTTCTCGTCTGCTGATCATCCCTTTTCCCCTGGTACGAATCCGCTCAGATCTCCGCCTGATCCAGCCGTCGCCGCCAGTGCCTCCAGTCAGGCATACATGCATCGAGCAGTCGCCAGAATGCCGGGCCATGATGCGGAACACGCATGTGACAGAGCTCATGCATGAGCAGGTAGTCAATGCAGGATAGTGGCAATTTCACGGCATCCACATTTATCAGGATTCGACCCTCGGGGGAACAGCTCCCCCACCGGCGTCGCAGCTTGCGGACGATCAGCGGCGGAGGTTCCTTCAACC
>Ga0079224_100012250_pt1 | contig 11857 bp, 12 predicted proteins | sample Stecom2015_FD_80414 | JGI IMG/M metagenome (GOLD analysis project Ga0079224, IMG submission 80414) | Agricultural soil microbial communities from Utah to study Nitrogen management - Steer compost 2015 | ecosystem: Environmental > Terrestrial > Soil > Agricultural land | place: USA: Utah...
CAGGCCCGCCGGAGTGATGCCCGGGTCGAGCGCGTTGGGCATGTGCCATTCCAGGCCCATCATCATCGCCTTGTCGGTGCCGTGCCCGCGCCCGGTCATGGCCAGCGAACCGAAGACTTCGGCGCGCACGCGGGCCACGTCATCGATGCGGCCGGCCTGGACCAGCCAGCGGTCCACGAAGCGCGCGGCGGCGCGCATGGGGCCGACGGTGTGGGACGAACTCGGCCCGATGCCGATCTTGTAAAGGTCGAAAGTGCTCACTGCCATGCCGTTATTCTATCCGGCCCGCCCGACTTTCCCGCCCTGCCCATGTCCAGCCCCGACCAGGCCGCTTCCGCTGCGCTGATCCTGTTCCAGCGCGACGACTGCCCCCTGTGCGACCAGGCCCTCGAAGTGCTGGCGCGGGCGCGGGTGCCGGAATTTGAAACCGTGTGGATCGACGGCGACGATGCGCTCGAGGGGCGCTATGGAATCCGGGTGCCGGTGTTGCGTGACGGGACGACCGGCCGGGAGCTGGACTGGCCGTTTGATGCCGACATGGCGCGGGATTTCGTCGCCGGCGCCTGACGCCGGGCCCGCTGCTCCGGGAGCACGGGGGAGGCGACCTCCGTCATCGGTCGGTGTCCCAGGTGAATTTCGCATCCGGCGCCGCCACCGCTTCCACTTCCAGCCGCAGCTCCACGGTGTCTCCGATCACGCCGGGCCAGGCGGTGATCCCGAAGTCGGCGCGGCTGAGGGTGGTGGTTGCGGAAAAGCCGGCGGTGCGCCGGAAGGGCGGCAGCGGATGCCGGCTGACGTCGTTGAACACCGCCTCCAGGGCAACGGGGCGGGTGACGCCGTGCAGGGTGAGCCTGCCGTGGATGCGCAGGCGGCGCGGGCCGAGGGGTTCCACCCGCTCCGACACATAGACGGCATGCGGGTGGCGGTGCGCGTCGAGCAGGCCCGGTGCCAGCGTGGCGCGGTTCCATTCCGCATCCCCCAAGTCCATCCGCTGCAGCGGGACCCATGCTTCCAGCTGCGCCGAGGACCAGTCATCCGGGTCCATGCGCAGGGTGCCGGTAGTGCCGGAAACGGTGCCGATCGACCGGGAGAACCCGGCGTGGTCGATCGCGAACATCACCCGCGTATGCACCGGGTCCAGCGCGTACATGCGCGATTCCGCGGCCGCGTGGTGGCATGCCAATAGTCCGGCGGCCAACACTAGCGCGGCCAGGGGGCGGGCCCGCGTGCGCCGGGCGGCGGGTTTCGCGCGGCTGCGGCCGCTGGGGAAATGCCGTCGCGACCCGGGTTGAAGGAATGCAAAGAGCGTGCTGCGCAAGGTGGCGTCCAAGGGCTTGCCCATCGTGGCGGCGGCGACCGCCTGCGCCAGTCTGCCGCATTCCCCGCGCCCGCGGCAGCGCGCCGGCAGCACGCAGCTGGCGGGCACGCTAACCTAGCCGCCCGGGGAGGGCATGGGGCGGACGTGGAGTCGATCCTGAAATGGCTGTTCGCGGTGGCGATCCTGTTGCCGGCCATGGCCGTGCACGCCGCCGGGGATGTGCCCCGGCCCCGCCAGATCTCGGTGGCCGACGGGCTGCCCTCGAACCACGTCAGCGACATCGTCGAGGATGCGCAGGGGTTCCTGTGGATTGCGACGTCGGACGGCCTGGCGCGCTACGACGGCACCGGTTTCAGAGTGTGGCAGATCGAGGACGGGCTGCCCGACAGCTACCTGTGGGCGCTGGACATCGATTCGAGCGGACGGATCTGGCTCGGGACCACGCTCGCAGGCCTGGTCTGCTTCGATCCGCGTGCCGGCAGCTTCCTGGGCGCCGCCGGGCTGGGCGTCCCGGAGCTGGAAGGCGAGCAGGTCTGGGCGGTGGCGGTGGACGACCGGGACCGCGTCTGGTTCGGCACCGCCAGCTCGGGCCTGTACCGGCGGGACCCGGACGGCGGGATTGAACGGTTCATGCCGGTGGAGGGCGATCCGCGCAGCCTGCCTTCGCCTGCGGTCAGCGTGGTTGAGGTCGCGCCCGACGGCGCCATCTGGGTCGGCACCCGCGGCGGCGCAGCGCGCTGGACGGGCCGGGACTTCGAACGCCTGGCGGACGACGCGCTGCCCGATGGCAGGGTGAATTCCATCGTCTTCGAAGCCGATGGCAGCGCCTGGATCGGAACCGCCCGCGGCGTGGCGCTGCGCCGGCCCGATGGGACCCTGGCCGGGCACGGCTGGGATGCGAAGGACAATACCCGCGTGATCGACGTGCTCGGGCGCGACAGCCGCGGGGACTACTGGCTGGATATCCCGGCGGGGCTGGGCTTCGCCGCCGGGCCGGACGGGCCGGTGAGCGTGCTCTCGCTGTACAGCGAATCATCGCGCGGCGAGGTCCGTCCCTACTGGACGGGCGCGCTGGAGGACCAGGAGGGCGGCGTCTGGCTGCGCAGCAACAGCCACGCGCTGTGGTACGTGCCGGCGAGCTGGCGGCGCTTCGCCATCCACGTGCGCCGGGTGGGCGATCCGGAGACGGTTGGCAACGCGCGGGTGATCGCAATCGCCCCTGCGGCCGGGGGCGGCGTCTGGCTGGTGGGCAGCAGCGGCGTCCTCGACCGCTTTGATCCGGCCACCGGGGCGGTGCAGCGGGTGATGGAAGACGTGGGACAGGGCCTGGTCCTGCGCGGCGTCCTCCAGGACCGCCGCGGCAATGTCTGGGTGGGCTATACCTCGGGCCTGGCCAGGCTGGACCCGCGGACCGGGGCCATCAGGCGCTGGGGCGTGGACGATGAGCACGACGCGATCCCGGTGCCGATGAGCGTGGGAGGGCTGGTGGAAGGCGATGACGGCCTGGTGTGGATGCTCAACGGCGAGGCGCTCGTGCAGGCCCGTGACCTGGAGGGCAGGGTGGTTGCCAGCTTCGGCCAGGGCGACGGGCTGGGCCTGGAGCAGGATGAGAACGTCAAGTCCCTGTTGCGCGGGCCGGACGGGCGGATCTGGATCGGCACGACCCGCGGGCTGCGGCGCATGGCCGATGATGGCTCGCGCTGGGAGCCCGTGCCTGGCGCCGCGCGTGGCGTGACCTCGGCGGTCGCGACCGACGGCGACCGGGTGTGGGTGACCGGTACCGGCAGCCTGTCGGCCTGGGAGTGGGACGGCGGGAAGCTGCGGCAGACGCTGGCGCTGGGGCCGCGGGAGGGGCTTCCCCAGGTGCCGTTCAGCGGGGTGGTGGCGGACCTGCAGGGCAACCTGTGGCTCACCAGCACCCGCGGGCTGGTGCGCGTGGACGCCACCGACAACAGTATCCGCAGCTGGGGCGTGGGCGACGGACTCCCCAGCCAGCACATGGACAATCCCCCGCTGTTCGATCCAGTGAGCCGCCGGATCCTGGTGGGGACATCGGACGGCCTGGTGGTGTTCGATCCGGAGGCGCAGGAGGAAGGCAGCCTGACGCCCAACCTGGTGATCTCCGCGGTCCAACTGCGCCATCAGCCGCCGTTCCCGCTGGAACAGCCGTTCACCCTGAAGCACAGCGACCGCGACCTGCGGGTGGAGGCGCGCCTGCTGTCGTTCCGCAATCCCGCCCGCAACCATTACCGCTTCCGGCTGCTGGGGTATGACGACGACTGGGTGGACGTCGGCGCGAGCGGGGAGCGGGTGTTCTCGCAGCTGCCGGCCGGGAACTGGCGGCTCGAGGTGGTCGCCCGGAACGCGGACAACCTGTGGTCGCAGGTGCGCACCATCGACTTCTCCGTGGCGCCACCCTGGTGGCGCACGCCGGCGGCGAGGGCGCTGTTCGTGCTGGCCGCGCTGGGGCTGGCTGCCTGGACGGCACACGCGTACCGCGCGCGGCTGCGGCGCCGCCACGAATGGCAGCTGGCCGAGCACAAGCGCGCGCTGGCCGAGCAGGCTTCGCTGGCCAAGACGCGCTTCCTGGCAAACCTGGGGCACGAGGTCCGCACGCCGATGACCGGGGTGCTGGGGATGAGCGAGCTGCTGCTGGGAACGCCGCTGGAGGAGCGGCAGAGGCGCTACGCGGAATCCATCCACGATGCCGGTGACCACCTGCTGCGGCTGCTCAACGATGCGCTCGACCTGGCGCGCATCGAAGCCGGCAGGATGCATTTCGACCAGCAGCCCTTCGACCTCCGGGCGCTTCTGGAGGAAGTGGCCGGCATGACCGCGCCGCTTGCCGGCCAGCGCGGCCTGGCGTTCCGCAGCCACATCGACGACCGGGTCCCGGCCTGGGTGCTGGGCGACGTGGTGCGGGTGCGCCAGATCCTGCTCAACCTGCTGGGCAACGCAATCAAGTTCACCGAGCGCGGCCACGTGGAGCTGTCCGTGGAGCGTGGCGGCGGCGACAGCGTGAAGTTCATCGTGGCCGACACCGGGCCGGGCCTGAACCCCGAGCAGCGGGAGCGCCTGTTCCGCCGCTTCGAGCAGGCCGAGGGTCCGCAGAACGGCGCCCGCTATGGGGGCAGCGGCCTGGGGCTGGCCATCTCCCAGGAGCTGGCGGCGGGCATGGGCGGCAGGATCGTGGTGGACAGCGCGCCGGGCCGCGGGACCCGTTTCGAAGTGGACCTTCCGCTGCCGGCCACGGCGCCGGCCAGGCCCGCCGGGAAGACCGCCGAAGCGCCATCGCAGCCGCTGTCGCTTTTGCTGGTCGAGGACGATCCCACGGTGGCCGAGGTGATCGGCGGGCTGCTGCGGCGCCAGGGGCACCGGGTCACCCATGCGGCGCACGCGCTGGCGGCGCTGACGGCGCTGTCGGAAGCGGCACCGGACGCCGCGCTGCTGGACCTGGACCTGCCGGGACTGGATGGCTATGCGCTCGGGCGCCAGTTCCGCGCCCAGGGCTATCGCGGCACCCTGATCGCCGTCACCGCGCGCGCCGACGCCGATTCCGAGCCGCAGGCGATGCGCGCGGGCTTCGACCGTTTCGTGCGCAAGCCGCTGACCGGGGCGATCCTGGCGCAGGCGCTGGCGGGCGTGGCGCCCGCAGGCGCGGCGCAGGCCGCGCCCGGGGAGGAGTGATCAGCGCGCGCTGTAGGCGTGCACTTCCTCAACCAGCACCGCCACGTGGTCGGGGTCCATGTCCGGGGACATGCCGTGCCCGAGGTTGAACACGTGGCCCTCGCGCGAGCCGCCGTTGCCGTCGCGGTAGCTGTCCAGGACGGTGCGCACTTCGCGGCGGATGGCTTCGGGCGAGCCGTACAGGACGGTGGGGTCCAGGTTGCCCTGCAGCGCCACCCGTCCACCCGTGGCGCGGGCGGCGTCGGCCAGGTCCATCAGCCAGTCCACCCCCAGGCTTTCGGCCCCGGTGCCGGCGAGCTCGCCGAGGTAGTTGCCGTTGCCACGGCCGAACAGGATCAGCGGCGTGCGGTCGTCGCCTTCGCCGCGCTCCAGCTCGCGCGCGATGCGCGCCAGGTAGGGCAGGGAGAATTCGCGGTACATGGCCGGGGAAAGGACGCCCCCCCAGGTGTCGAACACCTGCAGCGCCTGGGCGCCGGCCGCGCGCTGGGCGGCCAGGTAGGCGATCACCGCGTTGGTGTTGACCTCCAGCAGCCGGTGCAGCGCCTCCGGGTCGTTGTGCGCCATCGCCTTGATGATCGAGAAGTTCCTGCTGCCGCCGCCTTCGACCATGTAGCAGGCCAGGGTCCAGGGGCTGCCGGAGAAGCCGATCAGCGGCACCTTGCCGTCCAGTTCGCGGCGGATCACGCGCACCGCGTCCATGACATAGCGCAGCTCGGTTTCCATGTCCGGCACGCCCAGCTTCGCGATCGCGGCGCCGTCGCGCAGCGGGCGCTCGAACTTCGGCCCCTCGCCGTCGGCGAAGTACAGGCCCAGGCCCATCGCGTCGGGGATGGTGAGGATGTCGGAGAACAGGATGGCCGCGTCCAGCGGGAACCGGCGCAGCGGCTGCAGCGTGACCTCGCAGGCCATGTCGGGGTTCTTGGCCAGGTTGAGGAAGCTGCCGGCCTCGGCGCGGCTGGCGCGGTACTCGGGCAGGTAGCGGCCGGCCTGGCGCATCAGCCACACCGGGGTGCGGTCGACGGGCTGGCGGCGCAGGGCGCGCAGGAAGCGGTCGTTCTGGAGGGTCTGGGACACGGTTCTGGTTCCTGGGTCTGATGCGATGCTCAGCCGCGGGGAAGGTCCGCGCCCTGCGCGAACATGAGCTGGAATCCGCGCTTGAGCTGCTGGTCGCGGGCCTGTTCCAGGGCGGCGAAGGCCTCGCCCTGGTCCAGGTATTGCTGGCGCCGGACGGTGCTGCGGCCGCCGATCTGGCCGCTCTCGCGGATCAGGGTCCAGCCCCCCAGCAGGTCGCGCTGCAACATGAGCTGCACGAAACGCGGGGGTTCGCTGCCATCGGGGCGTTGTTGCAGGAGCAGGCGCATCCTCCAATTGTAAAGCTTGCGGTTCGCGGGCGGTCCGGCCTCCCTGCCCGGACCCCCGGGGTCGCCGGGGCAAAGGACGGCGCGCAGGCGTTCAGCGCAGGACGTCCAGGACCGCCTCCTCCGGGACGTCGCCCAGGATGCGGGCCCGGCCGGCGCCGTTCCAGCCGATGAAGCGCAGGCCGCCGGCACGGGCCTTCTTGTCCAGGCGCATGAGGTCAAGCAGGCGCTGCGGGTCCAGGCCGGCGGGCAGGTGGACCGGGAGGCCGAACCGGGCGAGCAGCGCCTGCAGGCGGTCGCCGTCGGCGATCGGGGCCAGGCCAAGGCGTTCCGACAGGCGCGCGGCGAGCACCATGCCCACGGCGACGGCCTCGCCGTGGTTGAGGCCGCCGTAGCCCTGGGCGGTTTCGATGGCGTGGGCGAAGGTGTGGCCGAAGTTGAGCAGGGCGCGCTCCCCGTGCTCGAACGGGTCGCGGGCCACGATCGCGGCCTTGTGCTGGCAGCTGCGGGCGATGGCTTCACGCAGGGCGGCATCGTCCCCGCCCAGCAGCCGCCCGGCATGTGCTTCCAGCCAGTCCAGGAAGGGCGCGTCGCCGATGGCACCGTATTTGACGACCTCCGCCAGGCCCGCCCGCAGTTCGCGGGGGGGCAGGGTGCGAAGCGTTGCCGTGTCGGCGAACACCGCCACCGGCGGGTGGAAGGCGCCCACGAGGTTCTTGCCCTGGGGCAGGTCCACGGCAGTCTTGCCCCCCACCGACGAATCAACCATGGCCAGCAGGGTGGTGGGCAGTTGCACGCAGTCAATGCCGCGCATCCAGCACGCGGCGGCAAAGCCGGCCAGGTCGCCGACCACGCCGCCGCCCAGGGCGAACACGCAGGCGTCGCGGCGCGCACCCATGGTGGCCAGCGCATCGATGGCGCGGGCAAAGCCCGCCAGGGTCTTGGACGCTTCACCGGCAGGCAGGACCAGGCGCGCCACCGCGAGCCCGGGCCGTGCTCCACGCAGCGCCGCTTCCAACGCGTCCGCATAGAGCGGCGCCACGGCGTCGTCGCTCACCACCAGCACCTGGTCGCCGCGCACCGGGGAGCACAGCGCGCTGCCGTCGGCAAGCAGCCCGGCGGAGATCCGGATGGAATAGGGCCGTTCGCCCGCCACTTCCACGGTGCGTTGCAGGCCGCTCATTCCCGTTCCGCCTCCGGCCTGCGGGTGCCTTCCCAAAGGCCCTCCAGGAGCCTGCCCAGGCGCGCGGCGGCGGCGCCGGGGGCGTCCTCGCCGGTATCGAAGCCCAGGTGGGACACCTGCCGGTACAGCAGATCGCGCACGGCGGCCAGGCGTTGCAATACGCCTTCGCGGTCCCCGCAGCCAAGCAGCGGGCGACTGTGGTCGCGGGCCAGGCGCTGCAGCTGGACGGGCAGGCTGACCTGCAGGTGCACCACGAACCCGCGCTCGCGCATCAGCGCCCGGTTGCCTTCATCAAGCACCGCGCCGCCGCCGGTGGCCACGACCAACCGGTCGCGCGCGAGCACATCCGCCAGCGCCGCGCGCTCGCGGGCGCGGAAGCCGGGTTCGCCTTCGCAGTCGAAGATGGTGGTGATGCTGGCGCCGGTGCGGCGCTCGATCTCCTCATCCAGGTCCACGAACCCGAACCCCAGTCGCGCCGCCAGGCGCCGGCCGATCGAAGACTTCCCGGCGCCCATCGGCCCGACGAGGATGAGGTTGGGTGCGGCGTGCATCCGGTGATGCTATCAGCGGCGGCGGCCTTCGCGTGGCCCTTACGATCCGCGATGCATGGTCGGGAGTGCCGGCCCCCGGGGCCGGGATCATCCATTCCAGAGGGGTCTGACCATGTCCGTTGCCAAAGTCATCGAACTCAACGCGTCCTCGCCCACCAGCATGGAGGACGCGGTCAAGCGCGGCCTGGCCAAGGCGGCCGAGTCCGTGAAGAACATCCAGGGCGCGTGGGTGAACGAAATCAAGGTGGTCTGCGGCGAGGGCGGCGACGTCACCGAGTGGCGGGTCAACCTGCGGGTGACCTTCATCGTGGAGTGAGCGGGCGGCGGCGCCCGTTCAGCGGCACCACCAGGCCCGCGATCGACGGCAGCTCGCGCATTGCCTGGCGGCTGACCCGTTCGAAATGGCAGACGAAGCGTTCGACGGCGGCGCGGTCCATGCCGCGCCGCCCGGGGTTGGCATTGCGCAGCGCCTGCTCCTGTTCCCAGCGCCACCCGGGGACGACCTCGAAGCCCGGTGGCTGCAGGTAAAGCAGGCGGTCGATCCGACCCCACAGCGGCGGATAGGCGCGGGCCAGGGCGTCGTTGCACCAGCGGCGCCAGCGGCGGTCGGGATCCTCGTCGCGCTCGAGCGCGTTGACGGGTCGCTCGAGTTCAGCGTCGGCCTGCGCCGGGGTGCCCAGGAACCAGCCTTCGAACACCACGAGGTCCACGCCTTCCAGACGCGGCCACTGCGGGCGCGGAAGTCGCCGGTCGGCGAGCTTGTCGAAGCGGGGCAGGATGGCGCTGCCCTGGCGCAGGGCATCCAGGGTCCGGCAGGCCAGGTCAACGTCGTGGGTGCCGGGCGGCCCGCGCGTGGCCAGCAGCGGGTGGACCTCGCGTGCGAGTGCCTGGCGGGCATCGTGGTCGAGGTAGAAGTCATCGATCGATACGCTGGCCAGGCGCACTCCCGCCGTGGCCGCGGCGCCCGCCAGCTGCGCGGTCAGGGTCGATTTCCCGCAGCCCTGCGGCCCGGTGATGCCGTAGATGCGGGCGCCGCTGGCGAGGATGTCGGCGAGTACCCGCTGCACGAAGCTGGCGTCGAAGGCGTTGGCGTGGCGCGGATGCAGCGTCTGGGCCATGGCGCCACAATAGCGGAATGAACCCTGACGACCCCTACCTGGAAGCCCTGGCCACCTTCGACCTGCTGTTCGAGGAAGCGGAAGCCGCCGGGGAGCCCGACTGCACCGCCATGGTGGTGGCCAGCGCCGACGCCGATGGCCGGCCCTCGGCCCGGACCGTGCTGATGAAGGCCCACGACCCGCGCGGGTTCGTGTTCTACACCCACCTGGACGGGCGCAAGGGCAGGGAATTGCAGGCCAATCCGCGCGCCGCGCTGCTGTTCCACTGGCCGCGGGTGCGCAGGGGGGTGCAGGTGCGCATCGAGGGTGGGGTCTCGATCGTGGATGACGCCGAGGCCGATGCGTATTTCGCCTCGCGACCGCGGGGAAGCCAGCTGGGAGCCTGGGCGTCGGCCCAGTCGGAGACCCTGGAGTCGCGCGAAACCTTCGAGCAGCGCCTGGCCGGCCGCGAACGCGAGTTTGAAGGACGTGAAGTGCCGCGGCCGCCGCGCTGGGGCGGGTTCCGGGTGGCGCCGGAGCGGATCGAGTTCTGGTATGGCGCCGAATTCCGCCTGCATGAGCGCCAGCTCTACGAGCGCGGCGCGGACGGGACCTGGTCGCGCCGGATGCTGTACCCGTGAGCGGGCCGCGGCGCATCGTCTGCCTGACCGAGGAGCCGACCGAGACGCTGTACGCGCTGGGCGAGCAGGACCGGATCGTGGGCATCAGCGGCTTCACGGTGCGACCGCCGCAGGCGCGCCGGGAGAAGCCAAAGGTCAGCGCGTTCACCAGCGCCAAGGTCGGCGGGATCCTCAAGCTCAAGCCGGACCTGGCCATCGGGTTCTCCGACATCCAGGCCGACATCGCCGCCGAACTGGTGCGCGGCGGGGTGGAGGTGTGGATCGCCAACCATCGCAGCGTTGACGGCATCCTCGATTACATCCGGCGGCTGGGCGCGCTCGTTGGTGCCGGCAGCCGCGCCGACGCTTACGCGGACGAACTGCAGCGCGGGCTGGATGAAGTCGCGCGCGGGGCGGCGGCGCTGCCGCGCCGGCCGAATGTCTATTTCGAGGAGTGGGACGACCCGCCGATCACCGGCATCCGCTGGGTCTCGGAACTGACAGCGATCGCCGGCGGCGACGACGTGTTCCCCGAGCGCGCCGTCGAGCCGCTGGCGAAGCAGCGCATCCTCGCCGATGCCACGGAAGTCGTGCGACGTGCGCCGGACATCATCCTGGGCTCGTGGTGCGGCAAGAAGTTCCGCCCCGAGAAAGTGGCCGCGCGCCCCGGCTGGGATGCCATCCCCGCCGTGCGCGACGGCGAGCTGCACGAGATCAAGTCGCCGCTGATCCTGCAGCCGGGCCCGGCCGCATTGACCGATGGCGTGCGCGCAATCGCGGACATCATCAAGCAGTGGTCGCGCCGCTAGGGCTGGGGATAGATGTCGCGGCTGAAGGTGAGTTCCCGCGGAGCGCCCGCCGCATGTTCCGCGTGCAGTTCAAATCGCAGGGTTTCCGGGGGCCTCATGCGGACCGTACCCACGTAATCGACCAGCGCCCCGGTCCGGATCTCGCGCAACTCGATGCGGGTCCGGACCCCGCGCAGGTCGGTGGCGACCGCGCTGATGCGGGCGGGCAGGGCGGTTTCGCGCATCGGCGGCCCCTGGCGCACCCCCACCAGCAGCATCACGCTGCCCGGGCCGGCATCGATGCCGTAGCGCGCGGCCACGCCCCGGTTGAGCGACGCCGTGGGCACCACGCTGGCCCGGATGCTCACGTCCCCCGCGGTGACCGAAGCTTCCTGCATGGTGGCATTGGCATGTCCCTCCGGAGGCTCGGCGCCTCCGCACCCCGCGAGCGACAGGACCAGCACCGGCAGCAGGAACGCGCGCATGGTGCGTCCTAGGAAGCAGTGGGCTGGTCGTTGGCGGCCGCGAGTTCGCGGCCGCGCGCGGCGGCGAGCGACATCGCCCTGGCCACCAGCTCGCGGAAACCGCCCTCTTCGAACGCCGTGATCGCGGCGTGGGTGGTGCCCCCGGGGGACGTGACCCGGCGACGCAGCTCGCTGGCGGACTCACCGCTTTCGGTGAGCATGCGCGCAGCGCCCAGGATGGTCTGCAAGACCAGGGCGCGGGCGGCGTCGGCGGGCAGGCCCTGGGCGACGGCCGCATCCTGCATTGCCTCGGCCAGCAGGAACACGTAGGCGGGAGCGCTGCCTGAGGCTGCGGTCACCGCGTCCATCAGGGACTCGTCTTCGATCCACACGGTGGGCCCGGCGGTGGCAAGCACCGCGTCCGCGCGCCTGCGGCCGGCCGCGTCGACGCGGTCATTGGCATACAGGCCGGTCACGCCGGCCCCGAGCATGGAGGGCGTGTTGGGCATCGCCCGGACCACGGCCACATCGCCGCCCAGCCAGCGCTCCATCTGCCCGGAGGTGATGCCTGCCGCTACCGATACCGCCAGCGGGCGCGCCGCCTGCGCGGCGTCGGCAAGTTCCCGGCACACCCCGGGCATGACCTGGGGCTTGACCGCGAACATCCACACCGGCGCGCCCTGCACGGCATCAATCGCCGACGCGAACGTGGCCACGCCGAAATCCCGCTCCAGCGCGTCGCGGGTCGATTGGCTGGGCGCCACCACCCGGATGTCCCCGGGCGCGGTCCC
>Ga0079224_100012251_pt1 | contig 11856 bp, 12 predicted proteins | sample Stecom2015_FD_80414 | JGI IMG/M metagenome (GOLD analysis project Ga0079224, IMG submission 80414) | Agricultural soil microbial communities from Utah to study Nitrogen management - Steer compost 2015 | ecosystem: Environmental > Terrestrial > Soil > Agricultural land | place: USA: Utah...
GCGCGGCGCACAACTCGCAGCGAGGAGACTTGGGCGCGGGGCGGCGCGCGTAGCGCCGCAGGGCGTAGAGCGCCCTCATCGGTGCACCTCCAGCACCGCCATCCCAAGCGCCGCCCGCCGCAGCCTTTCGTCGACCACCCGCACCTCGGCGAGTTCCGGCGCCTCCTCGAGCACCGCCTCCTGGATCTGCGCCTCGACCGCCTTGGCATCGAAGCGGCCCTCCCGCAAAAGGACCGCCACGACCGCGCAGCCGCTGGGGTCGACCTCCACCAGATCGAGACCACGGACCTGCCCAACCAGCCGCGGCCGGATCTGCTCGAGCGCGCGGGCGATGCGGCGTTCCACCGGTTCCGGATGCAGCCCGTGCAGCCGCAGCAGGCTGGCGCAGAGCTCGTCTTCCAGAAGCGCCCCGAGGAGGTCCGGTGGCGCCCGCGCCACGATTCGCTCCAGCGCCTCTCCCTGGAGCTGCAGGATCGCCTCGAGCAGGCGCTCCACGCTCGGCCAGGTGTGCGGACCGCACGCGGCACGCGCCTCCTCGAGAATGGCGGCGATCCGCTCGCCGCGCACGCGCATCGCGTCGGTCGCCTCTTCCACCTCAGGCCTCCTGCGCCGCGGCCTCGGCGGCGACCGTGCTCATCAACCAGTCCATCAGCGGCCGAAGGCCGGTCCCCTTTGTGCAGGAAACCGGGAAGATGGCCAGCCGCGGATTCGCCTTCCGCGCGTTCTCCAGGAAGGCGGGGAAGTCCACGTCGAGGTGGGGAAGCAGGTCGATCTTGTTGATCACCAGCACGTGCGACTCGCGGAAGATCTGGGGATATTTGCTCGGTTTGTCCGGGCCCTCCGTCACCGAGACCACGAGAATCTTGGCGTGCTCCCCCACGTCGAAGAGGGCCGGGCAGACGAGGTTTCCCACGTTCTCGACGAAGATCACCGAGTTCGGCCGCGGCGCGAGTCGGCGCAAGCTGGCACCGACCATCTGCGCATTGAGGTGGCAGCCGGTACCGGTGTTGATCTGGAGGACCGGTGCGCCGGTGCGGCGAATGCGCGCCGCGTCCAAATCGGTCTCCTGGTCGCCCTCGAGCACCGCAACCTCCGTCGTGCGGCCGAGCAGGGGGATGAGGCGCTCGAGCAGCGTGGTCTTTCCCGAGCCCGGGCTGCCGATCACGTTGAAGGCGACCGAGCGATTCCTCGCCAAGAAGCGGCGGTTCTCCTCGGCGATGCGGTCGTTTCTCGACAGGAGATCGAGTTCGAGCCGCAAAAGCCGTCCCGTCTCCTCCTCGTGCAACGCGTGGTGGTGCGGATGGTCATGCGCCTCGTCGTGGTGATCGGGGTGGGCATGGTCGTGCACGCGACCGTGGTCGTGGTCGTGGGCGCTGCATCCACATACGGCACACATCAGATCACCTCCACCTCTCGAATGCGGAGTTCGCGCCCGGCGGCGAGCTCGAGCTCCTGCAGACAGGAAGGACACAGGAGGAAAGGCCCCGCGGGCTCGCCCTCCCAGCCACAGCTTCCGCACCGTCCGCGCACCGGAACCTCGCAGATCTCGAGTCGCGCCTCCTCGAGTGGACTTCCCTTCGCCACCACCTCGAAACAGAGCCGCAGCACGTCCGGAACCACCGCGAGCCAACGCCCCACTTCAATCCGGATGCGGCGTACCCGGGCCCGTCCGGTTCGCTCGATCACGAGCGCATGCAGACTTTCCGCCAAAGAAAGCTCGTGCACCGCATCCAGGTAGGCCCTCCCCCCGTCTTCGGCAACCGCTCCACGGGTCGTTTCGTACGAAAATGGAAACATCGAGTGCCGATCCTTGCCGATCGGGAGGCCCCTCCCCAGATTCGCCTGCATGCCCCCTGTGCTTCCCCTTCGCAGTGATGCCGCGATCTGCGCCGCCTGCGTGCGGGAGTTCTCCGATCCGGCCGATCGGCGGTACCGCTACCCGTTCATCCAGTGCGCCGCGTGCGGCCCGGACTACGCGCTCGGCGCGGCCCCGAGTGCGTCCCCGCCCGATTGCCCCGCGTGTCGTGTGGAATTCGAGACACCTGCGTCTCGTCGCCACCGCTTTGCGCGCATCTCGTGTCCCGACTGCGGACCGCGCCTGCGCTTTTCGAACGGCACGGACCAAGGGGAAGGGGAGGATGCGCTGGGGCGCGCCGTCGAACTCCTCCACCGCGGCGGCATCCTGGTCGTCAAGGCGACCGGCGGATTCCACCTGGCCGTCGATGCCCAGAACGAGGAAGCCGTTTCGCGCCTGCGCGTGCGCAAGAAGCGGCCGCACAAACCCTTCGCGGTCATGGCCCGCGACCTCGCGTGGGTCGAGCACGCCGCCTTCGTCTCCGCCGCCGACCGGGCTTTTCTCGAACGACCGGAGCGGCCGATCCTCCTTCTGCCCTGCCGCGAGGACGTGGTGGCGCCCAGCGTCGCGCCGGGCCTCTCCGACATCGGTCTCTTCCTTCCCTCCTCCGGTCTGCAGCTTCTGCTGCTGCAGGAAGGCCCGCCGCTCCAGGTGATGACCTCGGCCAACCTCACCCGCGCACCGACCGCGCGCGACGACGCCGAGGCGCTCGCCATGCTGTCGGAGCTCGCCGACGCCGTTCTCCTCTTCGATCGCCCCATCCGCAACCACGGGGACGACTCGGTTTTCCGCAGCTCCGGCCGCGGGCCGATCCCGATCCGCCGGGCGCGCGGTTTCGTCCCGCGCACCATCCCCCTCCCCTTCGAGTCGCCGCCGCTGCTCGCCGTGGGCGCGCAGGAGAAGAACACCGTCTGCCTGGCTGCGGGTCGGGAGGCCCACCTCTCCCCGCACATCGGGGATCTCTCCGGCGAGGCTGCGTGGCAGCGCTTCCTCGAGGACATCGCCTGGCTGGAAGCGCTGACCGGGATCGTGCCGCTGGCCGTCGCCCACGACCTCCATCCCGACTACCGCTCGACGCGCTACGCCCTCGAACGCGGCCTGCCCCGCGTTCCGGTGCAGCACCACCACGCCCACGTCGCCGCCATTTGCGCCGAGCACGGACGAACCACGCCGGTCCTCGCCGCCGTCTTCGACGGCACCGGACTCGGCGACGACGGCCAGCTCTGGGGCGGCGAGTTCTTCCTCGCCGGCTTCGAGGGCTACCGGCGCCTCGGCGCGCTTCGCCCCCTGCCCCTGCCCGGCGGCGCCGCCGCCATCGAGAACCCCTGGCGGATCGCGCTCGCCGCCCGCATCGACGCCGGTGCATCCGCCGACGTACCTCCGCCCGGGCGAGAGCGCGCCTTCTCTGCGCTGCGCGACCGCCTGCTTAGCGGCGACGCCTTCCCGGCCTCCTCGGGCGCGGGCCGTTGGTTCGACGCGGTCGCGGCCTTGCTCGACGTGCGCCACGCGGCGAGCTACGACGGCCAGGCGCCCGCCGAGCTCGAGAGCCTCGCCGAGGTTCCGGCCGATCCCCTCCCCTTCGAGATCCGACCCGGCTCGCCCTTCCAGGTCGATCTGCGCCCCACCATCCGCGCCTTGCTCGCCGAGCACGCCGCGGGCGTTCGCGCAGGCGCCATCGCGGGGCGCTTCCACGAGACGATGGCGTGCGCCGTGGCCGCGGGATGTGAACTCGCGCGGAGGCAGACGGGTGTCTCCACGGTCGTTCTGGGCGGCGGATGCTTCCAGAACCGCATCTTCCTCGAACGCGCGACGGAGCACCTCGAGATCCGCGGCTTCGAGGTGCTCGCCGCCCGGGAGGTGCCTCCGAACGACGGCGGCATCGCCCTCGGCCAGGCCGCCATCGCCGCCCACGTTCTGGCGCGCGAGGGGAGGAGGTAGTCGCGCATGTGCCTGGCCGTCCCCGGCGAATTGATCGAGCGCATCGAGCGGGATGGCCTGCCCTTCGGCAAGGTGCGCTTCGGCGGCGTGTTGCGCGAGGTCTGCCTCGCCTATCAACCCGACGCCCGACCCGGCGACTTCGTCCTGGTGCACGTGGGCTTCGCCATCGGGACCATCGACCGCGAGGCGGCCGCACGGACGTGGGAGACGCTGCGGGAGATCGGCGAGCTCACGGACCTCGTGGAGGAGGGCGATGGAATACCTGGATGAATACCGGGACGCCTCTGTCGCCGAGACCTTCGTCCGCGCCATCCGCCGGGAGTCGACGCGGCCTTGGGTGATCATGGAGGTCTGCGGCGGGCAGACCCATTCGCTGCTCCGCTACGGCGTCGATCGCCTCCTCGAGGGCACGGTGGAACTCGTGCACGGGCCCGGTTGCCCCGTCTGCGTCACGGCGCTCGAGACCATCGACAAGGCCCACGCCATCGCGCAGCGGCCCGAGGTGATCTTCACCTCCTTCGGCGACATGCTCCGCGTCCCCGGGTCGAGCGGCGATCTGCTCGCGCTCAAGGCGCGCGGCGCGGACGTCCGCATCGTCTACTCGCCGATGGACGCCCTCGCGCTCGCCCGCAAGCACCCGGACCGCGAGGTGGTCTTCTTCGGAATCGGATTCGAGACCACGGCGCCCGCCAACGCCATGGCGCTGATGGCGGCCAAGCGCATGGGCGTCTCGAATTTCTCCATGCTCGTCTCGCACGTGCTCGTGCCTCCCTCGATCGCCTACATCGCCCAGGCGGCCGACAACCGGGTGCAGGCCTTCCTCGGCCCGGGCCACGTCTGCGCGGTCACCGGATTTCGCGCCTACCACGCGCTGAGCCTGCGCTACCGCGTGCCGATCGTGATTGCGGGCTTCGAGCCCGTGGACTTGCTGCGCGCCTTGCTCTGTGCCGTGCGGCAGCTCGAACGCGGCGAAGCGCGGGTGGAGAACGCCTACGAGCGCAGCGTCGCGCCCGACGGAAACCCGCGCGCCCGCGCCGCCATCGAGGAGGTCTTCGAGACCACCGACCGCAAGTGGCGGGGCATGGGGTGGATCCCCAAGTCGGGCCTGCGCATCCGTTGGGAGTACCGCGCGTTCGACGCCGAGCGCCGCTTCGACGTCGGCGCCCTCGTCCCGCAGGAACCCGCCGTCTGCATCAGTGGACTCGTGCTGCGCGGCCTGCGGCGCCCCGACGCCTGCCCCGCCTTCGGAACGCGCTGCACGCCCTCGACGCCGCTCGGCGCGACGATGGTCTCGAGCGAGGGCGCATGCGCCGCCTACTTCCAATACGGGCGCCACCTGGACGTCCGCACGAGGGCCACCCCATGAAGAAGTCCATCCTGCGCAAGGCCGAGGAGAGCGCGCGGACCACCCTCTCTTTTCTCGAAGATCACGCCGATCCTCTCGAGCGCTGCGTCCGCGCGATGGCGGAGCGCTTCCGCGCGGGCGGCGTCCTTTACACCATGGGCAACGGCGGCTCGTCCTGCGATGCGGCGCACGTGGCGGTGGAGTTCGCCCATCCCATCATCGAGAAGCGCCGGCCGCTTCCCGCGATCGCCCTCGCCCAGGACGTGGCCTACCTCACCGCCGTGGGCAACGACTGGGACTTCTCCCGCACCTTCGCCGACCGCCTCGACGCGCTCGCCCTGCCCAAGGACATGGTCCTCGGCATCTCCACCTCCGGGGCCTCGGCCAACGTCAATCGCGCCCTGCGGCTCGCGCGCGGGCGCGGCCTGCTCACCGTGGGCTTCGCCGGTCGAGACGGCGGCGCCATGGTCGACGTCTGCGATTTCTGCTTCGTGGTTCCATCGTGGTCCATCCACCGCATCCAGGAGGCGCACACCGTGCTCTTGCACCTGCTCTGGGATCAGCTGCACGTGGCCATGGGGGAAGACGATGTCCTTTGATTGGAGCTGTCCCGTCCCCATCCAGGACACGGATCGCATCCTGCTCGGGCACGGCAGCGGCGGGAAGCTCACGCACCAACTCATCGATCGGCACATCCTTCCGGCGCTCGACAATCCCCTCCTCCGTCCGCTGGAGGACCAAGCCACCCTTCCCCCCTCGCTCGGCGAACGCATCGCCTTCACCACCGACGCCTACGTCGTCAGCCCCCTCTTCTTTCCGGGCGGAGACATCGGACGCCTGGCGGTGCACGGCACCATCAACGACCTCGTGGTCGGCGGCGCCCGCCCCATCGCGCTTTCGCTCTCGCTCATCCTGGAAGAGGGGCTGCCCCTCGAAACCCTCGACCGCGTCCTCGCCTCGGTGCGGCAAGCCGCCGACGAGGCGGAGGTTCCCGTCGTGACCGGCGACACCAAGGTGGTCGAGCGCGGAAGCGCCGACGGCCTCTACGTCACCACCGCCGGGATCGGCCTCGTGCCACCCGGGCTCCGCCTGGGTGCTTCCCGGGTGGAAGCGGGTGATGAGATTCTCCTCTCCGGTTCCGTGGGAGATCACGGCATCGCCATCCTGGCCCAGCGCGAGGGCCTGGAGCTGGAGGGCGAGGTGCGAAGCGACACCGCCTCCCTGGCACCCCTCGTTCGAACGCTTCTGGACCTCTGCCCCGAGGTGCACGCGATGCGCGATCCCACGCGCGGCGGCGTCGCCGCCTCCCTGGTGGAGATCGCCGCGCGCCAGAACCTCGGCATCGAAATCGACGCGAGCGCGATCCCGGTGCGCACGCCCGTGCGCGGGGCCTGCGAGCTCTTCGGCCTCGATCCCTTGCTCGTGGCCAACGAAGGAAAGCTTTTGGCCTTCGTTCCGCCGGAGGCCGCCGACGCCGCACTGGATGCGATGCGTGCGCATCCGCTCGGGCGCGATGCGGCGCGGATCGGGCGCGTCACGAACGAGCATCCGGGCCTGGTGGTGGTGAACACGGCCGTGGGGGGACGGCGCATCCTCGACCTCCCCTTCGCGGAGCAACTCCCGAGGATTTGCTGAGGGAAGCGATGGCGAACGGAGTGGAGGAAGTTTCCATCCTCTGGATTTCGGAGGGCATGAGCTGCGACGGAGACACCGTCTCCATGACCGCGGCGAGCCAACCCAGCATCGAGGAGGTTGTGCTCGGCCTCGTCCCCGGGATCCCGAAGGTAAGGCTGTACAACAAGGTCCTCGCCTACGAGACCGGCGAGGACTACCTGCAGGTCTTCCGCAAGGCGGCCAACGACGAGATCGGCCCCTTCGTCCTCGTCATCGAGGGCTCGATCCCCAACGAGAAGATCAACGGCGACGGCTACTGGACCTCCTTCGGCAACGATCCCGAGACCGGTCAGCCGATCACCCTCAACGAGTGGATCGACGTGCTCGCGCCGAAGGCCTGGGCAGTGGTGGCGGCGGGAACCTGTGCGGCCTACGGCGGGATCCACGCCATGGCCGGCAACCCCACCGGATGCATGGGTCTCGCCGACTATCTCGGCTGGGATTTCCGCTCGCGCGCCGGCATTCCGATCGTCAACGTGCCCGGATGTCCCATCCAGCCGGACAACTTCATGGAGACTTTGCTCTGGCTGCTCTACCAGGCGGCCGGTCGCAATCCGATGATCCCGCTGGACGACCAGCTCCGTCCCACGTGGCTCTTCGGCAAGACGGTACACGAGGGCTGCGACCGCGCGGGCTACTACGAGCAGTCCGACTTCGCCGAGGACTACAACTCCCCCAAGTGCCAGGTGAAGATCGGCTGCTGGGGACCGGTGGTGAATTGCAACGTCCCCAAGCGCGGCTGGATGAGCGGCATCGGCGGCTGCCCGAACGTGGGCGGCATCTGCATCGCCTGCACCATGCCGGGCTTTCCCGATCGATTCATGCCTTTCATGGACCAGCCGCCCGGCGCCATGTTCTCCGCTGCGCTCGGCAAGCCCTACGGCGTGCTCGTCCGCGCGCTGCGGGGGCTGACCAACCGCACCGCGAACAAGGAACCGAAGTGGCACCACAACCGCGACGCCCTCACGTCCGGTTACGACCCCTACGCCCACTGAAAGGAGGCGGGACATGGCCATGGCATCGAGCGCGGGCCCCGGTGAACTGGTGGAGATGTCCTGGGATCCGGTCACCCGGATCGTCGGCAATCTCGGCATCCACACCAAGATCGACTTCGCCAATCGGCGCGTGGTGGAGTGCAAGGCAACCTCGTCGGTCTTCCGCGGCTACAGCGTCTTCATGCGCGGCAAGGATCCGCGCGACGCGCACTTCATCACCAGCCGCATCTGCGGCATCTGCGGAGACAACCACGCCACCTGCTCCGTCTACGCACAGAACATGGCGTACGGCATCAAGACGCCCGTGATGGCGGAGTGGATCTACAACCTGGGCGAGGCGGCCGAATACATGTTCGACCACTCGCTCTTCCAGGACAACCTGGTCTTCGTGGACTTCTGCGAACGCATGGTCCGCGAGACCAATCCCAGCCTGTGGGCGAAGGCGGAGAAGACCGAGGCGAAACACGCAGACATCCACGGCTTTCGCACCATCGCGGACATCATGCGGGCCTTCAACCCGTTCACCGGGGAGTACTACAAGGCGGCGCTCGAAATGAGCCGCCTGACCCGCGAGATGTTCTGCCTGATGGAGGGCCGCCACGTCCATCCCTCCACGCTCTACCCGGGCGGCGTGGGCACGGTGGCCACACCCCAGGTCTTCACCGACTACCTCTCGCGCCTGCTCCGCTTCGCCGACTTCGCCAAGAAGGCCATCCCGCTCAACGACGACGTCTTCGATTTCTTCTACGAGGCCATGCCGGGCTACGAGGAGGTCGGCCGCCGCCGCATCCTCCTCGGCTGCTGGGGCGCCTTCCAGGATCCCGAGGTCGTCGACTACCGCTACGAGACGATGAGCGAATGGGGACGGCGGATGTTCGTCACCCCGGGGATCGTGGTCGACGGCGAGCTCGTCACCACCGACCTGGTCGAGATCAACCTCGGGATGCGCATCCTGCTCGGAAACTCCTACTACGACGACTGGCAGAACGGGCAGGTCTTCGTCTCGCACGATCCGCTCGGCAACCCGGTGGATCCGCGCCATCCCTGGAACCAGACCACCATCCCCAAACCGCAGCGCCGCGACCTCGAGAAGGGACCCTACAGCTGGGTGATGAGCCCGCGCTGGTACGACGAGCGCACGGGCGAGTACCTCGCCCTCGACACCGGCGGCGGCCCGCTCGCGCGGCTATGGGTGACGGCCCTCGCCAACCTGGTGGACACCCCCTTCGTCAAGGCGACCGGAAAGAGCGTGCGCATCTGTCTCCCGAAGACGGCCACGCTCCCCGAGATGGAGTTCGAGTGGAAGGTCCCGCCGTGGTCGAACACCATCGAGCGCGACCGGGCGCGCGCCTACTTCATCGGCTACGCCACGGCCATGGCCTTCTACTTCGTGGAGCGGGCGATGGACTGCATCCGCCGCGGAGACGTGCGGACCTTCCAGGACTTCGAGGTGCCCGACGAGGCGATCGGCGTGGGCTTCCACGAGGCGGTGCGCGGCGTGCTCTCGCACCACCTCGTCATCCAGAAGGGGCGGATCGCCAACTACCACCCCTACCCGCCGACCCCCTGGAACGCGAGCCCCCGCGACGTCTTCGGCACGCCCGGCCCCTACGAGGACGCCGTGCAGGGGCTTCCCCTCTTCGAGGAGAACGGGCCGGAGAACTTCAAGGGCATCGACATCATGCGCACCGTGCGCAGCTTCGATCCCTGCCTCCCCTGCGGCGTGCACATGTTCTTGGGGAACGGGAAGACGCTGCGCCGGACGCATTCGCCCTTGTTGGGCCAGGTGGGGGAGGGAGCGTGAGAAAGAAGACCTTGTTCAACCTCCGGGTCGGTCGGCCCCACACGTCGCCGACCAAGCCCTCGCACGTGCCGGGCGTTCCCATGGGCAACGACCCCGGGCGCTATCCGCGGACGGCGGGCATGCGCCGCACCGGAGACGGTCGGCTCCTCGTCAACGCCCGCCGCTCCACCGGCATCAACGCGCGGCGCCGCAACCCCATCGATCCGAACAGCCCGCACCTCTCGCCGCCCTGATCGCGATCGCAGCGCGCACCGAGCGGTGCTCCCGCCGCCGCCCCGGCTCGTGCGTGATGGCGCGCCTTCGGCTTGTGCGCCGGCATCGCGCGCAGTAGGGAAGCCGCATGCTCGCGCCTTCGTGGCTCACGTCCGGCCAGGACTTCGTCTGGCGCCCCTACTGCCAGCACAAGACCGCCTCGCCCCCGCTGCCCGTCGTCGGCGCCCGCGGCTGCCGCCTCCTCCTCGCCGACGGGAGGGAGCTCGTGGACGGCATCGCCTCGTGGTGGACCGCCGCCCATGGCTACGGCCACCCCCACATCGCAGCGCGGGTGCGCGCGCAGCTCGACACCCTCTCCCACGTGGCCTTCGGCGGCCTGGCCCACGAGCCCGCCTACACCCTCGCGCCGCGCCTGGCAGCGATGCTCCCCGGCGATCTTCGCCGCGTCTTCTTCGTGGAGAGCGGCTCGGTGGCGGTGGAGGTGGCGCTCAAGATGGCGCTGCAGTCCGCCTACCAGCGCGGCCAGCGCCACCGCCGCAAGGTGATCGCCTTCGAGGGCGCCTACCATGGCGACACCTTCGCCACCATGGCCCTCTGCGATCCCGTCGACGGCATGCACCGCGCCTTCCGCGGCCTCGGCGTCGAAGCGGTCCACCTGCCCATCCCCCGCCCCGGCGACGACTTCGAGGCGCGCTTCGCCGAGCACGCCGGCGAGGCCGCCTGTGCCATCGTCGAGCCGCTGGTGCAGTGCGCCGGCGGCATGCGCATGCACGACGACGAGGCCCTGCGCCGCCTCCGCCGCGCCTGCGACGAGCATGGCGTCCTCCTCGTCTTCGACGAGATCGCCACCGGCTTTTACCGCACCGGCGCCCCCTTCGCGATGCACCGCGCCGGCGTCACCCCCGACATCGTCTGCGTCGGCAAGGCCCTCACCGGCGGGACCCTCCCTTTGGCCGCCGCCATCGCCACCGACGCGATCTTCTCCGCTTTCTGGGACGACGATCCGTTGCTCGCGCTGCAGCACGGCCCCACCTACATGGCCAACCCCCTCGCCTGCGCCGCCGCTCACGCCAGCCTCGATCTCTTCGAGCGCGGCGACTACGCAGCCAAGGTGGCTCACCTCGAGGCGCGCCTGCGCGAGGGCCTCGAGCCCCTGCTACACCGCCCCCACGTCCGCGACGTCCGCGTCCTCGGCGCCATCGGCGCGGTGGAGATGGAGCCCGGCACCGCTCCCGCCTCCGACGCCTTCGCCACCCGCGGCGCCTTCATCCGCCCCCTGCGCCTCGCCAGCGCCGACGTCGTCTACCTGATGCCGCCCCTCGTCATCTCCGACGAGGACCTCGACCTTCTCCTCGCCGCGCTCGACGCCGCGCTCGGATGAAAAGCCTTCGGCATGGCGGCCCGTGGAGGTCCGCGAGCTCCACCACGTCCGTCCGAAGCTGCGCTCGCGCAGCCAGATCTCGAGGTCGCAGAAGAGCCCCCACGCCGCCGTTCGGCGATCCGCGCGCCCGGAGCCGGGCCGGTGCCGACGCCAGTTCCCGGGCTCGTCGGCGTCGGCACCTCGGCATCGAGCTGCCGGCGAGCGACCTCGGCCTTGACGACCACCCCAGGGTCCGTGGCGGAGAGGACGAGCGCCTGGCCGGCTCGCAGCCCCCGATACCGCCCACCGACTTCATCGTAGCCCTCGGCGTAGGTGAAGATGTCGGACTCGGTAGCGCCGGCAACGGGCATCTTTTTGCACTGCCCCGACGCGCGGGACGGTGCGAAGGGTCGAACCGCTCCGAGCCCCCTTCCGTGCGGGTTCAGGCGGCGGATGGCGTCTTCTGGCCCACCACCGGCTGCAGCAGCAGGGAGAGGACGACGACGGCGGCGCAGCCGACGACGTTGAACCAGAGGAAGCCGAGGTCGGTGGTGAAAAAGAGGGTGAGAACCAGGGTCTCGGCGACGAGGGCGGCGACGAAGACGGGGGTGGCGGTGACCCTCTTCAGGAAGAAGGCGACGACGAAGAGGCCGAGGACGGTGCCGTAGAAGA
>Ga0079224_100012253_pt1 | contig 11855 bp, 9 predicted proteins | sample Stecom2015_FD_80414 | JGI IMG/M metagenome (GOLD analysis project Ga0079224, IMG submission 80414) | Agricultural soil microbial communities from Utah to study Nitrogen management - Steer compost 2015 | ecosystem: Environmental > Terrestrial > Soil > Agricultural land | place: USA: Utah...
CAAGAGGGCGACCACAGCGGCGGGGATGAAGGGGCCATGCAAACCACCCTGGCGTGCATTCACCTGGTGGACCTGTTGAGCTCCCTCAGTGCCGAGGTGCTGGAGGCCCGGGCCGAAGAGGAGCTGCTGAGCCGCCTCGCGGAGACGCTGCGGGCCCAGGTCGGTTGCGACGCCGTCATCGTGCGGCTGTTGGAGCGCGTCATCCAGACCCGGGTAGTAGCCACCGCGGACGGCGTGCAGGTGCTGCCGCCGGGCGCTTTGTATGAGCCCTTTTCGGAGGAGGAGCAGGCCCGTTGGCTGCAGCTGGCCGACGGCGCCTTTTGGCCCGACGTCCGGACGGCGCCCCATCTTAAGGCGGCCCTCCGGGCGCAGGCCCTCAGGCTGGGCCTGGTGTCCGGCTATGTGGTGCCTCTTGTGCGCGATGGCCAGCTGTTGGGACAGGTGGTGTTCGCGTGGCGGTCCCGCCAGGCGTTGGATGAGGCCGCCCGCCGGCTCCTGCGCAAGCTGGCCGATTTCGCGTGTCTTAAGCTCACCTTGTTTCAGATCAAGAAAGAGCGGGAACTGGATCCCCTCACGGGTTTGCTCAATCGCACCGGGCTCATGCGCTGGTGGGAATCTTGCAGCGGCGAGCCCCAGGGTGCGCTGCTGTTCGCGGACTTGGACGGTTTCAAGGCGCTGAATGACGTGCGGGGCCACCTGGCGGGCGACGACTTTTTGCGGGACATGGCCCGGATCCTGCGGCAGGTCGCCCCGCCGCGGGCGGTCATCACCCGCTGGGGCGGCGACGAGTTTGTGCTCCTCCTGCCCGGGGCCGCCCGGGCCGAGGCCCTCAAGGTGCGCACCGCCATCATGGAGCAGGTGCGGGCGCACGTGGCCAGCCTGCCGCCGCCCCAGCCGTCCATCACCATCGGCATCGCCCTGTGGCCCCGGGACGGGCGGGAGTTGCCCGCGCTTATCGACAAGGCCGACCAGCGCATGTACCACCACAAGCGGCGGCAAGTGGCCCTGGCCATGTCCAGCAAGGGCCACGCCCAGGGGCGGCTGCCCGGCGGCTTGTTTGAGGGATGGCTGGTCAACAGCCCCGACGGGATCATCATCACCGACCCCGATCTGAAGGTGCTTTACGTTAACCCGGCCTACGAGCGGCGCACCGGCTACACCGCCCGGGAGTGGCTGGGGCGGCGGCCCAGTTTCATCGCCTCCGGCCGCACCCCCCGGGAAGTTTACGACGACATGTGGCGGTGTTTGCACGCCCACGGCTCGTGGCAGGGCCACGTCATTAACCGGCACCGGGAGCACGGCGAGTGGATCGCTTCTTTGACCATCACCCGCATCGTGGATCGCCGCGGGCGGCTGGTGGGCTATTTGGCCATCAGCCGCGACGTGACCGCGGACGTGGGCTCGGGCCGCCAAGCGCTGCCCACCAACCTGGAGGGTGCGTTTACCCAGGAGGCGCTGGCCTTTGCCTTGGCCGCCGCGGCGGAAATGCACCAGCGGGGCACCCGCGCGCACCTGGAGCGCATCCGGGAGTTCACGCGGCTGTTGGTCCGGGGAGCCAGCCGGCATTACCCGGAGCTGGATTCCACTGTGTATGCCGGCACCGTCGTCCAGGCCTCCATCCTGCACGACATCGGCAAGATCGCCGTGCCCACCCATGTGCTGACGAAACCGGGTCCCCTGACCCCGGCCGAGTTTGAACTGGTCAAGACGCACACCGTCGCCGGGTATGAGCTGCTGCAGTCGCCTTCGCTGCGGGACAAGGGGCTGCCGTCGGCCACCCGCTTTCTCCAGGTGGCCGCCAATATCGCCCGCAGCCACCACGAGCGGTGGGATGGGACAGGATATCCCGACGGCCTGGCCGGCGAGGACATCCCGCTGGAAGCCCGCATCGTGTCCATCGCGGACGTGTACGACGCGCTGCGGTCGGAGCGGCCCTACAAGGCGCCCTGGTCCCACCGGCAGGCGGTGGAGCAGATCCGGGCCGAGGCCGGCCGGGCCTTTGATCCGGTGCTGGTCGAGGTGTTCTTGGCCCACGGGGGCGAATTCGACGAAATCTGGAACCGGATGCAGGAGCGGTTTGGTTCCCGATCCGCCGGGACCTAGCGTCCACCGGGCTTGGCGGGCGGGCACCATCGGGCATCGTCCCCGCTGGCGCTTCCCGCCCAAGCGCGTTCGCACACTTCCAGGCGCCTTTCTCCGCCCCGTTCCTAAAGTTGCCAACTTCTGCGCCCGATGTTACAAATTGTGTGAGGGGAACGCATCAGCAGAAGGGGATGAGGTTGGCCATGGACGGCTCCCTGTGGCAGCGATTGGGTATGGCCGCCAAGATCGGCGGCGGCTTTGCAGTGGTCCTGGTCCTGCTGGCCTTGGTGGCAACCCTGGGGCTATTGGCGGTCCGTGATGCGACCGGCTCCTTCGCGGCGGTGCTGGAAGCCGACGTCCAGTCCAGCATCGAAGCCCGTCGGTTGGAGCTGTTGACGGAAAACGCCGCCTCCAGCGTCCTCGAGTATTTCCTGCCCGGTGACGCCATCGCCCGGATCCAGGAGGAATGGCAGACCACGTGGGCGACCCTCGATCAGCAATTGACCGATGAAGAAGGCCGCCAGATCCTCGCCCAACTCCGGGCGGCCCAAGACGAGTTCTTTTACCTGTCCAATCAAGAGTTTGCTGCGTTTACGTATCAGGATGAGCTGAGGTCCTTGTCCACCCAGGCCCAGGAGCTGGTGGGGCGGCTGGTGGCCCTGTTGGAGGCGCAGCTGGAGGAGGCCCGCGAAGATGCCGTCCAGTTCAGCCGCCTGGCCGAGACCCGCATTTTGGGCGCCGCGGCGGTGGCCCTGCTGGTGGGCATCGTGTTTGCGGTGTTTCTCACCCGGGCCATCAGCGGCCCGCTGGTCCAGATGGCGGGCCAGGTCAGCCGGGTGGCCGAGGGCGATTTGCGGGTGGAGGTGCAGCGGCTGCGCCAGCAGGACGAGGTGGGGCAGCTGGCCTCGGCCTTTGCCGTCATGACCGACAACCTGCGCCAGCTCGCGCAGCGCATCATCCAGTCCACCGATGAGCTCAACAAGAGCAGCGAAGAGCTGTCGGCTTCCGCGGAGCAGGCGGCCCGGGCCACGGAGCAGATCAGCCAGACCATCTCGCAGGTGGCCTCGGGCACCGGCGACCAGAGCCGCACGGTGCAGCAGGTGGTGGGCATCGTCGGCGAGCTCAAGCAGGCCATCGACCGCATCGCGGCGGGCGCCACCGAGCAGGCCCGGGTGGTGAACCACGGCGGCCAGCTGGTGCAGGAAATGATGGTGGCCATCCGCGCCGTGGCCGACAACGCCCGGCAGGTGGCGGCCGCGTCCGACGAAGGGGTAGCCACGGCCCGTCAGGGCGGCGAGACGGTGCGCCAGACCGTCGCGGGCATGGAAGGCATTCAGAATACGGTGTTCGCCACCGCGGAGAAGGTGCGCCAGCTGGGCCGCCACTCGCAGCAGGTGGGCGAGATCGTCCAGGTCATCTCGGACATCGCCGGGCAAACCAACCTCCTGGCCCTCAACGCGGCCATCGAGGCGGCCCGGGCCGGCGAGCACGGCAAGGGCTTTGCCGTGGTGGCCGACGAAGTGCGCAAACTGGCGGAGCGCTCGGCCACGTCGGCCAAGGAGATCGCCGCCCTCATCTCCGACATGCAGCAGGGCATCGAGGAAGCGGTGCAGGCCATGCAGGCCGGGACCCAGGAAGTGGCCAAGGGCATGGAGCAGGCGCGCGCGGCCGGCCAAGCCCTGGACCAGATCTTGGCGGCGTTGGAGGGCACCGATCAGCAGGTGCAGCGCATCACCCAGGACGCCCAGGGCCTGCTGCAGCGGGCGGAACAGGTGATGGCGGCGGTGTCGGACGTGTCCCGCATCACCGAGGAGAACACGGCGGCCACCGAACAGATGGCGGCCCAGAGCGAGGAAGTTATGGGCGCCATGGAGACCATTGCCGCCGTTTCCCAGGAAACCGCCGCCTCGTCGGAAGAGGTCAGCGCCGCCGCCGAAGAGATGCACGCGTCCATCGAAGCGGTGGCCGACTCGGTGCGGCAGCTGGCCCGCATGGCGGCGGAGCTGCGGCAGCTGGTAACCCAGTTTCGCACGTGAGGGGTGAGGGGCAATGGCGGCGGAGGAGACCCGGACCGCGGCCAGCGAGCAGAAGCAGTTGGTGGTGTTTCGCCTGGCCGGCGAGCTGTACGGCGTGGACATCCATCAGGTGCGGGAGATCATCCGCGTGCCCGAGGTGACGCGGGTGCCCCGCACGCCCGACTTCGTCGAGGGCGTCATCAATCTGCGGGGCAGCGTCATCCCTGTGCTGGACTTGCGCAAGCGGTTCCACCTCCCTCCCGGGGAATCCGATGCGGACCGGCGCATCGTCGTGGTGGAGATGGGCGAGCAGACGGTAGGCGTCATCGTGGACGCGGTTTCCGAAGTGCTGCGCCTGGAGGGGGACCGCATCGAGCCGCCTTCCCCCTACATCGTCAGCGTGGACACCCAGTACATTACGGGCATCGCGCGCCTGGAGGAGGGGCTGGTCATCCTGCTGGATCTGAACCGGGTGCTGCACGCCCGGGAGCGGGATGAGCTGGAGCGGCTCGAGGAGCGGGTTTCCGATGTCCATGGATGAACTGAGCCCGGAAGAACTGGAACTGTTTATCAACGAGTCCACCGAGATGGTGGACACCATCGAAGAGCTTTTGGTGGATTTGGAAACCGGCGGCGATCCGGAAGCGGTGGCGGCCATTTTTCGCGCCGCCCATACCCTCAAAGGGGGCGCGGCCACCGCGGGCATGACCCGCATGGCGGAGCTGACCCACGCGCTGGAGTCCCTGCTGGACATGGTGCGCAGCGGCGAGCGGGCCGTGGATGCGGACATCATCGACGCGCTGCTGGAGGCCATCGATGTGCTGCGCCGCTGCCTGGCCGCGGTGGAGCGGGAGGGCACCGACAGCAGCGTCGAGGTCGCGACCCTGGCCCGCCGCCTGGAGAGCCTGGCGGCGGAGACGCCCCTGTCCGTCCCCGGCGGCCCGGCGTCGGGGGAGCCGCCGGTCCAGGCGGCCGCCGGCGACGCCCCGGCGGCGGAGGCGGAGATCGCCGCGGCAGGGGCGGCCGGTGGAGCGGAGGGGGCTCCGGACGCGCCGGGCGGAGCATCGGCCCCGGCGTCCCCGTGGGCGGCTGCGGCCCAGGAAGCCGCGGCCATGGGCGAGCGGCTGTGGCGCTTTGACATCACGGTGGACCCCGACTCGCCCATGCCCGTGGTGCGCCTGTACCAGTCCTTGCTGGTCCTGCAGGAGCGGGGCCGGGTGCTGCACACCGATCCTCCCCAGGCGGCCATCGAGGCCGGTGAAGCCGACTACACCCGCATGACCGCGGTGGTGGCCACCGCCGAGGAGCCCGCCCGGATCCGGGAGGCCTTGGCTGAAGTCAACCACTTGCAGGCGGTGCGCTGGGACGACCCCCTGGCCAGCCCGCCGGCGGAAAAAGGGCCGGCCCCGGGGGAGCCCGCCCCTGGCCCCGCCGCGGGGACGGCGGCGGCGGCCGCGGCGCCTGCCCCGCCGGCCGCATCCCGGTCTGGGCCGGCCGTGGGCGGCGGGACCAGCCCGGCGTCCGGCACCGGGCCCGGGGGCAAGGCGCCCGCCCCGCCGGCGGGCGGCGGCAGCCCCGCCCCGGCCGCGGGGACGATGGCCGACACCATCCGGGTCAACGTGCGGGTGCTGGACCGGCTCATGAACCTCGTGGGCGAGCTGGTCATCGACCGGACCCGCCTGGCCCGCCTGGGCCACGTGGACATGTCCCTGCAGGACCTGCGGGAAGAGCTGGAACTGGTCACCAGTCACCTGAGCCGGATTACCACCGACTTGCAGGACACCATTATGCAGGCCCGCATGGTGCCTCTGGAGACCCTGTTCCGCAAGTTTCCCCGCATGGTGCGGGATTTGGCCCGCAAGCTGGACAAGCAGGTGCGCTTTGTCATCTCGGGTGAAGACACCGAGCTGGACCGGGCCGTGATTGAGCAGATCGGCGACCCCCTGGTCCACCTGATCCGCAACGCGGTGGACCACGGCCTCGAAAGCCCTGACCAGCGCCGGGCGGCGGGCAAAGATCCCGAGGGGACGGTGCACCTGCGGGCCTATCACCAGGAAAACAGCATCTACATCGAGGTCATCGACGACGGTCGGGGCATCGACGCCGCCGCGATCAAGGCGGCGGCGGTGGCCCGGGGCCTCATCACTGCCGAGCAGGCCGAGAAGCTGGATTCCTCGGAAACCCTGGATCTGTTGTTCTTGCCGGGCTTCACCACCGCCGGCCGGGTGTCCGACGTGTCCGGGCGGGGCGTAGGCCTGGACGTGGTGCGCAAGAACATCGAGCGGGTCAACGGCACCGTCACGGTGGAGTCCGAGGTGGGCAAGGGGACCCGCTGGATCGTGCGTCTGCCCTTGACGTTGGCCATCGTCCAGGCCATGCTGGTGCGGGTGCGGGGCACCACCTTCGCGGTGCCGCTGCAGAGCGTCATGGAAATCTTGCGGGTGGACGATGGGCAGCTGCGCATGGCCAACGGCTGGCGGATGATCCACGTCCGGGATCAGGTGATCCCCCTGGTCAACCCCGGCGACGTGTGGGGCCCGGAGTTCGCGGCCACGTGGCAACGGGAGCAGGCCAATCCGGTGGTGGTGCTGCAGGCGTCGGCGCCCCTGGCCCTGGCCGTGGACCAAGTCATCGGCGAGCAGGAGATCGTCATCAAGACCATTGAAGGCATGGGCGGGCAAGTGACGGGCATCTCAGGCGCCTCCATCCTGGGCGACGGCGCGGTGGCCCTGATCTTGGACGTGACCGGTTTTGCCAAGGAGGTGCGTCGACTTGGGGCCCAAATCGGACGGGATGGCGGCCGCCATGACCGGAGCGCTTGACCACGCCGCCCATGTCCTCTCGGAGTTCCTCGGTACCCGCCTGCAATGGTCGGCCGACGTGCACATCAGCCGCCACCGCCTCGCGGACTTGCCTGCCCTGTGCGGGCCGGAGGATACCCCTGTCGCAGCGGCCTTTTTCGAAGTGCGGGGCGATCTGACGGGCTATCTCCTGCTGGCGGTGCCCGAGGCCTCGGCCCGGCAGATGGTGAACGAGCTGTTGGGGATGGTCGCCACGGGCGCGGATCAGGACCTTGTCGATTCGACCATGGGCGAGCTGGGCAACGTGGTGGGCTCGGCCTTTCTCAACGCCCTGGCGGATCGGTTTGGCTTGAAGGTGGTGCCGTCCCCGCCCCAGGTGGCGTGGGATATGGTGGGGGCGCTGCTGTCCTCGCTGGCCGGTGCCCTGGCCGTCCGGGCCCGCAGCGAGTGGCCCGTGGTGCACACGCACTTGAAGGCGCCCGACGCGGACTACCCTGCGTACCTCATCTGGATCCCGGGCGAGGCCGACGGGCAGCAGTGGGAGGTTGCAACTTGACGCGGGTTTCCATCGGTTTGGGGGAGTACCGGGTCGGCTGCGCGGTGGACGAGGAGTGGGCCATCTACGGGCTGGGCTCCTGCGTCGGCCTCATCTTGGCTGACCCGGGACGCGGGGTGTCGGCCATCGCCCACGTGGTGCTGCCCGAGAAGTTTGCCAACGGCAACGACGAGCCGGCCAAGTTCGCCGACACGGTGGTGCCCTTTCTGTTGGACCAAATGATCCGCCTGGGGGCCCGGCGGGACAAGATCTACGCCCAGGCCGCGGGCGGCGCCAGGATGCTGGCCTTCAGCGAGCTGCCGGACATCGGGGCCCGCAACGTGGCCATGGTGCGCCAGCAGTTGGCGGCCCACGGGATCCCCCTGGTGGCGGAGAGGGTGGGGGGCACCCACGGGCGCACCTTGTCGTGGGACGCCCGGCGGGGCGTGGCCACGGTCAAGCGGGTGGGCACGCCGCCCGAGGTGCTGACACCCCAGCAATACGTGTACGAGGAGGTGGCGGCCGTTGGCTCTCGTACTGGTAGTGGACGATGCACAGTTCATGCGCCTGCGCCTTAACAAACTGCTGACGGAAGCCGGCTACGAAGTGGTCGAGGCAGCCACCGGGCGCGAGGCGTTGGAGAAGTACGCGGAGCGTCCGGCCGATGTGGTGCTGATGGACATCACCATGCCCGAGATGGACGGGTTGACGGCCTTGAAGGAGCTGCGCAGCCGGTATCCCGACGCGAAGGTCATCATGTGCACGGCGCTGGGGCAGCAGAGCGCCGTCATGGAAGCCATCAAGGCCGGCGCGAAGGACTTCATCGTGAAACCGTTTCAGCCTGAGCGGGTGCTGCAAGCCGTCAAGAAGCAAGTAGGCGAATAGCCGTGTCGGTGCGGGTACTGGTCGTTGACGATTCGGCGCTTATGCGCCAGATGATCAGCCGGTTCTTGGGCGAAGCGGGCATGGAAGTGTGCGGCACGGCCCGCGACGGCGTCGAGGGGCTCGAGAAAGCCCGGGCCCTGCGCCCCGACGTCATCACCCTGGACGTGCAGATGCCCCGCATGGACGGGCTCACCATGCTGGCCCGCCTGATGGAGGAGATGCCGACGCCGGTGGTGATGGTGTCCAGCGTTACCCAGCGGCAGGCGCCCGCGGCCGTTGAGGCCCTCATGCTGGGAGCGGTGGACGTGGTGGCCAAGCCCGGTGGCGCGATCTCCGTCAACCTGGGCGAGGTGCGGGACGAACTGGTGGCCAAGGTGCGGGCCGCCGCCCACGCCCGGGTGCGGCCCCGCCGGGGGCGGGCCCGGCTCCGGACGGAGCCGGGGGACAAGCCGGTGCCTGGCGCGCCCGCGGACAAGCCGGCTCCCGGCCGGACGGCGGTCCGGCCGCCCCGTGGGCCCGCCGAGACCGCGGCCGCGGCGGAGCCCCTGCAAGGAACGGCCCAGGCCGCGGCCCAGCGGGTCCCAGGTTTGCCCACGGCGCCCGAGCCGCCGGCGAGCCCGCCGGTGCGGGGCACGGCGCCGGGGCCTGCACCCGTGGTCGTGGGCAGCTCCACGGGCGGGCCCAGCGCCTTGAGCAGCCTCATGAGCCAACTGCCGGCCGATTTTCCGCGTCCGGTCATCATCGTGCAGCACATGCCGGAAGGCTTTACCGCCTCCTTGGCCCGGCGCCTGGACAGCTTGTCGCCCTTGTCCGTGGCCGAGGCCGAACCGGGCCGGGTGCCCAAGCCCGGGGAGGCGTGGGTGGCCCGGGGCGGCCAGCACCTGGTCTTTGATCCCGAAGGGCGCATGGTGCTCAGCTCCGCGGCGCCCCACCTGGGCGTGCGGCCCGCGGTGGACTTGACGCTGGAATCCGCGGTGGACGTCTGGGGCGGCGACGTGGTGGCGGTGATCTTGACGGGCATGGGCATGGACGGCGCCCGGGGCGCCCGCAAGCTGAAGCGGGCCGGCGGCCGGGTCCTGGCCCAGGACGAGGCCACCAGCGTCGTGTACGGCATGCCCCGGGTCGTGGCGGAGCTCAAACTGGCCGATGAGGTGCATGCGCTGTCCGACATGGCGGCGGCCTTGGTGCGGGCGGTGGGGGCGGCTGCGGGGACCGATGCCGGCGGGAGCCGGTGACCCGCGGCCGGGGGGGAGGGAACGGTTTTGTACGCAGGGACCACCGAGGGGGCGCGCCCGCTGTCGGCGGGGGGCGGTTTCCCGCCGGCCGCCAGCGGCGCCGACCCCGGATTTCTCCGGGTGCAGCGCGCGCTGCAGCAGACTACCGGGCTGGACCTGGGGGCCTACAAGGAACGCCAGATGATGCGGCGGCTGACGGGGTTCATCAGCCGGGAGGGCATCAAGGACTTGTCGGCTCTGGCCGATCTGGTGCTGCGGGACGCGGGCGTGCGCCAGCGGCTCATGGACTTTTTGGCCATTAACGTCACCGAGTTTTTCCGCAATCCGGAGCGCTTTGAGGACCTGGCCCAGCGGGTGCTGCCCGAGCTGCGCCGGCGGTGGGATCGGCTGCGGGTGTGGAGCGCGGGGTGTTCCAACGGCGCCGAGGCCTACTCCCTGGCCATTTTGCTGGACGAGATGGAGCCCCATTCCGCCGACCGCCACCAGGTGCTGGGCACCGACATCGACCGGGAAGCCTTGCGGGAAGCGGAAGCGGCCGTCTACGCCGAGGACCGGCTCAAGGAAGTGTCGTCCCTGCGGCGCCGGCGCTATTTCCAGCAGCTGCCCGACGGCCGCTGGCAGGTGCAGCCCCAGATCCGGCGCTACGTGCGCTTCGCGGTGCTCAACCTGCTCCAGGACCCGTACCCCGCCGGGCAGCATCTCATCTTGTGCCGCAACGTGGTGATTTACTTCACGGAGGCGGCCAAGCACGACATTTTCGCCCGGCTGGGGGCAAGTCTGGTGCCGGGCGGCTACCTGCTGGTGGGCAGCACGGAGACCATCTTCCAACCCCAGCGATACGGCCTGCGGGCAGTGGGCCCATTTCTTTACCAGCGGACGGAGGAAGCGTGATGCGGAGGGTAGACGTTCGCACTATCCCCGAGGGAGCCATCCTGGCCCGGCCCCTGGTGGATCAGCGGGGCGCGTTCGTGCTGGCCGCGGGCAAGCCGGTTTCCGAGGCTATGCGGGAGCGGCTGTGGGATCGGGGTTTCCGGTACGCGTACATCGAGGCGCCAGGTTTTGAGGGGCTGGACGTGCGGGAGCCCCTCACCGACCAGACGTACCAGCTGGTGCGCCACACCCTGGCCCAGGTGGTGGCGGAGGTGCGCCACTGCAAAGACCCCGGCGAGGTCTCGTTGCCCGTGGACGAGCTGCACGAGGCGTGCAACGTTTCCTGCGAAGACCTGGCCCGCCAGCAGCAGGGATTCCTGTTTTACCCGCCCTGGGGCACGCTGGCCGACCGGTTTGTGGCCCAGTCCATCAACATTGCGGTGGTGGCGGCCCGGCTGGGGTTCGAGCTGGCGGGCGAGGAGGGCGCCCGGCACCTGTTTTTGGCCGGCCTTTTGCAGGATCTCGGCCAGTGGTGGGACGACCGGCCCAGCGAGCATGTGGCCGCTTCCCTGTCGCTGGTGCGGGGGCTCCGCTCCATCAGCGCGTGGGTCAAGCACATCATCGCCGACCACCACGAGCGCCTGGACGGCAGCGGCTATCCCCAGGGCAAGACCGCGGAGCAACTCCATCCCTTGTCCCGCATCATGGCGGTGGCCACGGCCTACGTGGAGATGGTATTCGCACCCCGCCACCCCACGCTGCCCCACGAGGCCCAGGAGCATTTGATGGCCGAAGCCGGCGTCCTGTTTGACTGGGATGCGGTGCAGGCGCTGCGGCGGCTGGTGCCCGGCTACCCGGTGGGCAGCGTGGTGCGCCTGTCGACGGGGCAGTGGGGCGTCGTGGTAGATCCCGGCCCGCCGACCCTCAACCGGCCGCGGGTGCGGCTTTTGGCCCAGCCGGGTCGCGGGGAAGACGACGGGGCAGGGGCAGGGGACGAGGCGTCGCCGGAAGTCGCCGCAGGGGCAGGCGAAGGGGCTGTCCCCGAAGGGTCCGGAGAGCCAGCTTCCTACGAGGAGATCGATTTGGCCGCCCAGCACGCGGTGGCCATCGTGCGGCTGCTGGACCGCTGAGGATGTACGGTGGACGGAGGTGGCATACCGCGTGAAGGTGGAACACATCCAACCGTTTGTATCCGCGGCGGCGCTGGTGCTGCGGGAAGAGTTGGGGCTTGAAGTGGAGCGGGGCGAGCTGTCGGTGGCCAACACCGACTACACGACCCGGGAAGTGACGGTTCTGATCGGGATCACCGGCCAGCTGGAGGGGACGGTGCTCTACGGCTCCGACGAGGCGCTGGCCGTCAACATCGTGTACGAGCTGACGGGGGAACGCAAGGTCTTTTTTGACGACACGTGCGAGAGCGCCATCGCGGAGC
>Ga0079224_100012254_pt1 | contig 11854 bp, 20 predicted proteins | sample Stecom2015_FD_80414 | JGI IMG/M metagenome (GOLD analysis project Ga0079224, IMG submission 80414) | Agricultural soil microbial communities from Utah to study Nitrogen management - Steer compost 2015 | ecosystem: Environmental > Terrestrial > Soil > Agricultural land | place: USA: Utah...
ATCTCGGTTGCCAATCCCACAGGCAACGTCTTCGGTGTGGCTCTCAACGAGTCACGAGCCCAGGGTATAGCCACACTGGAACGGGTTATTGATGACATCGTAGAAGACGATTCCGATGCAGATATCGTGCTAGGTGGCTACTCGCTGGGCTCACTAGTGGTGAACAGCTATCTGCTGGGTGCCCCTAAACGTCAACTCCCTTATGTCTTGTCTGCCGTGCAGATCGCCAACCCTGCCCGTCCCGCTGGCTCGAGTGTGGGCCGCGACTCGTGGGGTCTGGGTATCACTGGGGAGCCTGCCGCCCGTAACGTAGCCGTCTACGACATTGCCAGCCCTGCCGATGGCGTTACCTCACTGCATCCCAAGAGTCCGCTGCGTAATGTCGTACCGTGGATGTATGGTCTAACCCTTGGAAACGCTCATGCGTGGATCCAGGACGTAATGAGCCGGGTGGAACAGGGCATCATCCGCCAGGTACCGGCGAACTTTTTCGATCCGGAGTGGCGGGAAGCGGCAAGCAGGGCATCCGGTGACGTGATAGGGTATGCCTTTCTCGGGAACCACACCGTAGCCTACGGCCGACGCGATTGGTACTACGACGGGCGCTCATACAACGGTATCGAGTTGGCAGCACATATCGTAAATGGGGTCTAGCACATGCGGGTGTTGGTAGTCAGCAAGTTTCCGCTGCGCGGTAAGCATCAAGACATGGTGGCCGATCTGCTGCCCGAGGATGTAGAGCCGCGCTTCATCGGCATAGGCCCGAAGCACTATGATGGCGAGTTCAGCAGGGAAGACCTGAAGCAGTTCCGGGCGGACCTTGTTCCCACACTGGGCGAGTACGACGGTGTTTTTGCGCTGGGCAATGAAGCTTTGACTGTGGTTGCAGGCAAGTCCGGCATCATGAAATACCGGGGCCGCTCACTGTCCGACGAGCATCACATCATTGCTTCTGTCTCTCCGGCCGCTGTGGACCGTAACCCCTCACAGCTGGGCTTGCTGACTGCCGACATCGCTACGCTTGTGCGCAACATGAAGGGGGAGAAGCAGGAAGGGGTGGAGCCGGAGCAGATCCATATTGTGGATGATGATAGGTCTGCGTCTAAGCTTTCGTTTGCTCTCCGCTCTGCTGCTGTCTGCTCGTTCGACCTCGAGACCTCCGGCTTTGACGAGACAGCAGAAGGCGCGTTCATTGTCTCGTTGGGCGTGACACTGAGGCATGCTAAAACAGGAACCTTGACTTGTTGGGCTGTGCCGCTACAACATGCTGACTCTGTGTACAAAGACAGCTGGCAAACGCTGCTGAGCAATCTTGCCGAACTCATGCGCCGGGTACCGGTCCGTCTGGCTCATAACGGCAAGTTCGATTGCAAGTGGCTGGTTCAGTTCGGCGCTCCGGTTCCGACGAACGAAGACACTATGCTGATGGCTCACATTCTGGACGAGAACCGGCGCAAGAGCCTGAAGCATCTGGCCGCTATCCTGCTGCAAGCACCGGAGTGGGATATCGAGATCAAGAACGGAAAGCGGGCATTGCCGTGGTACGAGCAGCACGCCTTAGCAGACATCTTGCGCTACAACGCTTTAGACACATGGCATACCCTACGATTGTTCGATCTGCTACAGCCGCAATTGAAAGAGCGGCCAAGGCAAGAGAAGATCTATCGGCATATCATGATCCCTAATTCACAATCACTCGTGCACATCGAGAGGCACGGAGTATACGTGAGCCGGGAGAAGCTAGAGTACGCGCGCCAGGTGGTAGAGGAACGGCTGGATGATCTTCACTACAAGCTGTCTCAGTTCGTTCCGCCGGAGTGGGTAGACAAGAGAGAAATCAACTGGAACCCCTCTAACTTTCTCCGTGAGCTTCTGTTCGAGGAACTAGCGCTACCGGTGCTGGCAACCACAGACAAGGGAATTCCTTCCACAGCAGAGCATGTGATGAAAGAGCTTGCCTCTCGTGGGTATGAGATAGCACAGCTACTAGCTGATCGTGTGGAGTGGCAGAAGGCTAACGCGGCATTCATCAAGCCGTACACTGCTTTGCTCGGAGACGACAGCCGCCTACGTACCACTTTCAATCTGACCGGTACAGTCACCGGCCGTCTGTCATCCGGCAAAGAGAGCAACGACGTAGGAGCAGCCGGTAACCCTGACCGTGGGGTGAACCTTCAGCAGGTACCGCGCAACAAGATCTTCCGTAGTGTATTCAGCGCCCCCTGTGGATGGCTGAATGTCTCGTTCGACTACTCGCAGATCGAGCTACGCGGAGCGGCTGAGGTAGCACAGGAAAAGAACATGCTGCGCATGTACCAAGAGGGCTTGGACGTGCACCGCGCCATGGCCACGATGATTACCGGTAAGCCTGCCGCTGAAATCACCAAGGAAGAGCGTACCGGCGCGAAGGCTGCCAACTTCGGCTTTCTCTACGGTATGGGCTGGCGTAAGTTCGTTGACTACGCATTCAATACCTACGGCTTGCGGGTCACGGACGAGGAAGCGCAGGTTCTACGCGCTGCATTCTTTACTCAGTTCCCCCGGTTCAAGCAATGGCACCAAGAGCAGAGGCGCTACGTGCACAGGCATCACTACGTCACTAGCCCTCTGGGACGCGTCCGGCACCTTCCGGATATCTTGTCTCCGGACGACGGGGTACGCGCTGAGGCTGAGCGCCAAGCTATCAATAGCCCCGTGCAAGCTTTCGCCTCCGACATCTGCCTTGTCTCGCTGGCGCTGCTGCACCGGAAGCTACGTAAGGGAGGCTTCAGCACAGCCGTTACCGGTACCGTGCACGACGCGATCAATTTCGAGATCCCGCGCGAGGAGTTGTCAGAGGTAGTCCCTATCATCAAACACACGATGGAGAACCCACCCACAGAGAAGCTGTTCGGATACAAGATCCGGGTACCGCTCGTGGTTGACGTGTCTGTGGGTGAGTTCTGGGGAGAGCAGCAGGAACTAACGAGCATGGAGGAGTTGGAGCAGTGGACAGCAGAAAGTATCGCGTAGACTGCGCGGACTGTGTAGTCAAGTACATTCAGTACGGCACCATGAGCGCCTGTGATGTGCACGGGGGCTGGACTTCTATAGGAATTACCATGCTCGAACGGGACGCTGAGGCTATCGGCCTCTACTTCAGTGGCGCTCTCCGCTCCATGGCTCCCCGCGACCCGAGAGGACATTATGCCCAAGCGTGAGAACGTAGCACACTACAACACTGGTGAGATCGAAACTATCGACTACATTTTCGACAAGCTAGGGTTCGAGGGCGGGCAAGCTTACGTGCTCGGAAACATCTTGAAGTACGCTAGCCGGGCACTGTACAAGGGCACGTTCGATGCCGACGTGGAGAAGATCCGGAACTACGCGGTAATCCTGCAAGAGAAGACAGCGGAGTATCAAGAGAAGCTTGCGGACCAGGAACACGAGCAGTCAGTACGCGATATCCGGTTCGGTGTGCACGTAGAAGATAAGCCCCCCGGCCCGCTCACCGCTATGCAGCTGGAAGAGATGAAGAAACGGAACCTAATCCACATGAGGAACATGGATAAAGGGCGGTAACTGATGGCTGAGGTACTGATTACCAACTCACTCATTCAGTGTTTCAAGGGCTGTCAGCAGAAGACCAAGTACAAGTATGTAGACCTCCTGGTTCCGAAGGTTCCGCGCGGCATGAAGCCACTGAAGCGCGGTAGCTGGTTCCATGAGTTGCTGGAAGCTAAGTACGGTGGCGAGTCTGTCACTGCTGCCCACAAGCGCAATGTCGCTCAATTCAATCGTCTGCTGCCGGAAGAGCGCGAAGACTTGGGAGACCTGCCCAATGAGATGGTTGCGCTGTACAAGGCGTACCAGTGGCACTACCGGCGTGATGACTCGTGGAAGGTTCATGAGGTAGAGCTTAAACTAGAAGCCGATCTTCCGAACGGTTATCAGGGACAAGGCAAGATGGATGCCCTCGTGGAGGACGAGAACGGGGACCTGTGGGCAGTGGATCACAAGACTCACGAGCGCTTGCCGGACTGGTCCTATCGCATGCTTGACCCACAATCGTTGTTCTATATCTGGCTGTGCTGGCAGAACAACATACCGGTACGTGGGTTCATCTGGAACTATGTAGTACCCAAGCCTCCGCAACCGCTGAAGTTCAAGATCAAGGGTGGGCTGTACGCCAAGCAATCCCCGGTGCTGGACTACCCCACAGCGCTGGCCAGCGTTCCGGAGGAGGAGAAAGACAATCCGGAAGTGATCGAACTGTTGCAGCAGCTAGAGCAGGTACGGTACGATCCCAACGAACCACAAACATCCCCGGTGTTCCGCCGGGAAGTCATCGAAAAGGACCCGCATACCGTTGAACGCATGGTGCAAGATATCTCTGCTTCCGCCGCCCGTTTCGAGCGCTTTGTCTTGGCTCTCGAGGAAGATCCGAACATAGTTGTAGAGCGCACTGTCGGGCGCAATTGCGATTGGTGCGAGTACCGGCAGTTGTGCATCGCTGAGCTGATGGATACCAATCCTGATTACGTGCGCCGGAAGCACTTCCAGAAAGGCGACCCCATGGCCTACTACCAGCCCACACCGAAAGGGTAGCCGTGCGGTACATCGTTGAGTACAAGCGTATGAGTAAGCCTCTCGGTACTCAGATTCCTTTCAGCATCGGGTGGAAAGAGTTCACCAACTACTGGGAAGCCATCGGATTTTATGACGGTATGCAAGCAGACGGATACGAAGTGCATTGGAAGGAAGTAGAGTGAGAAAGTTCTACGTGACCTATCAGCGGCACATGCCGGGTAAGGGATACGAGCGTGGATGGGAAGAGTTTCCGTCGTACAAGCATGCTTTCGCTTTCTACCACGACATGCAAGAGGACGGGTTCGACGTATCTCTTATCGAGGGTAAGGAAATCGAATGATTACCCGCGCGATCAACTGGAATAGAGTCCAGGACGACAAGGACAAAGAGGTATGGGACAGGCTGACCGGTAATTTCTGGCTGCCCGAAAAGGTCCCCGTCTCTAACGATCTACCGACGTGGCATCAGATGACCCCTGAAGAGCAGACGCTCACCATGCGCGTGTTCACCGGGCTTACGATGCTGGACACAATCCAAGGCACTGTGGGCGCTGTCTCGATGATCCCGGATAGCATCACTCCACACGAGGAAGCGGTGTATACCAACATCGCATTCATGGAATCCGTGCATGCCAAGTCATATAGTCAGATCTTCTCTACTCTGTGCAGTACCAAAGAGATTGACGAAGCTTTCCGATGGTCGGAGAACAACGAGTACTTGCAGCGCAAAGCAGAGATCGTACTGAAGTACTATCGGGGTGAGCCGGAGCAAGAGACCACAGTCGGATACTGGACTGAGGCCCTACAGCGTAAGGCAGCATCCACACTGCTCGAGTCCTTCTTGTTCTACTCCGGATTTTTCCTGCCGATGTACTGGGCAAGCAAGGGCCGCTTGACCAACACTGCCGATATCATCCGGCTCATCATCCGAGACGAAGCAGTCCACGGGTACTACATCGGCTACAAGTTCCAGCAGAGTATTCATCGGTTACCCGAACACATGCGGTCGGACCTGAAAGACTGGACATATAACCTGCTGCTCGAGTTGTATGACAATGAAGAGCACTACACCGCAGAGCTTTACGATCCTCTCGGGCTGACCGAAGATGTGAAAGTGTTCCTTCGCTACAACGCGAATAAGGCACTGAACAATCTGGGCTATGAAGCGCTGTTTCCCAGCGAGACAGTCAATCCCGCGATCATGGCTCAGCTGTCCACCGATTCGGAGAACCACGATTTCTTCTCAGGCTCCGGCTCGTCATATGTGATCGGCAAGGCGGAAGCCACCGACGATACCGATTGGGAGTTTTGATGAAAGCTGTTCTCATCGCGCACACAGCTATCAATGAATTAGGCATGGAGAATGAGGGGTACCAAGTTCCCTCAATGGAGACCAATGCAGAAGCAGACGAGTTAGCCGAGTTTGCCGGGCGCAACTGCTACCGCTCGTTCCATCGGCCGAACCCCGCCACTGCTCCGAACGAGAAGTATCTAGGCAACATCCAAGCACAGCAGCACGAGTCAGTATTCGAGCACGGCTCCGCCACGTTCTATGTGGAGGCCAGTCGTAACGTGCTGGTGGAATTGGAGCGGCACCGCTTCCTGTCCTTCTCCGTGGTCTCACAGCGCTATGTGGACGTTACCGGCATCCTGCCACAGGTGCACCTTCCCCCTCTGGTAGACACCCTGCCGCCGGACCTGGCAGAGGAAGCACAGATGATCTACGCACAGTCGGCTAGGGATGAGGCACGACGTTACGCGCGTCTAGTTGAAATCTTCACCGCCGCCGGAGTGAAACGTAAGCCTGCCCGTGAGGCTGCTCGCGATGTGCTGCCGGGGATGTGGAACAGTCCTATGGTGGTGTCCGGCAACCACAGGGCATGGAGAGATGTCCTACGCAAGCGGTACAGTGTCCACGCGGACGCATCCATACGCCACCTTGCCGGGTTGATCCTCGCTGAGCTTCGCAAGGTCGCGCCGCACACCTACCAAGACTTCCCGGAGGAACCGTATGGTAACGAGAGCTAACACCAAGACGGACTACAGCGCTCTTGCCAAGAGTCGTATCCGTAAGCCTCGAGAGCGTCCGCTGTCGGTGCTGGTGTACGGACGGAACAAGAAGGGTAAGACCACCTTTGCTGCCACTGCCGGTAAGGTTCTCATCTTGGATCCGGAGAACGGAACCGACCATCTTACGAAGGTGAACCCTGATGTGTGGCCGGTGAATCAGTGGTCTGATCTGAACGAGGCGTACCAGTTTCTACGCTCCGGAGATCATGACTACCAGTACGTAGCGTTCGACGGAATGACCCGGTTCGCCAACATGGGCTTGCGGTTCGTCATGGCTCAGGAAGAGGAACGGGACATCAGCCGCCCGCCCGGTATCGTGCAGCTGAAGGACTACGGCAAGTCCGGTGAGTTGATGAAGGGATTGCTCTACAACATCCACAGCCTGAAGCTTGGTACCATCTTCACCGCACAGGAAAAGCAGATAGACGCGGGGGAGTTTCAAGACGAAGATGTGGACGTGGAGGATACCAGCATCCAGTACGTTCCCGACATGCCCAACGGTATCCGTACCGTGCTCAACTCCCTGGTGGATGTGATCGGTAGGATTTACACGGTCCGCCAGGAGACCGAGAAAGGAACCGTCATACGTCGTCGGCTGTGGCTGTCCCCGTCACCGCTGTACGATACCGGCTACCGGTCGGATTACCGGCTACCGGACTACCTACCGAACCCCACAGTTCCCAGACTGGAACAACTCATCAAAGAAGGAAAGGTAACCAGCAATGCGCGTACAAGCTGATTTCACCGAAGCAGCACAGGCGAGTGATATCCGCCCGGTGCATGTGGAGGATGGGGACTACCGTATGGTAGTCAAGTCCGCTGAATTGACGGAAGTCAAGAGCGGCGAGAACAAGGGCAAGAAGCAGATCATGTGGGTTCTCAGTTCTCCGCAGATCCGGGGAGCGGCATACCCTTATTACACCGCTCTCACCGGAAAGTCTTCGTGGAAACTGCGCGTGTTCCTCGAGGCTACCGGCACCAAGATTGCCAAAGACAAATTGGCATTCGACACCGACCGGATTATCGGCCGGGAGCTTGGCGCGGAACTGGTGGAGGACGAGTACCAAGGCAAGCTGAAGTCTGTTGTCAACGCCGTTTTCCCTGTGGATGAGTTGAACGACTCTCCGGCCGTGGAGAATCAGACCAAGGTCAACAAGCAGCAGGACGACGAGGGAGAGCCGGACACCGAGGAAGACTCCGTTCCTGAAATCCCGGAAGATGACGTGGATTTGGACGAAGTGTGATACGCTGATCCGGTAATCATTCGAAGCGGTTACAGTGAAGAACACCCCCTATGGCCGGGCAGCTGTAGGGGGTTCTTCAGTCTTAGGAGGAACCATGAGCCAGCCTGAAGCGCGTCTAGGCGCGCAGATCCGCAAGGCGCTCACAGAGCGCGGAGCGTTTGTGTTCAAGGTGCACGGTGGACCTATGATGATGTCCGGGCTCCCGGATTTGATTGTGTGCTACAAGGGACGCTTCATAGGGGTAGAGGTCAAGATGCCGGGCAACAAGCCCTCAGCGGTACAGCTAGCCGTGCATGAGAAGATGCGCAGAGCCGGGGCCACTGTGGTGGTTGCGTACAGCGTGGAGGATGCGTTAGCCTCATTGCATCAAGTCACCATAACCCCCCAGGACATAGCGAGGAACCATGAGCGTCCGCAGGATAGATACGGATCTACTAACCGAACTCGCTGATCGTGCGAACGAGTTGATGCGTCTGCGGATAGAACTCATTGACGCGCTGAACCGTAACCACTTCGTCAACAACCACAATGCGGTAGAGGACTTGCGCGATGAGCTTGACGAGCAGTTGAACATCTTGCTTCATGCCATAGACAATGTTGTTCTGCTCGATCAGGAACTCATGGGAGAAGTGCAGGCGGTATGAACCCAGAGCCGCCGCCTTACCCTGATCTGATAGCCCTGACCGTGCAGTACCACGACGGACGTAACACCGGAATGTGGGTCACACCAGAGGCATTGGACACCGTGCGCTATTGGTTGAACCGAGACGATTCGGTCCGCGCCTACTACATCCACAGCTGAAAATCCGCCGTCAGTACCCCGCCGGAACTTTCTCTTGCGGGGGTATTGACGTGTCCGCACTCTGGGCTGTAGTGTCCTAGACACCACAACAACAGAGAGGAACCCGAGATGAACGTCTACGACGTGAAGCATCTGGAAGGCCGGGGCTACGTTCTCATCGAGAGCAAGAACGTTTTCGAGAAGCTGCTTACGGTAGGGTCGGAAGGCTTTCAGGGCCTTGTCTGGGAAGACACCACCGACGAGTACCGGGGTAGCGCCCGGTGGATGCTCATCACTCCCAGCGGAGAGGCTTTCAAGGGCACCGCAAAGAGTGTCATCGGAGCAGCCAACGGGGTAGAGGACGAACTTAAGTCCTACCTCATCTTCCGGTAAAAATCATCCACAGCCCCCGCTACGGCGGGGGTTTTCTTCTGCCCTTGATACGTCACCTAAACCAGACTGAAGGTTTGTTTTTCGATCATGTTGACAAGACCATATGGACAGGTGATAGAGTCGGTATCACCACAACGAAGAGAGGAACAACCACCATGTACGGCAAAGAATTCCAGGCTCACGCAAAGCACGCTCTTGCTGCCAATCCGTTTGAGCCCATGGTGATGCAGCGCCGAGAACGTCCCTTCAGCGCACACGATATCGCGCTCCCCGCCAGCAAAGTAGGGTACCGTCCGGAACGCTCCGTGAGCCCGTACACCTATATCCCGCTGCTCTGAAAGCTTCCTACTCTAGGGGCCGGTCGGATACCCCCCTAGCGGTAGGACGGGGGAGGGTGACCAGCGTACTGGGCGCGCTGGGTTTCCCACCCTCCCCCACTTTTACCTACGGCGACGCTTCCTAGTCCCCAGCTTCGCGACACCCTTTAGTTTCTTTTTCTTGCACTGCGCGTTGCTGATCTTGGCAGCCTTCGTCTTACTGTATCCCTTGCGCCGGAGAGCTTCGTATATCTCCGGACATTTGATGCTGGGTCCGTGCCTTCTGCCGGGCATGGTTTACCCCTCCCACTAGAAAGGAACCGGGCAGGCACCATTTTACTTGGGTCGGGGGATCCATATCACCACACAGAAAGAAGAAAGATCATGACTGCATCGCTCTCGCTCCCTGTGGATGAGGCCGGTTTCACCGCCGCCTACGAAGCATTTTGCTCGGACGCTGAACACCCCACAGTTCCCGGACACGAACAGAGCATTGCATATATGCTTCAGCGCGCTATCTACGCCTACGAAGCATTCAAACAATGCCCTGCTGAGGTCAAACCAGGGCAGGCGGAGCAGGTAGTACAGTTCCGCGAAAAGTTGGTGTTCTGAGTAAGCTGGACAGTGGTCCGAAAAGCCATCAACGGCGCTGGCAGAGGACAGGGGATCAACGGCGCTCCCCCTACTCGCGGACCACTTAAAAGCAGGGGTTGTGCTCTGCGTGGTGAACGTGCTACATTCATTTCACCACAACAACAGAGAGGAACCCCGAAATGGACGCCAAGCTTTACAAGAAGGCCATTCGCGAACTCAGCGAAAATCCTTTCGAACCCCTGGTTCTGATGGACGAGCCGAAGCCGGGACTGTACACCCGCTACGAACGGATCCGCAAGGCAGACGAACCGCTCGGAGATCGCACCGGAACCGCACTGATCTGAGAGAGAGCCCCCGCAAGGGGGTTCTTTTTTTTGGGGGGTTGTGCGCTGCCCGTTGTGGATGCTACGGTATACCTACCACAACAACAGAGAGGAACCAGGAAATGCGATACGCAGCCATGGCAGCCAAGTTCAGCAACAAGGAACTCATCGAAGCCATCGAAAATACCAAGTCGCTCATCCTCGTAAACGCCGGAAGCCCGGTAGTGAGGAACCTGAAGCGAGACCTCGAAACCCTGGAAGCCGAACAGGATCGGCGCTAACAGAGAGAGGCCCCTACGGGGGCTTTTTTCTTGTCCGGAAAACCTTTTGTGTCCGGTGCTAAGGATTTTTATTCGGGACCCATGAAGATCAGCACGATACCGCCTTGCCCGCCGTTGCCGCCGTCCTTAGCGTCCCCAAACCCGGCCGCAGCTGCACCGGATCCGCCACCGGATAGCGCGGTACCCGGCCGACCGGTGTTGGAGCTACCAGGCCATCCCTGCCCGCCATTCTGACCAGGCCACACACCCACACCGGCATTGTTGGCGTTGCCTATACCACCGTTACCGCCCGCGCCAGTGGTACCGGCACCGCCGCCCCCACCACCTGAGCCTGTGGAGCCCCCGCCACCAGCCGCACCATTGCCGCCTGCGTACACCACGTTGCCGACACAGCCGCTAGCCGTTCCTGTGGATCCCTGCCCGCCTCCGCCGTTGCCTAGCCTGCCTCCTGGCCCGCCTACAGCCACACAGCCGGTAGAGCCGTTGGCAAGGAACCAGGAAGTCTGACCTGTCGCACCGTTGCCGCTGGATTGAGAGGCACCCCCGTTACCGACGAAGTAGCTTATCTGCTGGCCTGGTGTGACAGCGAACGTGCGGCGTGCGTACGCTCCACCGGCTCCACCTCCACCACCAGCGTTGCCGAAGAGTGCTGTTTGCGCGCTGCCGCCGCGTCCGCCTCCGCCCAGCACATGCGCGGTAACCTCAGTGACTCCGGCCGGTACCGTCCAGCTGCCATTGCCCAGCGTCACCAAATCAACTTGGTGTTCTACATATACCGCGTCTTGCCATACGAGAGTGTTTCCTAGATATACCTTTTGAGCAGCTGTACCGCCTACGTACACCTTGTCTATGTCGGCCGACCCGATCCGAATAGCCATCAGACATACTCCACGTACTCGAGCACGATAATGCCTTGCGCACCAGCAGCACCATTTTGTGAGGTGAGGAATCCAGCTGCCGATCCACCAGCGCCACCCCCGTAGTTGAGTCCCGGATTAGCGCCATTGGCACCCGTCACCCCATGCCCGCCCCGCCCGCCATACAGTGACGCACCGGCCCCGCCCCCGGAAGTGCTGGCCGATCCACTACCCCCTGCCCCCGTGGTGCCCGCCCCCCCACCGCCCCCGCCGGCCGTGGCACCGGACACGTTTCCCCCGTTACCACCCTGGTCGCTACTGTCTCCGTAGCATCCAGACGTGGTCGCTGCTCCGGCCTTGGCGGTGTCGGGGCGGTGGCCCCCTCCAGGACCCCCCCCCCCTCACCCGCTCGCCCCGGCCTCG
>Ga0079224_100012255_pt1 | contig 11854 bp, 9 predicted proteins | sample Stecom2015_FD_80414 | JGI IMG/M metagenome (GOLD analysis project Ga0079224, IMG submission 80414) | Agricultural soil microbial communities from Utah to study Nitrogen management - Steer compost 2015 | ecosystem: Environmental > Terrestrial > Soil > Agricultural land | place: USA: Utah...
TCATTAACAAACAACGGCGTCTTCTGAAACCTGTTTCCAAACTGCTCTGCAAGCCACTTCACAGAGATAGTTTCGGGCCCGGTTACATTGAGAATCCTCGGTGGCACATCGCAATGCAACAGGGCTCGGAGTGCAATCTCGTTTGCATCGCCCTGCCAGATCACATTTACAAATCCTGTCGCAAGATTGATAGGTCGCTCTTCCATTACCGACTTCGCAATATCCAGCAACACGCCATACCGAACATCAATGGCATAGTTGAGGCGGTAGATCAGCATGGGCGTATTATTCTTCGCCGAAAAATACTCGAAGATACGTTCACGCCCCAGACAAGATTGGCCGTACTCTCCAACCGGACCCGTGGGATGCTCTTCGGTTGGACCACCATTCTCAACCGGTGTTAGCGGATACACGTTGCCTGTAGAAAAAACTACTATCCTGGAGTTTCTGTAACGCTCGGCCACTCGGCCAGGAAGGTACGCGTTCATCGCCCACGTGAACGGCTCATTGCCAGTGGTTCCAAATTTCGTTCCCGCCAAGTACAGGACATTTGGAGCGTCGGGTAATGACGTGAGATGATCGTCATTCAGCAAGTCCGCCGTAATGGTTTCAATACCGTTCGCCTCAAGTTCAGCCTTAGTCTTTGATTCGGAAAATCGCGAGACGCCAATGATGCGCCTGTTAACGCCCGCCAAATCCGTTGCCTCCCTCGCAAGTCGCGCCAGTGAAGGGCCCATTTTTCCTGCGACACCCAACACGATAATGTCGCCTTCAATTTTCTGCATGTCAGCAATCAGGCCGTCGGAAGGTCGCAACAGTTCTTTCACTAATGATTCAACATCCTGCATTTGCCAATATTAGGTACTTATCCAGGCAATCGGTACAAACCACGTTTAATTTAACACAAGTGGTCAAATCCTTGATACCGGTTGGGAAATTCTTTGGCTAGAGGTCCGAATCTCTGTAGAGACGCGCAGCTGTGCGTTTCTACTGAGCGTTCCCCTCGATTACGTTGCCGTGAGCCTCGACCCCGTCGAACAATTTCCATCAATGTGCTTGCAAACTTTTTGCTCATGCTCGACATTTAGCTAACCACTGCGAGCCAAGAGAAATGGATGTTCCGAACCAAAAAATCAATCGGAGGGAGTTCGTCACCATCGCCGGATCATTCATGGCCCTTGGCGCCAGCGGATTCAGTTCAGACCGTGGGGAAAATCACGTGAAGCCCTTGTCCAAAATCAAAATCAGGAACGTCGACTCAAATTTCGAGCGAGAACCGCTTTATCCCTTCCGCTTTAAAGGAAGTTTTGTGTCTGAGTTATGGCAAACAGTATCATACATCGAAAGTGAGTCAGGCATCAGCAAAATCGGGTTGGGTACGCAGAGCGTATTGTGGTCTGATGCCAAAGTCTTTGCGGATCACTCCGTGAACGGGGGCAACGCGTTGATGTTCGCGACAACTGAAAGGGCGTTGCAAATAATAAAGGGTAACTCATTTACGAATCCCATCGGATTGCTCGACGACATATTGCCGGAAGTATACGAATACGCAAAGGACATTACCAATAACCCGAATCTCCGAAAGACATTTGCCCTTAATGCGCTGGTGTGTGTTGATAACGCAGTCTGGCTGTTGTACGCCGCTGAAAACGGACTAAAGAACTTTGATGCGATGATCCCGGCCGATTACCGCGCCGGCCTTCCCTGGCGTAACGAGAAAGTCGCCAGCATACCTGCCTTCAGTGCGGGCACCGATGTGGCGAAGATCAAGTCAGCAGCAGATGAAGGATACTTCATTATGAAGCTGAAGTTGGGTTCTGCTGGAACGCAGCAAGAAATGCTGGAGAAGGACAAGGAATTTTTGTCGGCCGTCCATAAAACCCTTGCAAACTACAGAACCCCTCACACGAAACACGGCAGAATTCCATACTACCTGGATCCTAATGGACGGTACGAACAAAAGGATACCTTCCTGCGCTTACTGGATCATGCTAAAAAGATAGGAGCCTTTGACCAAATTGCTGTCGTAGAGGAACCCTTCGCAGAAAGCAATGAAGTTTATGTTGGTGACATGGGCGTTATTGTCGGCGCCGATGAAAGCGCTCATACGGTTGAAGATGCGGCAAGCCGCATTGAGCAAGGATACGGAGCGATTGTACTGAAGGGGATAGCAAAAACATTAAGCATGACTTTGAAAATCGCGAAGCCCGCCGCTGAAAAGAAGGTTCCCTGTTTTTGCGCCGACCTGACCGTTAACCCTATTCTTGTAGACTGGAACAAGTGCGTCGCGGCACGCTTGGCTCCATTTCCCAACATGGATGTGGGCCTACAGGAAACGAATGGTCATCAGTATTACAAGAACTGGGAGAAAATGATGTCGTATCATCCGAAAGCCAACGCTACATGGACAAAAACACAGAAAGGCGTATACCATACCGATAAATCCTTCTATGATGAAAGCGGTGGAATATTTGAGCCTTCGCCCCACTATGTAGACATGTTCAAAGATACACTCTAATACACCTGCAACTAATGCCACCGGAAACCGCCCAGCCAACCGTGATACAGGAACAAGCAACGCAAAGGTTACAGCGCGAACAATTTAAAGTAGCCGCTACTGGCTTTCTCAGTTTGTTTTCCCTGATCGGGATCATGTTCTATGGCCTTCCGTTCTTCTTCGATCTATGGGTCGAAGAATTTCAATGGACGCGTGCGACAGTTACCTCCGGTAATCTCATTGGGAAGGTGCTGGTCGGTCCACTTTTCGGATTTGCTGCCGGATGGATCGTTGACCGCTTCGGACCGCGGCGGCTGATGCTTTTTGGAATCACAATAGCGGGAATTGCCGTGATGGGTTTCAGCTTGATGAATTCGCTGTGGCACTTCTACGCGTTCTACTTCCTCACGGCATTGGGGTATTTATGTGGTGGCCCGCTGCCTAACCAGGTGCTCACCTCGCGATGGTTCGACAAGTCGCGTGGCAAGATGATGGGTATTGCGTACCTGGGTATTGGTGTCGGCGGGATGCTGGTGCCCCAGGCGGCGAAGTGGTTGAATGCACAGATGGACTGGCGGTCATCGCTGATTGTGCTGGGATTGGCCATGCTGGTTATTTCGCTTCCATTTGCCTGGTTTGTGAAAGAAAATCCGCCACACGCAACCACGGAGAAGAAGGACAGCGCACCCAAAGTTCCCTTCAAATCGATTCTGAAAAAGAGGGCATTCTACCTGCTGGCGCTCGGGAGTATGTGTTCCATAGGGGCAGTTGCAGGTGTAAGTCAGAACCTGAAATTATTCTTCAGCGACCTGGAATACACGCAAGGACAGGCAGCCAATGTATTTTCCCTGGTGTTGGGAGCAAGCATTATCGGACGTCTGCTGATGGGATGGCTGGCGGATATCTATCCCAAGAAATACGTCATGATACTCATTTACACCCTCGTGACCGTTTCCATCCTGCTGCTGCATTCCGCATCAACGCCTGGTGTTATTTATGTTTTTGCCTTCATCTTTGGTATTGGACTTGGTGGTGATTACATGATCATTCCACTGATGGCTGCAGAGCTGTTTGGCCTGAGGGTAATGGGACGTGTTATGGGACTGGTGTTGATGATCGATGGAATAGGTGAAGCACTGGGGCCCATCTTAGCAGGTCACCTTCGAGATACGTCCGGTAGTTATTCGTTGGGTTTTACGTCGTTAATCATGCTGTCGGTGATTGGTACCATTGCTGTAGCATTGCTGCCCAGGAGGAATGTTGAAGCATAGATTCGTTCGCTAGAGAGGGGTAAATATGCTACACCAGGTCAACGGTGTACTGTCCTATCTCCTTTATGTTTACCGAAGGAATGAACGTCTTGCTTTCGTAAAGCTGAATCAGGCTATCAAGGTCCACCTCGTCCAGTTCGGTGATGTTATGATCTCCGTCTCCGGCTTCCCATGCACTCTGCCACAGAGAAGCAAGGTACAACGCACCCAGTCCGAAGATCTTACCCATCTTCTTCGCGCCAATCTTGTCCCACATACGCTCTGCAATAAATGCTTTGCCCTGGCCTTTGTGCATTTCGCAAATGTCTACTAGTGTCTTCGGCTGAACCAATTTCAATACCTCTTTCATTAACTCAACTGTAAGTCCTGCTGCTTGCCTTCCGTCCTTCACAATACGCAAATCACCGAGCCTTCCATTGTTGATTAGACTCGTGGCCTCATTCAGAATCTCGACAATGAACTTATTGATCATGTTGGTTTCAAAGACACTGTGAACACCTTCACCCATCTTGCCGCCGTTGCCGTTAGGAATTCCATCAAACATGTGTGAGATGTGCAGGGGCTGGCATGCATCGCCAACATAGTGAGAGAGTATGCCGGCGGCAGCGACCAACCTGTTGAGCTCCCCCGCCTGGCATGCCGTCTGCATTTCGTTGAATATCTGCCAGACACGGAAGGGAAGTATCCCCTTACTCCGATCCCGTACTGCGTCGTCCTGGTAATACGAGAGCCACTCAGCCGGAGTAAGAAACTGCATGTTGGTAAAGTCTCCCGTGCAGTAATCAAGTAATGTCTTCCCGTGTGAATCCTTTTTGTCCATGTCCGCGAAGTGATTCGGGCTTTCCTTTCCGCGTTTGATTCCCGCTTCGCGGCCCTTCCAAACCAAATCGGGGACGTCGGCAAGTGGGACAAATCCAAAGTCTTTCCTGAGCGCCTTCAGTCCTTTATCGATTTGGCTAATCGTAAGGCTATCGAAATCAAAGGTGATGACTTCAATGTTGTTTAGCATCAGCCTTTTGAGATTCCGATTCTTGACACAATCGCAAGCAACATTGGCGATGGAAAAATGACCTAGTTTCCCCCATGTGTAGTCCTGGTCGAGGTTCCATCCCCTTACGAGGTCAACCTCGAGCATTCGCAATGCATTACTCAGACTGGTAGCGAGCGCATAGGCGCTCTTGCCTTTACCGGCATCATCAATAAAGCTGTGTTGGCCCCACTGGACGGCAATTGGAAGCAACGAAGGAGTCTTTGTCTCGGTGTCCTCCGTCTTCAGCAACCAAAGAGTGCCAGAGTCGCCGTGTTTGGTCTGCAGTTTGGTATCACCCCGGGGACCAATCAGAAAGTCTGCCGCATATTCATAACCGCCGACTGACTTGTAGCGATAAAACATCGCGCAAACCTCTCCGTCCAACCGTCCCGATACACTTCCGAACGCAACAACAGGAGCACCAATAAGCTTGAGTGATAGATTGTAGATATTCAAATCTGCCAGTTTGCTGTAAGAACCTATTTGGAATACATCAGTTTTCCAGATTCTTATATCGTCGATCTCGATAAGGCCAACATCATTATTTATGAACAGATTCCGAGCTTTCCATCCAGGATACATTTTTTCAAACTCTACGTTGCCGATTTGCTTGCTTGAACTCTTGCCGATCGGTGTGAGCACGCCTTTCATTCGCGTGTAAATGATGGTACCAGGGTCTCCAACTACGTGTCGATTGGTTAACGCATAGTATTTATTGCCATCACTCACCACGCAGCCTATAGAAGCAATTCGCTGCACGCCCTGCGACTCAACTATCAGAGGGAAGCCGCCCCCGACAAGATTGGTAGGAAAAACGATTCTGGACGGATCAACATACTCCTCAACGTAATCGTCCTTCGTCGCCTGTACCACGCATATCGGAACAATACGACCATCCGGCATATAAATGCGCTTCGGAATAAAGTCCTGGAGATCCACGCCCCCGGATTTTGTGTCCTCAAATTCATCGTATTCGATCCAATCCTTCACAAACACAAGGACACACGGCCAGGAGTAATCCCGAACCTCGGAGTTGTCCAGGGTACGCTTGCCCTTGTTCTTTTTTTGGACAGCATCAAGGTAGCCCTCCTGATGGGGCCTTGGTTCATCCTTGCGGATTCGATATCTCCCCACAGCAGTTGCGACAACATTCTTTTTGTTCATCAGGTGGACATGAAACAGATCGCGGGCTTCGATCAAATCTTCAAGTGATAAGCTGTGATAACTGTTATCGTTCTCTAGATAGCTTTCAGGAGTAGATTTTAACATATATAGGGGTTTTACGTGGTAGGCTTCGTATACTGAATGTAACGCTTTATTTGCCCCTTTGAAAGAATGATTGTTTGCCCTCGCAAAAAACTATCCCTGAAGAATGGTATTGAAAGAAATGAATCTTAGCCCTACCATCGACAACTTCGCAGATCCAATACTGCTGAGAACGAGTCGCGATGCTGAGTTTAGTCGAGAAAACAGCGCGACGCTCATCCTTACCGGGGTGTTCCTTGATGCTACCACAGGATCACCAGTTCATGTGATTGTCGGCGGTTCATTACAGGCATAGCTTTGCATAGCTATTGACCACAAAAAGATTCTCGCTATGACAAAGCATGCCTGTTTCATTACCATTATTGTGATATGTGCAATCTCGTCCTGGGCGCAGAAAAGCCTTAAACCCGGCGAGGTTTTTCGCGATTGTCCCGATTGCCCCGAGATGGTGGTGATTCCAGGAGGTAGTTTCACCATGGGCAGCACGGCAGACGAAGTCCAGGGATATCCCCTGGCTGATATCCGAGTGCAACTGGAAGGCCCACAACGGGTCGTGAACATTAAGCAATTTGCAGTCGGAAAGTTCAACATTACCCGGGGTCAATGGGCAGCATTTGTGGCGGATACGAACCGGCCTACCAGAGGCGGGTGCAGGTGGAGTGGCCTGCCTGCAGCTGCCGATGCTAAACCTTGGGATCCTCATCCGGACGCGACCTGGAAAAATCTCGGGTTTGCGCAGGACGATACGCATCCTGTCGTGTGCGTAACGTGGAATGATGCCCAGGATTACGTAAAGTGGCTCAGCAAGAAGACGGGATCGACGTATCGGCTCCTGACTGAAGCGGAGTGGGAGTACGCTGCGAGAGCCGGAACAACAACCACCTTCCCGTGGGGAGACACGGCAAGCCATGAATACGCCAATTACGGTACCGACACCGTTGCGGGAGTCGGGTTCACGAAAGGCCGCGATCAATGGATGTACACCTCACCAGTAGGCGCGTTTCCACCCAATGCCTTCGGACTACACGACATGCATGGCAATATACTCGAATGGGTAGAGGATTGTTTTTCCCCGACCTATGCAGGCTTGCCTACTGACGGTTCAGCCTATACCACAGAAACGACATTGGATTCCCTGCCAGGACCGTTCGCCAGGATGAATGGAAGTACTTCCTGTTCGTTCAAGATGTGTCGCGGTGGCGATGCGTGGGACCATCCCATACTGATCCGTTCCGCGTCGCGAACCTGGGCCATGGTTGCCGAAGAAAATTATGGTGGCACGGCTGGACTTGGGATTCGCGTTGCGAAAAATCTTCCTTGAGACGGGGCGAATTCGTACCTTATCATAATTGGTTCCTGACAGTCGGCTTTAAGAAGGTTGCCATTCATGTAAATGAAGATCCTCGCCCGCCATACCGTAGTGTCTGCGATGCTGCTACTTTATTCATTAGCAGGACATGCGCAAAACCGCGGCTGGGTGGACAAAACAAATGCTGATTCGCTTAAGCGTGCAGTAGCCACCCAATCCGCAGACACGAATAAAGTGCATAACCTTTTTCGATTGAGCACCTACTATAGGTGGCTTAACCCTGACTCGAGTCTCAACTACGCGCACCAGGCGTTAGACCTGGCAGAAGAACTTGATTTTGAGACGGGAATATTCTGGTCACTGACGGCTGTGTGCGGTGCTTCTATCCTTGCTGGCGATTATCCCAGAGAACTGGAGTATGCCTTCAGAGCATTTGCGCTTTCTAAAAAGTTGAATCAGCCCAGGATGACGGGATTTGCCAATGGCATGATGTCAGAATACTACTATAACCTGGGTGAATATGAAATCAGCTTGAGATATTGGCGCGAAGTAATGAGGGTAATTAAAAACTGGTTTCCGTATGAAGAGTATGTCTCATGGGGACAATTGTCAAGGATATATCAGGCGATGGGGCAACCGGATTCAGCGATGGTATATGCGAAGAAATCATATGACATGATCACGGGTGACCAGCGCATGAATCGGTACTTTCATCCGCGACAGATAGCGTTGTCACATTGGAACCTCGGTGAGGCCTTAGCAGGAAAGGCGATGTATGATTCCGCACTGTATCACTATAGCATAAGCATATCTCTTTCCGCAAATAACGATTGGGAGGTACACCTGATCGACAATTACAATGGCGTCGCAAATGTGTTTAAAGAAACGAACAAACTGGATTCGGTCGAGTGGTATGCCAGGAAGGTACTGTCAACAAAAATAGCCAGATCGTACCCCGTTAGCGCGTTAAAGGCAACAAACCTTCTTTCCGATGTATATCAATCAAAGAATAACCCTGACAGTGCTTTGAAGTATGTGAGTATGGCAGCTGCATTTAAAGAGAACTTGTTTAACAGGGAAAAAATTATGGCCATACAGGATATTCACTACAGAGAGCAGGAGCGGGAAAGAGAAATTGCTGAATCAAAATCACGATTGAGAAATCAGTATATTATGTTCTCCTCCCTGGTCGTGCTTGTTGCCATACTGGTGATCGTCATCGTAGTGCTGAGAAATGTCCGGCAGAGGCAGTTTCAAAATATGCGCAACAGCATCGCTGACGATTTACACGATGACATAGGCTCCACGCTAAGCAGCATTAGCATTATGGCCGGGCTTGCTAAAGCCCGGTCGGCGGAAGCACCAACATTACTGACTTCGATCGAGGAAAGCACGATATCCATGCAGGAGAATATGGGAGATATTGTGTGGGCCATTAGGTCTGAAAATGACCGCTTTGAGAATGTACTACGGCGCATGAACGCATTTGCTTCCGGGATCCTGGAAGCCAAGGGTATTGTGCTGAATTTCGATGATGACCAGGCGCTTTCCGCCTCAAAGCTATCCATGGGCCAACGCAAGAATCTGTATCTGTTTTTCAAGGAAGCCGTTGCGAATGTGGCAAAACATTCAAACGCGAAGAACGTGTCTATAAGGATTTTTCAGAAAGAGAGGCATGTTGAAATGATTATCAGGGATGACGGCGTTGGATTCGACACACAGGAAACCTTCCAGGGTAATGGAATGAATACTCTGAAGAAGCGCGCCAGTGAGTTGAATGGTTTCTTCAGGATTCAATCTCGCAGCAACGAGGGCACGTGTGTCGAACTTACGTTCAAAATCACATAAAGAAAATTGCTATGGCAATAAGGGTGTCCGTATTCGAGGACAACAAGAAACTCCGTGAGAGTCTGGTGCAGCTGATCAACAGTGAGGAAGACATGATCTGTACCGGGGCCTTCGCGGATGCGAACCGGTTGATCCCGAACATGCAGCAGGCAAATCCCGATGTAGTGATGATGGATATTAACATGCCCGGCGTATCAGGAATAGAAGCCGTGGTTGTGATTAAAAAGAAATTTCCCAACGTCCAAATACTGATGCAAACTGTGTTTGACGACGATGACAAAATATTTGCAGCTATCTGTGCGGGCGCATCCGGGTACATGCTCAAGAAAACGCCCCCTCAGAAAATGATTGAAGCGATTCTGGAAACCCATCTGGGCGGTGCCCCGATGACGGCCTCCGTTGCGGTAAAAGTATTGCAGATGTTCAGGTCGCAAGCCAGCGCACAACAGAGCGAATTTATCGACCTGTCGGAGCGCGAAAGAGAGATTCTGAGATTGCTGGTTAAGGGAAAATCGTATAAGGCCGTTGCGGCCGATTGCTTCATTTCAATAGATACCGTAAGCACCCACGTACGACACATCTATGAAAAGCTTCATGTGCACTCGAAAAGTGAAGCCGTTGCGAAAGCGATACTTCAAAAATTAGTGTAAGAACCCATAGGTAAGGGTCCCAAAGCTGTCCCCGCAGCTGCGATGCCAGCACTTGTATGATTGAGAATCACCAATTCAGGTGATTGTCGCGGCAAGATTCCGGACATAGTTTTAAACGAAAATATTGCTGGTTAAAAAAATCACTCCATATGAAAACCATCATTTGCTTATCGTTTGTACTGGCTGTTGCTGTCGCATGTAATGTTGAGCCAGGCCCTGCCTCTCAGATCTCTTCTTCAGAAGAATTGGCTAAACGAGTAATCACTGCGCTGCAACATGAATCCTCTGAAGAGTATGTCGCACTTTTTCCGACCATAAAGGAATTTCACCAACTAATGGATGATAACGCCGACTTCTACGGTGAATCCCTTTCAGACGCTAAAGAAGAGTTTGCCGCTCTCTATGAAAGAAATCTTACAAGGTCGGTACAAGAGTCATTCGATCGCATCGTTCGTCAAGGTCGCAACAGTGGAATTGTATGGAACACCATTCGTTTTGAACGAATTGACAACACAGGGCAAACAGGGCATTTTGCCCAGGCTTCCCTGGTAATTTCGTTTACTGCAAATGGGAAGCAGCAACGACTGATCCTGAAAAAGATCTTGATTCTGAACTCCCAATGGAAAGTAAGCCAGTTTATTGAACTTGTGTAGTACCCCGGACCCATGCGCGTCTTAGGAGCAACTGTAACCTACATGCTCACGTGGAAGAAAGATTGAAGGACCTAAGCGGTACGCTGACGATTACGAAGTTTGACCAATCAAGCTTCATGATTTCCGGGTTATTTGAATTCACGCAGGCGCTCGACGAATGCGATACCATGAGAGTCACCGATGGGCGGTTCGATGTTAAGTTTTAGGACCAACGCTCCTTCACCACAGAGGCACAGCAGGTTAAATTTTTTGAATACGCCTACAGGATGCACCTATGTGCGCGTCAGCGCCTGTGTCCTCTATGCACACGTGGCAGTCGCAGAAATAAGGGTACCTCGCTACAATTGATGTTAACGCACCAAGAAATGATCTCTGTGCAACTCCGAGTCTCTCTGTGCCTCTGTGGTGAAAAACCATTCCGAAACAATTCCAAGAAAAGTTTTGTTACTTGCTCATACCGAACCGATGTTCTCGATGAAAATACATGACATCAAACCCGCTCCTCCCCTCCAACCCTTCATCTCGGGCTACAAAATCATTGAGACAAACGCAGAACGGATCAATCGAATCCTTCCAACTACCTCCCTGGCGATGGCATTTCGTCTTCGGGGCCAGAACACGCTGCTAAGCAATGGACACAGTCGGGTATTGCCGGAAAGTATCGTTTCCGGTTTGCAAAAATCCCCGCGCCATATTGGCTATGGAGAGAACACCGCGACGCTAATCGTTCAGTTCACGCCCACGGGCGCATCGGCATTTTTCAAGCAGCCCCTTCACGAATTGTTCGCCGAAAGCGTCTCTCTTGACGATTTGGTTAACCCATCTCTGGTCAGGACAATCAACGACAGGGTGTGGAGCGCTCCAAGAAACGAGGAAAAGGTCTCCATAATCGAAGAGTTTCTTCTCGGAATGCTGGACAAATATGAGACAGACAGGCTCGTCTCCACAGCCATTCAACAGATCAATCAGTCCAATGGATTTATCAGAATAAGAGATCTCCGTGACCGACTTTACATTAGCAAAGACGCCTTCGAAAAGCGTTTCCGCAAGGTTGTCGGCGCCTCACCCAAACAGTATGCTTCGCTGGTACGGATGTCGTCCATTGTCAGTCGGAGTCGCGATCGCGACAAGCTGCTTGACGCCGCATTTGAAGCGGGGTTCTTTGACGAATCCCATTTCATAAAGGCGTTTAAGCAGTTTACAGGTCAAACTCCCACCGACTTCATCAGATCAGGCCCTGTCTGGTGACTGCCCCTATGTGTCCTATGTGATCACCTCTATGTGACCTATGTGGTTCAAAAGTTTCTGCTTCTTTTTTTAACCACATAGA
>Ga0079224_100012256_pt1 | contig 11854 bp, 9 predicted proteins | sample Stecom2015_FD_80414 | JGI IMG/M metagenome (GOLD analysis project Ga0079224, IMG submission 80414) | Agricultural soil microbial communities from Utah to study Nitrogen management - Steer compost 2015 | ecosystem: Environmental > Terrestrial > Soil > Agricultural land | place: USA: Utah...
CAAACGCCGGTGGTGATGATCACTAAAAGTGAAGAGGAGCACATCATGGACGATGCTATCGGGGGGAAAATAGCGGATTATCTTATTAAACCGATAAATCCAAGTCAAATACTCTTGTCCGTAAAAAAAATCCTTCAAAACAAGCAGCTGATCAGTGAGAAAACCAACCTTTCTTACCAGCAGGATTTTCGAAATATCAGTATGGCTTATAATGACGCCATCGATCATAAGGAGTGGTCGGATATATACAAGAAGTTGACCTATTGGGAACTGGAGATCGACAAAACGGAAAATAAGAGCATGCAAGAGGTATTGGAGACCCAAAAAACGGAAGCCAATGCCAATTTCGCCAAGTTTATCAAAGAAAACTATCTGGACTGGTTAAACGAACCCAGCATTGAAAGGCCGGTTTTGTCCCACCAGGTGTTGAAGAAAATGGTCTTTCCGAAAATCAAGGAAGAAAAGCCGCTGTTTTTTGTGGTTATAGATAATCTGCGTCTTGACCAATGGGAGATGATCGAGCCCTTGCTTAGCGATTATTTTAACATAGAGAGCGAGGAGACTTATTATAGTATTCTTCCCACTACTACTGCCTATTCCCGGAATGCCCTTTTTAGTGGTATGATGCCCCAGGATATGGCTAAGTTTTATCCTGATCTATGGGAGGGGGAAGACACGGACGAGGGTAAAAACAACCATGAAGAAGAATTTCTTAAGGAAAACCTGAAACGAAATCGGCTAAATATCAAGGCAAGTTATACGAAGGTACTTCAAGCCAGTCAAGGCAAAGCAGTTCTGGAACAGTTTTCCAATCTGATGAACAACGATCTCAACGTGCTGGTCTATAACTTTGTGGATATGATATCCCATGCCAGGACCGATATGAAGATGATCAGGGAACTGGCTCCGGACGAATCAGCCTATAGGTCGCTGACGATTAGCTGGTTTACCCATTCTTCTTTGTTGGAATTATTTAGGAAGGTTAGCGAAGCCGGAGCGGAGCTGATCGTCACTACGGATCATGGCACCAAAAAAGTCAACAAACCTTATAAAATCATCGGAGATAGAAAGGTCACAACCAACCTGAGGTACAAGCAAGGCAAAAACCTTAACTTTGAATCTGGGAAAGTCTTTGAGATTAACAAACCGGAAGAGGCTAAGCTGCCGAAGTTTAACGTCTCCACCAGTTATGTATTTGCGGTGGAGGATTACTTCTTTGCCTACCCAAACAATTATAACTATTACGTTAACTACTACAAAGACACCTTCCAACATGGCGGTGTGTCCCTTGAGGAAATGATAGTTCCTATCGTACATTTGGTGCCAAAACGTTGAGCGTGGAAGTGAAAAAAATAATTGGGGTAAGTCAAGCGCAGCTTCCTTTGGCTGCGAAAGAGATTATAGACTGCTGTGCACGAGAAAATGTGTGGGTATTCGACGGGCGTATGGGAGCGGGAAAGACCACGTTGATAAAAGAAATCGCGCGACAGCTTCAAGTGGAAGAGGTAGTATCCAGTCCAACTTTTTCCATCGTCAATGAATACCGACGGGAAGATGGTAATCCTGTGTATCATTTTGACTTTTACAGGATAAACGAACCGGAAGAAGCCTTGGATCTCGGGGTTGAAGACTATTTTTATAGCGGGAACTATTGCTGGATCGAATGGGCTGAAAGAATTTCTGCTTATATTCCCGAAAAATTTGCATTGATTCATATTGAAGTAGGAGAGAGTGATGAAAGGGAATTCTCCGTTAAAATAGTAGACGATGGGAAGAGCCAGCATGTCTGAAATAGCCAAGCAAACAGGCCTGTACACAAAAGAAGCACCGGAAATTATTAGAAATTCCGATAAGTCCATACTGATAGGCATTCCTAAGGAAAAAGCTGCCCAGGAGAAGCGGGTCATTTTGACTCCGGAAGCCGTCGCCTTGCTGGTAAATAATGGACAAAGGGTGATTGTGGAGACTAAGGCAGGGGAGCTTTCGAAGTTTTCAGACCGCGACTATGCTGAAGCAGGAGCTACAGTAGTGTTTTCTGCTAAGGAAGCCCTTGATGCTGATGTCGTGTTGAAAGTAGAGCCGCCTTCAGAGGAGGAAATTAACGATATGCGACAGGGAGCTTGTCTCATTTCAGCCTTGCAGGTGGGCAAACAAAATGCGGACTTCATTCATGCACTGAACCGGAAGAAAATCACTGCGGTAGCATTTGAACATTTAGAGGATAAGGTGGGCGGCATGCCTGTTGTAAGGGCCATGAGCGAGATTGCCGGAAGTACAGTGATGCTTATTGCCGCAGAGTATCTGAGTAGCATCAAGAACGGTAAAGGGCTGGTTCTAGGCGGTATAACCGGAGTTCCCCCTACGCAGGTGGTAATCATTGGTGCTGGGACGGTGGCGGAGTATGCAGCCAGGACGGCCTTAGGATTGGGAGCAAGCATTAAAATTTTTGACAACCATATCTATAAGCTCCGCCGCATAAAGCAGCTGCTTGGTCAGCAGGTCTACACCTCTACCATAGACAACTATACGTTGGGCCAGGCTATAAAGGAGGCGGATGTAGTCATAGGCGCTTTGAGGGCGGAAAAAGGCCGGCCCAAGATCGTCGTGTCTGACGAGATGGTTTCCAACATGGCAGAGGGAAGCATTATTATTGATGTGAGTATCGATCAAGGTGGATGTATTGAAACCTCACGGATGACGTCCCACGATGACCCTACCTTCTCTAAATATGATGTGACGCATTATTGCGTGCCAAATATAGCCTCCCGGGTTTCCAGGACGGCCTCTGTTACACTCAGCAATATCTTCACGCCCATCCTGTTGCAGATGGCAGATCTCAAAGGTGCAGAGGAGATGATTTTTAATTACAAATGGTTTATGAAGGGCGTTTATACCTACAGGGGGAGTCTTACAAATGCCCATCTGGCCCGAAAATTCTCCATGTCCCACAAGGAATTGCAGCTGCTGTTGGCCGCAAGGTACTAAGAGAGGAGGTTTTGTCTCAACAAGAACTCCAGTTGATCGTTAGCTTTGAGAAGGTTATTTGTCAACTGGACATTTTCTTTTCTCAGTGAATATACCTCAAATGCATTTTTTATGACTGTCCGTAAATAATCCTCTTCCCAAGGTTTGGTAAGGTAATGGTAGACCTTGCCCTTGTTAATGGAATCAATGACAGCTTGTATATCTGTATAGCCAGTGAGCAGTATTCTGATCGGTTCGGGATACAGCGGTATGATGGATTCCAAAAACTCCACACCGGTTTCCTCTGGCATACGCTGGTCGGTAATAATGATTTCAATTTCTTGGCCTTTAAGCAGTTCCCTTGCCTCTTTGGCAGACTCAGCAAGGAAAATTTTATAGTCTCTCCTAAAAGTGGCTTTGAACGCCTGGAGATTATTAACCTCGTCATCTACGTACAATATCTTAATTTTCTCAGATTCCATCACTAATACTTTTTTTAGACATACCGTTTCTAAGGCGAAATTTACTATTTTTGTTCACTATTGTAAAACAATATTTTAGAAAGCTTATTTATCTTTCCTAAAGTAGTTTTATTTATAATTAATAACCAAGGCTTTGAGATTACGCCGCTGTGTAGAAGAAATTTATCAATTTTCCTGAAAATAATCAAAATGAATTGGATTTCCATGTTATTTAAGTTTGCCTACTATGAAGCGTGCTGAAGCGAATAATAACTCTTTCAATTATCGGCCTCTTATCTTAACCCCAGGTGACACTTCAGATGCTAGTAAAATCGCCGAACTCATAGCGAGTCCCTTCATCACTGTCCATGACACCCTTGAGAGCCAAGTGGCGGAATTGATAAAAATCAACAATCCTTCTGAGGTGTTTTCGGAGGGGGCGCTGAGGGAAGAGGCGAATTTGTTTTTCAAATCGGTTGTTAAAGAAAACTTTGGCCTATGGGTGTACTATCCCTGGAGAAATACCCTGGTCAGGACATTAAACGAAGGTGATTTTGTTAAGGTCCGAACTTCCCGCAACAAATTTAAAATCACACAGGAAGAGCAGGATATCCTGACGACTAAAAAGATTGGGGTGATAGGATTGTCGGTAGGACAGAGTGTAGCGCTCAGTTTGGCCATGGAACGCTCCTTTGGTGAACTTAGAATTGCTGATTTCGATACTTTGGAGCTTAGCAATGTAAACAGAATCAGGACGGGTATACACAATTTGGGACTCAAGAAGGCATGGATTGTGGCTCGGGAAATCGCCGAACTCGACCCTTTTCTGAATGTGACGGTATATGAAGAGGGAATTACTGAAGGAAATATGGATGATTTTTTTACTTTAGGGGGGGATTTGGATTTACTGGTTGAGGAATGTGACAGTTTACCTGTCAAGATCAGCAGTAGACTAAGGGCAAAATCCCTGAAAATTCCCGTATTAATGGATACCAGTGACCGGGGGATGATGGATGTTGAGAGGTTCGATCTCGAGCCTGAGCGACCCTTGCTCCACGGGTTGTTGGAAAGTTTCGGAGAAGAACGTTATATTTTGGACAGGATAAGTCAATATAAGACTGAGATAATGATGGCTGTGTTGGATTTTGAAAATCTCTCCGCCAGGGCCAAACACAGTATTTCCCAGATCGGAAAAACCATTACGACCTGGCCCCAGACGGCGACCAGTGTCATTATGGGAGGAGCTGCTTGCGCTTATTTCTCGAGAAACCTCTTACTGGGAAACCCCGTGGCTTCTGGGAGATACTATATTGATTTAGCTGAATATCTTAAAGTACCACATGAAGATTAACATAAGGGTTGTCCGCGCCGTTACGGACATGGAGATGACAGAAAAGTATATTGATGGACATTATAAGGTGCTGGAGACTTATGGCGTCACAAAAGTCACTTCTGCCGACCGTTCGTGGGTCAACAATCCCCATGTCTACCTGTTATTGGTCGAGCTAGCCGAATCAGGAAGAGTCGTGGGTGGCGGAAGAATTCAGATGAGAAGTCAAGGCTTCCCTCTTCCCTTGGAAGGAGCGATTTTTGAGAAAGATGTCTCCATTGTTGATTTTATGTCGCGGTTCGGTGAACTGGAAGTGGCAGAGTATTGCGGCTTGTGGAATTCTCGGGAAATTGCCGGTTATGGAATTGGGAGCATTTATTTGATCCGCATTGGCGTGGCGTTAGCCTCTTTCTTGGGAATTAATAACCTAATGGCTTTTTGTTCGCCGGTGATTGTAAAGAAAGCCGAATCCGTAGGATTTGAGATTATTACTTCCTTAGGCGATGAAGGTAGGTTTCTTTACCCAAAAGAAGGATTGATCGCCACAATCATGGAGATAAAGGACGTCAGCAACATTCCGACGGCTACGGAAGAAGAAAAAGATTTTATTTTCAACCTGAGAGCCAATCCCGTTCAGTTTAGAAAAGATACAAGTAGGAAAGGTGATCTGGAAATTTCCTATGACCTGGCTATTCAAAATGTTTTAAAATGAGTCCAGCATTGTTTAGTTTAAAAAATATTCTGGTTGCTTTTTTTTTATTTTTCCTTGCGACCCTGACTGTTGTCTTTACCAATAGCTCCTATACGCAAAAGGAGGATTTTGCCATTAACGAGTTCAAAGTGTATAACCATGGCGGTGATTTGGACGGCCTGGACCCGGCGTCCTATTGCGTGGTACAGCAGGAGAAGCTTGATTTTGAGTTTACTTCGGAAAATATTTGGCTTGGATTTAATGTGGAAAATGTTGATCCCAACGAAGAAAGCCTCAACATTGAAGTCGGTAATCCCTCCATCCGTGATGCAGAGTTGTATTATGTCTCTAAAGAGGGAGATCTGGTGCCATATGGTCATGATCGAAATGAGGATTTTAGAAGTAGGGGCTTGGTGCAGCATCCTAATTTTAATTTCTCTATTCATCCTGAAACAGATCCTTCCTCGGAGTTTGTCTTGCGGGTCAATTCGGTAGAGCGCCTCAACTTTACCGTTAAGCTATCTGGCACCAATGTGTTTTTAAAGAAGTATGTGGACACCCTTGTGCTGGTCAGTATTTATGTCGGCGTGATGCTCGCCTTGTTTTTGTACAACCTTGCTTTGTACTTCTTTATAAAGGATAAAGTCTACATCTACTATTGTTTGTACATCTTATTTATCGCCTTGGCGCAATTGTCTCTTCTTGGGTACAGCAAATACTATCTTTTCGGATCAAACTTTTATTTGTACGAGATTAGCATTATTGGTTTTTCTGCGTGCTCCGGAGTTTTAGGGGTCCTTTTTGCCAAGGACTTTTTGAGGACTAGGGTTTTTGCTCCTACCGTAGATAAAGTTTTGACGGCTATTATTATCGTCTATAGCCTGGCGTTTCTTTCCCGGCTGTTGTCGCTGGGCCCGATCAGTTATTTCCTTACCGATTTGGGAGGCATCCTTGTACCTATTTGTTTTATCACAGCGGGTGTTATCAGTTATCGGTCGGGACACAAGTCTGCCGGATATTTTCTAATCGCTTGGTTATTCTTTCTGGTAGGGCTAATTGTATACGTATTCCAGAATTATGGTGTTATAGAGTTAAATACCTTTGCAAACCTGCCCATGCTTTTAGGGAGCGCCATTGAAAGCGTCTTGCTCTCACTGGCATTGGCTGATCGGATCAATGTCCTTAAGAAGGAAAACGAGAGAGAACAGAAAGAGAAGCTGGAAGTCCTTCGGGAAAATGAGAGGCTGATCAGAGAACAGAACGTGTATCTGGAGAAGATGGTGAATTCCCGCACCGAAGAGCTGGAACAAACCCTGAAGAACCTTCAGAATACACAAACGCAGCTCGTCAACCAAGAGAAGATGGCTTCGTTGGGGCAGCTGACCGCTGGGATTGCCCATGAAATCAACAATCCCATTAACTTCGTCAGTTCAAATATCTCGCCTTTAAAACGGGATTTACACGATATTCTTGAAGTGATCAGTCTGTACCGCGAAAAAGGGGAGCAGGAGTTTTCAGCCGAAAGTAAAAAAGAACTCAAAAACTTTGAGGATGAGATAGAATTGGATTATCTTTTAGAAGAAGTTGACCAATTGCTGCAAGGGATCGACGACGGCGCGAGACGGACGGTGGAGATTGTGCGTGGCTTAAGACTCTTCTCTCGGGTAGACGAACAAGATGTCAAGAAAGTAGATCTCCATGATGGATTGGATAGTACATTGATATTGTTGAACAGTTCCATGCAGGGCAAGATAAAAATCACCAAGCAATATGGCGACTTGCCTATGGTCGAATGCCTGGCGGGTAAGATAAACCAAGTATTTATGAACGTGATCAACAACGCCGTCCACGCGGTATTAGATCCCAGTCAGGCAATTGAAAATCCCGAGATTATTATCCGAACGTCGCAGTTGGGAACTGAGGTCAAGATCGAGATTGAGGACAACGGGGTAGGGATGCCTGAACATGTCAAGGAGAAAGTGTTCGAACCTTTTTTTACTACTAAAGAAGTTGGAAAAGGCACTGGCCTGGGTCTTTCAATTGTTTATACTGTGATAGAAAATCATAAGGGGAGCTTGGAGATTCATTCCCAATTGAATAAAGGAACCAATTTTGTGATTAGACTCCCGGTAAATCAAAAATCCATAAACTACGATGAAGGGTAAAATTCAAGTGCTTTATATAGATGATGAGGAAAATAACCTCAGCTCTTTTAAAGCAAGCCTCCGTAAGGACTTTAAAATCTATACCGTCAACGACCCTGAAGAAGGGTTGAAATTGGCCGAGGAGGTAGAATTCCAAGTGGCAATTGCCGACCAGAGGATGCCGGGAATGACAGGAGTTGAATTCTTTGAGAAAATGGTAAAATTCAAGCCCGACCCCATCCGTATTCTGCTGACAGGCTATTCAGATATTGCCAGTGTCATCGATGCAATCAACCGTGGCGAGGTTTATCGTTTCATCGACAAGCCATGGAACATTGAGCAAATCAAAAATGCCATCATTAACGCAGCTGATCTTTATTACACCCGAAAGGAGTTAAAGGAAAAGAATGAGAAGTTGAAAAAGACGGTTTCTGAAATGAATATTTTTATTCATAGCCTCTCTCATGACCTAAGGGGGCCATTGATGAGCATTTCGGGCGTCTCCAAATTAGCCAAAACAGAAATCAACGACCCCAATGCGGCAGAATATTTTGATATGATTGATTCTGCTACCGTCAAGTTAGATGATTTTATCTACAAAATGTTGGATTTCTACCGATCCACCAAGATAGATAACGTGATCGTACCGATTGATTTTAACAAAATCGTCGAGCAACAGATGGACGCTTACCAAGAAAAATGGAACTTCAGCAACATAAAGTTCACCGTTGAAGTCAATCAGCAGGAAGATTTTTATTCCGACGACGGGAAGATCAGGGTGATCCTTAATAACCTGATCGGTAACGCCTATAAATTTCAAAAAGAAGAAGCAGACACAGGATTCATCGCTCTTGAAATTGATGTTCATGATGATAAAGCCAAGATCAAGGTCTCAGACAACGGAATAGGAATAGAGGAAAAGCACCAAAAAGACGTATTTAATCTTTTTCATCGGGCTACTCAGAAAAATGTTGGCTCTGGTCTCGGGCTATATATGGTGAAAGAGTCAGTCGAACAAATTGAGGGAGAGATCCTTCTGCAATCTGCCGTGTCGGAGGGTACTGTAGTAGAAATCATTTTGCCGAATCTACAAGAAAAATGAATGCAGCGGGGCCATAAGTAGCCCCGCCGTAATTTAAGGTTCAAAAACAAAAGTAACCAATACCCGATCAGAGATCATCTGTTCCTCTGGAACGAAGGAGGGGGCTTCCCTTGATTCTGCTGTGTCAAACGCCATCATATTGGCCTTCATCATGTATGTACGGGGAATAGTCTGAGAAGAAATGTATTGTATCTTCTGTGTCTTCACTTGGTTTAAATCCATCACGTCCGCAATTTTCGCTGCTTTTTCTTTGGCGTCTTGGAGCGCCAGTTCCAGCAACTGATCCTTATAGCTCTTTTCCTTTTCTTTAGAAATTGCAAAATTGACGTTCACGGAGTGGTCACCGCTAGTATTGACCAATTCAACTGCTTGCGGCAATTGCTTCTCAATATCCTTGACGGTTACTTTCAAATTTTGAGAGGCTACATAGCCGCTGTCTTTGGAGGTCCCTTTTTGGTAAATCCTATTCACGTTAACATAATAGTTGTTGGCGGTAAGCTCATGGTCTATGCCTGACTTTTTAAAACCATCAATGATTTTTTTGGTGTCCGCATTGAGAAGCCTAGTTGCTTCCGACACGGACATAGCTTTCTTTTGTACGGTAATATGGATGACACCCTCGTCCGGGACGATCATGATTTCGCTGTTTCCTTCTACTTCGATGGTGTGTTGCGGGGCATTGGATTGGGCTTGTGCAGTCCAAATAGAAATTACCAATGCAAAAATTAATAAACCTGCTCTTTTCATGTTTTTTGTTCATTTAGGACGTTCGTCCGACAGTAATTGATAAGTTGTTTTCTGATTAGGTTGTGATCAACCCGGAAAAAACCAGTTATGGCCAAGACGACAAATGTTAAGCCAGTGCGCCAACGGCCCTGTCAAATAAATCAATAACAAGGCTGACACTTTGTTTACAGCGCAAATGCAAGTAAATTTGCGCACCATTTAAAGAATGAAACTAAACTGATTTTTGATATGATTAATCCATGGCACGATGTTGAAATCGGAAAGGATGCACCTGAGTTTGTAACCGGTGTCATAGAAATTCCCAAAGGAAGTAAAGGGAAATATGAGCTGGACAAAAAAACTGGTCTGTTGATGCTGGATAGGGTGCTGTTTTCGGCCGTCCATTATCCCGCAAATTATGGCTTTATCCCCCGTACCTTTTGTGATGACAATGACCCTTTAGATATTTTGATCATTTCCCAGATTGATATTCCTTCCATGACTTTGGTGAAGGCCAAGGTCATCGGAGTGATGAGGATGGTCGATGGCGGGGAAGCAGACGATAAAATCATTGCAGTAGCCGCTGACGATCAATCTGTTAATTTTATTAATGATATCGAGGAACTGCCTCCTTACCTGATGAAAGAAACCCACCGTTTTTTCGAGGATTACAAGAAGTTGGAGAAGAAAGAAGTGAAAGTGGAAGATTTCTTGGGCAAAGAAGATGCCATGCGGATCATCCAGGACGCCATCGATCTTTATGATCAGACTTACGGAGGTCAGAAGAAATAGGCGCCACTATAACAATAAAAAACCACCGTCCGCTCGAAGCTATTGCTTTGACTGCTGACGGTGGTTTTTAATTTCAACCTAATTTGGCCAGACTTTCTTCCAAGGCCTTAATTTTCCCTTCTGCATCTGCCATTTTCTTCTTCTCCGCAGCTACTACCGCTTCAGGAGCATTGCTCACAAAGCGTTCATTGCTTAATTTTTTGCTTACTGAAGCCAAAAATCCCCGCGTATAATCAAGTTCTTTCTGCAGGTTTTCCCGCTCTTTTTCCACATCCAGCTGATCGCCCATGGGGATAAAGAATTCATCAGATTTCACTACAAAGCTGAGGGCATTGTCCACATCAGAACCGAACGCGACCGAACTCAGGTTGGCTAGCTTTCTAAATACAGTCTCAAACTGCTGGTACACTCCTGTCTCCGCCGTATGGATGGTCAGTTCGAACGGCTCTTTTGGAGAAATGCCCTTAGAGGCACGGATGTTCCTAATCTGTGACACCACCTCAAAGATGTGGGCCGCGTCCTTTATGGTCTGATCATCAAAACCTGAAGCAGTAGGCCAGGAACTAACGATCAATGCCTCATCTTCCTTACGGTCTTTGATCTCGTGCCATAGCTCTTCGGTAATAAAGGGCATGAAAGGATGCAAGAGCTTCAGTACATTTTCTAGGAAAACAAGCGTCTTGTCATAAGTTTCTTGATCAATGGGATGCTGGTAAGCGGGTTTAATCATTTCTAAATACCAGGAGCAGAAATCATCCCACACCAATTTATAGGTGCTCACCAGTGCATCTGAAATCCGGAATTTGCTGAAATGATCTTCTATTTCTGCCAGCGATTGGTTATACCGGCTTTCAAACCATTTGATTGCCGCTTTATTGTCTGCTCCTGTTAGGGTAGGTTCGATTTCCCACCCTTTGATCAACCTGAACGCATTCCAGATCTTATTGGCAAAGTTTCTCCCTTGCTCTACCAGCTTCTCGTCAAATGGCAGGTCGTTACCTGCAGGTGAACTGAAGAGCATCCCTGTTCTCACGCCATCGGCGCCATAGATGTTGATTAACTCTAAAGGATCAGGTGAGTTGCCGAGAGACTTAGACATTTTTCGGCCCAGCTTGTCCCGGACGATGCCGGTGAGATAAACATTTCGGAACGGTTTGTCTCCCATATATTCATAGCCCGCGATAATCATCCTTGCCACCCAGAAGAAGAGAATCTCTGGAGCAGTGACCAAGTCGTTGGTGGGATAGTAGTAGCGTAGATCTTCGTTTCGTTTACCCGTCACAAAGAATTCTGGATCGAAGACAGAAATTGGCCACAGCCAAGATGAAAACCAGGTGTCCAGCACGTCTTCATCCTGAGTCAAATCAGAAAGTTGGAAGAAATTAGCACCCCATTTTTCATTGGCTTGGGCCAGGGCTTCCTCTTTTGTGTTTGCCACCACATATTCCCCGTTAGGAAGATAATACGCAGGAATACGGTGCCCCCACCAAAGTTGTCTGGAAATACACCAATCGCGGACATTTTCCATCCAGCTGCGGTACATGTTTTTAAATTTTGGCGGATACAGCTGTACCACATCTTCCATGACCGATTTGAGGGCCGGTTGGGTGATGTCTTCCATTTTCAAAAACCATTGTAAAGACA
>Ga0079224_100012258_pt1 | contig 11853 bp, 12 predicted proteins | sample Stecom2015_FD_80414 | JGI IMG/M metagenome (GOLD analysis project Ga0079224, IMG submission 80414) | Agricultural soil microbial communities from Utah to study Nitrogen management - Steer compost 2015 | ecosystem: Environmental > Terrestrial > Soil > Agricultural land | place: USA: Utah...
ATGGTTGCAAATGTACGTCGCTTAAAAGAAGATGTCATTGTCTTCGTTGACAATTGCTACGGGGAATTTGTCGAGGAAAAAGAACCATTGCATGTAGGGGCAGACGTTATTGCCGGTTCATTAATTAAAAACCCCGGCGGCGGAATTGTACGGGCTGGCGGATATATCGTCGGCAAACGGGAATATGTGGAGCAATGTGCCAACCGTTTGACAGCACCCGGGTTAGGGAAGGAAACGGGTGTGACATTTCACATGCTTCAGGAAATGTTTCAAGGCTTCTTTTTAGCTCCTCATATCGTTAGCGAGGCATTAAAAGGGGCGGTATTTACTTCCCGCTTTCTTGAATTATTAGGTTTTTCCACTTCGCCCCATTATTTAGCCAAACGGACGGATTTAATTCAATCGGTGAATTTTCAGACAAAAGAACAAATGATTGCCTTCTGTCAGCAAATCCAGAAACACTCGCCGGTGAATTCCTATGTAACTCCTTATCCGAGTGAAATGCCTGGCTATGAGGACCCGGTCATTATGGCAGCAGGCACTTTTATCCAAGGCTCGAGCATTGAATTGTCCGCCGATGGCCCGATTCGGGAACCATATACGGTGTATGTTCAAGGCGGTCTGATTTATGCCCACGTAAAAATTGCCATTGTAGAGACAGTACAAGCACTTATGGAGTCGAATATAATCAGCAAAAAAATTTAAAAATCGCTACAAATTGATTATTGACATGACACTTCACGAAAAATATAATAAAAAAATAGAAATTTTGGGGGAAAGACAGCGCTGTTCACATCCTCTTGTTTCTATCTAAGAAATGAAACTTTCCGCTTAAGAAAATGTTTCCCTTATTATTCAAGAAAAGTGGAAAATAGGGAAATCTAATCCATAGTACATTTTTTAGGGAAAAGAAAAATTTCGCTTGAGGAACGAGCAAAAGAAGCAGGAAAGTTTAGTATGTGCGGCAAGGCAGCCGTTTCCTAATGAACTGTTTCTCTCGTTTCATTGCTCACGAAGGAGGAGAATGAATGCCGAAGTACACGAGGGAAGAAGTTGTACGGCATATTAACGAACATAATGTAAAGTTTATCCGGCTGCAATTTACAGATATGTTAGGAACGATAAAGAATGTCGAAATTCCCCTTAGCCAGCTGGAAAAAGCATTAGACAACAAAATGATGTTCGACGGTTCTTCCATTGAAGGATTTGTCCGGATTGAAGAATCGGATATGTACTTACATCCGGATTTGGATACGTTCGTCATCTTTCCGTGGACATCGGAAAAAGGCAAAGTTGCCCGCTTTATTTGTGATATTTATAAGACGGATGGCACGCCATTCGAAGGCTGTCCGCGGTATAATCTGAAACGGAACTTAAAAGCGATGGAAGAAATGGGATTTGATGCTTTTAACATCGGTACGGAACCGGAATTTTTCCTCTTCAAATTGGATGAAAACGGAAACCCTACTCTGGATTTAAATGATCAGGGCGGCTACTTTGATCTGGCTCCGACGGATTTAGGAGAAAATTGCCGCCGGGATATTGTCCTCGAATTAGAAGAGATGGGATTTGAAATTGAAGCGTCCCACCACGAAGGAGCACCGGGGCAGCACGAAATCGATTTTAAATATTCGGATGCGGTAAAACATGCAGACGATATTCAAACGTTTAAGCTTGTTGTGAAAACAATCGCAAGGAAACATAATTTGCATGCTACCTTTATGCCAAAGCCGTTGTTTGGTGTCAACGGTTCCGGGATGCATGTAAATATGTCCTTATTTAAAAACGGGAATAATGCCTTTTTTGACCCGAACGGAGAATTGCAGCTAAGCGAAACAGCTTATCAGTTTATGGCAGGCATTATCCGCCATGCAACCAATTTTACGGCGGTTACAAATCCGACGGTCAATTCCTATAAACGGCTCGTGCCGGGCTATGAAGCCCCTTCCTACGTCGCCTGGTCCGCATCGAACCGCAGCCCGTTGCTGCGTATTCCTAACTCCCGGGGGCTAAGCACCCGGCTGGAAGTGCGAAGTGTGGACCCTTCCGCAAATCCGTATATGGCTTTATCGGTATTGCTCGCCGCCGGGCTGGACGGCATTCGAAACAAGATGACCCCGCCGGATGCGGTGAACCGCAATATTTATGTCATGTCAAAGGAAGAAAGGGAAGAAAATGGCATTCACAGTTTGCCGACTACATTAATGGAAGCATTAAACTTGTTGAAAGAGGATCAAGTAATCGTGGATGCACTTGGGAAACATTTGTTCGAAAACTTTATGGAAGCTAAAGAAATTGAATGGGATATGTTTCGCACCCAAGTCCATCCGTGGGAAAGAGAACAGTATATGAGTTTCTATTAAATTAAAAAAGGAGAAGGTACGTCAAACTACCTTCTCCTTTTTTTCGTATAAAAAATTAAATAATATTGCGGTATAACCCGATTACCTTTCCTAAAATCGTAACATTTTCATAGATTAACGGCTCCATTGTCGCATTTTCCGGCTGCAGTCGTATGTATCCTTCTTCTTTAAAAAATCGTTTCACTGTTGCCTCGTTATCTTCTGTCATGGCAACGACGATATCCCCGTTATTTGCTGTATTTTGCTGTTTGACAATGACCATATCTCTGTCAAAAATTCCGGCTTCAATCATACTGTCCCCATCGATGACAAGCACAAAAAGATTATCGTCCGGATGGGCAGCAGAACTCGGAATCGGAATATATTCCTCAATATTTTCCACTGCAGTAATCGGAATTCCTGCCGTTACTTTTCCGATTACAGGAGCATAACGAGGTTTTTCTTTTGGTATTTGTTCTTCCCCAGTTTCCAATATTTCAATTGCCCGGGGTTTTGTTGGGTCTCTTCGTATGTATCCTTTATTTTCCAGTCTTTCTAAATGGCCGTGGACCGTTGAGCTGGATGCCAAACCGACAGCCATGGCAATTTCACGAACAGATGGAGGATATCCTTTTTTTTCTACTTCTTCTTTTATGAAATCAAGAATCATTTGCTGTCTGTTTGAAAGTTTTGTCATCTATCAAACACCTCACACATAGGATTTACTAATAGTTTACCATTTTCTGATATAGCAAGCAAACATTCGTTCGAAAAAAACAGTTGACAAGAGCATATGTTCGTGAGATAGTATATATAACGCGAACAAAAGTTCTGTTTTTGAGGAGGGTCAATCAAATGTTTGGAAAATTGACGAAAACGGATCTTTTTTACTTTATCTCTTTTCTACTAACATTATGTTTTCTATACACTTCCCTTATCATTGTCAATTAAGAGAGTTATTTAAAGGTGGACTCAAATGTGAAAGCAATAATATATTGCCGTGTCAGTACAGATAAAATGGCCCAGGAATCGTCGCTGCGAAGACAAAAAGAAGAACTTTACCAGCTGGCGGAAAGACATCGTATTGAGGTATTCCGCACGATCGAAGAACAAGCAAGCGGATATGAGATAGACCGGGAAGGAATATTTCAAATGCTTGGTGACTTTTCCGATGGATTGGCAGATTGTCTGCTCATTCAGGACGAGACAAGATTGGGAAGGGGCAACACGAAAATTGCCCTATTTCGCCAGCTGCAAAAAATGGGGATACCAATCTATACGGTTTACCATGACGGAGAATTGCAATTATCCGAGTCGGATTCCATGGTACTGGAAATCGTCAGCATTGTAGAAGAATTTCAGCGAAAATTGCAAAATGCTAAAATTTCCCGAGGGATGAAGAAGGCGGTTCGAGAAGGGTACAAGCCGCAGCAAAATTTGGCAAATCAACACCTTGCACCAGGAAGGAAACGGATGGAATTTCCGATTGAGGAAGTCGTCCGCCTCAGGAAGAACAATCTGACTTTTGCAGAAATCACAGCAATTTTAAACGGGATGGGCTATAAGGTGTCGAAGGCTACGGTTCATAGGAGATTTAAAGAACACACTGAAGCTTGAAACTTAGTGTGTGCATATAGTAACATGGAAATGCAAGGAAAAATATCCTTGCATTTTCTATATTAGAACGATATGAAGGGATAAAAAATGCTATCAAAAGATAAGTTAAACCGTATTAACGAACTGGCAAAAAAAGCGAAAGAAACTGGACTGACAACTGCGGAGCAAAAGGAACAGCAAAGGCTGCGAGAAGAATATTTAAGCAATGTCCGTTCATCTTTTAAAAATCAGCTGAAGACGATGACGGTTATTGATCCGCGGGGCAATGACGTGACTCCCGCCAAGGTGAGGGAGTTGCAACAAAAAGAAGCGAAGAAAAAGAAATAGAAACATAGTTTGTTTATTCGGTAAACTAATTACTTGTGCCAATTCATGAATCCATATAGAATAGGGAAAGATAAGATATACATATGATTGAAAGGAGAAACGAAATGACAACAAATATTGAACAATTATCCGTCAATACGATCCGTACGCTATCGATTGATGCCATTGAGAAAGCAAATTCGGGTCATCCTGGATTGCCGATGGGGGCCGCACCGATGGCTTATACGTTATGGACAGATTTTATGAATCATAATCCGAAGAACTCGAAATGGTTTAACCGGGACCGATTCGTTTTGTCTGCCGGCCACGGCTCCATGCTTCTTTATAGTTTGCTTCATTTGTCCGGCTATGATGTGACGATGGAAGACATAAAAGAATTTCGCCAATGGGGTTCCAAAACGCCGGGACATCCGGAAGTACATCATACGGATGGGGTAGAAGCAACGACAGGACCTTTAGGGCAAGGGATTGCGATGGCAGTAGGCATGGCCATGGCTGAAGCCCACTTGGCGGCAAAATTTAATAAAGAAGATTTGGCCGTTGTCGATCATTACACGTATGCCCTCGTCAGTGACGGCGATTTAATGGAGGGGATTTCCCATGAAGCGGCATCCCTTGCAGGACATTTGCGGCTTGGCAAATTAATTGCCCTATATGATTCCAACGATATTTCCCTTGATGGTGAATTAAATCTGTCATTCTCCGATGATACGAGGAAACGATTTGAAGCATACGGCTGGCAAGTGCTGCGTGTAGAAGACGGAAATAATTTGGATGAAATCCGCAAGGCGATTCAGACGGCAAAGGAAAATGAGGACCAGCCGACATTAATTGAAGTGCGTACTATAATTGGATATGGCTCTCCGAATAAATCTGCTTCGGCAGCATCCCACGGAGCTCCGCTCGGTGCGGATGAAGTAAAACTGACGAAAGAATTTTACCAATGGTCACACGATGATTTTCATGTTCCTGAAGAAGTATATAAAGACTTCGAAGAAAAAATCGTGACGAAGGGCAAGAAAAAAGAAGCAGAATGGAATGAATTGCTAGCATCATATCGTAAAAAGTATCCTGAACTGGCAGAACAATTTGATCGGGCAGTGAAAGGGGAACTGCCGCAAGGATGGGATGAAAATCTTCCAGTCTACGAACCGGATACATCCCTTGCGACAAGAGCATCCTCCGGCGAAGTTATCAATGCCATCAGTAAGGCCGTTCCGAACTTTTTTGGCGGCAGTGCAGATTTGGCGGGTTCAAATAAAACATATATGAAAGATGCAGGAGATTTTTCATGCAACGATTACGCGGGAAGAAATATTTGGTTCGGTGTCAGGGAACATGCGATGGGTGCAGCCCTCAATGGAATGGCACTTCACGGCGGGTTAAAAGTTTATGGCGGAACATTCTTTGTCTTTAGTGATTACTTGCGTCCGTCCATTCGTTTGGCTGCACTAATGAAGATGCCTGTAACTTATGTATTTACTCATGATTCCATTGCGGTCGGGGAAGACGGCCCTACCCATGAGCCGATTGAACAGTTGGCATCATTACGGGCGATGCCGGGACTATCCCTCATTCGTCCAGCAGACGGAAATGAAACACAAGCAGCATGGAGATTGGCGTTAGAGTCAAAAGATACTCCAACTGCATTAGTATTAACGAGACAAAACTTGCCAACGCTGCCTGGTACAAAAGAGCATGCGTATGAAGGCGTGAAGAAGGGCGCATATATAATTAGCGATTCGACAAAAGAGGTGCCAGATGCGATTCTTCTTGCAACAGGCTCGGAGGTACAGCTAGCAATGAAAGCGCAAGCTGCGTTAAAAGAAAAAGACATTGATGTGCGTGTTGTCAGCATGCCGTCCTGGGATCGTTTCAATGCCCAAGACGAAGAATATAAAAATCAAATTTTGCCGAAAGAAGTAACGAAACGAGTGGCCATCGAAATGGGTGCAACTCTAGGCTGGCATAAATATGTAGGCCTGGAAGGAGCTGTAATCGGCATTGACACCTTTGGCGCCTCTGCCAACGGGGAAAAGGTCATGGAAGAATATGGCTTTACCGTAGACAACGTTGTACAGCATGTAGAATCATTACTGAAATAATGAAAAAGATGGCTCGATTAAGGGCCATCTTTTTCACTGCATCGTTCTTCTTTTCATGATGATTTACTCCCTTTCTCTTCTGACAAGGATAAAATTCGACAAAAGTAGTGGCCATTTTCGCTGAAGTATCGACAATATTTTCATTCTCTTTCTTGTATGATTGGAGAAAGGGAGGTTTGGAAGATGGTTATCTATTCCGTCTATTGGCTTAAAGAAGAGGTAGCAAGGAACTATTTTCATAAAAGTGAACTGCTCTTCCGTTTTTTTAAGGAGTATGAAAATAATCAGCATCGTTCCTACCTAAAAAAACAGTATCATTATATTACGTCTGAATTTCCGAAAGAAAAAATCCATTTCTATGTCCGAAAGCAGTTTGGCATGAAATCAAATTTGACGAAAGAGCGGGAAGATAGCCGCATTGATATTTTTGCAAATAACAAATTTATTTCTTTACATATAGGTGAAAAACGACTAAAATTCCATAGTGAATCATTGCAAGATGCGGAAGAAATATTGTTTCCGCTGTTACGGCAAATGCATCCGTACTTGTTCGTTGTCGGTAATACGTACGAAAACTACGGGTGGATTTCGCCGATGAAGAATATTTCTTATCCTTCAAAGAGCAAAGAAGTATTGTATTCTTGCGATTGATTTAATATACTGTAGAAGAGACAACACGAAGGAGGAAGCTTTGAAATGGATATAATATGGGTCGTACTAATTGCTATAGCAGCGTTATTGGCTGGTGTTGCTCTTGGATTTTTTATAGCCAGAAGATACATGATGAGTTACTTGAAAAAGAATCCGCCAATTAATGAGCAAATGCTACGTACACTGATGATGCAGATGGGCCAAAAGCCATCACAGAAGAAAATCAATCAAATGATGCGGGCTATGCAAAACCAAATGGATAAAAAATAATAGCCTTTCCTGAGAGAGGAAGATAAAACTAGTCACTGAGGGACTAGTTTTATTATTTTTTATAAATAGTCGGCGAATTGTCATATTCCGCTGCCTTATTTACCGCGTATTTTGATACAATAAAAGAGAATGTTGCAAAATTTGATGTGAATCAATGAAGTTTTCATTTGACCGATTAGTATTATGACTGACAACATCATTGAAGGAGGAAAATTATGTCCGAAATCAATATATTCCTTGCCTTTGGAGCGGGATTTTTATCCTTCGTTTCTCCTTGCGTTTTGCCCCTATATCCGGTTTTCTTATCCTATATTACCGGAATGAGTATTAGCGAAATAAATGAGGAAAATACGAAAATAAATAAGAGGGCACTTTTACATACAACCTTCTTCCTGGTCGGTTTCTCCAGCATTTTTATTATGATGGGTTTCATTACTACCTTCATTTCCGAATTTTTGCTGACGTATCAAGATATTATCCGCCAAATCGGTGCCATCCTAATTATTTTCTTCGGTCTCGTCATTGTCGGTGTATTTAACTTTGAATTTCTGATGAAAGACCGGAAAATTCAATTTAAAAACCGGCCGGCAGGCTTTTTCGGTTCCTTTATCATCGGAATGGCCTTTTCCTTAGGATGGACGCCTTGTACCGGACCAATATTAGCCATCGTTCTGTCCCTTGCAGCAACACAGCCGGATATCGGGATGATTATGATGATCAGTTATATCCTCGGATTTTCGATTCCGTTTTTGCTCATGGCCTTTTTCATCGGCAAACTAAATTGGTTTAAACGCCACAGCAGCCAGCTGGTAAAAATCGGCGGATATGTTATGATTGCTGTCGGAATCGCGCTCTTTTTTGATTGGATGACGAAGCTCACCGCCTTTTTAGCCGGGATTTTCGGGTTCTCAGGCTTTTAATGATATTTCTTCCATGATATACTAATTTAAAGCAGGCAATATGCTGCAAAAATTATAGTGTATCTATGATTACTATAATTGATTGTCAGATTGCTATAGGAAACATGTAATTATGAAATGCCGGTTTGTTTGAAAGAGCGCCTGGTACCAATTGTAAAAGTTTTCTTTGTTAATTATGAAGTAGAGTTCATCTAAAAAGTAATGAACTCTATTTCTGTCTGTGCAATGCAAAGTTAGGAGCAGAGGAAAGTTGAGGGGATGTGAGGTAAATGGCGAAAATACTTATTGCAGACGATGCCAAATTTATGCGATTAACCCTAGCTTCGATGGTCAAAAAGGGGAACCATGAAGTTGTTGGTGAAGCAGAGAACGGGGAAGAAGCAGTCAGATTATATAGGGAATTGCAGCCAGATATTGTAACGATGGATATCACGATGCCGGTGATGAATGGAATTGAAGCAATCCGTGAAATTATGAAAATAAATAGTAATGCCAATATTATTGTTTGTTCGGCGATGGGCCAGCAAAAAGTGGTTGTCGAGGCTATCGAAGCCGGAGCAAAAGATTTTATTATTAAACCTTTTGATGAATCCCGTGTGCTGGAAACGATTGATCGAATCTTAAAAAAATCGGATTCATCCACGATGAATTCGTAAAAGTTCCGCATTGATACTTTCTGATTCGGTATTGAAAGAGTGATTTGATGTTTTGGATTATTGCAAGTACCATCCTGTTTGCGGTGATGGCTAGTTTTTGGATCGTCGTCCGGTTAAAAGCAGCAAAAAAGCCAGCTTCTGTGAAGAAAATTATTTTACCGCCAATCATGATGGCGACAGGTTCATGGATGTTTATTATTCCTGCCTTTCGGATTGAATGGATACAGGCTTTGGAAGCATTTTTGATCGGTATGATATGTTCTGTCTTTTTAATAAAAACGTCTAAATTTGAAGTTAAAAATGAAGCAATATATTTAGTGCCTTCGCAGGCATTTCCGGTCATCTTGATCAGTTTGCTTATCATACGGCTAATTGTCAAACTAATCGTCGGCAGCCACATATCCGTCGGGGAAACAACAGGTATATTTTTTATTTTAGCATTTGGCATGATCGTAACATGGCGGCTAGTGATGCTGATTCAGTATAAACGTTTGAAGAAATTAGTCATGCAAAAAGAAGCGTCGATTTAATTCGACGCTTCTTTTTGTAACTTTTTATATTTCGCCTGCCAATTTTCTTTATAGTCTTTACGGGACAATTCAAACAGATGTTCATATTGGAGCGGATCAATATGATGCTCTTTTAATTTTTTTCTTAAAAATTTATGGTCTCTTTTCGGACTGGCCAGTATATAGCCTTCGATTAATGATTCCCGTGAAATGATTTTTTCTCCTTTTTTTAGTGCAATTTCTCCAATTTTGCTGGCGATGCTTTGTCTTGCCACATCACGGAAAAGTTCTGGAACTGGAGAAATCAGCTCTTCCAGAAATTCCCTTTCTTCTTCGTTCCACATTTCTTTCGTTTTATCAATATAATACAATTCCCAGTCTAATTTCGATTTCCCGTCTTCCTTTGGCAAGCTTTTGAGAAATTTCCGGAACATAAAAAATCCGCCGACTGCCATGATACCGACTAAAAGGGAGCCCCATAATACTAGTAATATTTCCATTCTGTTCACCTGCTTTTCATATTCCAGCAAAAAAATAGCCGGAGGAATAAAGGTCATCTATTTATTTTTTAGAAAATTTATAGTATTATTTACAAAGAAATATAATACTCCTTATTATTATACAATGATTGCCGGAAATTTTCTAAGCTAAACTGGACTGCAAAAAATAAGTATAAATTGACAAATTTAGCATAAAATGCCGTTCCTTCGACATATAGTATAGAGAAGAAAAATGTTGCAAAGGATGCTTATCCATCCTGCATGATACTCGTTGGAATAGGGGTGGTAATGTGAAGTTTGAAAATCTCCCGCGAAGGATGGAGAGGAGTAAGCAAACTTCGAATTCTGATAAAACAAGTGAAAGTGAAGAAAAGAATTCAAATTTCTTAACACTGCCCTTGTATTTATTAGATTGGGTCGAAGAAAATTTAGATGAAATAATCCTGATTACAAATGATGATGGAACGATTGAATTTATTTCCAGTTCAGTTGAGCGATTGCTCGGTTATAAAAAGGAAGAATTAATCGGTTCCAGCTGGCAAGGGAAAACGTCGAAGGAAAACGTGAAATATATTTTGAGTAACTTTGATGAAGATTCCTGCGACAAGCAGTTTTTTATTATCGATTTATTTCATCGCAACGGACAATTAATGAATACAATGGCAACGATACAAAAATTTATTGATTCGGAGAGAAACAAAGTATATTATATTGCCTCATTAAAAGATATTACGTACCGGAAGGAGACGGAAAAATACTTAATTCAGTCGGAGAAAATGTCCGTTGCCGGACAGCTTGCTGCCGGCATTGCTCACGAAATTCGCAATCCCCTCACCTCGATAAAGGGCTTTTTACAGTTGCTGCAAGCCGGTGTGAGCCGGAAAGAAGAATATTATAAAATCATGATCGAAGAGATTGAAAAAATGGAAAAGATAACTACCGAGCTGCTATTTATTTCGAAACCGATGACGGATAATAAAAAATGGGAAAATGTCATCGGCATGCTTGAAGATGTTATCCAGCTGCTGCAGCCGCAGGCAAAATTAAAAAATATCAAGCTCAAATACGATTGCCCGAATAACGAGCAAATATATTGCGATCGCTCGCAAATAAAGCAGGTGCTAATTAATGTAGTAAAAAACGCCATCGAAGCGATGAGCGAAAGAGGCATTGTAGAATTAAACGTTCATTCCAATCATCAGCACGTGGAAATACATATTCGCGATGAAGGTCCAGGTATTCCGGAAGAAATTTTGCATAAATTAGGCGAACCGTTTTTTACGACGAAAAAGGATGGTACCGGATTAGGCATTATGATAACGAAGCAAATTATGGAGGCCCATGGTGGCTATTTGGAAATAAAGCAAAACGAACCGAAAGGCAGCACCTTCAATTTAGTGTTTCCGAAAATAGAACATAACTAATTAGAGTAGTACAGCAATCTGGTGTATAAGTAAAACTTATAACTTTACATAAAATAATAATATATGTTGACAAAGGTCCGCCCATTGTATTATTCCCCAAAATCTTATAATATTAAAATTGATAGTATTTTATCGCTAATTGATTCATAGAGCTATGAATCTGAGAAAAGTTTCGCTGATAACAAGGCGAAATGAACGAAAGGGGCAGTATAATGGGGAAGGACAATGTTTTTCAAACAAAGAGACAGTTTGAAGTAAACGGAAAAACGTATCATTACTACAAATTGAAAGCATTAGAAGAAAAAGGATTAGGCAGCATTGACAGGCTTCCTTATTCCATTCGTGTTCTTTTAGAGTCGGTTGTTCGTCAGCATGATGGCCGACAAATTAAGGACGAACATGTAAAGGCTTTAGTCAAATGGGGAACAGAGGAAGGCAAAGGAGTAGATGTGCCTTTTAAACCTTCCCGGGTTATTTTGCAAGACTTTACTGGGGTACCTGCTGTCGTTGACTTAGCTTCTCTCCGAAAAGC